>ODAK010008215.1_pt1 | contig 10461 bp, 6 predicted proteins | sample 1539591 | NCBI WGS metagenome assembly ODAK01 (sample SAMEA3539303, study PRJEB22396) | soil metagenome | biome: tundra; feature: field; material: soil | place: USA | collected 2010-05 | depth 0.15 m | reverse complement strand
CGCTTACCTTGAACTCCATGCTATGAGCCTACGGCGCGTGCATCCGCTCGTCAATCCACCCGCCCTGCCCAAACCCCACAAAGCCCCGCACTCCGCAGATCCTCAGGCGACCATGCGCCAACCAAGAGCCCCTCCAGGCGACAACGGCGTTTCCGAGGACGAATCTGCGGGAGCCGGGTAGAGTGACGATGACGGATTGAACGTCCGGGCTTTACACTTCTGCCATGCTGCCCATGGGCTTTGACGACATCACCCCTGACGACATCGTGCGCCTGGTGACAGACAAGGTGTCTGAACGCAAGACGTTGGAGTACAAGAAAACCCTCAATGTTGGAAACACCGATGACAAGGCTGAATTCTTGGCTGATGTTTCGTCCTTCGCCAACGCCTCTGGCGGAGACATCCTTTTCGGCATTACGGATGAGAAGGGCGAAGACGGCAACGCAACTGGCATACCGGGTGAGATTGTCGGCTTGACAATCTCTAACGCCGGAACTGAATGCAATCGAATCGAACAGCTTATTCAAACCGGGCTTCAGCCACGACTGCCTGTCGTCTTTGTCAAAGCGTTAGACATACCCGAACGCGGAATGGTGATTGTCATTCGAGTTGGCAAGAGTTGGACTGCACCTCACATGGTCAGTTATGCCAACCGGACGCGGTTTTTCTCAAGGAACAGCAGTAGCGGTAAAGTGCTACTTGATGTTCACCAGATACGTGCAGCTTTCGCTGAGCAGAGAGGCATCGGGGAACGGCTGAGAGCCTGGAAAGCAGACAGGATTTCGAAGGCACTTTCGGGAGAGGGGCCTGTTCAGCTAATGGGCGCAAGACTGCTGTTTCATTTCATTCCGGCAGCTACGCTGATGTTTGACGGCCAATCCCTCCCGCGTGTTTAACACTAGTAAGTGGGGCGGCGGGCAGGTCCTGATGAGCCTCAGTTCAGAGTCGTGGCGATACAATGCGGACGGCTTCCTGCTGACCTCAAAGGAAACAACTGACAAGGGTCGCTCATATCTACAGATTTTCAAAGACGGTTCGTTAGAGTACGGGGACTCTTATGTTTTGGGATCGAACAGTAGGGGCTCTATCCCGAGTGGGATCTTAGAGCAAAAACTCGTTGCTACTTTTGAGCAAGCTCTGTCGCTTCTCAAGAGCCTGGAGGTTTCTCCGCCAATCTATGTCACTTTAACCCTGATAGGCGTCAAGGGCACTAAGTTGGCTACACCCTATTATGCTGACGGGTATAAAAGTGATCTGATTGACAGGGATGTTGTTGTTTGCCCAGACGTGGAAGTCCAGCACGTTACAGAAGAACGTCCGTATCCGACAACTCTTTTACCGATAGTCAATTCTGTCTGGCAGGCGGCTGGTATCGCCCAGAGCTTGAACATCAAGCAAGGTCAATGGGTGGTGGGTTATTGAGATGGGTATGAGCACCCGCCTTTAGACCCGGGATTGAAGGAGCGCCGACCAGCTCGCTCGACCGGTCCAATAAGAATTTACGCGAAATCGTCAATGCGCCCACCGAAGTGCGGATCTGTATCGAAAAGTCGGCTTGTGACAAGGTCTTTTACGAACGTTCGACGGCCGCCCTGGTTTTTGAGTCGTCGCGATACGCGTCGAGGTCCATCCCACTCACAAACTCCTCAATGAGCTGAATACTCTCGCGAATGTCGCGGAGATGAGATTGGGAATCCTCAAAAGGCAAGTATGGCCTCGCGGATGGCCCGTGCGCGCACAGCCTCTTTCATCGAATCCGCAGGAGAGAGATCGACCGTGACGCCGAGAAGGTCGGTAAGCTGGTTTTCCAGGTGCGCCATGCCAACAAGGGAGAGGCGCTTCGAACGATCGAGGTCCGCCATCAGATCGACATCCGATTCGGGGGACGCCTCGCCACGCGCTACGGAGCCAAAAAGGCGCAGATGCACGATACCGGCGGCCCTCAATTCCGGCTCATGCAAGCGCAGCGTCTCAATGACTGAACCCTTGTCCATACCGACACTCTGCCACACTTGGCAATCAAAATTCAATTGAATAAGACTCCCCCAGCATTCGGGAGAGTAGTTAAGAGACCCGCTACCGGCCCTGTGTTTGCGCCGCCGCGTTTTTCTCCCCCGGCCCGTGCAGATACCGCCCCGCGAACTCCAGGAAGAACGGCCAGTTTGGCGCCGGCGTGTGTCCGAACTGGTGCTGCCGGAACGCCAGATCGCCCGCGTCGAGGTCGGTCTGAATCGGCGGGAACTCCGTCGTCCCCAAATCCTTTTTGCCCAGCAGCCGATAAACTGGCCCCGCTCCCACTACCCCAAGAAACTCGCCCATGGAGTCCGCCCACTCGTCCCCTGCGGTATTCGATCCCACGCCGATAAACACCGGCCGCGGCGCGCACAGCGCAATCAGCTCATGTGCATCCACCGGCAGATCGCCCGTGTCGAGCGGGCCGCCATACTTGATGAAGTTGCCGGCCATCCAGTAGTAGAAAGTCGGCGCAGTGGTCAGGTTTTCAAGCTGCTCGCCCATCACATGCCGGTAGAGTTTATCGCCGCCCGTACCTGCCGAGCTGATGTAAGCCACGGCAAAGCGCGGATCGTAGGCCATCGTCACCAGCGCTGCCTTTCCAAATCTCGAGTGGCCTTCAATGCCCACCTGTTTCGCATCGACCGCCTTGTCGGTTTCGAGATAATCCAAGGCCCGGCTCGCGCCCCATGCCCAGGCGCGCAGCGTGCCCCAATCTTCCGGGCTGCGCGATTGTCCCTTGTTCACGAGCCCGATAATGCCGGCGTTAAGCCCCGCGCCATTGTCGTCCTGAAAGCTGGTTGGCAGCAGAATCGCGTATCCCCACCCCTTGGCCAGCACCTGCTGTTGCCAACTTGGCCCCGTGTTGCCCGGACCGCCGGGAATCATCTCCGGAATGCTGCTGGCAATGGCCGACATGAACTCCTGGCTGAAGGCCAGCTCCATGATCACCGGCACGGGTCCAGCTGCACTCTCCGGAGTCGTGAGCACCAGGTCGACGTTCACCGTAATCGCCGGATCGGCCGAGTTATCCACGCGGCCAGCAAGACGCTTGGTTACCACCGGCACTGCGCCAACCGTTTCATGCTTCGTGTCTGTGACCTCCCACGTCACCTTGGGTGTGTGCGCAGGCATGCGACCCACAACTTCGCGATCGAAATCTTCCACAATTTCCGGCCGCCGCTTTGCCCACCAAACCTTCGCAGACGTCACGGGTTTACCGTTCTTCAGTTTTAGCGGATCAGGCAGCGTTGGATAACGGTTCGCCTTCGATTCGTCGTAGTTCACCGCGTTGGGAGATTTGGGATCGTGGCTGGCCGGAGGACGAAGCTGCTTGATGCCGAGCAGATCCATCATGTGCTGATGGTCCTTGATTGCCGCATCGCGCTGCGCCAACTCATCGACGGTAGGCGCGCGCTGCCCTTGCGCTGCTCCCGCTGTGTGCAGGTAGCGCCCGGCGAAGGTGAGAAACGTGGGCCAGTTCGGCGCCGGCGTGTGTCCGCCGGTGTGTTGCCGGAAGGCCACATCCCCATCCGTCAGCGGCGTCTCAATCGGCGGAAACTCCGTCGTGCCCATGTCGCGCTTGCCCAGCAGCCGATACACCGGCCCCGCGCCCGCAGCCGCCAGAAACATTCCCTTGGCGTCGACCCATCCGTCTCCCTTGAGGGCGCCGCCGGAGACGAAGACCGGCCGCGGCGCACACATCGCAATCAGCTCATGCGCATCCACAGGCATGTCGCCGGGCGTCAGCGGCCCCGCGTACTTCATGAAGTTGCCTGCCATCCAGTGGTACTCGTTGCTGCCGGCCACGTTGCCCACCTGCTCGCCGAAGATGTGCCGGTAGAGCTTTGCCCCACCCTCGCCCGACGAGCTCACATACGCAATCGCCAGCCGCGGTTCATAGGCCATGGTCACCAGCGTGGCCTTGCCGTAGCGGGAGTGCCCCTCAAGGCCAACCTGCTTCGCATCCACCGCTTTGTCGGTTTCAAAATAATCGATCGCCCGGCTCGCGCCCCAGGCCCACGCCTTCAGCGTTCCCCAGTCGTCCGGCGCGCGCGGCTGGCCCTTGTTCATCAGGCCGATAATGCCTTCGGTCAACCCGGCACCGTTGTCCGCCTGGTAGCTGGTAGGCACCAGCTCCGCATAGCCCCAGCCCTTTGCCAGCACCTGCTGCTGCCAGGTCGGCCCCTGATTCCCCGCCCCACCGGCCGCGAACTGAGGAAACCGCTTTGCCATCTGTGCCATGAATTCGCGGCTGAATCCGAACTCCATGATCACCGGAACCGGTCCTTTTGCATCTGCCGGGGTCGTCAGCGTCAGATCGATGTCCACCCTAATCGCCGCCCACGCCGAATTATCGACATGACCCCGCAGTTGCTTTGTCACCACCGGCACATCGCCGTTCTTTTCCTGCGTGGTGCTCACCACCTCCCACGTCACCTTGGGCAGGTTGGCCGGCGTGCGGCCCAGTATCTCGCGGTCGAAATCCTCTTGAATCTCCGGCCGCCGCTGGCTCCGCCACATCTCAGCCGAAGTCACCTTCGCGCCGCTCTTCATCACCAGCGGATCGGGCAAGTTCGTATAGACGTCAGCCTTCGACTCGTCGTAGTTGGCCGGGTTGGGTCCATCGGCATTGCCGCTCGCCCCAGGCCGCAGCGTCTTGATGCCCAGCAGGTCCATCATGCGCTGGTGGTCCTTCTCTGACGCAGCCTGAATCGCCAATTGCTCCGGTGTCGGTGCTGGACGTGCCGGCGCAGCCTGGACGGGAGCAGGCGCAGCGGCAGCCGGCGCCGCCTGAGCTGCCAGCCTCAACCCGCAAGTGCCGGCCAGAACCGCCAAAACCATCGCAGGCACACTGATAGAAACAACCAACCGCGGCATCGTCATAGCAAACCTCAATTCCAGGGCGTCTCCTCAATGAGAAGACGAAACGGCCCAAGAATATCGATTCACTCCGATTTGAGCAAGAGCGGGCGAGGCACGGCAGTAATGCAGAAGGGTCCGGGCTTGAGCCCGTGCATAGATCCATCAATATCACCGTGGGCTTTTGCCCCTGAGGGAATGCTCTCTCAAGCTGACCCACTACCCGAGGAACAGGCGCCTTTCTTCCGCTCCGCCTCGTCCCTCTCCACACCGGCAGCTTCGCTCTAGAACAGAATTCGCGTCTCCGCAATCAGGTTGTGGTTATACGTGTGAAAGCCCGAAGTCGCAATCTGCATGCCGGCGTCGATAACCAGGAAAGGATGCGTCGGCTTCCACTCCTTGCGCCGTACCACGTAGAAAGCTGCCGGCGTAACAAAGTTCTGCATCTTCCCGTCGTGCGCTCCGCTGAAGTAGAAGGTCGCGTTGTTCCCAACCTCGAACCAGATGTGGGGTGTTGCGTGAAGCTGGCCTGCGGTATTCCAGGCAATCGATCGGCCCTGCACTGCGATCAGGCCCGTCGGCAGAGTGCCGCCCAGCGCGGAGATCACGTCGAAGCGCCGAAAAGCATAACCGCCTGCAAGCGTCGGCCCGAACGAGTCTGTCGCTCCTCCGTTCTTGTAACTCCCGGTCGCAAAACAGTGGTTCAGAATAGCCGCTATGTCGAAATTGCCGTGCTTCGCATTCCCCGATGCGATCCGGTACTTGACTGTCATTGATGTGTCGCCAAACCCATCCATCGCTCCCGCTGTGTTGTGCTGAATGTAGGCCGGCTGAACGTAGTCGAACTCGAAGCGGTTTCCCGAGATGAGCCCGAAGCCCCGGCCGTTGCCGTAGTTCACCGTCTCCGCATGCGCCGCGGTATACTCGTGCGACACTGACACCCGGGCATACTGGATCAGCCTTGGATCGGGCGTCACAAGCGGCACGATCCAAGAGGGTTGCAGCGCGCCCATCTCGCTATTGTGTGCAATAAACCTTTCCCTGAAAGACTGCTGCCCGCTCACAACGCACGAATCGGTCATCAACATCGATGCCAACACAAGCGATATGACGATTCCAAACCGGTTCATTTTTTCTTCCTTCTCAAACTGATATGCCATGGCAGCATCCCGCTTCTCGGCTCCCGTGAAACGCTCGCCGCCTGTACCCGGCGTCGTGTCCTCGAAACAAGATCCTTCACCATGACGTGACCTTTGTTTCGGCAGTGCGCACACAGGTCTTCAGCTATTCCGTCTCAGCGAAAATTACATTTTGGATTTGTACCTTCTAATCTACCCGGCGATGCAACAAACCTCCGTGTTCGCAATCACCGGCCTGAACCCACTCTGATCCCTTCAACGACCGCGCAGCACATGGCAACGCTGGGGCCTTCTGGCTCCATCACCCATCGCGGCAAGACCTTGCCAACTGCGGCCGTTCATTCCCGCAGCGCTCTCCCCTCAGACGCATCGCTTTCCATCAAGTTTTTTCCACCACCGCCGATGACGTATTTGTCTTGGACGCCTGATGATCGCATCAAACTGCGCGCCCGGGGTTGCCTGAACAAGATACTGTCGGCCCTGTAAAGGGAAAGGAACCAGTCAATGTCCGCAATCCGCAATCTCCCCATCTCCCGCAAATTCATCGTCGCCTTCGGCTTCGTGTGCGTCCTTTGCTGCGTGCTGGGCGCCTACACCTACGTCACCTTCCGGGATATCGCCGTCAAGAACCTCGATGTCAGCGACAACGCGGTGCCCGGCGCCCTCTCCCTTGCGGATATTCGGGAAGCGGCCAACACGGTACGCGGCATGGATTATGCAATGCTGCTGTGCAAGGACGCGGCCTGTCGCTCCGACAGAGCCGACAAACGGCAAAAGGCGCTGGAACAGTATGACGCGGCCTTGAAGATCTACGAACCCACCGTCAGCTATCCGGGGGAGCGCGAACTCTACGAGAAGTTCTCTTCCACTTTCGCGCAATACCGCGGGGCCAGCGATCGCACCTTCGCTCTGGCGGAGGCCGGCAAGGTGGATGAAGCCACGGAGATGTGTTTTGGCAAGGGTGACTCGACCACAGCGCAGTTCAACACGGTCTTGGCCGCGATCACCGAGGACTTCAACCTCAATGCGAAGTACGCCGCGGAGGAGTCGAGCGCTGTGACCCACTCCGCCAGCCGCGCCACCTGGATCAATTTCGGCGTCACCGTGCTGATTGTCCTGCTCTGCGCGATCACAGGCCTCGTCCTCACCCGCCTGATTGCGCCTCCGCTGCAAGCGGCCACGGCCGCTTTGGAGCGGATTGCGGAAAAGGACCTGACGGTGAGCGTCGAGGAATCCGGCAGCGATGAGATCGGGCGACTCTCAGCCGCCTTGAACTCCAGTGTCGCCTCCATCCGCGCCGTCCTCCAATCCGTAGCCCAGAGCGCGGAAACTCTCTCGGCAGCCACAACCGAGATCAGCGCCCGCTCTGTGCAGAGTGCAGGCAACGCCCGCACCGAATCAAGCAAGATCAGCCAGATTGCCGCTGCCGCGCAGGAAATGACAGCAACCGTCGGCGAAATAAGCCACAACGCAGAAAGCGCAGCCGCATCCAGCCGCGCCTCCGCCGAAACCGCCGATCAGGGCGGAGCAGTAATGCAGGCCGCGTCCGCCACCATGGAAAAAATCGCCGCCGCCACCAGCTCCGTCTCCGAAAAAATGACCTCGCTCGCCCATCGCTCTGAGGAGATCGGCAAGGTCGTCAACGTGATTCAGGAGATCAGCGAGCAGACCAACCTGCTGGCACTCAATGCGGCCATCGAAGCGGCCCGCGCAGGAGAGCATGGACGCGGCTTCGCGGTAGTCGCGGGTGAAGTCCGCCGCCTTGCCGAGCGCACCAAGGGCGCAACAGAAGAAATCGCCGGAACCATTCGCAGCATCCAGGAAGAAACCCGCGAGACCCTCGAAGTGATGCATGAAAGCCGCTCAGCCGTCGAAACCGGGATGCAGGAAACCTCCCGCGCACGGCACAGCCTTGAGGCCATTATCGAGTCCTCCAGGCAGGTGGAGCACCAGATCAACCTGATAGCCACAGCGGCGACCGAACAGACCGCCGCGTCCGGCGAAATCTCGGAATCCGCCGGACAGATTTCGCTGTTGTCCAACGAGACAGCGCAAGGCGCCGAAGAGGCTGTCGAAGCACTCAGAAACCTCGCTTCGCTGGCCAGCGATCTGGATGGCATGATTCGACAGTTCCGCCTGGAAGGAGATCGCCAGCCCGGCGGAACGTTCGCCAGCAGCAAGCAGCCCATGCACCGGCCCGCCCTGCGCCCCGCACACTCGTAAACTGTGGGTGCCCCAGGTCTCGCGTTTGAGACCTGGGATAATTCCACAGACATTCAGGAATCAAGCCAGGCGGATACCCAGATCAGCAGCCCCGGCGATGGTCCGCGTTCCCTCGCCGGGGCTCCCGCCTGCCACTCCGTCTTACCCCGCGCTGCCGGATTCCCCCTCCGGCAGCGCCTTTCTCTCCTCTGCCCCTGCCGACCCCGCGTGTCCATTCTCCGCCGTTATGGTAGCCTCGCCTTAACGACCATCGCCGCATCCCGGTGGTGCCCACTTTGGCCAAGTCTTCATAGAGCCTGGGAGATACACCTGCATGAGTGTCAAGTATGACCTGATCGTCATTGGCTCCGGGCCCGCCGGTCAACGCGCCGCCGTGGCCGCATCCAAGATGAACAAGCGCGTGGTCGTCGTCGAGGCGCGCACCGTCGTCGGCGGTGTCTGTATCAACACCGGAACCATCCCCTCCAAGACCATGCGCGAGGCCGTGCTCCACCTCTCCGGCTACAACTACCGCTCCATCTACGGCATCAATTACAGGGTCAAGGAAAAGATCACCATGGCCGACCTGGCCTTCCGCGTCCAGGCCGTCATCAAAACTGAAGTCGACGTAACCGAGGCACAGCTTTCGCGCAACGGCATCGACGTGGTGCACGGCATCGCCAGCTTCATCGACGCCACCCATGTGCATGTCGCCGGCCCGCAAACCGAAACCACACTCGAAGCCGATCACATCGTCATCGCCGTGGGAACCAAGCCTGCCAGCTCGCCCAAGGTACCCGTGAACGGCCGCACCATCGTCAACAGCGACCAGATTCTCGGCCTTGATTCCCTGCCCCACTCGCTCATTGTGGTCGGCGGCGGCGTAGTCGGCGTCGAATACACCTGCATGTTCGCCGTCCTTGGCGTGCGTGTCACGCTCATTGAAAAGCGCGACCGCCTGCTCGAGTTCGCCGACCGCGAGATTATCGAAGCTCTCAGCTACCATCTTCGCGACGCCCGTGTCACCCTGCGCCTCGGTGAAGAAGTTGAAAGCGTTGAAGAGCCTTCGCCCGGCACTGTCGTCGCAAATCTCGAAAGCAAGAAGAAGGTCTCCGGCGACGCGCTGCTCTACGCCGTGGGCCGCCAGGGCAATGTCGACGACCTCAACCTTGCCGCAGCCGGCCTCGAAGCCGACAATCGCGGCCGCATCGCCGTAGACGAGCACTACCAGACCAAGGTCGAACACATCTTCGCCGCCGGCGATGTCGTCGGATTTCCCGCTCTTGCTTCTGTCTCCATGGAGCAGGGCCGCATCGCCGCCGCCCGCGCCTTCAACGACAAGGCTGCTACCTCCAATCCCGGCTTTTATCCATACGGTATCTACACCATTCCCGAGATCAGCTTCATAGGCAAAACTGAAGAGCAATTAACCGACGAAGACGTTCCCTACGAAGTCGGCATGGCCTACTATCGCGAAGTAGCCCGTGGCCAGATTCGCGGAGATACCACAGGCCGGCTCAAACTCATCTTCAACCGGGAGACCCGGAAAGTTCTCGGCGTCCACATCATCGGAGAGGACGCTACAGAGCTGGTCCATATCGGCCAGGCCGTCATGACTCTGGGAGGCACAGTCGACTACTTTATCGACACCGTCTTCAACTACCCCACCCTCGCGGAATGTTACAAAGTAGCCGCCTTCAACGGCCTCGGCCGCCTGCGCCAGTACCAGGCTGACTAGGTAGTGATGAAGATGCTGTGGAAGAGATTGCCACAGTGAACTGTTGGAACTGACTTTGCATCAGGGCACGAATTAATATCTTGGGAAAAACTCATTCTGGAGTCGCAAGAAGTGTCAGGGCACGACTTCAGTCGTGCCGCAAGCAGCAAGAAAAGCAGCGGGCTTTAGCCCCTGCGGGCAACAAGCAACATCGGACGATTGACGCAGCTCGCAGCTTCAACGAAAGAGCTAAGAGCTGAAAGCTAGAAGCTAGAAGCTAAAAAAGCCCGGAGGGCTTTTTCATGACCACAGCAATCGGCATCGTGATGACCGATCACATCGTGGCCGGCCGCCTTGAGGATCATCGCATCGCCGCAAAGCCGCTGCGCTATCCCACCGACCCCGCCGAGCCTGACGCACTTGCCGCCCTCCCGCCAACCGAGCTGGTCCATATTCTGGCCACCCAGGTCGCTTTCCTGGCAAAAGCCGATCCCCGCCCAATTGACGCCATCGGTGTCGCCGTTCCCG
>ODAK010008214.1_pt1 | contig 10461 bp, 7 predicted proteins | sample 1539591 | NCBI WGS metagenome assembly ODAK01 (sample SAMEA3539303, study PRJEB22396) | soil metagenome | biome: tundra; feature: field; material: soil | place: USA | collected 2010-05 | depth 0.15 m | reverse complement strand
TCGGCGATGTGCAGGACCTGGCACTCGAACTCCAGGGGCCCGGCCAGCGGGTGGTTAACGTGCTTGAGCATCGGCCCGCGCGCCTCGACCTCGTGCGCGGACCAGTAGGCGACGCGCAGGTCGGCGACCATGGACCGGGTGAAGCGGGCGAAGTCCTCGTCGGTCCAGAAGGTGTCCTGGGCCCAGCGGAACGTCCAGCGGATCATGTTGCGGTCCTGGTAGCTGGACAGGTCGCCGATGAACTGGGCTGCGAGCTGGTTCCAGGCGAGCACGTTGCAGGCCGCGTCGACCACGTAGGCGGGAGTCTCCGGGATGCTGTCGAGCAGGTGCCTGACGCCCGGGCCAGGGCCACGAGTACCTGCCGCGACGGGTGCGGCCCGCGGCCCTGTTCCATCCGGATGTAGTAGTCCACCGAGATGCCAGCCAGCTGGGCCACCTCCTGGCGGCGCAGCCCGGGCGTGCGCCGGCGGCCCGGGTCGGCCGCCTCGGGCAGGCCCGCCTGACGGGGGCTGAGCCGCGCGCCTGGCCCGCAGGAATGCCGCCAGGCCGGCGGCCCCGTCCCGGCTGGCTGAGGTCACGTTCTCTAGTGTCGCCGCTGCGGGCGGCCGGGGGGAGCGCTCAGGGTGGTACCGCCAGTCCCAGGCTTGACCGGTCTCTGCCGCAAGGCCCGGACCGGGCCTAGCGTCGGGGCCATGGCCACGACTATCGCCCTGATCACCGGGGCCAGCAAGGGAATCGGGTTCCAGACCGCGCGGCAGCTGGGCGCCCGCGGCGTCACCGTGCTAGCGGGCGCGCGGGACCAGGCCCGGGGCGTCGCGGCGGAACGCGCGCTGCGGGAGGATCTCCGGGGTGGTGCCGACGTGCGGTTCGTCCCGCTGGACGTCACTGACGTGGCCTCGGTACGGGAGGCGGCCAGCTGGATCGAGAAGGCGTACGGCCACCTGGACATCCTGGTCAACAACGCGGGCATGGCGGTCGGCGGCGGCCCGCCGAGCGAGACCGACCTCGACGCGATGCGTGAGATGTTCCAGGTCAACGTGTCCAGCGAGGTCGGGTCCATCTCCGCGATGACCGATCCGGCCAGCCCGCCGGCGCAGATGCCAGCTAGCCTGGCGTACCCGTCGTCGAAGACCGCGCTCAATATGGGCACCGCGCTGTACGCGAAGGAGCTGCGGGATACTCCGATCAAGGTCAACGCGGCCAACCCCGGCTACACGGCTACCGACCTGAACGGCCACCGCGGGTTCCGTTCGGCCGCCGAGGGCGCGGAGGTCAGCGTGCACCTCGCCACCCTGGACCCCTCCGGCCCCAGCGGCACCTTGTGGGGCTACCTATGGAGCTCCAGCGGCACCTACAGCACCCTGCCTTGGTAGGGATTTTCATGGCGGCCCGAGGGCGGTGCGGGCGGCGGCGCGGCCGGAGGAGAAGGCGGCGCGGAGGAGCTTGCCGTCGGTGGCTAGACGGCGGTCGCCGGCGGCATGGCGGCGCTGGCCCGCAGGGCCAGGCGCAGCTCGGCGGGGTCGCTGACGAACGGGTACAGGTCGGTCGAGGCGCCGGTGGCCGCGTCGGTGGCCAGCGGGTGGTACTCCACCGGGCTGGCCAGCACCGAGGCGAAGTCCATCGGGAACGTGGTCTGGTACAGCTCCTCGATCAGCGTCCGGACGTCGACGGCCGGCCCGCGCGCGCCCGCTCGGCCAGCACCCGCAGCACCGGATGCGGCTTAATCGGGGACGTCCTGCTCCAGGCGGTGCAGCACGGCGGGCAGCTCGCCCTCGTAGAGCACGGTGAGGCGATGGGTCGCGCGGGTGATCGCGACGTAGAGGTCGTGTCCGCCGGTCGGGGACTGAGCGAGGATCCCGGCCGGGTCGACCAGCACCACCCGGTCGAACTCCAGCCCCTTGGTCTGGCCCACGGTCAGCAGCGCGACCGGCGAGTCGAGCACCTCAGGCCGGTCGCCGGGGACGGCCTCCGGCAGCGCCCGCGCCAGCTCGGCCAGCCGCGCCGCCGGTGCGATCACCGCGAGCCGGCCGCCGTCCCCCAGCTCAGCGAGTTCTGCGCTCACCACGGCGGGAACCTGGGACAGGTCGCGGATGGCCCGGGGGGAGACGCCTTCGTCGCGGACGGATTCCGGGGGACGTTCGGCCGGGGCCACCGAGGCCAGCACGTCGGCGGCCACCACCATGATCTCGGCGGGCGTCCGGTAGTTGACGGTCAGCAGCTCCTCGCGCCAGCGGCCCCGGACGTACGGGTCGAGCATCTGCGCCCAGGAGCGGGCGCCGGCCTCGCTCCCCCGCTGCGCCACGTCGCCGACCACGGTCAGCGACCGGCTGGGGATCCGGCGCATCACCATCCGCCACGCCATCTCGGACAGCTCCTGCGCCTCGTCCACGATCACGTGGCCGTAGGCCCAGGAGGGGTCGGCCCAGGCCCGTTCGGCCGTGGTGAGCTGCTGGCCGGACTCACGGTTCCAGTCCGCCAGCGTGGCGGCGTCCACGAAACCCTGCCCGGCCAGGCCGGTGATCTCGAGCACCTCCCGGGCGTACCGCTCCTCGGCCCGGCGCTCCCGCTCGGCGGCCCGGCGCCGGGCCTTGTCCGCCGAGTCGTCGATGCCGAGCAGCTGCGCGGCCTCGTCAAGCAGCGGAACGTCCGCCACGGTCCACGCGTCAGGAGCATCGGGGCGGAGCACCACGGCCCGTTCGGCCGCGGAAAAACCCGGAGCGGCCCGGCGCAGCACACTTTCGGAGGCCAGCAGCCCGGCCACCAGCCGCTGCGCGGTCAGGAACGGCCACAGCGCGTCGAACGCGGCCCGGACCGGCAGCTCGTCCCAGAGCCGGGCGCGGGCGTACGGAAGGTCCTCGGGATCGAGCTCGCGGTCCAGCGCCCTGGCCTCGGCCGCCGCCAGCGCGCTGAGCATCTCGGTGGCGAACAGCTTGCGGGCCACGTTGTGCGGTCTGCGCAGGCCGCGGGCCCGGTCGCGGGCGCGCACGACGGTCTCCCGCGGCACCGTCATCGTCACGCCGTCCACAGTGATCTCCAGGTCACCCGGCGGCACCTGCTGGAGGTTGCGCACCGCGCGGCGGAGCACGCCGACCATCTTGGTATCGCCCTTGATCACGGCGGCATCCGGATTGTCGTCGAGCGCGGCCTTGACCCCGGGAAAGAGCTCCGCCATCGAGCTGAGCACCACGTCGGTCTCGCCCAGGGAGGGCAGCACCTGGCTGATATAGCGGAGGAAGGTGGTGTTCGGGCCGATGACCAGGACGCCGCGTCGCTCGAGCGCCCTACGGTGCGTGTACAGCAGGTACGCGGCCCGGTGCAGCGCCGCGACCGTCTTGCCGGTGCCCGGGCCGCCCTGCACCACCACGACGCCCTGGATGGTGGCGCGGATCACCCGGTCTTGCTCGGCTTGGATGGTGGCGACCACATCGCCCATCCGGCCGGTGCGGCCGGCGGTAATGCTGGCGATCAGCATGGCCTCGCCTGACAGGCTTTTCCTGTCCGGTTCAGACAGCCGGTCAAGGTCGAAGACCTCGTCGTCGACGCCGGTGACGGCGCGATTCCTGGTGTAAATGTGGCGGCGCCTGATCAAGCCGTTCGGGTCTTTCGGGGTGGCCGCGTAAAAGGGCTGGGCGGCCGGCGCGCGCCAGTCGATAAGCCGCGGCTCGAGGTCGGAGTCCCGCAGCCCGATCCGGCCGATGTACAGCGTGCCCGCCCGCTCGGGCGTGGGCTCAGCGTCGGTGCGGCCGAAGCACAGGCCGTGTTCCACCGCGTTCAGCTGGGCCAGCCGCCGGTCCTGCTCGGCCGCCGTCACATCGCGCTCCACCCGGGCCTGGAAGGTGCCGCCCGCACCGCCGCGGCGGTGGGTCTGGGTGAGCGCGCGCTCACCCCGCTCCCGCGCGTTATCGAGCAGGCGATAAAGCATGTCGAGGTACGCCTGCTCGTGGCTGACGGCCGTCGCGGTGGCGGAAGCCGGCGCGGTGGCGGAATTGGTTTGACTAAGCGTCATATTTCTTGGTATACTTTCACTGAATTATAATTGATGCTTTGTTAATATTGCGAGTGTCGGCGGGCGGATACGGTTACGGGATATAAGAGCTTATCACTCCGCCCGGCGCGTGGTAGCGCCGGTCCTCCCGGAGGCTGGCCCTGACCAGTCATCTCCCGGAATTGGCTCAGCCGATAATGGCAACGAGTATCTCCCCGCCGGGAACGCCGCCATTTTTAAACGCCGCTGCGGGCGCCGGTGAAATACCATGTCCGGCGTCGCCCTGCTGCGGACCACGGCGACGCGCCTAGGATGGGGAGCACGAGCCATTTGGGGTCGGGAGGAGTGTTAGACATGCCGGGAACCGAACGCGTCGAGATCACAGGTCCTTACGGTGACCGCTACGACGAGATACTGACGCCGCAGGCCATCGACCTCATCGCCGCTTTGCACGCCGAACTCGGCCCGCGCCGGGCTGAGCTGCTGGCCGCGCGCCGCCGCCGCCAGGCCGAGCTGTCCGGCGGGGCCATGCTCGACTTCCTCCCCGAGACGGCGCACGTCCGCGAGGACCCGGACTGGCGGGTCGCGCCGCCCTCGCCTGGCCTGGTCGACCGGCGGGTCGAGATCACCGGGCCGACCGACAAGAAAATGACGATCAACGCCCTGAACTCGGGGGCCAACGTGTGGCTGGCGGACTTCGAGGACGCCAACACCCCGCTGTGGGACAACATGATCACCGGGCAGCTCAACCTCAAGGACGCGCTGGACCGGACGATCGACTTCGCCAGCGCCGAGGGCAAGGACTACGCGCTGCGGCCGGACGACGAGCTGGCCACGATCGTGGTCCGGCCGCGCGGCTGGCACCTGGACGAAAAGCACATCCTGGTCGACGGCAAGCGGGCCTCGGGCAGCCTGGTCGACTTCGCGCTGTACATGGCGGCCGGTGCGCAGCGCCAGCTGGACAAGGGCAAGGGTCCCTACTTCTACCTGGCCAAGAACGAGAGCCACCTTGAGGCGCGGCTGTGGAACGACGCGTTCAACCTGGCCCAGGACGCGCTCGGCATCGGTCGCGGCACGATCCGGGCCACGGTGCTGATCGAGACGATCCCGGCGGCGTTCGAGATGGAAGAGATCCTGTACGAGCTGCGGGACCATTCGGCGGGCCTGAACGCGGGCCGCTGGGACTACCTGTTCAGCGTGATCAAGAAGTTCCGCACCCGGGGCCGCGAGTTCGTCCTGCCCGAGCGCAACTCGGTCACGATGACCGCGCCGTTCATGCGCGCCTACACCGAGCTGCTGGTCAAGACCTGCCACCGGCGCGGGGCGCACGCGATGGGCGGCATGGCCGCGTTCATCCCGAGCCGGCGCGACCCCGAGGTCAACGACAAGGCCATGGCCAAGGTCAGGGAGGACAAGACCCGCGAGTCGCAGGACGGCTTCGACGGCTCCTGGGTCGCCCACCCGGACCTGGTGCCGCTGTGCAAGGAGGTCTTCGACGGCGTCCTCGGCGCGAACCCGAACCAGCTCGGCAAGCTCCGCGACGACGTCAGCGTCACCGCCGAGGACCTGCTCGCGGTGAGCAAGACCCCCGGCGTGATCACCGATGCGGGGCTGCGCAACGACATCAGCGTCGCGCTGCAGTACCTGGCCAACTGGCTGGGCGGCAACGGCGCGGTGGGCATCTTCAACCTGATGGAGGACGCGGCGACCGCGGAGATCTCCCGCTCCCAGGTCTGGCAGTGGGTGCACAACGACGTCGCCCTGGACGACGGGACCGTGGTGACCCGGGACCTGGTCGAGCGGCTCATCGACGAGGAGCTGACCAAGATCCGGGCGCTGACCGGCGACGCGTTCGACGCCGAACGGTACGGCCAGGCGGTCGCGCTGTTCACCGAGGTCGCCCTGGCCGACAACTTCGCCGACTTCCTCACCATCCCCGCCTACGAGCGGATGCCGTAGGGATTTTTGTTCACCAGAACAGGAAACGGGGACAATCAGGGAAAGGGCTGGCAGTTAGGCGGTTAATCATGAGCGAGCCGGAGGGCCGCGGCGTTGCCTGGACTGAGGAGCGAGGCACGAGCGACGAGGGAAAGGGACGCCTGGAGGCGGCCCGGAGGCGAGCGGAAAACACAGTCCCGCGGATGCGGGAAATCTGCGGGGCGGGCAACGTCATCACCGATCCGCTGGAGCTGCGCACCTATGAGTGCGACGGCCTGACGGCGCACCGCACGGTCCCGGCGCTGGTGGTGCTGCCTAGTTCTGCAGCCGAGGTGGCCGCGGTCGTCCGCGTGTGCGCGGCGGCCCAGGTGCCGTTTGTCGCCCGGGGCAGCGGCACGGGCCTGTCCGGCGGGGCGATGCCGCACGCCGGCGGCGTCCTGATCGTGCTGTCCCGGATGCGGCAGATCCTCGAGATCGACCCGGTGAGCCGCCGGGCCGTGGTCGAGCCCGGGGTGACGAACCTGTCGGTGAGCAAGGCCGCGGCACCGTTCGGCCTGTTCTACGCGCCGGACCCGTCCAGCCAGGTGGTCTGCTCGGTGGGCGGCAACGTGGCCGAGAACTCCGGCGGGGCGCACTGCCTCAAGCACGGCTTCACCGTGCACCACGTGATGGGGCTGGAGATCGTCACGCCCGCGGGCGAGCTGACCTGGCTGGGCGACGGCAGCGGCGTCACCACCGGCTATGACCTGCTCGGCGCGTTCACCGGCTCCGAGGGCACGCTCGGCATCGTCACCAAGATCGTGGTCAAGCTGCTGCCGCTGCCCGAGGTCGTGCACACGCTGCTGGCCGCCTACCCCAGCACGGCGCAGGGCGGCCGCGCGGTCTCCGACATCATCGCGGCCGGCATCGTGCCCGCCGCCATCGAGATGATGGACGCGCTGTCCATCACGGCGGCCGAGGCCGCGGTGCAGTGTAATTACCCGGCTGGCGCCGGGGCGGTGCTGATCGTGGAGCTGGACGGGCCGGCGGCCGAGGTAGAAGCCGAGCTGGCCACCGTCCTTACACTGTGTGAGGCCGCGGGGGCGACCGAGATCCGGGCCGCCGACGACCCGGCCGAGCGCGCCATCATCTGGGCCGGCCGCAAGTCGGCGTTCGCCGCGGTAGGCCGGATCAGCCCGTCGTTCATCGTGCAGGACGGCGTCGTGCCGCGGACCTCGCTGGGAGCCGTGCTGGCCACGATCGCGTCGCTGGCGGCCGACGCGGGCGTCCGGGTGGCCAACGTGTTCCACGCCGGCGACGGGAACCTGCACCCGCTGGTGCTCTACGACGACTCCTCACCTGGTGAAACTCTGGCCGCCGAGGAGCTGTCAGGCAAGATCCTCGACGCGTGCCTGGAACAGGGCGGCTCGATCACCGGCGAGCACGGCGTCGGCGTGGACAAGTCCCGGTACATGCCCAAGATGTTCAGCGCCGACGACCTGGACACCATGCAGCTGGTCCGCTGCGCGTTCGACCCCGCTCACCTGTGCAACCCGGGCAAGATCTTCCCCACGCCCCGGCTGTGCGGCGAGGTGCCCGGCCACCGGCGGGCGCCGCATCCCGCCGTAGCGGCCGGGCAGGCGGAGATCTTTTGATGGATACCGAACGGACCGTGGTAGCAGGCGTCAGGTCAGCCTTGACGGCCGCGTGCCCGTCGCTGCGGGACGGCGAGCCTGCCGACGCGGTCGGCGGCCTGGTGCCGTCGTTCGTCGGGTCACCGGCCAGCACGCAGGAGGCGGCGGCGCTGCTGCGGGCCGCGGCATCGGCCGGGCTGGCGGTGGTGCCGCGCGGCACCGGGACCGGGCTGGGCTGGGGTCTGGCCCCGTCCGCCTGCGACCTGGTGGTGGACCTGCGGGCGATGGACCGGGTCATCGAGCACGCGGCCGGAGATCTGGTGGTGCGGGTACAGGCCGGGGCGACCATGGGGCACCTGGCGTCGGTGCTGGCCACGGCCGGGCAGCAGCTCGCGCTTGACGCCCCGGCGGAGGCGACGGTGGGCGGCGTGATCGCCAGCGGGACGGCCGGGCCGCGCCGGCTGCGGTACGGGTCCCCGCGCGACCTGCTGATCGGGGTCACCGCGGTGCGCGCGGACGGGGTGGTCGCGCACGCCGGCGGCAAGGTGGTCAAGAACGTGGCCGGCTACGACATCGGCAAGCTGCTGGCCGGGTCGCAGGGCACGCTGGCCCTGATCACCGAGGCGACCTTCCGGCTGCATCCGGTGCCCGAGGCGGTGGCGTACGTGACGGCGGAGTTCGGCCCGGGGCAGCGCCCGGCCGCTGTGACGGCGGTGCAGTCGGCGGCCGGGTCGGCGCTGCTGGCCTCGGCCGTGGAGCTGGACTTGCCGCCCAGTTCGCCCCAGTCTTCGGAGGGCCAGTCTTCGGGGGGGCAGTCTGCGCGGGGGCTGCGGGTCGGCGTGCTGGTCGAGGGCACCTCCTCCGGCGTGGCCGAACGAGCCAGGCAGATGTCGGAGCTGCTGGCGTCGGCGGGCGGCGCCCCAGCGGTGGCCGTGGCCGACGCACCGCCGCCGCGGTGGGGGCAGCTGCCCTCCCGTGGCACGGTGATCCGGGTGACGTTCTGGGTGGGCCGCCTGGATGAGGTGCTCGAGGCGGTCACCGCGGCCGGCGCGAGCGCCGGCGCCCGGCCCGGAATCACCGGCTCGGCCGGGGCGGGCGCGCTGTACGCGTGCCTGGATCCGGGGACCGAGCCGGGGACCGCCGAACGGTTCGCCCGCGCGCTGCGCGACCGGCTCGACGCGTCGGGCGGTGCCGCGGGCGGTGCCTCGGGGCCGCGGGGCGCTGTGGTGGTGCTGGCCGGGCCCGAGCCGGTGATGGCGGCGGGCGGGACGTACGGGCCGGTCCCGGGTGCGGCCCTGATGCGGGCGATCAAGGACCAGTTCGATCCGGACCACCGGATGTTCCCTGGACGGCTAGCGGCGCTATGACGACGGCGCTATGAGGAAAGGTAGCTGATGCAGGACGAGGACGCGCTGCGCGAGGTGGCGAAGGACTGCGTGCACTGCGGGTTCTGCCTGCCGGCTTGTCCTACCTACCAGCTGTGGGGGCAGGAGATGGACTCGCCGCGGGGCCGGATCTACCTGGTGAACGAGATCCTGGACGGGGCTTCGCTGTCGGCGACGGCGGCGGAGCACTTCGACCGCTGCCTGGGCTGCATGGCCTGCATGACCGCCTGCCCGTCCGGCGTCCAGTACGACCAGCTGATCGAGGCGGCCCGGGTGTGGACCGAGGAGGCGCGGTCCGGCCCTGAGGTCCGGCTTCCCGTGTCTGAAGGTACGGCGCAGGCCGGGAAGCGGCCGGTCAGGGACCGGGTGGCCCGGGCGGCCATCTTCTCGTTGTTCCCGTACCCCGGCCGGCTGCGGGCGCTGACCGCGCCGCTGCGGACGGCACAGCGGACCGGTCTGGACCGGCGGCTGGCCCGCAGCACGCTGCCGGGCCGCGCGTCCCCCGCGCTCGGCGCGGCGCTGCGGCTGGCTCCCCCGGCGGCGACCTGGGGAAAGCTGCCGGAACGGATGCCCGCGCGCGGGCCCAGGCGGGCGGTGGTCGGCATGCTCACCGGCTGCGTGCAGTCGGTGTTCTTCCCGCAGGTGAACGCCTCCACCGCGCGGGTGCTGGCGGCGGAGGGCTGCGACGTGATCATCCCGCGCGGGCAGGGCTGCTGCGGCGCGCTGTCGCTGCACTCGGGCCGGGAGGCCGAGGCGGCGGCCTTCGCCCGGCGCACGATCGCCATATTCGAGCAGGGCGGGGTGGACGCGATCGTGGTCAACTCAGCCGGCTGCGGTTCGGCCATGAAAGAGTACGACCGGCTGCTGGCGGGCGGGGAGGGGCAGGACGGGGCGGGCTGGGCGGAGCGGGCCGCCGAGATGAGCGGCAAGGTCTCCGATCTCGCCGAGTTCATCGCCGAGATCGGGCCGGTGGCCCGGCGGCACCCGCTGCCGGTCACCGCTGCCTACCACGACGCCTGCCACCTGGCGCACGCCCAAGGGATCACCCGGCAGCCCCGCGAGCTGCTCCGCGCGATCCCCGACCTGACCCTGGTCGAGCTGCCCGACGCGGGCACCTGCTGCGGTTCGGCGGGGGTCTACAACTTGCTCCAGCCCGAGGCGGCCAGCGAGCTGGGCGGGCGCAAGGCGGAAGCGGTCATCGCCGCGGGCGCGCCGCTGCTCATCTCCGCCAACCCCGGCTGCTCGCTGCAGATCGCGTCGGCCCTGGCCGCACGCGGCGAGCACGTCGCGGTCGCGCACACCGCCGAGATCCTCGACGCCTCCATCCGCGGCCTGCCGCCGACCATGTTCGCCGATTCTGAGCGCTAGTAACCCGCTTCGTCCGGCCACGGCCGGCCCTGCCCGGGCCTTGGGAAGGAAGGGCCGGCCGCTGACCGCAGCGTTAGCTAGCTATGCTGGTCCGCGCGGGCGCGCCGTTCATGCCCGTGTTGCCGCCCTTCATGTTCTGGCAGTTGTGCGTGGGCTTACTCGAGGCCGACGG
>ODAK010008213.1_pt1 | contig 10462 bp, 8 predicted proteins | sample 1539591 | NCBI WGS metagenome assembly ODAK01 (sample SAMEA3539303, study PRJEB22396) | soil metagenome | biome: tundra; feature: field; material: soil | place: USA | collected 2010-05 | depth 0.15 m | reverse complement strand
GTTCAGCGAGCGGTTTGGTGCCACCGCAGTTGCGCAGATTGCCATCGGCCAGCACGAGACGCGGCAGCGAGTTCACGCCCTGCGCGCGGAGGAAATTTTTGAGCGTGAAGTTGACGGCGTTTTCATTTCCGCAATTGATGAGCCAGTCATTCCGCCGACCATCGGCATCCACGAAAACGGCATGACCGCCGTTGAGCGGCAGCACGGTCAAATCGGTTTCAGCGCGCGACGCCTGCCATTGCCAGAAATAAATGCCACCGATGAAAATCAAAACGGTCGCACCGGAAATGATTCTTCGCCGGGTTGAAAACCAGCTGCTGAAAGCCGCGATCAGGACGAAATAATAAACGGCGATGGTCGTCAGCGATGGTTCGGGAACGTAGAAATACGCGCCGGGAATTTTAGTGGCTTCCACGCTGACCCAGGTCATCGCCACCATGAAAAACCACGCGGCGTGGTTGAACAGTTCCGTGAACCACGGCAGCCAGTGGCCGCAGATGAGCGCGCCGAGATTGGCCATGAGCGCCAGCGTGCCCAGCGGCACGGCAAGGAGGTTTGCCGGCGTCGAGACCGGACTGAACAGGTGAAAATATTTTGCGGCGAGCGGAATGGAACCCATCCAGGCGGCGAAGGACAGGCCGCAGTAACGCGCGAATATTCGAGCCAGCCCGAGCGCAAATCGTCTCCAACCGGAGACGAGTTCGTCCGGCAGAAACGGATCGTGTTTCAACAGCCGGTCGAAAAATTGATTCAGCGGCGGCAGCATGAGCGCGATGATGAGCATGACGAAAAAGGAAAGTTGAAAACTCGCCTCAAAAAGCTGCCTAGGTTCCGCCAGCAAAATGATGAAGGCGGCGGCAGCGAGGGAATTCAGCAAATCGCTCGGCCGTTTGAGCGCCCAGCCGCCGAGAACGACGGTCATCATCACCGAGGCGCGGATGGCCGATGATTCCCAGCCGGTGGCAGCGGTGTAAAACCAAATCGTCGGAATCGCCACCGCGCCGCACCACGCGCGCGATAGCCGCAGCACGCGCAGCAGGGTGACGATCATCCCGGAAAGCAGTGCAATTCTAAGTCCGTCAATCGCGAACATGTGCATGGTTCCCGCGCGAAGAAAAGGTTCGCCGATGTCCCCGGTGAAGGCGGTGCGCCAGCCCAGCGTCATCGCCCAAAGCAAGCGCAACGGCTCGTCCTCAACGGGAAGACCGAGCGCGAGCGTCTGCTTGGACCCGCTCAAAAAACGGTCGGTGAGCGGTGGTTTGTTCAGCAGCGGCGCGAGCAATTTCCAGTCGTTGGTGGACTCGGTTTTGAGCTGGTAAAAAATCCCGCGCGTCGCCAGGTAATTTTGAAAGTCAAAAAGTCCCTCGGCCAGCGGCGGCGCGGGCGGCGCGATGACGCCGAACATTTCCACCCGCTGCCCGGCGAAAAAGTTTGGGCCAAGCACATCCGGCGTGGCGGTCAGGATTTCCCCGGCAGCGGGGTGCCAGTCATTTCCGCGCTGGATTTCGCGGACGCGGACGCGGGCGACGCTGCGCCATTGCTCCTGATCATCGCGCTCGACAATTTTCAGGCGCGGTGTCTCGGCAAGCGTGCCGTGAACGGTGACAACGGCCGGTTCATGGCCCAGCAAGGTGCGGAGATCATCCGGTGAAATGACGGCGATGTGGGCGGCAAAATTTGTCCAGCCGGCGAGCGCGAGCAGCGGCCAGACAAGGAACGGACGAAGTTTTTCGAGGGCGAGGACGAGAACGAGGAGGAAAAACGAAAGGGCAAACAGCACGGCGAGCGGCGGCTGAAAAAGTTGCGCGAGCAGCAGGCCGGCGGCGTAGGCGAAAACGACGGCGACAAGCGGACGGTTCATTGTTCAGCCCGGTTTGAGGAGTTTCCAACGCAACCACAGCAGCAGCAGCGCGACAGCCCCGCCGGACGTGTCAATCAGCACATCCGACACTTGCGCCGTGCGCGAGGGGACGAAAGCCTGATGCAGTTCGTCGCTGGCGGCATATAAAAAGACACAGGCCAGGGCCAGCCCGGCCTCGGGCCAACGCCACGGACGCTGGTCATTTCGTTCCGGCCGGCGGATCACGCGCCAGAACAGCCAAGCCAAGACGGCATATTCGGTGAAGTGACAGGTTTTACGAAAACCGTGGTGAATCATCTCGATGGTCGCCGCCGAGAGGTGCGGAAACAGCCAGCGCAGCAGCGGTTCAAAATACATGGACGAATGCCGGAACGATTGCGTGTCGGCCGAGGCGGTAAACACCAGCGCCATCCAAAACACCACGGGCAGCCAATAACGAATGAAACTTGAAATTGGCCCGGCTCCAGCGGCGCGGACAGACGATGAATCCATGCGGCAAAAGTTGTAGTGGATTTGCGATTCAAAGTCCACCGGGATTGGTAAAACAAAAAAGCTTGGAACTGTGCACAGGGAAATCCGCTTGCCAGCCGGCTTGGCATTCCACGGCCAGCAAACGGCGTGTCTTCAAAATGCGTTCGGAGCGCGGCTGTGTCGGAGACCAGCCGCAGCACGCCTTTTACTATAGAGGTTTCCGCATGGTTCACATGCTGCGGTTGGCCCTGCGGGCATAGCCGCGCTCCCGCAACAGATTTTGAAGACACGCATTGTCCATCAGCGTGACGTTTTGAATGCGAGCATCGCTGCCGTCAATGTGGGCAATTTATTTTTTCGATTCACGTTTTCATGAGCATTCAATTATCTTCCGCCATAGACAGACAAAGATCCGGAAAGCGGAATATGACAAACCTCATCAAACCTTTGGAGCCGCTGGACTGGAAGAAATCTTTCCTGTGGCTGGCGCTGGCGGTGGTGAGTTTTCATCTGGCCTACTCCTCGCTCAAGTTTCCAGCGGCGGGCCTGATGATTTTCGGCTACGCCTTCGGACTTGTGAAGCTGGCCGACCAGCCGAATGTCCGGCGCGCGTTTTATTTTGGGCTGGCGACGGGGTTGCTCTGCTACGCGCCGCAACTGTTTTTCCTGTGGCGCATCTTCAATGCCGCCGCGATTGTGCTATGGCTGGTGCTGGCGTTTTGGATCGGACTGTTCGCCGCAATTGTCTGCGGCAGCCTCCGGCGCTGGGGCCAAGTCAAAACCGCGTGGCTGATTCCGGTTGTCTGGACGGGCCTCGAATACTTCCGCAGCGAGCTCTACTACTTGAAATTTTCTTGGCTGAATGTCGGTTACGTTTTTTTCAATTTCCAGCCTACCCAAGTCTTAAGTTATGGAATGTATGGCATCGGATTTCTGATTTTTGCCGCAGCCGCAATTCTTTTCTGCAAATCTCAAATCAAACAGATCATCAGGGTATGGCTTTTGATTCTACTGTTTTTCGTTGTTGCCGGTGCTTTCGTTGTTCAGTTTGATGTTGCAATTCGGTTTTATGCCCGGCCTGCGGTTTCACAGCTTTTAATCGTCGGCGTCCAAATGGAATTCCCTGCGCAAAACGTCATTCCCAAGATCCTGGATAAAGCCCTCGCCAAACACACCGACGCGCCGATTTTCGTCTTGAGCGAATACACGCTCGACGGCCCGGTGCCGGATTCGCTGAAAAACTGGTGCCGCGAACATTCGCGATTTCTTGTGGTCGGCGGCAAAGATTTCGTCACGAACGACATTTATTACAACACCGCCTTCGTCGTCGGCACGAACGGCGAGATTGTTTTCAAGCAGGTCAAGAGCGTGCCGATCCAGTTTTTCCATGACGGATTGCCCGCGCCAAAACAGGAAGTCTGGAATTCGCCGTGGGGCAAGATCGGCTTCTGCATCTGCTACGACTTGAGCTACACGCGCGTCACGGACGAACTGGTGCGGCAGGGCGCGCAACTGCTCATCGTCCCGACGATGGATGTGGAATCCTGGGGCCGGCACCAGCACGAACTGCATTCGCGCGTCACGCCGGTGCGCGCGGCGGAATACGGACTCCCGATTTTCCGCGTCGCCAGTTCGGGCATTTCGCAAGCTGTCGCCGGCGGTGGCCAAGTCGTCGCGCAAACCTCCATGCCCGGCAACGGCGAAATTTTCGCCGCGCAGCTCCGGTTGCCAACACACGGCGCACTTCCCTTGGACCGCCACCTCGCGCCGTTTTGTGTCGGCATCACGGCCATCCTCATGGGAATGTTGTTGTTTCTCGCTGCGAAAGACAAACGCGCCAGACATCACCATTGAAAATCTTTACCGTGCCGCCCCGCTTGCCATTGCCGCCGCGTCGGAGTAGTTTTTTGCCATGACGGACAAGCAAGCAGTGATGGACGCACTCCAACGGCTTCCTGAAAAAGCCTCGCTGGACGATATTGCCGAGGAGTTGCGCATCATGGCGGCCATCCGGCGCGGGCGTGCCGATGTTGCCGCCGGACACACCAAAAGCCACGCCGAAGCCGGACAATTGCTTGAATCCTGGGCCAGCGCATGGAATTCCAAATAATCTGGTCGGACGCGGCCATCGCCGATCTCCACGACATCTGTGCCTACATCGCCGAAGACAACCCAACGGCGGCGCATGAGACGGGGCGTGGCATATTGAATCACGTCCGAATTCTCGCGGCCTTTCCATTCATCGGCCCGACGCATCCGCGCGGCAGCCGCGGCCCGCTACGTGAAATAATTTTCCGTCCGTATCGGATATTCTACGATGCTTCCGAAATTTCCAAGCGTGTTGAAATTCTTCATATCTGGCACGGCGCGCGTCAGGAACCTGAACTCTAAATCCATTTTCCATGTCGCACGAATACGTCTTGAAACCGTTCACGCACGGGTTTAGTTTATTGCGAATGTGATGAGACCATTGAAAACATTGTGGATTATCACCACAAATAAATATAAAAATCTTTGGTTGAAACTGCCAATGGCGGGCTTAACGGTCAAACGGTCAAGAAAACGCCAACGCTCGCCGATGCTCGCCAAATTCAATTCAAGTCACGTTTAACCGTTGGTTTTGTGCCTTGCAAGGCCCAATCAGACATTCCGTGTCGTCCGGGAAAAAACCGATGACAAATTGATGCCCGTTTGATACCGTCAATTCATGGGCACCGAACCGCAAAAACCACAAGAAAACACGCAGCCTTCAAAATCAGATTCAAAGTCATCGGTTTTGATTGATGACATTGACCGACGGCTACAAATTGTCGAGAAAACAGAATCAAACATGTCCGAGATGGTCAAATGGGGTTTCGGTTTAGGAATAAGTATTTTTACAACGGTGGCAGCTCTTTTTGTCGGGTTTAACTGGATTTCAGCCAACAACAATTATGAGCGGGACAAAGAAAATTTTCAACAACGACAAACGTTGGCACAACAGGAAATGACAGTTTCCAACGAAAAAAAACTACAAGAGCTACGAAATGAAATTGAATCATCCTATTTAACTCTAAGCAATAATCTACAGGACACGCTGATTAGAATAGAACATACAAACGATGCTAAATGGTTTAACGTAGCCACCGCAATTACAAATGGTGCCACGCAGGCAGGCATAATCATTTCAAACAACTTAACTATTCTTCGAAACCAAATAAATTCACAAGTTGAATATTCCTTGTCCAATAACGTAACTTCGATCAATGACGTATTGGTCAAAATCCAATCAAAAGTGGATTCGCAAACATCCAAATCTTTGGCCTCGGCAGCGATGGCACAAGGCGAGTTGTTCTTGTTGGATAAAAAGGATTTGAGTCAACTGCATGAATCCGCAGTATCACTTCTAGTCGCCGCACATTTGTTCTTTGAGGCAAAAGATATAACTAATTTCAGACGCTGTATACACGTTCTTCGTAATGAATGCGTTATTAAACTAATGGAAAAAATAACAAAACGTGAATTCGATATATATGAAGCACAAGGAAAGATACAGGACTCTGTTCAATCGTTGATATCTGAAGTGACAAAAGCTAACACCGATGGTAGTTATGACGATGACATAAGCAGCCTGCAAGTAGTTGATAGTTATGTTAAAGGTAGATTCCCCAAGTAACCACGAACGAAATATGAGTGAACTGGACGATGTTTTTACTGGGGATTTGAACAAATTGGGTTCCGGGCAACCACCAAGAACAACCAAGAGGAACTTAAGGAATCGCAGAAGAGAATTGGAACTTCAACGCAAGCTAAAAGAGCTTGCATCAATAAAACCTTCTTGGGCTTCGAACCCTTCAAAAGGTTATGGTAAAATCGTTATGGGTGATAAATTTGAATCAAATCGGCTGAAGTTTTAACGAACTGTGAACCATCAAACTTATTCATTTAATTGTCTACCATCAAATTCACCCCGCAAGAATTCAAATGCCGATACAAAAGAAATTTCCAAATGTAAAATTCAGCCAATGAAACGGACTAAAATGAATCATGCTGAACAATAAAAATTTTGATTCTGTTGTAAATGTCAGCAAACGAGACAAATAGTAAAGAGCATATAGATTATTATCTTCAGCCTGTGAAGTCGTTCACGCCGGAGATCCGGTTGAACATTGACTATGCGCGCGAACTCAACGAACAGCAGCTTGCCGCTGTCACCGCGCCGCCCGGCCCGGCGCTCGTCATCGCCGGCGCGGGTTCGGGCAAGACCCGCACGCTCACTTACCGCGTCGCATATCTTTTGGAACAGGGAATACCGGCGGAAAGAATTTTGCTTCTCACCTTCACCAACAAGGCCGCCGGCGAAATGATGCGGCGCGTCAGCGATCTGCTCGGCCACGAACTCCGCGCGCTCTGGGGTGGCACGTTTCACTCCATCGGCGCGCGGATTTTGCGGCTGCACGCCGACTCGCTCGGCTACCGGCGCGATTTCACGATTTTGGATCGCGACGACGCGAAGGATTTGATCAAGGCCTGCATGGCCGATGCGAAGATTGACAAGAAGGACAAGCATTTTCCAAAGCCGGACGTGTTGAACGAAATTTTTTCCCTCGCGGCCAACACGCACAATACCGTCGAAGAACTGGTGGGCGGAAAATTCAGTTATTTCTCCCAGTTCGCCGCCGAGATCGCCGACCAGCAAAAGCGTTACACCGCCCGCAAACGCGCGACCAACGGCATGGATTTCGACGATCTACTCGCGCTCTGGCTGAAACTGCTCCAAGAACATCCGGGCATTCGCGAACACTATCAGCGCCGCTTTCAGTTTATTCTCGTGGACGAGTATCAGGACACGAACAAGCTGCAGGGCGACCTAATTGACCTGCTCGCCGCGCGGCATCACAACGTCACCGTCGTGGGCGACGATGCGCAAAGCATCTACGCCTGGCGCGGCGCGAACTTCGCGAACATCCTGGATTTTCCCAAGCGCTATCCAGGCGCGAAAATGTTCAAGATCGAAACGAATTATCGCAGCACGCCGGAAATTCTCAACGTGGCGAACGCCGCCATCGCCGCGAACGTGAATCAGTTCGCCAAGGAGCTGGCGCCCGCGCGCAAGTCCGGCGTCAAACCCGCGCTCGTGCAATGCCACAACGCCGGGCAGCAGGCCGCGTTCATCGCGCAGCGTGCGCTCGAACTGCGCGGCGAAGGCACGAGCTTGAATAACATTGCCGTGCTGTATCGCTCGCATTTTCACGCGCTGGAATTGCAGTTGGAATTGACGCGGCAGCAGATCCCCTTCTCCATCACGAGCGGCATCCGCTTCTTCGAACAGGCGCACATCAAGGACGCGACGGCGTATTTGAAATTCGTCGCCAACCCGCGCGATGAGGTGTCGTTCAAGCGGCTGGTGTTGCTGTTGCCGGGCATTGGAGCGAAAGGCGCGGAGAAACTTTTCCAAATATTTGGGAGTAGCAGCCGAGGTAACGAGGCTCAAACTGCAATCGGCAATCGGCAATCGGCAATCGGCAATGAGTTAGAGCCTCCTCACGTCGTCTCCTACAAACTCGCGGCGGCGTTACAAACCTGCACCAAAGCCGTGCCTAAGAAGGCCGCCGTCGCATGGACGCAATTTGTCGCCACGATCTCGCAACTGGAGGACGCCAGCACGCGCCAGAGCGCGGCGAAGATGCTGCGGCTGGTAATGGATGCGGGTTACGACGATTATCTCAAGGAGACTTACGACAACTACGAACGCCGGCTCGACGAAATCCAGCAGTTGGCCGAGTTCGCGTTTCAGTTCGGCAGCGTGGAGGAATTTCTCACGCAACTCGCCCTGCTCACCAATGTCGAGGCCGAGGATGATCCAGCGGACGACACGGAGAAGATCAAGCTCTCGACCGTTCATCAGGCGAAGGGTCTGGAGTTCGAAGTAGTGTTCGTCATCATGCTGTGCGAGGGCTTGTTTCCGTCCGCGCGTTCCACCGAGAGCAACGACGGCGAGGAGGAGGAACGGCGGTTGTTTTACGTCAGCATCACGCGGGCGAAGAACGAACTTTATCTGACCTACCCACAAATTCGCGGTGGGTTTGGCGCCTCCGGCATGGACACCTATCAATCGCCCTCGCGTTTTCTTTCAGAGATTCCCAAAGACCTGTTGAACGAGTGGAACCTCCGGTGAGCCACGGCAGCACATGGGGTCATTCTAGTTCACCTTCGATCTCCGCCTCTTTGGCCCATTGACGCGCGCAGTCAGGACACAAGCCGTGAGAAAAAGTGATGTCAGCATGTTGTTGCATGTAATTCTCCAAGACATTCCACTCGCCTTTTTCATCGCGGATTTTTTTGCAACTGGCGCAGATCGGCAGCAGCCCTTGCAACAATTTGATTTCAGACAAGGCTTTTCGCAACCGGGCGGAAGTGGCGCGCTCCTCGGCCAGCAAGGACGCGTTTCGCGCCGAGAGCCAGGCGACAGTGAAGAAGGATGCGAGCCGTATCAGCATGTTCCAGATGACCACCAACTGGCTGGAATACACCGCGCCGGCAAAGTAATCGGACATCCCCCAAGCCAGGACGGCGCACATAGAAATGACCATCCCGCCGGCCAATCCCAGGCGGGTGGAGGCGAAGCGGATGGGTATCAGGTAAAAACTGAAGATGAGAACTTCAAATCCCGTGAGATAATCAACGTAGCCCAGCAAGGCCACAACCCCGGCGAATATGAAGTATTCCAAGACCATGCGGGGTTTGCTTATTTCCGGCAAGTCATCTTGCTGGCCGCCAAAAAGCAGCAGCCGTTCGATCGGCTTCCATTTCATAATTAAGTCGAAAATATCACCGAAACCGGGCATTTCAACTTTTTTGGCCAAACTGCCGGGAACAAAAAAACATGCCCGTATCTTTGCCCGCCCGCGTCGGTTCATTCAATTGGCAACGACATTCATCAATCACCTGCTGGCTTGCCCGGGGAAATTCCCAGGGACTATTGAATGAATGGCACCTATGTTGAACCGGCGAGTTTTGATTTAGGGTTTAACTTGCTGCGTTTAAAAACGGCGATTTTTCGCTTGCCGCCGGGAAAAGTTGGGAGAAGACTGGAGCCGGAATCAATCAAACTTGCGGAGGAACAATCTATGAATTTATTTTTTCAAAATACAACGGCTGGGCTGACAAAAAAACTCGCGCCCGCCCTCGCCGTTTTTCTCGGCGTGTTCGCCGCCGCCGCACAGGACAAAATCACCATCCGTGGTTCCAACACCATCGGCGAGGAACTGGCGCCGCGCCTCGTGGCCGAATATAAAAAGGATCACAAGGACGCCGCGTTTGATCTGGAGTTCAAAGGCTCCGGCTACGGTATCGGCGCGTTGATGGGCGGCTATTGCGACATCGCCGGGTCATCCAAAGCCATCTCCAAGGAGCAGGAGGAAATCGCCCAGATCCGGAAATTTAAGTTCAAGGAATACATTCTCGGCGCCTACGCGGTTTCCATTCTGGTGAATTCGGAAAATCCCGTCAGCAACCTCACCAGCAACCAGGTGCAGGCGCTCTTCACCGGCAAGATTCAAAACTGGAAAGAGGTCGGCGGGGCGGACGCGCCGGTGCATTTGCTCATCCGTGATCCCGTTTCCGGCACTTACCTTGGCTTCAAGGAATTGGCGATGAGCTTTCAGGATTACGGCGAACACGTCCAGCTTTTCACAAACTACGCCCGCATCGCCGACGCCGTGGCCAAAGATCCGCATGGCATCGGCTACGCCGGAATTGACCCCGCGCAGCACGCCGATGCCAAGGCGGTTTCCGTGGACGGCGTCGTGCCAAGCGCGGCGACCGTGAACGGGAAAAAATATCCCTACGCCCGTGCGCTGCGCTTCTATACGGACGCGGTGAACGAACCGGCGAAGGCCAAAGACTTCATCAGCTTCGTCCTGTCTCCCGCTGGACAGCAGGTTCTGACGCAAATGGGTTATGCGTCGAAACCGTGAAAAATAAGGCTGAAGGCTGGAGGCTGAAGGCTGGAGGCTGAAATATTTTAGCCTTTAGCCTTCAGCCTTTAGCCTTTAGATTGCGCGCCCGTGAAACAAGCAATCGTTACTTTGGACATGGAAGGCGTGCTGACGCCGGAAATCTGGATCGCCGTCGCCGAGAAAACCAAGC
>ODAK010008212.1_pt1 | contig 10462 bp, 7 predicted proteins | sample 1539591 | NCBI WGS metagenome assembly ODAK01 (sample SAMEA3539303, study PRJEB22396) | soil metagenome | biome: tundra; feature: field; material: soil | place: USA | collected 2010-05 | depth 0.15 m | reverse complement strand
TTGCGGACAGGCGTGGTTGCGAGAGGAGGCGAAGGTGCGATTGCCATTGGCGTCAGGGGCGGCCAACACTGGCGAGCGGGGATATCTCCGCTTTGCGCATTCTAGCATTCGTTCATTTGCCCGCGTGTGCGCCCGTGAACCGCATCCGATCGAATTCCGCTAGCTCGTGTTGACCGCGAGTTTCGAGGACGTGGCGCAGCACGAACTTGTATTCCATGCGGGGATCGGACAGATCCTCCCACTCCGCCCGCAGAGGGTCACTCAAATGACCGGCGACCGACACCTGCTCCAACCACCGGCCGACCCTTTCTAGCATTTTCGTGCGTTCATAGCAGAGAGCCGCTCGCTGGAGGTCGCACAGGCGAATCGTCTCGTTCGCACGCTGCGTTTGGTCCGCATTCAGGTTCGGATGCGCTTCCAACCTGCCAGTATCTGGGTGAATCCAGAAATACGGCTCCGGGTCCTCATCATCCGGCTTCAATAGCGCCCCTTTGTGGTCTTGGGCACGCTTGGGGTTGTTACAGCGCCCGCAGGCTGGTAGCAGATTAGTCCATTCGAATACCAGTTTCCGATCAACCGTCTTTGCCACGTAATGATCCACCTCCACGTAGCCTTGGGGTTCCAGCGCGCCTTCACAATACACGCACTTTCCGTATGCCAGACCGCGAAGGGCCGCGCAGAGAACCTTCTTGGCTGACCGCGTTGCCCAGTCACCCTTCGCAGAGCCGCTTGCGATAGCTTGGAACCGGGCGGTCCATTGCTTTCCGCGTTTCACAAGTTGAGGCGGAGGCGGCAACGTGCGTGGCGTGTGCACCATGCCGTGTCTATGCCCGTTTCTTCCGTTTGATCTGGTGCGGCTTCGCCTCGGCTGCAGTGAGCGACCGCAGCACACTCTCGGGAATAGTCAATGGCGACGCTACGATGGAACGAAGTTCCTCGCTTCTTTCTGCAAGGGTAACGGTCAGTTCCTCAAGACGCGACCTATCCGATGCCGACAACGATCCGGCAACTTCACGCCTCTTCAGAGTGTTCCACTCATTCAATTCCTTCTCGGTTTGGACATCAAAGCGGCTGTCTACTTCGAAGATCTCCTTCAGCGTGGTTGTGACGGACGTTCCGATCGGAGAGTCGACCGGCGGCCGCGCATGGGCGCACCCGTTTTCGCCGAGTTCAAGCACGTGCACGCGGGAACCTGGGCAGGAGGAGATGACAAACGGCGAGTGGGAGGTGACGAGAATCTGCACGTCCGGTAGCGCCTCTCGCATGGCGGGCAACAGCTTACGCTGCCAGAGAGGGTGCAAATGCGCATCGACCTCATCCAGAAGCAGTACACCATGCCGCTTCTTGTCACCGTCAAAGTCGAGACCTGGCGTACTGAACAGCCAAGGGTCTTCCTGCTGCATGAGGTCCTGCCTCATCATGAAATCCGCGATCCACCCGACGGTGCTGCGGATGCCGTCTGGCAACTGAGAAAAGTCCAGGCTGTGGCCGAAAGCCTTTAGGCGCGGCTGGAAACCGGGTTCGATTTCCACGTCAAACGAAACGTTCTGCTCGTACAGCAACCGCAGGGCATTTTCGAACCGTTCGAGAGCGCGGGTGTATTGGTCCCCCGACTGTTGCCGATCACGCGCGATTGCCCTCTTGCTATAGAGGCTCAACAGCCAGGACTGCACGAATTCGTTTTGGACGGTTGACTCAAACGACAACGAGTTCTCTTCGGCGCCTGACAACCTTTTGGTCAGGTCAACAACCGCCAGGTGTCTCAGATCTCGGGTGGCCGAGTATCCCACAACATTGAATGGTAAAGCAACGAGTTCAGCCTCACGCGGGTCCCGGAAGAGAAGTCGGGTGACATTTTCCTGAGGGGGCGGGGAACTCAAAGGCCCGTAATAAAGCTCGCTTCGGCGGATCGCTCTGCCAAGCGCTCCGGGGCGCGGGCGCGCCGGCAGTTGAACATCTGGTATCGGAACGCGCTTCAGATTCTCCTGCCCCATATCGCGCAGTATCGGCTCGACCCAGGCCAGTAAGTCCGCCCCGTCCTCTGGAGATTTCCCCTTCGCGCACGCCCGGACCTCGACGGCCGCGCCTGGAGGCTGGAGCACAACCAAGGCGCGAGAGTTTGCATACCCGGCAGTGAGATGCGCCCAGTCGTCATATCGGAATCCGGACTTTCCGGCATCCATAACCCAAGCCAACGCCCGCAACACGGTGGACTTCCCCGACCCATTCACCCCCGCAAAAATATGCGGCCCCAAGTGCGGGTTGCCCTTGCCATCCGACAGGTCCACATCGAGCCGCTCAAACGGCCCAACTCCCTCGGCAATCAGGCGCAGCAAAGGCATGCCTATATCATATATCCCGAAGCGCGCGAACCGCTTGTTATACTGGGCCTTTAATGCTACGAGTTCGCTTCGCGCCGTCTCCCACCGGCTTTCTCCATATCGGCAGCGCGCGCACGTTCATCTTCAATTGGCTGTACGCGCGCCACAACAGCGGCACCATGATCTTGCGCATCGACGATACCGACGTCGAACGCAACACGCAGTCTTCGCTCGATTCCATCTTTGACGGGCTGCGCTGGCTGGATCTTGGCTGGGACGAGCAGTATCGCCAATCCGAGCGGCTGGCGGTGCATCGGGAAACGGCGCAGGCCATCTTCCAGAAGGGGATGGCGTATCGCGACTTCACGCCCGCCCAAGCCGACGCCGGCGAATCGGCGCGCGGCGAGGGCACGTGGCTGTTCAATCCGGGCATGCGCGAGCTTTCCGCCGCCGAGAGCGACCGGCGCGCCGCGGCCGGAGAGCCGTTTGTGCTGCGCTTCCGCGTGCCGCGCGATCGCGCCGCCAACGTGTGCTTTCGCGACGCCGTCTACGGCGAGCAGATCAAATCCACGGCGGATATCGAGGACTTCGCGCTGTTGCGCAGCAATGGCATGCCGACTTATCACCTGGCTTCCTGCGCGGACGACGCCGACTTGCGCATCAGTCACATCATCCGCGGCCAGGACCATCTCACGAACACGTTCAAGCACGTGCTCATCTTCGAAGCCGCGGGCGCCACGCCGCCGCAATTCGCGCACCTGCCGCTGCTGATCGCTCCGGATGGCGCCAAGCTTTCCAAGCGCCGGCACGGCCCGGTTGTGAGCGTGACCACGTATCGCGACAACGGCTTCCTCCCGGAAGCTTTCGTGAATTTCCTGTGCCTGCTGGGCTGGTCGCCCAAAGACGATCGCGACCGGATGAGCCGCCAGGAATTGATCGACGCGTTTTCCTTTGAAGGCGTCAATCGCAGTAACGCGGTAGTTAATTTCACCGAAGTTGACCCCATCGATCCGAAAGCGCTGTGGCTCAATGGGGAGCACATCCGGGCGCTGCCAGTGGAAGATCTCGCCGATCGCCTGCTGCCATTCGTGCACGCCGCCGGCTTTAACGTGGACCGCGCCAGAATGCTGCGAATCGCTCCCCTAGTGCAGGAGCGTATCAAATTATTGCGCGATGTGCTGACCGTAGCCGATTTCTTCTTTGCCGATCAGTTGCCGCCTTATGACAGCGCCGAGCTGATCCCGCAGAAAGGCGACGCGGCCATGGCACTGCGCGCGTTGCAATGCGGCCGCGAGTTGCTCGCCGCGCTTGGCACCGCCGAGTTCACGCACGACGCGCTCGAACAAACGCTGCGATCTGCCGCCGGCGCGCTTGGAATCAAGACTGGCCAGATGTTTCAGCCGATTCGCGTGGCCGTCTGTGGCCGCAAGAACGCGCCGCCGCTGTTTGCGACCCTCGAGGTGCTCGGCCGCGACACCTCGATCGCGCGCATCGGCCAGGCAATTCACAAGTTGCAGTAGGAGTTTCCGGATATTATGAACCCCATCCCAGGCCCTTCGAACTTCGTCCGCGAAATCGTCATCGAGGACTTAAAGACCAACAAGTACGGTGGCCGCGTGCATACGCGCTTTCCACCGGAGCCGAACGGCTATCTCCACATCGGCCACGCCAAGTCCATCAATCTCAACTTTGGTCTCGCCGCGGAATTCGGCGGTAAGTGCAACCTGCGCTTCGACGACACCAACCCTTCGAAGGAAGAGACCGAGTATGTCGATTCGATTATCAAGGATGTCCGCTGGCTCGGCGGCGACTGGGAAGACCGGCTCTTCTATGCTTCCGACTACTTCGACCAGTTGTATGAATGGGCGGCGAAACTGATCAAATCCGGGAGCGCGTATGCTTGCGATCTCACCGGCGACCAGGTTCGGGAATACCGCGGAACTTTGACCGAACCGGGCAAGGAGAGCCCCTGGCGCAACCGGTCCATCGAAGAGAATCTGGGCCTGTTCGAGCGCATGCGGGCGGGCGAGTTTCCCGACGGCTCGCGTACCCTGCGCGCCAAGATCGATATGGCTTCGAAGAACCTGAACATGCGCGATCCGGTGATGTACCGCATTCTGCACGCCGAACATCACCGCACGGGCGACAAGTGGTGCATCTATCCGATGTACGATTTCACGCACGGCCAGTCCGACTCCATCGAGCGCATCACGCATTCCATTTGCACGTTGGAGTTTGAAGATCACCGCCCGCTGTACGACTGGTATGTCGAGCGGTTAGGTATCTATCATCCGCAGCAGATCGAGTTCGACCGGCTCAATCTGACTTATACCCTGTTGAGTAAGCGCAAGCTGCTCACCCTGGTGCAGGATGGGCATGTGAGCGGCTGGGACGATCCCCGCATGCCGACGATCTCCGGCATCCGGCGGCGCGGTTACACGCCCGAGGCCCTGCGCAACTTCTGCAATGCGATCGGCGTCTCCAAGACCAACGGCACCATCGAGCTTGCGCTGCTGGAGCACTTCCTGCGCGAGGACTTAAACAAGCGCGTGCCGCGCGTGATGGCGGTATTGCGGCCGCTGCGCGTGGTGATCGATAACTATCCCGAGGATCGGGTGGAGGAGATGGAGGCCGTGAACAATCCCGAGGATGCCGCCATGGGCAAGCGCAAGGTACCGTTCTCGCGGGTGCTTTACATCGAGCAGGATGACTTCCGGGAAGTCCCGCCCAAGCAGTTTTACCGCCTTTCTCCGGGGCGCGAAGTCCGGCTGCGCTATGGCTACTTCATGGCTTGCACGGGTGTGGTGAAAGACGAAAAGACGGGTGAGGTGCTGGAAATCCATTGCACTTATGACCCCGCCACACGCGGCGGCAACGCGCCGGATGGGCGCAAAGTGAAATCGACCATTCACTGGGTCTCCGCGGCGCACGCCATCGACGCGGAGGTGCGGCTGTACGATAATCTGTTCACGCGCGAAGATCCCAACCAGACCGACGAAGGCGAGAACTTCACCGCGAATCTGAACCCGCGCTCGCTCGAGATCTTGACCTGCGCCAAGCTGGAGCCTTCGCTGCGGGATGCGGCCGAGGGCAGCCGCTATCAGTTCGAGCGGCTGGGTTACTTCTGCGTGGATCCGGATACCGCTCCCGGAAGGCCGGTCTTCAACCGGACAGTGGCTTTGCGGGATTCGTATGCCAGGATCGAGAAAGCCCAGCAAGGCGGCCAGAAACCGAAATGATCATTCTGGGAATCGGTGGCATTCTGGGCGATGCGGCGTGCGCCATCCTGCGCGATGGCTGTCTCGCGGCGGCTATCGAAGAATCGAAGCTGAGCCGGCAGGGACTCAAACCCGGCGCGCACACGGGCGTCACGGAACTTCCCGAACAATCCATGGCCACATGTCTCTCGCTGGCGGGCGTCGCGCCTGAACAGGTTGACGCCGTCGCCATCGTGCGCCCATTCACCGCCGGGCCGGAGGCGTCACTCCACCTACAGTTGCGCGCGCGATTCCCCAATAGCCGCATTGTGGTGGTGGAGCATCACACCGCGCACGCGGCTTCGGCATACTATCCGTCGCCGTTCGAAGAGGCAACCGTGCTCACGCTGGATCGCGCGGGCGATTTCCGTTGCGGCACGCGTTGGCGCGCGGCGGGCACGCAGCTTTCGCTCGAAAAGGAGCTGTATTATCCCGACTCGCTCGGCGATCTATACGGCCGCGTGACCGAGTTACTTGGCTTCCGCGCCAACTTGGAAGAGCACAAAGTGCAATGGCTTTCCGCCGCGGGCGACGACCGGTTCCGCGATCTGTTCCTGGACATCATGCCCATGCGGGACAGCGAGTGGCCGCGCCTGGACCGTTCTTTCTTCGATGCCGAACGGCTGACCCACGGCGGCTTCAGCGCCCGCTTTTACGAGCGGCTGGGGATCGAAGAGGGCGCCATGGTGCCCGAGCCGCTGCGCGCTCCACTGGCGGCCGGCATTCAGCGGGCCGTCGAACATACGGTCGTCCGCATGGCGGGCTCCGGCACGCGGCACCTTTGTTTCGCCGGCGGGCTGGGATTGAACGCGCTGCTGGTATCGGCGCTGGAACGCTCGTCATTTGAAAATGTCTTCGTGCAGCCGGCGGCGGGAGATGCGGGCACCGCGATTGGCGCTGTGCTGCACACCTGGCACGCCGTCTACAACCAGCCCCAGCGCATCGGGCTCGATAACCTCTATCTCGGCCCCAGCTACACGGCCGAAGAGATCAAGCGCGTGCTCGAGAACTGCAAGCTTCGCTTCCGCTACATCCTGACCACCGAGGAGACCATCGAAACGGCCATTGCGCAGCTTGCCGAGAATCGCATTGTAGCCTGGATGCACGGCCGCATGGAGTTCGGACCGCGCGCGCTGGGCAACCGCAGCATCCTGGCATCGCCGCTGGATCCCTACGCCGCCGAGAATCTGAACGCGTTCATTAAACACCGCGAGCCGTTCCGCAAGTTTGCCGCCTCAGTGCCGGCGGAGCTTGCCGCCGAATACTTCGAGTGCGGACCCAACGCGCGTTTTCTGGCCACCGCCGGTCGCGTTCGCCCGGCACACCGCGGCCGTTTCGCGAGCGCCGTCCTAAACGGCGACCTGGTCCGCGTGCACACGGTTTCGCAGGAGGACAACCCGCTGTACTGGAAACTGCTGCACGCGGCGGGCAAAGCTACGGGCCTGCCGGTGCTCTACAATACTTCGTTCAACTTGTTCAGCGAGCCGCTGGTGTGCACTCCGCGCGACGCGGTGCGAAGCTTCTACTCATCCGGAATCGATGCGATGTTTGTCGGGAATTTCTTCTTACAGAAGTGACTGCCCCCATGCGTGCCCTCTTCCTTTGCTTACTCGGTGTGCCCCTCCTCTTTGCTCAGACTCCCGACGAGAAGGAAGATCTCAAGAATCCCGTAGCGGGGCAGGCCGACGCCATCAGCGCCGGCAAGAAGCTGTATCTGGAAGGCTGCAGCGGTTGCCATGGCCCCACCGCGGAAGGCGGCCGCGGTCCCAACCTGGCGCAAGGCGATCAGATCCGCGGCGCCACCAACAGGCACCTATTGTCCGTCATCACCGATGGCGTGAAGGGGTCCGATATGCCGCCTTCCGGGCTGCCCAGCGACAAGGTCTGGCAGATCGTCGCCTACCTGCGCAACCTGACCGCCGTGGCGTTCGACAGCATGGCGGCGGGCGACGTCCAGGCCGGCAGCGCGTTATTCTTCGGCAAGGCTGGCTGCGCAAACTGCCATACAATTCGCGGCCGGGGTGGCTTTCCCGGTCCCGATCTTTCCAATATCGGCCGTGTGCGCTCCTTCCGGCAATTGCGCGAATCGCTGCTCGATCCCAATGCGCAAATCGCCGAGGGTTACGGCGGCGTCACCGTCACAACCAAGTCCGGGCAGACGATCTCCGGCGTGGCCCGCGACAATACCAATTACGCGATCCAGATTCTCGACGCGCAGGGCGATGTCCATCGCCTGCTCAAGGCCGATTTGCGCGAAGCGGTCTTTCGCAAGAGTTCGCTGATGCCTGGCGATTTCAAGCAGCGGCTCAGCTCCACGGAGATAGAGGATCTGCTTGCCTTCATGGCCCGCCAGTCGATACGCGACAGCGCCGCGATTGTCCAAAGCGCGGCGGCCTCCGCGGGTGCACGTTACGATTTGATCCGCGAAGGCGCCGGAGCGAACTGGCTGACCTATGCCGGAGATTACGCGGCGCACCGCCACAGTCCGCTGACCCAGATCACGCGGGCCAACGTGACGTCGCTGGCATCGGCGTGGGTCTACCACGTGGATGGCGCCACTCACTTGGAAGCCACGCCGCTGGTCTACGACGGCATCATGTACGTCACCAATAGCAACGAAGTGTACGCGCTGGACGCGCGCACCGGCCGGCCCATTTGGAAGTATCGCGACGAACTGGCCAAGCGCAGCGACGTGAACCGCGGCGCCGCCATTCTTGGTGACAGCGTCTTCTTCGCCACCAGCGACGCTCACCTGGTGGCGCTCAATCGCAAGACGGGCGGAGGACTGTGGGATCGTGAGTATGCGGACACCAGCCGCGGCGCGTTCGCCACGCTCGCACCCATGGCCGTGAAGGATCGCGTGATTGTGGGCGTGTCGGGCGGCGATACCGGCGTGCGCGGATTCATCGCTGCGTTTTCCGCCGCCACCGGCGAAGAGCTATGGCGCTTCTGGACCGTTCCCGCCAAAGGCGAACCCGGCGCGGAAACCTGGGGCGAACTGGGTCCCGAATGGGGCGGCGCGGCGACCTGGCTCAACGGCACTTACGATCCCGAGCTCAACGTCCTCTACTGGACCACCGGTAATCCGTGGCCTGACTTTTACGGCGGCGCGCGGCACGGCGACAATCTCTATTCCGATTCGCTGCTGGCGCTGGACGCCGATACAGGCAAGCTGAAATGGTATTTCCAATTCACGCCGCACGACACGCACGATTGGGATGCGCAGGCCTGGCCCGTGCTGCTTGACACGGTGTACGAAGGCCGCGCGCGCAAGCTTCTGCTGCATCCCAATCGCAACGGTTACTTCTACGTGCTCGACCGCACAACGGGCGAATTCCTGCGCGCCACGCCTTTCGTCGAGCGGCTGAATTGGGCCAAGGGCATCGACGCCAAAGGCAGGCCGATCGAGAATCCCGGCATGGAGCCTTCGCCGAACGGCACGCGCGTGTGCCCCTCGGTGCGCGGCGCTACCAACTGGATGTCGCCTTCCTACAACCCAGGCACAGGCCTGCTGTATGTGCCCACGCTGGAGCAATGCGATGTGTACAGCTCATCCGCCAAAACGCCCGAACCGATGAAGAATTTTGCGGGCACCGGCGGTGAGTCGATCTCCAAGGAGCCTGGCAGATTCTATCTGCGCGCGCTCGATCCGCGAACCGGCGAGAAGCGCTGGGAATACCCGATGACGGGCCGCGGCGATATGTGGGCGGGAACGGTTTCCACCGCGGGCGGCCTGGTCTTCTTCGGCGATGACGATGGGCAACTTGTGGCCCTGGACGCCGCCACCGGCCGGCACCTTTGGCATTACTACCTGGGGCAGAACCTCACCGCCTCGCCTATCACCTTCATGGCCGATGGCAAGCAGTATGTGACGATCGCCGCGGCCACGGATGTCTTCACGTTCGCGTTGTTCGAGCCGCAGGCTGGGGGGCGGAAATGAAGCGAACCCGATCCACCCCGCCCAGCGAAATTCGCTGCGATAGTTGCGGTCAACTCACCCCGGCGTATAACACCGTCAGCTACGGTTCCGTGGAACGGGGATACAAGGAACTCTGCGGCCAATGCTTCAACGCGGAAGGCGCGAGATTAGGCGGTCTGATTGAGTTTGAAGACGCCAAGTTTGAACCGGTATCGCTCGTAGACTGCACCGGCAAAGCTCACGAGTTTCATTTTCGGACCCGTTTGTTCGGGCCGGGCGTCGCTCTGGATGCCTTCGAGCTTCGCGACGGATACCCGGCTGGCTACCGGTTCCAGACGATCGGCGATCCGGCGGACGATCTGCTGGCGCTCCTTGGGCGATTGATCGAAAAGATGCGTCGCGCCCTGTCCATCAAGCACGTAGAGTCTGGCGAACTTGGATTGCAGATCGCGGACGAGCAGGTCGTGCGAGGCTTGATCGAGTGGGACGATGCACACGATGGTAGGGTGCCGCTCGTCGTCGTCGATGGTCGAGAGATCACCTGGGAAGAATTTGGCCGTATGTTGATGACGTTTGAAGGCTGGCAGTTCAAGTTGGAGATTCGCGACATGAGCGAGGAGTTATGACCTGTCCAGTCACCGTGCCGCCAATTCCGCCGCCGGCGCGGGCGTCGGAGCGCCCTTGTTGCCGCGCAGGTCTGCCGACCACCGCCAGACCCAACGGCTGGCGTGCGCCGCCGCCTTCACCGTAGCATCATCATGATGGCGGCCTTCTTCAACAGGCCGAACAGCATGATCAGGCCGACGAAAGCGTAGAGTTCCAGTTCGTTGTGGAACAGCCGCGACGTCAGCAGCGCGCCGCGGGGCGATTGCATCGTCGCGGCGCCAGACAGGCGAGCGCCGCGCTGAATCCGTGTTAGAATTGGATTGTTATGAATGCGCAACGCTCCAATCAGCGCGTCGTGG
>ODAK010008210.1_pt1 | contig 10464 bp, 16 predicted proteins | sample 1539591 | NCBI WGS metagenome assembly ODAK01 (sample SAMEA3539303, study PRJEB22396) | soil metagenome | biome: tundra; feature: field; material: soil | place: USA | collected 2010-05 | depth 0.15 m | reverse complement strand
ATAATACCAATATTTTTTTTATATGGATTTGATATGATTATTTCTCTTTCTGTATATCCAATTTTCAATAATTTATCGACCGCCCAATGTTCATATCCTTGCAAATTGATTTCCGTGCCAGATGGAAACACATATTTTTTTAAAGTAGCATTGGCTCTATTGATTTTAGAAACAACATCCGGAGATAATAAAATTGTTTCATATCCAAATCTTTCCAAATTTGTTTTGCGTCGTTTATCGTTTATGTTATTTTTTTTATCAATACTGTGTTTAGACATTGCTACTGCGATTGCGTTTGAATTGTTATAAAACGCATCGCCATATCTATCTAATTTTGTTTCTTTTGTTTTTTCTTGTTGAATTTGTTTGGATGTTTTTCCATCACAAACGATGACATCATTTGCTATTAATATTTTTTGTTTTACTTCTTCAATCTGAGCCGTATACTCAACTCCATATTTCTCTACGACGGTTTTTCTTCTTTTTTCATTGATTTTTTGTTTCGTTTCATTATCTTCTGCCAAACGTATTTTGCTAACATTTTTGTTAACACATGGTTTGCTTCCGCAAGTATCTGTGTAAGTATGATGTGCTTGGTTTAAATGACACGATTTTCCGCAAAATGAGCAAAACTCTTTTTTGCCTGTTATATAAGTTTCATAGTAATCTTGATAAGTTATGCTATGTAAACGCAAATGTTTTGTAAAATGCCCATTTTGTCTATTATATGTTTTTCCGTCTATTTTAGATTCGATATATTTTGTTAACATCATTTGAAAATCCAATATTTGTGATAAAACTATTTATCTCCAAACTTCAATTTATTGTACAAATCACCAACAGACATAGAAAATAAACTATTTGATTCTGACTGTAATTTTATGATAGTATTATGCACGCAGCAAAGATTCTCTTGGCGGAATTTTGCATCGCCCAATGCGGCTCGTTCTGTTTCCGCCCATGCTTCGTCACGATCTGGATGTTCAAACCAAGGAATCAATTCTCCATGGAATTCGTTTTTTCCAACTTCTGATATTTTGTTTCCGTTTTCATCTTCTGTGCCGCTAATAGCTCCTTTCCAAATTTGTGCGAATTGATCTTCATCGTTTTGTGGTGTGCTTGTTATAATACAAGAACCACCAGTACCTAATGTTGGTCGAATGGATGTCCAGAAATGTTTAGCAATATTTGGTGCCACTGCTGCAAACTCATCAACATATAGCAATGAAATTGAAAGACCACGGCCAGCGTTTGGTGTAGTTGCTCTTGCTACTATTCTGGAACCATTATCAAAAGAAATTTGGCTTTTATTGTATTCAGTAGCACCGGCTCTAATATGGTTGGGGCAATTTTCATAACTGAAACGGACACGATCCATAATCTCCAATGCTTGTTTGAAATTGTTAGCAGTAATAAGCACCGTAAAACCTGGAGTAAACATTGCTTTCCAGAGAATATAGCCAACCGTACACTCTGTATTATGAGATAGAACTCCATCAGTATAATATAAATGATTGTATTCATCGTCTGATTCTACTTGAATGCAATACATATGGGTTTTTATATTAAGAGAACGAACAATTTCAACTTGCTCTAAGCCATTATCTGTCTTTATAAAATCTCCAACCTTTAAATCTTCAATCCAAACACAACTATTATCGTCTTTTATTACTCTATGTTTGTCGGCAGCATATAGACGTTTGGAAGTGGTTTTGAGTTCCCATACCTCATATGGTATTGTTCTGAATGCTTTAGAAACATGTCCAAAATCACTCTCAAAATTTTGTTCAACAACATGAGTAAATTTTTTGGTGTTATCTATCGCAATTTCGTTTTTGTTACGATGGTCTGCATCTAATACCCATAATAACAGTTGGATAACTTTAGTTGCGATTTTATATAAGAGTTTCATACATTTATTTAGCTTTTATAAAAAACTCAGAACATTTTTTTGTAATTTCTTCTGGATTTTTCCTGTAATCATCCTCCCAAATGACTAAAATATCAAATCCATGTTCTCTTAATAATGATAATCTTTTGTTATCTCGTGTCCATATTTCTTTGGCTGTGATGAATGAACCTTCATTCAATCTCCGAATAGTATCGTTTTCAGAATATTTGTTTGGATTGGCATGCCAATAATCTCCAAAAAACTCTATGATTTTTTTTGTTCCTGCTATTGTGCAATCTGGTTTACAAAAACGTGTATTCAATCGTATTGTAATCTCATTATCACCATAACGTAATTCCAATCCTGTTTGTTTTTTAATATTATCAAATAGTTTTTTACTTATTGCACTATGGTTTCCAAACCATCCTCTTTTTTCTAAACTGTTCAACCATTTTTCTTGTCTTTGCGACCATTGCTTTTGTCCTTTCTCTTTATCGCCATCAGCACGTTTTATAAAAGCTTCTAATGAATTGGTGGTTTGGCGTTCTTTGACATGTTGCTTGGCTTCTTCTTTAGTCATTCCTTTTTTTACAATCCAATAGTTTAGTTGAGTTGGTCGCAAAAAATGAACAGGATTGTCTTGTTCTCGTTGTTTGGTGGTTTTCATAGCACGTTCAACTCTGTCAGTATTTTTTGCATACCAATTTGTTGAACAAGAAAATCCACAAAATGCGTTATAATACCAATGACCTTCATCAAACGGCACAACAGTTTCGCATTCTAAACATTTGTTGTGATTTCTTGCATCATTCAAAACAGGATCGGAAGAATTTTCTTTCCATTCATTTGGCATATATTTTTCTCCAAATTCAAGATAATACTGTTCATTGCTGATATCATTTTCTCTAAGAAATCTGGCGAGCTTAACTCTCTGACTATACCATTGATTATTAATGGGGTTAAAATACTCTTTCTTTAGTAGTTTTATTGGCGAACGAATACTTTTGGGATTAGAAACAAAATAATCTGGGTGATATTCGTCGGCATGTTTTTGGTAAGTCTCTAATGTTACAAAATCAGAACAAATGCTACATTTTCTATTGATATTAACCATAATAAACCTTCAATGTTATTATAGCTATTTATCAATACGGAATGATACTCACGTTCTTTTAGCGCAATATAATAGTGCTTTTTCTAATAAAGAAACGCAACATTCTTTCAATGAATGGTGGATTAAAGAGCCAATTTTTACTTGCTTTCCGTCTTTTGTTATGTTAGAATAAAATGTGAGGCACTTTCCTAATTGTCGCCCAGCCAATATACAATTGAAACGATGTTTTTGATATGCGTTTACTAATCGTATTTGATATAAATATGGATCGAACGGAACAACACCTTTGATAGGGTGTCTTGCTTTCATGAAATTTTTCATGAAGAATAAAGGATCGTCTGTACATTTCAAAAGATCGCTAAAATTCTTTTTACCTTTATCGCCGCCACCCGCTCCATAATCTGTTTTGTCGTTCGGTCTTTTTACTACTTTGTCGTCATCAATTTCAAACATACTTATTTCATTGGAATTATTATTCCATTTCTCCATCTTTTTACTTCAGGAGTTGGCATATCACATATCGTAATTTCTTTGATAACAGCATTTATTTCTTTACGCCAAAAATCCAAAAATTTATTAATTCTCGGATATTTTGGTCTGACATCTAATGTCTGCCAATAAAAGGAGTTAACCAAATTAGAAAAAGTAGGCAAAAAATAAATCACTTCTACTGATACCAACTCTTTTTTTTCAATATATATCATACCCTAACTCCTGATTAGGTTATATTATTTAGTTTTCTTCCATTATTTATAAATAATAGACATTATGGAATGAATAATCATGAATATGAGAGAGTTGATCGACAAAGTTAGTTTTGGTAATTCCAAAAATATTTTGACAATATTTCAAAAAAACTTGGCAGAATCTCACAATGTCAAATTGTCTGCGATACGCACAGCAAATGCTTTTGGTATAGATTTGAATGAAATGGTTTCCATAATCAAAGAATCAAAAGAAAAAATCATGGATGATTATGACGCCGACATTGACCCAACGATGTCAAGCCAGCCGCCGAATATGGACGCCGAAACACATGATGAATTGAGAGACCCTAGCGCATTGACCGGTTTGCATGGCCCTGGTGGTCCAACAGAGCAAGGAGCCTAACTCACTTCAAATTTGAATACGATAACGCATTGAAAACGATGAACTTTATCACTTGCGTTAACCATTGATATGGTCTACAAGATTCTTTATCAACGGCCACGGGTCGTTGTGTTTCCTCCCAAACTAGGCGACACTCTCAATGGGTGTCGCCGTTTCTTTTAAATGGCTATTTTATTATTATATGGCTATTTTATTATTATAATGCCATAATATCTTATGATAAAAGAAACAATAAAAAATCGCAATAAAATGCGGTTGCGAAAGCTTCGCAAAGAAAATCCCAAATGGAACAACGAAAAAAACATAAAATGGAAAGAAGCAAACCGAGAAAAATATCTTGCACATAAAGCAATAGAAAACGCCATAAAAGCCGGTAATATTATAAAACAATCATGCGAGCGTTGCGGAGCACACGATCTTGTTCATGCTCATCATGATGATTATAACAAGAGATATGATGTTAAATGGTTATGTCCTCTTCATCACAAAGAACGACATAGAGAACTGCTAGAATCAACTTAATGGTGTTTCAGGCAACGAAGTAACGCCACATTTTTATAGAACTTTTTCGTTCCGATCCGTTTGGGGAATCGAACCGCCGCTTCGGGAAACATCCTCTGCACCAGCACGAGCCGGAACGAAAAACTTTATAAATCTATAGAATCTTCATTTCGTGCTTCTAAATAAGCACGAAGATCATCACGCAAATGATTATTTCTATCTGATAGTTGCCATAATCCTTGTGAATCTTTTTTCAAATCCAACAGCGGATCGAATTTATTATCAACAAGAATGCGCCAACGATCAAAATATTTTCTATCTGCTTTTTTACCATGCCAATAGTGTAAAACCATTCCATGCATGAATCCTATGTTATGTTTTAGATATTTTACGGCATTATCTTCCCACGCTTGACACCACTCAACATATCGTGGACATGATTTATATAATGTAGGAGAAATGCTTGCTTTCAATTGTCCTATTAAAGCAGAAGCCATATGCCAGTCAGCAGAGCCCACAACGCCCCAATCTATCAATCCGCCAAGATGGTCTATCGCACTTCTACGAGCCGCCCAAGCATATCCTGGATGTTTGTTACCAGCGCCATAACCGCCATATGGTGTATTTTTTGAAAATTGAACAATAGTTTGGTTTTTATGCCAGTTTGCTATAACACTATCTCTCAAATCTCCCAACATTTCATATTTTGGCCCTAAATCAGCCGCTTGAGAAAACATTTGTAAAACATCGTAATGTTGTAATAGATGAATGGTTTCATAAACCCAATCTGGACGAACAAACATGATATCAGCATCAATCCATGCTACATATTTCCAATCTATTGGTAAACGCTGGATAGCAAGATTTATCATATTTTCTTTATGCCATACTTCAGAAGTAGACAGAACACGAATATGATGTGGATTGGTTGGATTTGTTACTTCAAACTCACGTTCTCCAAATCCTTGCTCAATCGTATACAATATTGCCCCAGAATCTTCTATATATTTTTCGAACTTTCTATACAGATCGTATCTGGATCGGTATCGTTTTGGATTTGAAATACATGTCACAACATAAAGCGGAGCATTAACAGGCTCTATCGGTAATGAGCCTCCACCGTTATGTTGATTGTTTGGATGATGCATATGGATACCTCTTAATATCCAGCTATTTAGCTTTACTCAATATCAAAAATCAATAAAAATCTGATATATTCTAAAATAGTTGCTTGACAAAATCAAAACTCTTATAGTATGTTAACTTCAAAGAGCGGAGCGATGATATGGGTTGGGCGGCAGTAGCTATGTCTATTACGTGTCAAAGGGGAGATTTTACCCCTGAACAATGCGCTACTCCGTGGTGGACTATCAGCGCTTATTGCATTGTGATGGGACTAATGGTAGCTTTAGTTCTCTACTGGAAATTCGTAAAGCGCATTTGACAGGTTTAGGATAAAAATTATACCCACATAGAACGAATATTTCTTATAAACGATTTCAATCCAAGGCGGATAGTTTTTTCTTGTTTTTGATTGAAAACACATTCGCCGCTTGCAATCAATTCTAATCCATTGATTATCAAAGTCATATCTCGTCTCCACGACTTTTGTTCAAAATATGGTGGTGCATATTCTACAAATTCTTTTACTCTCGGAAGCATCAATTTTGCAAATGCAATATCAAGATTCCAAAGTTCTGTGTTATCAAAACCTCTGGAAATACGTTGTTTTGCCCACGCTCCTTGGCGTTTATCGTCTTCACTCATTTCTTGTGCTAATGATGCTGGATATTGTATAGAAATGGTCATCGGTTTTTCATCCTGTTGCCAAATTTCTTTTGGAACAATACCATCAGGAATAGTGTATTCTATATTCAGAAGTTTTATCAAACCCTCTACTTTTCTTCCATCGTCTCTATATTTGATGTTTTTCAAACATTTTTCCATATTATTTTCAAAAAACAACCAATCTACAACCGGTATAAAATTGGAAGAATATTTTTTTGTCAGAAAAATATCCGCCATTTTTCTTACATTAGTCAAACAAAAATATGGATCGATAACGATTATAGTATGAAAAACATCGTTTTCTGGTAAATCAAAAATATTTTTTATATCATCTAAAATACACACTTTTGTTAACGCTGATGCCATTTTATTGGCAAGAAACGTTTTTCCAGAACCGGGCAAACCGACGATACAATATACTTTAGTCATCACTTATTACCTTACATTCAACTAACTTATTATATAAGACTCTATATTGAACTATCTTGATGGAATATTCTGTATAGTTTCCATAATATTCATGCTCCGTTCTACTACTTTGAACAACAATATCTTTCATAACCTTTCTGTATTGAAGAAAGGTCATATTTGGACAAACTTTTTCAAACAAAGCTGTTAGATCAAGTTCTGGTTCTGGCTCGCTATCACGATGACGATCAGCAGAATCTCCCCAACAGTTCCCTCCTGATGCTCCACCAGTTTCCCATTCAACTTTATATTCGTGTTCGTCGCCATTAGACCACAAACGATATGACGACCCTGCTTTCTGTTTGCTCAAATATGTTGGATAATTATGAAGCAACTCGCTATAAGTTTCTTCAACTATTTTATAAAAATCATCATAAGTCATTTTTTTGTCTCTTTTGCCATGAACTTTCTAAACAGCATAACATCTCAAACAATATCGATGCTGCATTGAAAGAAGTTATTGTTCCATTATCGAATGGTGGAGATACTTCTACCAAATCTCCACCAATAAAATCAACTCCTAAATCTTTGAACCTTCGCAACATTCGTAAAGCTTCTCTAACTTGAATACCACCGGCTTCTGGCGTACCGGTTCCTGGTGCTTCCGATGGATCTAAACTATCTATATCAAATGATAGATATGTCGGCTGCGGCGGCGAATCATAATATAGCGTTGAACCAACAACAGACGCTGCGTCGTAAACAACTTGCGCCCACCCTTTATTCATGAATTCGTCCATGGATATGACTCGCATTCCAGACTCTAACGAAAATTTCCATAAGTCTGGATCATTGGTTGTGCCTCTGATACCGATTTGCACAACTCTTTTAGGATCAAGCAAACCTTCTTCAACAGCACGCCGAAACGGTGCGCCATGATGAAAACGAGAACCCATATAATCATCTCCAGTATCACAATGAGCATCAATATGAATCATTCCAACAGGACCATCTTTAGCAATGGCCCGTAATATAGGAAAACTTATGGAATGATCACCACCAACAGTTAATGGAATGGCACCACTCGAATGTATGTCATTATAATATGTTGTGATTTCTGCTAAAGATTTTTCTAAATCAAATGGAAATTCAATCCAACAATCTCCCATATCTCTTACGCAACAATCGTAAAATGGCGAATTTCCATTCGATTCCATCATTCGTAATAAAGTCGATTGTTCACGCACGGCTCTTGGGCCATGTCTGGCACCAGCACGATGAGTCACACCACCATCAAACGGAACACCAACGATAGCAATGTCGATTTTTTCAAAATTCATTCCTGACTGTGCGGTACGAAAAAATGTTGCTATACCAGTATGACGAGGTTGTGCTTGCGGATCAGACATACCATGGTAGATTGTTGGGTGTTTCATGTGGCATCCTTGAATTCTATTTGAATCGGTTGCGGAACATCGCAATCGATTTTCATTTCAACTATGACCGATTGTCCCCATTTTTCATCGTATAATGGCGTGTATCCATGTTGAAAAGGATAAATGTTTTTTCTCTGTAATTCAGACATTTTAATAAAAATGTTGGTTACTTCCTCTTCTTTTTGGTCTGGACTCAATTCATCTGCATCGCTAAACATTTTCTTTTTCCTTTCTTATTTTTGCTTTCGTTGTTTTTTTCAAAATAGCAGCAATCGAAGCATTGGCTTTTTGAATTGTTTCGTTTTGCCATGGTTCTGGTTCATTTATTTTTAAAAATATCGGATCGCCATCATAGATTTTTATTAGATTATCTTTTTTATGATTGCCTCTATGATCATTATTATGTCCTGGTTGATATGGAGGAACAAAAGTTGATTGAAGAGTGTATGGCATTGGATGTGGAAACTCAAAAGTCATATTATAACAAAAAGACCAACGAAACTGCCATTCGTCTGGAGCACCTGCTATTTCTACTAAAATAGTATAAATACGGTCGGCTATCTCTGGTGTGATGTTAAGCATATAATATCTCTCCAGTTTCACAAAAGGAGATTATATTATGGGTTCATTTTTGTCAAGCGTACCAAGTTGGGTGTTCACTTTTTTTACAAGTAATTTCGAATTGGTATTAGGATATTGTATTTGCGTGCTTTTCCCAATCCCTTATATAAATTCAACAATCATTGCTCTCTGGGGTAAATTGTTGTCTACTGGCGTAGTAACACCGACACCAGTAACACCAGTTGTTGTTACACCTACTCCGGTTGTTGTTCCACCAGCGGCATAATTCTGCTTTTTATTGGAATGATTTTTACTCGTTGTAAGAATGATGAAGATTGACTATTTGGCCAGTCTTCATCGTTCGATTCAGCAATGATGAATTTCGAAAGATCAACTTTTTCCTTCTTTTCATCATCAAATATAGCATCATCTGGATTGTAATTACGAATAATGCTTTGAAGATGTTCAATAGCAATCGCAGCCTTGACCTCATGTGGAGTCCTTGGACCAGTCAATGCTGGTGCAGGATGCTGACGAAGTATATCAATAAGTTCATCGTATAGTGCCATGATTATTCTCCAGATTTCGGAGACTGTATCACGGCTGTACGATGAGTCAAGCGATTTATAAAAGATAAATAGCTCACACTTTATAGGATTTATATAATGGAACATTTAGAGCAGTCCATTCTGGTTTTTTAGATATTGGAAAAGTGTAGATATCATCTACAAGAAATGATGGTCGGGGAGGAAGAATTCGAATCTTCGATTTCCACTTTCCAAAAGTGGCGGGGACGGCCAGACTCCCCTACACCCCGATAATATCATCAATAAAGATTGGCACGGGAGAATGGATTTGAACCACTGACCTTCGATCCTTGGGGAATCGACGCTCTGAACGCTGAGCTACTCCCGTATAGTGGGCTATTTATACATGACACTGATTCCTGTGTCAACATTTATTTTCACTTTTTCATCGCCTCAAAGGTTGGGCACAACGCACCCAACCTTTGTTATCAATCACCGACCGTTGTAATATTCACGCTCATGCTCACGACGCCATTCCTCACGGCGGCGCCAATCATCATCACGACGTTCCATGACAACAGGCGGTCCAATACGAACACCAGGAACTTCAATGGTCACTTGGGCATTTGCTACAGGAGCCAAACTTATAAGACACCCAGCAATCAGACCAATAGACAGCAGCTTACTCATTTGTGTTTCTCCGTTTTCAAGAACGGATAAACATAAACGCATTTTTCCTAAAGTCAACCATCATTATTTTGGTAGTTCTGGTTGTAAAAAAGTTTTGCCAGTATATTCGCCAATCGGAGTCAGAACAACGGGTTTTTTGTCTCTTTTTTTGCTGATCCGCTCCACATAGTCTTAATTTCCATGGCTTTTCTGGCCGCAACTTCTGTATCAAAATTAGGATGCCGCTTCGCTGCTTCCATTTTTTTATCGCAATTGAGGATTCTTTTTTCCCACATTTGCTTATCACGAATATTCCAAGCGGCTTTCAATTCTAGTTCAAGATAAAAACGATTGTAAAAATGGCCAGCCCATATGGCTGTTGCCGGTCTATCAGCATATGGTGTTGGTCTACCTGTGAACGGTTGTCTGGTATCGTCGTATTGAGAATAATCTATAAAA
>ODAK010008209.1_pt1 | contig 10464 bp, 16 predicted proteins | sample 1539591 | NCBI WGS metagenome assembly ODAK01 (sample SAMEA3539303, study PRJEB22396) | soil metagenome | biome: tundra; feature: field; material: soil | place: USA | collected 2010-05 | depth 0.15 m | reverse complement strand
CCGAAAAGGATCCAACCTATTGATTATGAAGGTATGTTCATACGTGAATCATGGAATATTCTGAGCAGTCAGGCGCGGTTAGGTGCCTGATTCTCGTGGATACGACTAGATAATATTCCATACGCTAGAAACCGAATCGTCGGTCTGTTGCCTGGATTCCATATTGCTAAATCCGCATTTTCTGCGGATGCAGTTGTCGCTGCGCATGGGCGCGAACGGAGCCTCCGAGCCGTTCGAACGGCGGCAACCGAGGACCAGCCATACGGCGCACGCGCAGTTGCTCGAGTACGGCGCTCACCAGTGTCGGGCGGCACAATCCGCTAGCTCCTGTTGCATCTGGAAGGAGTCGGCGGTCCGCACAGTTAATCAAGGAGAGAATGGGAGCGGTCAAACTGGTGAACGACATCGACGGCGAGTTTCGCTCTTTTTCGCAATTCGCTTCCGCGAGGCGCCTCTTCTGCGCCTAGCAGCAAGCGCACAAGCACATCGCCCATCAGCGTATACATATAGGCGCCTACAGCGTCATGCACATCCACAAATTCAACCCATTTACGCGCCTCTGCCTCAGCGAATAACTTTGTGACGGCATTAGTGACGGCCAATCGGCCGGCTTGATAGAGGGCAGCGCCCAGCTCGGCCGAGTGTGCCGATTCAACGATCGCGAGCCGATACATTGCAACCGTCGGCGGCGCCAACAGCTCAGTCATGAAGGTGACACCGAAGCGCCTCAGTACGCTGAAGAACTCGTCGCGGCTCGCTGCAGGCTGCACGTCGATGGGCTGACGCATGTTACGCACGCGCTCAGTGATGATTGCCTTGACGATGCCGCTTTTGCTGCCAAAGAACTCGTAGAGAGAGCGCTTGGAGGTCTTCGCGCGCGCAGCGATCTCGAGGGTCGTCGCGCGGTGATAGCCGCGCTCGCTGAAAACTTCGCGAGCCGCATCGAGTATCGCGCTGCGGCGACTCTGGTCGAGTACGTGGCGTGTCGCTGCCGGTCTTTTCTGTTTCATTTAGTCTGGAGCGCCATATTGGTACTCGATGGTACCATCCCATGGTATAGTTTTCACGTTGGTACCGCACAGGCGCTGGCCGGTTGGGGGCGCGCACGTATTGCTGCTGGCGCGCGACCGAGAGCGACTTGCTGCGGTCGCTTTGGCCATCCGCACGCAGGGCGGCCGGGCCGACGCCTATCCGGTCGATTTATCTGATCCGAACGCGGTGGCGGCGGTCGCCAAAGCTGTGCTCAAGGACACGCGAGCGCCGGCCATTCTCGTGAACAACGCCGGGGCGGGGCGCTGGCTATCGGTACTCGAAACCAGTCCCGACGAGCTCCAGCAGATGATGGCGCTGCCCTTTTTCGCTGCCTTCAACTTGACCCGCGAATTTTTGCCCGCGATGAAGCAGCGCGGCAGCGGGCGCATCGTCAACGTGACATCCGTTGCCTCGCGTCTGGTGTGGCCGGGCGCCACGGCGTATACGGCAGCGCGCTGCGCCATGGATGCCTTGACCAAAGGACTACGTCTAGAGCTGAGCGGCTCCGGAATCGGCGTCACGCTCGCGATGTTTGGCACGGTCGATAGCCAGTACTGGAAGCACAATCCTGGTAGCAGGGAACGGTTGCCGGGGATTGCGGCCATGGCGCGCACGTTGACTCCTGAGGAGGTCGGCGCTGCCATCGCCTCCGGCATCGCGCGCAATCGCCGCCTCGTTCTGCGGCCGGGCATCTACTACCTGATTCTCGTAATGAGCACCTTGTTTCCCTGGGTGACCGAGTGGTTGATGCGATACACGGGTTGGCGGGACAAAGGCACTGGACAGCCTTCTTAAGGAGGATGCCGTCATGTTGGACGCGATCGTGATCGGGGCGGGAATGGGGGGCCTTTCCTGCGCGGCGGCACTTGCCAAGACCGGCCACCGCGTTCTGGTGCTGAAGCAGCATCACACCTTGGAAGGCCTGACCCAGACCTTTTTGCGCAGCGGCTTCCGCTTCAATGTCGGTATGCATTACATCGGCGACATGGGCCCAGAAGATCAAGCCGCCCACGTGCTCGATTGGTTGAGCGAAGGCGGCATCACCATGGTCTCCATGGGACCCGTATACGACACGGTCCATTTTCCGGACGGTTTCCAGATCGCCCTCTCCCGTCCCGAGGCCGCGCTCAAGCTTGACCTCAAAGAGAAGTTCCCCGGCTCCGTTGGGGAGATCGATCGCTTCTTTCAAATCTTTTACGAAGCCGGGGAGGCGGGCCGAGCCGTGTTTGCGCAACGCGCCATGCCCGACGTACTGGCAACGATTTACAGGTTCTGGAAAGGCCGCGCCATCGATAAATGGTGCCGGCGCACTACCCGAGCGGTGCTGGAGGAGACGATCACAGGCCCAAGGCTTCGAGCGGTGCTCGCGGCGCGATGGGCTGACTACGGCGGGCCGCCGGCGGAAGCCGCTTTCGCGATCCACGCGCTTGTCCTGCGAAACTACTTCGGTGGCGCCTACTATCCCGTCGGCGGGGCCAGTGTCTTTGCGAAAGTGCTCGGTGCAGTGATCGAAAAATACGGCGGTAAGCTTGAGGTGAACCGCCTTGTCACCACGTTGCTGGTGGAAGACGATGCGGTGGTCGGCGTGCAGCTTGCCGACGGCACGCAATTTCGTGCCACGAACATTGTGTCCGATACAGGTGTCCTCAGCACCGTTGGCCGGCTGCTACCGCCGGCGCAACGCAGCTCGCAGTGGGCGCAAGAGGTCCTGCCGTTCAAACCCGCTCTCGCCCACATCGGTATGTACCTGGGGTTCGAAGGCGACATCCAGTCGCAGGGTGCCACGGTCTGCAACCACTGGTTCTACGAATCCTGGGATCCGGGCGCATCGCTTTGGAATGAGCCACTCGACGAAACCGTCGCGCCCGATATGTTCGTCTCCTTTCCATCGCTCAAGGATCCGGACCATGATCGGGGATCGGTGCTCAAGCACACTGCCGAAATTGCTGTGGTAACGCGCACAGAAATCTTTGGACGTTGGGCCGACTCGCGCTTCGGCAGCCGTCCTGCAGAATACGAGCCCTGCAAAGCAATGATCGCGCAGCGGCTGCTGGCCCAGTTTGGCAAACACTCTCCGGCACTGGTACCGCTCATCCGGTACCACGACATCTCGACGCCGCTCACCACTGCGCATTTCACTCAGGCGCCACATGGTGCAATTGCCCTGGAGACGACGCCGCGCCGGTTCCTGTCCTCAAGCCTTAACGCCAAAACCCCGGTGCCCGGACTACATCTGGCGGGACAGGACGTCGGTAGCCCCGGCATCCAGGGAGCGATGATGGGCGGAGTGCTAGCGGCCGCTTCCATCGATCCCAAACTATTCAGACTGCTCGCTTGAGCGGCTCACGTGCGCCCATTACGATAAGCGCAGCCACCACTCTGCATCCTGTGCGTGGGGCTATTCTCTCGACCAGTAGGCTTTGAATGTCATGAGCATTCCAATCGCGAAGAGAACCATGTCTACCGCGTACACTCCGAACGTCGGGACATTCTGAAGGCCCGTTGAGCTTCCGGAGCGAGCATGCGGAACAGACCACCAAAAATGGCAGCCCATCCCACGAGAGTCACCAACACGGGCCAGCCACGTATCCAACGATTGTGAGCGCGTACGATTGCAAGGCCGGCAACAAACAATAAGATGCCGACGAGATAAGTGACAGGAGCAATGTTGGTTCCCCAGATGTGAAGATTCATTGCTTCGGATACAGCGATCGCTGTAAGGGTGGGTCCAAGCAGTCCTGCGATTTCTTTTGAACGCGTCATCGTGACCCCAGCAGCATTTGATTCAGACCATATAATGGACACGAGAACCGGTCGCGAAGGGCCGAGGGCCGTAAGTCGCCTCGTATCGGTCCGTGGCGATCGGCGGTTTTCGCGAAGACGATTTCAACATGGTTGGGCGGGTGTTCCGCTCTTAGGAAAGTCGATAGAACTCTGTCAGCGTGTCGATAACTTTTGGGTTATTGTCGATCCAGGCGAGGTGTCCAGCGTTCGCGAATTCGACGAACATCGCCTTCGGAAACCGGCTCCTAACGCTCTGCTTGCTCTTGCCGTAAATGTCTTTCTCGCCGCAAGTGATCACTATGGGGAAACGGTAGTCGATTGGATCCTTGAGGGCCCGATATTTCAGGATACAAGCGCGAGTCATGTTAATCGGTTCGGCGCGCACATTTTCCACCATGGCATCTGTTGCGGTAAATGATGGATCGAATTCTCGCATATAGTTTTCCAGCACCTGTTTAAACAGGGATTGATAGGGTTTATCAAGGCCGAGCATTCCGAGCAACGATTTGGCACCCATCATCAACCAACCCCAAAGACTGGAATGTTTTCGATTGAATCTCATTGCCTCCTGTTCGGTCTGTCTCCAAAGCTCTCCCGGTCCGGAAGCGGGACTACACAAGAACATGCTCAAAACTCGTTGCGGATTTCTTTCTGCATGGATTTGTGCATACAAACCGCCCCAGGAATGCTCGAATAGATGAAACTTTTGCACTCCGAAGTACTGGGCAACGGCATCGATGTCCTGAAGGTATTCCTCAATAGAGTACGTTCTTCCGGTCACGGGAGAACGACCGGTGCCAGGCTGCTCAAAGGCGATAGCCTGATATTTGCCTGAAAGGTGCTCTGCAATTGGAGAGAAGTCCGTCGGGGCACCTGGGCCACCATGCAACAGAATGACTGTTTCTGCGTCGTGTTTCGGATAAACAACGGTGAATAGCTTCGCCGATACGCCTGCGATCAGAAGGGTGGTTGATTGTGCGGTAGCTGACATCGGTGCACTGTCGATTCACGTGCTCCGCGCATGTAACCCGAGATCCATAGCGTCGTGGAGCAACCGCAGGACTTCGATTTGATGCTGATTAGATCGGACGCGGAACAACACGAAGTGCCGGCCCTTGTGACCGCCTCGCGCGACATGCAACGTGAACAGCCCCTTTCCGATCTCTCTACGCTCTCTTGCGCCGACTGTTGTTGGTCCGGAAGTGAGTGCCGTGATCGCAGCCGATAGGGTGTCGGCATAGACGCCCGCCTGCCGATCGCCGAATTGCTCCGATGTCCAATCAATGATGGTTTGGAAATCAACCTCGGCGGAGGCAGTGAGGCGCACCGTCCACCGGGTTTCCTGCGCGGTCACCCGTTTCTCTTGTCGCGGCCCTTGCGTGTCAACACGCCGTCTCGCAGCGCGTCTAGATGGTGATTCAGCTCCTCAGGCGAATCGAATGTGCGGTATCGGCCCGCCTCAATATCCGCGATCCCAACATGGGCGGCGTCGCGCAACGCTTTGATGCGCGCTTTACTTTGCGCCTCTTGATCCTCGACTAACCTCAAACCTTCGCGCAGCACTTCGCTCGCGTTCTGATAACGGCCGGACGATACCAGGCGCTCCACCAATTCGGCCTGGTAGTCCGTGAGAACAACGTTTCTGGTAGGCATGCCTGTCGGGTCCGGTGGCTATCGCCGATTGGCATAGTATGCCATATCGACGATTGACATTGCCCGAAACAACGGACAGAGGTCGGTTACTTCACTGCTCGTTTCACGCGTATCTCATTGATTTCGAGTCGCGTTTATTCCGCAGTCAGAATAATATTCCATGCGGTCGTTTGTACTACAGACTATTAACTTATTGGTTTTTATGGTGGCCAGGGGTGGAATTGAACCACCGAGACGCGGATTTTCAGTCTGCTCACGGGTGTTCGAGGGGCTTATTAATCAACCACTTGCAGCGCTTGGCGGCCCTTTCCCCTGGCTCACCATGGCACATTCCTGGCACACGCAATCTGAGTTGGTCACATTTCTGGCACAGGCTCGGCGCAATCGGCTGGGAACCGAGTACGTAGATCTGCTGCTAGAATTGATGAATGAGCACAAAGCTTACCTCTACGAATCCCTACCTGCGCGATCGCGACGTCCGAGAGCGGACGGTTATCAGGTCCGTCGCCACCTCGTCCGCCATTGAGGGTATTCAGGTGTTCTTCAAGCGGCGTGCAAGAGCGAGCGGCAGCCGCGTAAGACTTAAGCAGAAGAGGTCCTAGCCGCAGACCTGAGCGTCCGCGCTATGACTTCGCGAAACACCTCGGTCATCATCGGCGCATAGTTGTGGTCCATGGCGGAATGTATGGCGGCAACATAGCCACGCTTCTTGGCGCCTCGAATGCCGCCAAAGTCGAGCGCCGGCAACCCAGCCTGCAATCCCATTAGCATGGCGAGCAATCTTGCGCAGCGTCCGTTCCCGTCTCGAAAGGGGTGAATCAAGACGAACTCAGCATGTACGAGCGCGAGGGCTGCAGCTTGCTCCTCCGTCAAGGCCATTCGACACGGCGTGTACCGGCGCAGCGGCCCTCGTTCAAACTGCTGCATCAACCGCGGCACCTGCGCAGCGGCGGCGAACATGAACTCGCCTTTGGCGACATTGACACTCCGATATTCGCCGGCCCATTCGTAGATCTCTCCGAGCCAAAGGCGGTGCATCCGGCACACGTCGGCAGCGGTGAAACGATGGTCGACGGCCACTTCATCGATTACCCGCTGGGTCGCAGCCAGCAGCGCTTCCGATTCCCTCCGCTGGAGCGCTCGCACTGAGGTGATACCGAGCCGATTGCGCAGCACGCGACCGCGCGACCCGGGCTCAAGTTCGGCTTCCGCACCAATAGCCTCGTAACGTCCCGTCATCACGACTTCCCTTGCGACAGTCCAGACGCGCTGCATAGGCTCATATGCTCGAACAGTTCGACTCCGCAGGTGTAGCACCCGCACGATGCGGCGAAGGGCTCGAATATCTCGCGTAGTCTAATTGATGCCGCTTGGGCGGCGCTGGCTGGGTCGAACCCCACTCCAAACTCATTGTTTGTATCGAAATCGCCCAATTTAGCCGCACAATATTCGCAGTGATTCATCCAATAGAGGCTTTGCGTCGTTTGACTGTAGTCGACCCGGTAATGCGGCGCCAGAGCACCCAAATGCACCGAGACCGGATTCGCCAGGTCACCGATATAACTCAAGAGCGTGGGCTCGTCGATGACCTCCCAGTGGTCGTCGGCCGGATCGTCTTCCACATAGAGCACTTCATGTCCGGCTGGAAGCATAATTGCCCATACATGCGTCTGCGCGCAGCAGCGCCAGCATTGGCGGACGGTTGTGGCCAAGAAATAGCTAGCCGAGCGGATGGTCGGTTGCTCCGAAAGCGGCACCCATCTGCGTAGCGGCGCTGGATCAACGCCATCGGGTACGTACCATACCTTTTGCCGAGGATCCCAGCGCGCGCCGAGCCGCCTTGCTTCGTCCTTCTCGGCAAAGGGGACTTGCAAGTCGAGTCGGGGCATGGCCACTCCTCGCGTCGTCGTACCACTCCGCCACCGGCTGTTGATTATCTACCAGGCTACGATAGGGGCCGCCCTCACATTTAAGGCCTCTTCGTTAGAATTCATCGAGGCAGTCGAATACCGAGAGGCGGGACCAACGTGCTGCTCTCCGCTGCAGAGCGGTGTTGTTGAGCGTGAAAAGACCGTGGTGGCGCGGGGCATGCCATGGTAATTCATACTGCTGCTCCACTTACATCGCACAGGTTAACCATGGCCGATCGCCTTTTTTTGTCCTTCTGGGACTTGTGCCTGGACAATCTGCCACAAGGGCGATTCGAACGCCGTGTGATCGCCCCCGTTGACGCGGGCGCGATGATCCGGACAGCCCGCACCGACAATAAGCTGCTGTGCGTTAGCAAGGACGATCTGCTTGCGCCGTGCCGCGCAACGGAGCAACGGCGCCACGAAGAGCTATGTTCATTGCTCCATGCGAAATACAACTGTCCTGTGCGTTTCGACGATTTTCTCTCGACCTTCGACGACGATAGGTCCGATGTCGTGAGCATCACGCCGTTACAGTTGGCGGAGCTCGAGCCGGGCGATAGCTTGCTGATCGTGACCTGCAACTATCGCATCGCCGATAACACCGGAAGCAGCTCGGACCCCCAAGACCGCTTCGTCGTGGCTGAGGATTCTGTAGCCTTCAATCTGATTTCGGCCCTGTTCTCCCAGCAAACGGCAACATCGTAACGGACGTCTCCCGTCCGGTTCACCTAGGTACCCGGTTCACATCGAATGCTCATTCTCTCTGTTCTCTCGGTATTCGCCGAGCAGTGACCAGTCCCACTTGTTCGGCTCCATATCTATGGCTACCAGATTTACCGGGCATTCCGATTTTGTTGAGCCCAATGCAGCGAACACCTGAAACGTCGGTGTCGACTCGGGTGTGATGATGACCAAAGAAGCAGACGCGCGGCTGAACCTGTGCCAGAAGCACATCCAGGCCAGCCGCTTCGCTAAGGTAACCTATACCCCGACGATGCCGCTCGAAACGTACGCCTTCTGGCGCATCATGAGTAAGCACGATGTCCACGCCGCCTGCGACCGCAAGCCGTTCAATCTCATCTGACGTGTAGTGTCGTTTGGCGTAACCTTGGAGCCGGTCAGAACGGCGTCGGTAGTCCGACGGCCCGTAGCAGCCGCCGACACCCCCCACGCGAATGGCGCCCACACCCCGATCTTGGATATCGACCGTGCACCCATTGCGCAGATAGGTCAGGCCGGGAAGCACTTCCGCATCTTGATGCGCATCGAGCCACACGCAGTCCTCATGATTACCCTTGATGAGAAGGGTCGGCCGCGGCGCCCCTCGGTTCTCTCTGAGCCACGCCGGAAAGTCGCTCACACCGTCATGATGCGCGTCGCCTTGTCGATCCGGGTCGGATCGGGCCAGATACCGAAATCGCCGACGTGCAACACATAGTCGAAGCGAACTCCAAGCGAAGCCTCGAACGCGAACACGTCCTGATAAAGACGGTTCATCGCTCCGTGAATGTCGCCGGCGGCACAGATAAGCATCGCGTACCCTCTACTTCTTACCTAGCGCAGGCGATGCGCTTTGATCTCTCGTGTCGAGAGCTGCCGCTTGCGCACTGCATAGAGATCGCCGGATCCGTAAAGATGCTTGCATTGCTGCAAATCGGTGCGCATTGCCCGTGAGATGTTCCGCCTCAGCACGACGTCATACCGCGGCTCCGCAATCACATGCTTGTGCGGCTTGCTATCGACGGCATTTTCAGCGAAGCGCTCCTTTGGCAACACGTCAACCTCGACGCAAAACCAAACATCCCCCAACAGCAGCAGAAACGTGCGCTCATCCACTATGCGACGGCGGGTTTCGATCTCGACCTGCTCACGTCGACGACGCTCGCCAGCACCGTGGCGCCAAGAATTGTAACCCTTGTTCGGCCGGATCAGCCCCGTACGCGGATCGACATACAGCTCCTGAGATATTCCAGAGTCCCGCCGGAGAAATCCCCAACGTCCTGAAAGGTCAACCAGCCGGCCCTCGCGAACGTCGACATCTACCGCTATGAAATCGCGAATATGTTGGTGGATGTGCTGCTGCACGGTATTGCGCCGATCGATACCGGCACAGATCTCGCTGAACACCTTGTTCCAAGGGCGCCCAATCTGTGCGTGCAGGTAGCGGCGATCGCGTCTCCCTCCTTCCCGCGACGCGGCCGCTCGACTATCACTTTGTACATGTCTTCGCGCATAGACAGCTCCGAATAGCAAAAAGCCCTCGGCAAGAATCCCTGCCGGGGGCTTATGTGTTCGCGCGATGCGAAGATCTGCCCAATCGGCTTCGGGTAATGCGCTACCCGCAACCGTGAGCTCGCGGGCTGGCGCTACATTGTTTGCATGTGGGTCGGCTTCGCTAAAATTCGCATGTCGTGCTCCAAATTCAGAGCCGCGCAGAATACATCTTGAAGTGAAGATGTCAAGAGGAAGCGCATGGCTGACCGATTCCAAATTGCTGCCCACACTCCATACTAGGTTGCAATCGGCGCTTCGGCATTGCCAACCGGATGCCCAGTGTTCCCAAGCCACCCCCAAATGCCGAGTCGCGGCGACCAGCCCAAGGACCAGCCGTGCCCCGGTGCCATGGCGGTCACGGACGAAGACGGCGATTGAGAAGGGCTGGTCTGCCCATACCCGCACCAGGTCACCAGATCCGGCCGATGCCATTGAATTCCCACGGAAACCAAGAAGCGACTTGCGCTCTCGATGCTGCACTGACCCCCTGATGCCGTGTACGCTGTGAACCGGGATCAACATCGGAATCAACGGCGGTGAAGACCATTAATATGACCATCGACGAGCAGCGCCTGAAGCTTGTCGAAAAGACGAGCCGGGCGCGAAAAATGAAAGAACCAGGCGCGGCCGTATCATTCGCGCTCGGCTTCGACGATGAACGAGTCGGCACCGTGCCACGCACGATCGCAGAAGCTGACTGGAAGGTGCTGAGGCGCCTCCATCCGCTCGCGCTCGAGCGCTTCTGCGAACGCGTGCTCGCCGAGATTGAGCGTGTCACGCACCTCAGCGCCCAGAGCGCCCAGAGCGC
>ODAK010008208.1_pt1 | contig 10466 bp, 8 predicted proteins | sample 1539591 | NCBI WGS metagenome assembly ODAK01 (sample SAMEA3539303, study PRJEB22396) | soil metagenome | biome: tundra; feature: field; material: soil | place: USA | collected 2010-05 | depth 0.15 m | reverse complement strand
GAATTCGACCGGGTGATCGAGTTTAACCTCAAGGGAACGTTTAGGGTCGCCCGCGCCTGCGCCCGGCCGATGATGGAGAAGAAACGCGGCAGCATCATTCTTATGTCGTCGATCCGAGCGGTCAACGTCGAGCCCGGCCAGAGCATCTATGCATCGACCAAGGCCGGCATCGCGCAGATGATGCGCGGGCTGGCTGTCGAGCTTGGACTCAGTAGGGTGCGCGTCAACGCGCTCGCGCCCGGCATCGTCGCGACGCCGCTCACGCGTCCGATCGTTTCGAATCCGATGTGGAACGAAGCCTATGCCAAGCGCTGCGCCCTTGGACGCTGGGCCGAACCCGAGGAAATGGCCGGCCCGATCATCTTTCTGGCCAGCGATGCAAGCAGCTATCTGACGGGAACCACGCTATTTGCCGATGCGGGCTGGACTGCGATCGACGGCCGCTTCGAGCCTCAGCTCAAGGCATGAGCATAGAGGGGAAAACGCTATGTACAGTACACTACACAGCGGCTGGAGCTTGTGATATAACTTGCAACACCTACAGACCCCCAACCTGTCGGAGCGCGGGCGGAGACGGCGATGGTCGCAATCGAAGAAGCAAGGCGCAATCATCTGCTTGCGGCGCTTCCTGCTGCCGAATTGGCCGGCCTCGCTGGCCAAATGAGCATAGAGAGGCTGAGCTTGGGCGACTCCATCTACGAGTCGGGAGCGCAGCTCAAGCAGGTGTTTTTCCCGACTACCAGCGTCATCTCCCTGCTTTACGTAATGCTCGACGGGTCGTCAGCGGAGATAGCGGTCGTCGGCCTGGAGGGCGTAGTCGGCGTGTCGCTCTTCATGGGCGGGAACACGACCCCCAGCCGGGCAGTCGTTCAAAGCGGGGGTGAATCGCTGGTGCTGAGCGCCAAACACGTTCATGACGAGTTTGCCCGAGGCGGCCCGCTTCACGGGCTACTCTTGCGCTACACGCAGGCGCTGATCACCCAAATGGCGCAAACCGCGGTCTGCAACCGCCATCACACTGTCGACCAGCAGCTATGCCGCTGGCTGCTCCTGAGCCTCGATCGTCTGGAGTCGAACGAGCTACTGATGACGCAGCAACTCATTGCCGACATGCTCGGCGTGTCGCGCGGCGGCGTGACCGAAGCGGCAGGCAAGCTCCAGGCGGCGGGAATCATCAACTACTCCCGCGGCCGCATCACGGTCATCGATCGCGTGGCCCTGGAACGCGCAGTATGCGAGTGTTACAGCGTCGTCAGAAAGGAGTACGAGCGGCTTCTTCCCTTGCACTCGTAGCGGCATCGCCGGCCGGACGGCCCCGACCGGCGTATACTCAAACTGCCGGTCCATCTCTTCGACACAGGCTCTGCTCCATACGTGCCGTCTGCGAGCGACGCGACGGTAACGAAGAGGATCGGATGTCTGCTACCCATATTAGCTCGAAAAATCGCCTGCTTCGCGGCTTGTCGCGCGAAGACTATCGCAGCATCGCACCTTACCTGAAGCACGTTTCCTTGTCGCTCGACAATGTGCTGGTCGAGCGGAACATGGCGAACAATTACGTCTACTTTCCGCTGGCGGAGCTGATCTCCGTTCATAGGGTTTTTTCGGACCACGCGAGCCTCGACACGGTCGGCAAAGAAGGCATGGTGGGAATTTTTGTTGCGGCGGGCGTCAAGGTTCCGCATGCGCGCATCGCGGTACAGGGCAGCGGCTCGGCGATGCGCGTCGCAGCGAAACAATTCCGGGTGCTGGCGTATCGAAGCGGCTCATTGCAGCGCCACATGCACCGCTATACTTGCCAACTGCTGCAGCGCGCCGCGCAAACATCGCAGTGCAACGGTTTGCACGCGGTGGAAGCGCGTCTCGCCCGCTGCCTGCTGGAAACAAGCGACCGCGGCGGCTCGCGCGAGCTGCGGATGACGCACGAGCTTCTCGCTGTCGCAATGGGGGCGCGAAGGACCAACGTGACGGTTGCGGCGAATGCACTGCGCTCTCGCAAGCTGATCGACTATACGCGCGCGCGGCTGAGAATCATCGACCGGCCCGGCCTGATCAAGGCGGCCTGCGCTTGCTATGGCGCCAATGCGCCAAGAGTAGAAGATACGGGCCGGTAGCTAACGCCTTTCCCGGCGCGACTAGGGCACAAGCCTGTAGCCCACGGCAGTCTCGGTCAGGAGATGTTTCGGCTGCGCCGCGTCGTCCTCGAGCTTGCGACGCAAATGACTCATGTGAACCCGAACGTAGTGATCGCGCGCTACATAGGACGGTCCCCACACTTCGCGGAGAATTTGGCGATTCGTAATTACCCTCTCCACGTTCGAAATCATCGTCGAGAGTAACCGATATTCGATGGCGGTGAGATGGACTTCCGCGCCGCGCTTGCGAACCACGCGTTTGACGAGGTCGACTTCCACGTCGCCGAAGCGGAATACGGATTGCTTTTCGGCCCTGTCCGCGACTTTCCTGCGCAGGACGGCACGGACGCGGGCAAGCAACTCGCCCACGCCGAACGGCTTGGCCAGATAGTCATCGGCGCCCGCGTCCAGCGCCTGGATCTTGTCGGTTTCGTGCGCGCGCGCCGAGAGCACGATCACCGGAATCGCCGACCAGGTGCGCAAATCGCGGATGAAATCGACGCCGTCTCCGTCCGGCAGTCCCAGGTCGAGAATGACGACGTCGGGCTTGCGGGTTCCGGCTTCGACGAGACCGCTCTTGAGCGTTTCGGCCTCGAACACGTCCCAACCCTCCGTCTCGAGCGCGGTGCGGACGAATCTCCGGATCTGGCGTTCGTCCTCGACCAGAATCGCAATGGGGGCGGGGTCGTTCATCGGTGCGGCCGTCATGCCCTGCCTATCACAGGCTCTTCCGGCAGCGGCATTTCAGGGGGTGTGCCTAGCGGCAAAGTAAAACAGAATCGAGCGCCGCTGCCGGCGTTGTCTTCGACCCAGATTTTTCCCCGATGCGCTTCGACGATGGCTCGGCTGATCGCAAGCCCCAGCCCCACCCCGGGCGTCGCGGACTCGCGCGAACCGCGGGTGAACTTCTCGAAGATCGCTTCACGCTGCGCTTGCGGTACGCCCGGGCCGTTGTCGCTGACGGTGACGAGTAGCCGATCGCCTGATGCTTCGGCAGCGATACGAATTACGGTTCCAGCCGGCGTGTATTTGCCCGCATTCTCAAGCAAGTTATATAAGACCCGCTCGATCAAGGTCGCGTCGAACTCGACCAGGGGCAGATCCGACGGCAGCGCCACCTCGATGCGCTTGTTGGCGAGCGCGGGCTGGATCGCCTTGAGTGCGCTGCCGACAACCTCCTCGACCGACTGCCATTCGCGGCGCAGCTTGACGTCTCCGCTCTCGATGCGCGCCATGTCGAGCAGGTTGTTGACCAACGCGTTCATCCGGCGCGCCTCCTCGGCGATTGCCTGCGCGGTGTCGCGCTGCAGGTCGGAAAGCTCAGGCTTGGTCAACTCGAGCGACTCGGCCAGGCCCACCAGAGCCGCGAGGGGCGTGCGCAGATCATGAGAAAGCGCGGCCAGCAGGGAATTGCGCAAGCGTTCGGATTCCATGCGGATGAGCGCCTGCTGCGCCACCTCGACATAGTGCACACGTTCGAGGGCAATCGCGACCAGTGCCGCAAACGTGTCCAGGTGCCGCCGTTGCTCCGGCACCATGAGCTGGCGCCGGTTGGCCGCCTTGATGGCGAGCACGCCGCGCGTGCGCATCGGTGCGCGCAGCGGCAAATACAGGAATTCACTGCCAGGAAGGGTATCGGTGCCGGCGCCGGCCGGCTGCGACTTGTCGTACGCCCATTGGGCCGCGGCACGCAGATCCGTGGTCAGTGCAAGGCCGCCTGGATCCTGCATCTGAAGCCGGTCTTGATCGTCCGGTATCAGGATCGCCACGTTTGCGCGAAAAGTGCTGGCGATGAACCTGTTCGCGGCCTCCACCACTTGATCGGTTTGCAGCAGACTCGACATGTCTCGCGCGAACTCATAGAGCGCGGAGGCGCGTTCCTCGCGGAATGAGGCGACACGCGCCTGGTAGCGAAGCCCCGCCGTCATCTGCCCGGTGATGAGCGCAATGGCAAGCATCACCACCAGCGTGAGCAGGTACTGGACGTCCGTCACCGCAAGCGAGAATCGCGGTGGCACGAAAAAGAAATCGAAGCTTGCGACGCTGACGAAGGCGGCAAGAACGGCGGGGCCGCGTCCAAATCTGACGGCGATCAGCACGACCGTGAGCAAAAAAAGCATCACGATGTTGGCAAGGTCGAAGTACGGCTGCAGTGGCGTGGCGATCAATGTCGTCGCCAAGCACGCAAGGAGTGCCCACAAGTAGCGAAGGCGCTTGGCATTGCGGCGCGGATCCTCAGCAGGCTCGGAGACGATCGCCTGCCGGGATTTCTCGGCCTGTGGCTCACCGCGGCCGATTTCGATTACGTCGGAATCGGGCGCAAGAGCGCCTACGCTCCTTGCGATGCCGCGCGTCCAGGGCCAGCCTGAATGCCCCTGGGCGCGGCCGACGAGCAGCTTTGAGCAATTGTGGATATGCGCGTATTCGACGATTGCCGCGGCTGCGTCGTTGCCGGACAGAACCACAGTCTTGGCGCCAAGGTCCTGCGCCAGCTTCACGGTCGTGAGAATGCGCTCGCGCTCCCGCGGCGGCAGCCGCTGCAGCTTCGGCGTCTCGACGTACGCTGCGGTCCATTCGATGGCGAGCTGATTGGCAAGTCGCGCCGCGCTCCTGACCACATGCTCTCCGCCTGGATCGGGACCGACGCAGCAGAGCAGCGATGCCTCGGTTTTCCAGATGCGCTGGATCGCCTGGTCGGTGCGATACGCTTGGACGTCGTCTTCGACGCGATCGGCCGTGCGGCGCAGCGCAAGCTCGCGCAGCGCCATGAGATTGCCCTTGCGGAAGAAATTTCCGGCGGCACGCTCGATCTGCTCGGGCATGTAGACCTTGCCCGCCTTGAGGCGCGCCAGCAATTCGTCCGCCGGAACGTCGACCAGGACCACATCGTCGGCCTCGTCGAAGAATGTATCGGGAATGGTTTCCCAAACCCGGATGCCGGTGATGCCGCCGACGACGTCGTTCAGGCTCTCCAGATGCTGGACGTTGAGCGTCGTGTACACATCGATGCCGCTCGTCAGAAGTTCGTCGATGTCCTGCCAGCGCTTCGGATGCCGCGCGCCCGGTGCGTTGGTGTGGGCAAGCTCGTCGACGAGAATCAGAGTCGGGCGCCGAACGAGCGCGGCGTCGAGATTGAATTCCCTGACCGATGCGCCCTCGACATCGAGCATCAATGGCGGCAATGGCTCGAGACCCTCGAGCAATGCGGCTGTTTCGGCGCGGCCATGCGTTTCGAGCACGCCGACGACGACGTCGCCGCCGGCGCGACGCAGCGTCTGGGCGGCGATCAGCATCGAATAGGTCTTGCCGACTCCGGCCGAGGCGCCGAAGAATATCTTCAGCCGGCCCCGCGTCGCGCGGGCCTCCCGCGCCTCGACGGCGGCGAGAAGCTGGTCAGGGTCCGGACGCTGTTTTGGCATGCTCGAGCCTAACAGTCGCCGACCGTTTTGTGTACTGGCGCAGCCGTCTCATCGAACCCGAGCAGCGCGATGGCGTTCCGCCACCCATCAGGTGGTCTTGGTGTCGTACATTAGGTCACACGGCACGCAAGCTGCATGCGATGGGGCCGCACATTCACTTGGAAGTGTGATCGAGCGCGATATTGAGCTTGAGGACATTGACTCGCGGCTCACCCAGCACTCCAAGCGTGCGGCCTTCTGTGTTCGCGGCAACGAGGCTGCGCACATCGTTGGCTGCCAGGTTGCGTGCCTTTGCAACTCGCGCGAGCTGATACTCCGCCGCAGCGGCGCTGATATGCGGATCGAGGCCGCTGCCCGAGGCGGTGATCAGGTCGACCGGCACCGCGGCCGTGTTGCCCGGATCGGCATCGCGCAGCGCCTTGATCCGGTCTTTGACCGCGTCGGCCAACGCCGGATTGCGCGGACCCAGGTTCGAGCCGGAGGATGCCATTCCGTTGTAAGGCTGCGGCGAGGTCGCTGACGGCCGGCTCCAGAAATACTTCGGATCGTCGAACGGCTGGCCGATGAGGTCCGATCCAAGCATTTTGCCGTCTGACACGATCAGGCTGCCGTTGGCTGCACGTGGGAACGCGACCTTCGCAACGCCAGTGACGACCAGTGGGTAGATGACACCAGTCAGCGCCGACATGACGAGAAGCATTCGCAGGGAAGGCATGAGTTGCGCAAACATCGTCGTTCTCCTTGTGGTTCTCTTTGCAGTTCTCGTTGGATCAGGCCAGGTTCAGCGCGACCAACAGCAGATCGATCAGCTTGATGCCCACGAAGGGAAGCAAGATGCCACCCACGCCGTAGATCAGCATGTTTCGACGCAGGATAGCGGCGGCGCCGACCGGGCGGTACTTGACGCCCTTGAGGGCCAGAGGTATCAGCGCCGGGATGATCAGCGCGTTGAAGATCACTGCCGACAATATGGCGCTGTTTGGTGTCGCGAGCTTCATGACGTTGAGTGTGTCGAGCACGGGATAGGTGCTTGCGAACGCCGCCGGGATGATCGCGAAATACTTGGCGACGTCGTTGGCGATCGAGAACGTCGTCAGCGCGCCACGGGTCATGAGGAGCTGCTTGCCGATTTCGACGATCTCGATCAGCTTGGTCGGATTCGAGTCGAGATCGACCATGTTGCCAGCCTCCTTCGCCGCCTGCGTGCCGCTGTTCATCACGACCGCGACGTCGGCTTGCGCCAGTGCGGGGGCATCGTTGGTGCCGTCACCTGTCATCGCGACGAGCTTGCCTTCCGCCTGGATGTCGCGGATCAGCTTGAGCTTGGCCTCCGGCGTCACTTCGGCGAGGAAGTCGTCGACGCCGGCCTCGGCGGCAATCGACGCCGCTGTGAGCTTGTTGTCGCCGGTGATCATGATGGTCTTGATGCCCATCTTGCGCAGCTCGGCGAAGCGCTCCTTGATCTGGGTTTTGACGATGTCCTTCAGCTCGACGACGCCGAGGACATGGCGGCCCTCGGCGACGACCAGCGGAGTCGAGCCGCGGCGCGCAATTTCTTCGACCCGCGTCGTGAGCTCGACATCGATCGAGCCGCCTTGCGCGGCAACCCACGCGCGGACCGCATCGAGCGCGCCCTTGCGCAGCTCCCGGCCCTCGTAGGTCACGCCACTCATTCGCGTCTGAGCGGAGAAAGGCACGATCGTGAATCTGCCGGGTACCAGCTCCGGTGGCACGACCCCAAAAGCGCGCTTGGCGTAGACGACGATGCTCTTGCCTTCCGGTGTCTCATCGCCGAGCGAGGCAAACAAGGTGGCCTCGGCGAGTTGCTGAGCCGTCACCCCCGACAGCGGGAAGAGACCTGAAGCCTGGCGGTTGCCGAACGTTATGGTGCCGGTCTTGTCCAGCAACAGGACATCGCAGTCGCCCGCCGCCTCGACGGCGCGCCCGGAAGTCGCCACCACATTGGCACGCATCATGCGGCCCATGCCGGCGACGCCGATTGCGGACAGCAATCCGCCGATGGTCGTCGGAATGAGGCACACCAGCAGCGCGACCAGTACGGTGATCGTCACCGGCGTGCCGGCCTTCGCCACCTCGACGCTGTAGAGCGAAAAGGGCAGCAAGGTTACGGTAGCGAGCAGGAACACCAGCGTCATCGCCACCAGCAATATGGTCAGCGCGATCTCGTTCGGCGTCTTCTGCCGCTTGGCGCCCTCGACCATGCCGATCATGCGATCGAGAAAGGACTCGCCGGGATTGACGTTGATGCGCACGATCACCCAATCCGAAAGCACGCGGGTGCCGCCGGTCACCGTGTTGAAGTCGCTTCCCGCGGCGCGAATGACCGGCGCGCTCTCGCCGGTGATCGCGCTCTCGTCGATCGATGCCGCGCCCTCGATCACCTCGCCGTCGCCGGGAACGAGATCGCCCTGCACGACCAGAACGACATCTCCCTTGCGCAGATTGTTGGACGGCACCAGCGTCTGCGCGGCGTCGCGCTGCGGCTTGGCGAGTTTCTTGGCGGTCGTATCCCTGCGGGCGCTTTTGAGCGATGCTGCCTGCGCCTTGCTGCGTCCCTCGGCGATCGCCTCCGCGAAGTTGGCGAACAGCAGCGTTACCCACAGCCACAGCGTCACGGCGAGAATGAACCCGGCGGGCGCTTCGCCCTTGCCAGTGAGCGCCTGGATCCAGAGTACCGTCGTCAGAATGCTGCCGATATAGACGACGAACATCACCGGATTGCGCGATTGGTATCGTGGCGTCAGCCGGAGAAAGCTGTCGAGGAGTGCCCGCTTCATCAGGTCCGGATTGACGAACCAGGACAGACTCCCTTGTTTTGCAGTCGCAGTCGACATGATCAGTTCTTTCGAAGGTTGAGGCGCTTTACGGACCAGCGAAAAGCAGAAGATGCTCGACGACCGGGCCCAGCGCCAGCGCCGGCACAAACGTCAACGCACCGACGGTGATGACCGTGCCGATAAGCACGGTGATGAACAGCAGCGTATGCGTCGGCAGCGTGCCGGAGGAAGCGGGCACGCGCTTGGCCGCGGCCAAAGCGCCTGCGAGGGCGAGCACGGCAATAGCCAGCCAATACCGTGCGAAGAGCATGCAGAAGCCCAGCGCGGTGTTGTAGAACGGTGTGTTGGCAGAAAGCCCCGCAAACGCGCTGCCGTTGTTGTTGCTGGCGGACGAAAATGCGTAGAGGATTTCCGAGAAGCCATGCTCGGCCGGGTTGGCGACACCTGCTTTCCCTGCATCGACGAGCACGGCCAACGCCGTGCCACAGAGCACCAGCAGCGGCGGAAGCAGGATTGCGATCGACGCCATCTTGATCTCGAAAGCGCCGAGCTTCTTGCCCAGATACTCCGGCGTGCGTCCGATCATCAGGCCGGCGATAAAAACGGCGATGATCGCAAACATGATCATCCCGTAGAGGCCCGATCCGACGCCGCCGAAGATCACTTCGCCCAATTGCAGAAGCCACATCGGGATCATGCCGGCCAGCGGCATGAAAGAGTCATGCATGCTGTTGACCGAGCCGTTCGATGCCGACGTGGTCACAACGGCCCACAGCGCCGAATTGGTGACGCCGAAGCGCGTCTCCTTGCCTTCCATATTGCCGCCGGGATTGGTGGCGCTTGCGACTTGATCGGCACCGAGCGTGGTGAGAACCGGGTTGCCTGGCGCCTCGAGCGCATAATCGGCGGCGAGCAAGACGACGAACACGATCGTCATCGTCGCGAGCAAGGCCCAACCTTGCCGGGTATCTCCGATCATCTTCCCGAAGGTGTAACAAAGCGCTGCGGGTATGAGCAGGATCGCCAACACCTCTAAAAAGTTGGCGAGCGGTGTTGGATTCTCGAACGGATGCGCCGAATTGACATTGAAGAAGCCACCACCGTTGGTGCCGAGCTGCTTGATCGCGATTTGCGAGGCCGCAGGTCCCAAGGGAATCGTCTGCTCGGTCGAGGTTGCCTTTTCAGTGACCGGATTTCCCTTGTCATCCTTGAGCGGTTGCCCATCCGGGCCGTTCTTGGGATTATCGAAGGTGACTGGCTGGACCAGCGTGACGGTAGCGTACTTGTCGAATGTCTGAACCACGCCCTGGCTCACAAGTGCGAGGGCAAGAATAAGCGCCAGCGGCAGCAGGATATAAACGGTCGAACGCGTCAAATCCACCCAGAAGTTGCCGATCCCTTTTGCCTCTTTGCGAACAAAGCCTCGCACCAGCGCGACGAGCACCGCCATGCCCGTGGCCGCAGACACAAAGTTCTGGACAGCGAGCCCGAGCATCTGGGTGAGGTAGCTCATCGTGCCTTCGCCGACGTAGCCCTGCCAGTTGGTATTGGTGATAAAGCTTGTCGCGGTGTTGAACGACGAGTCCGGGCTGATCGCGGCCATCTCCTGCGGATTGAGCGGCAGCCATTGCTGGAGCCGTTGCAACGCATACACCGCCAAGCAACCGAGCAGATTGAACCAGAGCATCGCCAGGGCGTAATCGATCCATCCCATGTCGCGAGTCTGGTCGACGCCTGCGCCGCGGTAGATCAATCGCTCCAATGGACCGCCAATGCGCTGCGCAAATGTCGCGCGCCCGTCATAGACAGCGGCCATATAGGCCCCGAGCGGCTTCGCCAGGAGGAGCAGAACAACGACGTACAAACCAAGTTGCAGCCAACCCGAGGTGTTCATGAAAAAAGCTCCGGCTTGAACAGCGCAATGACCAGATAAACGAAGATGCCCAGCGTCGCGAAGCCACTCAGCCAATAAACCCAGTTCATGACCTGCCTCCCTTGTCCATCAGAGCCGCGCAGAAGTAAATCAACCCCGCCGACACGACGAAAAATCCGACGATCAATGCGATATAGATGAAGTCCATTTCGATTTCCCCAGAAGTGCGGCTTAGTCGATC
>ODAK010008206.1_pt1 | contig 10468 bp, 9 predicted proteins | sample 1539591 | NCBI WGS metagenome assembly ODAK01 (sample SAMEA3539303, study PRJEB22396) | soil metagenome | biome: tundra; feature: field; material: soil | place: USA | collected 2010-05 | depth 0.15 m | reverse complement strand
GCTCGTTGGCACCCAGGAATCCCTGGGCCTTCTCCTGCGCACTCATCGCGTTCCATCGATCCCAGACGAGCTGGTTGAAATCCTGACCCGGTGCCTCGTGCCCGGCGATGCCGGCCTGCAGGCCGGCCAGCGCGATCTCGGTGCCGCTGCCGAGATGGCCCAGCACATGGCCGACATCCCACTGCGTGGATCCCGACTGTCGGGCCAGGTCTCCCACGTCAAACCCGCTGACCAGGCCGGTTAGATTGTCGTGGTTTCCGCGCAGTGCGCTGATGGTCCTGTCTGCAAGGGTGCTCATGGTTCTCCTTCGCCAGATTCGTGCCGTCCGGCCGGCCACTAGGGGATAGGCGGATGTTCTCCGCGAAACTACTATGCGCGGCTCGCGCTGACCATGGCCTAGGCCCCTTGTCGTCAATGAGCCTTCACGGCTCGATCCACTTGCGATGGCCGCGCCCAACTGCCGGCGGGCCAGGTGCTGATCCCCAATCGCCGATGGCCGACCGGTGTAGGGGTAGGTCCCATCATCTCTTGGGCCGTTCCCCACGTGCCAGGCCGCAGCACTCGCCTGCATCACGATGGATACCGTTCGCGGCAGCTTAAGGACGACGTCAGGGCGGGCATCCGGCCTTAGATCACCCGCGCCTTTCCACGGTCTCGTCGATGAGAAGGCCCAGCCCGATGCCGAGCATCCAGATGTCCTTGCTGACGGCGATACCCTGCGGGCTTGGCCAGATGCTGCCCGCATTGCGTAGCGAAGGGGTTCGCAGGTACATCGCCATCAGACCGCCGGAGAACCCGGTCAGGGCGGCACCCGCCAGGCCTGCCGGGACGAACGGTGTGAGTATCACCAGGCCGGTGGCGATCTCGGCCGCAGAAAGCGCGTGTAAGAACTTGGGCGGGTCGATCGACTTCAACATAGGGAACGCGCCGGAGGCCATGGCATGGATGCCGGCGGCCTGCTCCGGGCCGCCGCCCCATTTCCCGATCCCGGCATGCAGGATGTACGCGCCCGTGACGAGGCGGGTCGGCACCCTTCGTAGCTGCATCGTGAGCCTCCTTCCTGGCTGGTACATAACTAGGATAGTTGCGTCTTCAATGATTTCCATAAGCCCGACCAACGTGTCCTGGCGGACGAAGGTGTGCGGGTGACGCAATGGCATCAAACCCATGAGTCTTAAATGGGAGCAGGTCGTTGTGGACGCGGTGCAACCGGCCGCGCTGGGACGGTGGTGGGCCAACGCTCTGGGCTCGGTGGTGCCGTTCGAGGCCGCGGACGAGTTCGAAATCAGGCCCGCTCCCGATCGGCTTCCCGGCTTTCTATTCGTGCCGGTAGGTGATCCGAGGGTGACCAAGAACCGTCTACACCCGGACTTCCGCCCGGGTAACCAAGCGGCCGAGGTGGACCGTCTGCTCGAGCTCGGTGCCCGCAGGACGGACGTCGGTCAGGGGAGCAGCCTTGGGTCGTGCTCGCCGATCCGCAGGGCAACCAGTTCTGCGTCCTTCCACCTCGAAGGCGTGAGCCGGCCGGCACCCAGCCCGTCGTCCCCTAGAGCGTCGGTCTACGGACACGAGCGGAAGCTGCGCCGACATGGCTCAGACGCGGTCTTCGTCGTTTCGTGGCAGGTTCCGCAATCGGGACGGTGGACACTTCACGAAACACGACCGGATCTGCTTGTGAGGACGTTCCGAGAACACGGGTGAGCAACTTCTGTGCCCAGGACACGTCGCTCCTGGTATGCCACTGCCGCGGCTCTGCCCACCGCGATTTAGCCGAGCTGTAGCACCTTCATCACGCGCTCTGCGATGTTCGCCTCACCCAGGGCGTTCGGGTGAACGACCACGGCGTTCGTCCCCCGGAGAACAGGCTCGACCCACCGGGTACCAATCGGCTTGCACACGTCGTGACCGTCGGAAACCGTGTTCATGTCGACATAGGTCGTTCCGGTAGCCGCAGCGGCGCGCCGCACGGCATCGTTCAGCGTCCACTGGATATGGCGGACGTAGGGAATGTCGCCTGGCGCCACCGGCAGTTTGTCGAAACAGCCCTGGGTGCTGGGCACGATCCAGGGGTAACCGGTGATGGAGATCCGCGCTCGCGGCGCCCGCTGGTGCGCAGCCTTGAGCGCCGCGACCAGGGACGGGTATGTCTTCGTGCGAATGGTGTCCTCGAACGTGGCGCCGTACTTGTCCTTGCACGGAGTGCCCTGGCCGAGAGCCGCCAGGCCGGCCGAGCCGCACGACACGATCGTCCCGACGAAGACTCCGTTGTTGTTCCCGCCGATCGTCATGGTGACAAGCTGGGTGCTCTTCGACAGCGCGTCGAGCTGAGGAGGAGCGTCTTGGTACTGCGCGGCAAAGAAGTGGGTGGTGTCGGCGCCGCCGCAGGTGACGTCGGTCAGTTGCGCGCCCACCTTGCCGGCGATGACGTGCGCGAAGTTGCGGCTCGAGCGTAGGCACTCGACCGGGGCGTTGAGGTCGGGCGGCAACACGCCCGAACCCGCGCTGTAGGAGTCACCCAGGGCGACATACCGAAGGGGCGCCGGGTTCGTCGACGCGGACGCATTGGTGACACTGCCGACCAAGGCAATGACCCCGATGATGGTGGCGAACAGCCCTCGGCGCATTTGTTGTTCCCCTCGGCTCGGTAACGGTGTGTGTCCTGTTCAACTAGCGGCGAACCAACAGGTAACGCTCCTGGGGTGTGATGTGGGTCACCCACCACTGGCGAGTTGCCTCCGGTTGGGGGGAGTCCGGACCTGCCGTTGTAGGGGCGCGATCTTGCCGATGTGCGCAAGCATGCAGCGGCGCGCGAAAGAACCGGTGTCCTACCCTTCGACAATGAACCACTGGGTTCACGAACAGCCTTGCTCTCGAAGGACTAGCTACATCGCCGCAGCCATCCAACTTGTTCTGGCTGGAATGTTGCAGCTGCGCCGTTCGCGACTAACGTCGCCACAATCCGGCGGGTACTGGGCGTTTGGCAGGTTCCGTGCTGGCTTGGTTCGGCGTGGTACTCATCCGACAGGGGCGCGCAGCAGCGCAGAACCGATTCTCTTAACTCACAGCTGGTCGCATGTTGGCACGCGCGTATCGTGACCGAACATCCGCATAATGCCGCATTTCGGGCGGTGTCACCGGCGCCTCACCTAATGCCGCGTGCATGTGACGTGGTCGCCTGCCTTGAAACGGAGCCGTCCCGGTGGTCGATCGTTCTCCGGACACCAATGCTTGGCTCCGATGAGTCCAGTCATCGTTCCGCTTTCGGTGACCATAGGTCCTCGGCTGACGAGGGCCAGTTTCTGATCACTGGCTGTCGAGACTCACTCTCATGGCCCCGACCCGTTGCCATTCCACACTCGACTCGATAACTTCGATCGAAGTATTTCTCCGCACGTCATCGCGTCAGCTACGCAGATGATTGGTTGGTCATGGCACTCGGATTCTACTTCGCGCACGGAGGCTTCACCCCGGACAAATACGCCGAGGCCATCAAGCAGTTGGCCGCAGCCGGTCAGGGGGCTCCTAAGGGGCGCACAACACACGTCGCCCTCGAGTCCAACGGTGAGATCCAGGTCTTCGATATCTGGGAATCGCAGGAAGCATTCGACGCATTTGGACCAACCCTCATGCCAATCCTCGCCGGATTGGACGTCACACTGCACGAGCCCATGGTTGGGCTCGTGCACAACGTGATCCAGGGCTAAGAACCCCTACCGCCGATTGACGCCCGGGGGGGTGTCCGGCCGAAGGTGTAAGTGGCGTTCTCGATCATTATCGGTCCTCGGTCCTCGGCCGTTGGCATGGGGATCACACCTGATCGGTGCACTGAACGTCGCGTAGCCCGAACGCTGACTGAGGCTGAAGGCTCCTCGACCCGGTCGCCGACGAATAAGTCATCGCGGTCCTGGTCAGGGATGCTTGGGTTCTTTCGGACCAGAACGCGCAACCCATCGCTTATGACCGGACGGGTGCGCTTCCGGCGGTGCGCTGTGAGTTTCTCGGGCGAGAGCGGGCGACCGTTCGCGCGTGTCAGCACCATGTCAACCCTTGGCGACGACCGTCCGGTCGCATCTTCCTAACTGACCGAGCGTCCCTATTTCGGAACGCTGACTGACAGGTCGACACCTCGAGTTGGGCGCCGACGGACAGGTCCTCAATAGGCGCAAGCGGATGGCGAGTTCTATCGGTGGGTTGCGATCTGGTTTTCGAACCACGTCTACCTGATCCTCCCGTTCGAGCTGATCTTTCGCCGTGGGCCCAGCGCGCATAGCTAGACCTCGTGCCTGCCGCTACTGAGGTCCTGATGCCTGTTTGTCGGAGCTCGGTCGAACCTGCCACGACCTTGAGCCGGCGGGCATCGCTGCCGGAGTCACAGGCTGGGTTGTTCCTGTCCTCGAACTTCAGTGCCCGCCACAGGAACGACCCTGACGCAGACAAGCTCCATGCCGGCTGACGACTCATTCCGAAGCGCGTTCACCCTGTGGCTCAGACTTCGGTTTATGTTGCGCCTTGTTGGTATCGCCAACATGGGCGGCGGCCTCTGGAACGAGAGCGTAGGAGCGCTGGTAGGTCTGGAGAATCGATACACCGGCCGCCGCGAGGGGGATACCGATGAGTGCCCCGAGGGGACCCCAGATAGCTGCACCGACGAAGACCGAGGCGAGCGCGATCGCGGGGTTGACATCCATCGTCTTCGCGCTCACGCGGGGGGTGAAGTAGTAGCTCTCGATCTGCTGGTAGACCGTGGCGAACGCGATGATGGCAATCGCCTTCCATGGGCTGATGAACACGATGGCGATCACGGGCAACGCGATGCCGATGTAGGTCCCGATCATGGGGATGAACTGGGCAGTCACGCCCACGAGCAGCGCGAACGGGAGCCAGTAGGGCACGCCGATCAGCGCGAAGAAGATGCCGTGGAACAGCGAGGAGAGTCCAGCAAGGACGATCTTGGAGACGACGTAGCCTCCGGTCTTCGCGGTTGTGATGTCGGTGACGGTGACGAACACTTCCTGTCGGCGCGGGGACATACCGGTGGCCAGGGTGCGGAAGAAGTTCGGCCCGTCCCCAGCGAAGTAGAAGCCGAACACCACGACCGTCAAGAGATCGAAGAGCACGGACGCCATCGAACCCACGACGCTGAGGACCCCTCCTGACAGGGTTCCGGCCCATGTCTGGATGTTCGACTGACTCAGGTTCAACTTGGACGTGAGGCTCGTGGTATTGAGCTTTGTGCCGAATCTTCCGTTGAGCCAGTGGATCAACGACGATGCTGTGTCGGGCACGCTTTTCACGAGCGAGGCGATCTGGTCGAAGAACAACTTGCCGAACACGAGTGCGAGCAACAGCGCGACCAAGAGCGCGCCGCCACCGACGATCGCCGCCGCAGTTCCCCGCGAGCGGCCCCGAGCCATGAGCGCCCGGATGCCGGGTTCTAAGGCGACTGCGAACAACCAAGAGAGCAGGATCAAGAAGAGGAAGTGCCGAGTCACGGAGAACAGCCACAAACCAAGCAGCAGTGCCGCTACGAGAGTCATCAGGGTGACTCCGGAGCGACGAACAGATCCCGGATCGAACGTGATGCCCGTGTCCCTCTTCCCTGACGGACCTAGTTGGGAGGGGGCCAGGCTGACAAGTTGCTGATCGGGCTCAGCAGGTTCAGTGGGATGCATCGTCACGTCAGGTCCTTCCGAAATGATCGTCAGTGGATGTTGAAGTCCTCCGCACAGTCCCGGATGTCGATTGACTTGCCTTTGAACGGCACACTCACGGTTCCTCCACATGGTCGGTGCCACCGATCCAGTCATCACCTGCGGTGCGGTCCCATTCGGCTCGTATCGGATGGTCGCTGTCCCAGACAAGCCCGCTGGCATCACAACCGCCTCATCCACCGTGGGCGAGATCCCGCACACCAGAACCCGCACCAACGAATCGGTCACAACGAAGCGTCTGATCCGCGGCGTCCGACCCGCGGCTGCTGACCGACCTCCTGCGCGACAGTGGGGGTTTGGACGGGACCGTGGTGGCCGACTACTTCGGGGTCGCCTTCCTGCGCACGCTGCACAGCATTGCTGCCGACCTTGGTGATGCTGCGGCCCAGGCCCTAGCGGCCGGCGTGGACGTCGAGCTGCCGACCGGCGCGCCTATCTTGCCCCACTGCTCGAGCGGGTGCGGGCCGGTGTGGTCGATGAGGCTCTCGTGGACCGGGCCGTAGTGCGGGTGTTGCGCCAGAAGTCGCAACTCGGGCTGCGCGATCGGACCTTCGACGACGAACCGACGACCGAGATCGACCTTGACCCCGCCGGTCATCGCAAGATAGCGGCACGGCTCGCACAGGAGTCCGTCGTACTCCTGACGAACGACGGGTTGCTCCCGCTGAAGGGCCTCAGCAAGATCGCCATCATTGGCCCGAACGAAGGCCGGGCCAGGGCCTTGTTCGGCTGTTGCTCCTTCACTAATCGCGTACTCGACCACCACCTGGACGTTCCGCCTGGTTTCGCGGCCCCGAGCGTGCTCGAAGCTCGGCGCGCGGAGTTGACGGGCAGCTCGCAGGATGGCGCCGCGGTGACCTTCGCCAAGGGCTGTGAGGTCGATGACGATGACTGCACGGGCCTCGACGTCGCCGTCGCCTGTGGGCAGGACACAGACGTCGCGATCCTCGTCGTCGGCGATCAGGCCAGGCTGTTCGGCCGAGGAACAGTCGGGGAGGGGTGCGACCGCGACAACCTCGAGCTGCCGGGCGTGCCGCGAGCTTGTCGAGGCGATCCTGGCGACCGGCACCCAACCTGGTGCTCGTGCTCGTTACCGGCCGCCCGTACGCCGTGTCCTGGGCGCTTGACCAGTGCGCCGCCCTCATCCAGGCCTTCGTCCCTGGCGAGGAGGGTGCTGCCGCGATCGCCGGCGTCATCTCCGGGCGCGTGAACCCGTCCGGTCGGCGGCCCGTGACCCTGCCGCGATCGGCGGGTGCGCAGCCGTACTCCTACCTGCATCCGCCGCTCGGCGGTGCGACCACTGTGAGCAACCTGCCGACTGCACCTGCGCTGCCTTTTCGAGCACGGGTTGTCCTACACAACGTTCGAGCACAAGGACCTGGCCATCGCGGGCAACGTGGAGGCGGGCGGCGCCTTCGCGGCGACGATGCGGGTGGCCAACACCGGCCTTCGTGCGGGGTCCGAGGTCGTCCAGCTCTACGACACGACGTCGTCGCGTCGATCAGCCGACCGACGGCGCAGCTGCTCGGCTACACCCGGCTCGCACTCGAACCGGGTGAGTCGGCTGTCGTGCGGTTCGTCGTCTCGACGACCCGGCTTGCGTTCTCGGACCGGGATCTGGTGCGCGTGGTTGAGCCGGGCGACGTTGAGCTCAGGGTCGGTCCCCTTTGCGAGGCGCGCGAAGCTGAGGCGCGTGTTCGGATTACCGGCCAAACCCGACGTGGTCACGCCAGGCGGTCCCCGCTGGACCGTGTCCGAACTTCTGCCGGCCTGAATACGGCAGCCATGGAAGCGATGAGAGCTGAATTCGTCCGATCCCGAGTGTTGAGCCCCTCGTTCTCAGGACGGCAGCTGAGTTACGGGCAGGCGATTCTCTGACCGTGGGTCCTCGATCGATCGTCGTCCTCATCGGCCCGCGACTGGACCACCCCGCATAGTCCATCTTCGACAGCGTGCAGCCCTGGATCTGGGCAGCGATCGGGGCCAACCCCGCAGCGCCTGGGACGCGCGAGCTCGATCATGGCGGCTTGGGTCTGAGGTCTCTGGCTCCCGGTTGTGGCGGGATGCGCGAACGCGGGTTGCTCGCTGGGCTTGCGGTTCAAACCGGTGCCTGACGACCGTCTACGGGGACCAGACGCGCGCAGGATGGACGGAAGTTGCCGGGGGAAAGGCGATAGTGCCGGTCAAAGGCCGCCGTCGGTCTGTGACCCAGCGCGAAAGCTTCGAAGGTTCGAGTCCGTCACCTGCCACCACGTGCTGAAAAGGTTCCGGAACTACGGAAACGCCGGTCACCGGCCAGCTCATGTTGTCCGTGTGAGCATCCAGGAGTGTTGATGAGTTGGTCATCAACCATGGTGTGCAACTTATCTGGATGATCCGGTCTGAAGGGCTTGCCCGGGGAACAGAAGGAAGGTTAACCTCACCAAGTTAGAGTCGGCCTCGGCCGTCCTGGCCGGGGGGCTTCATCGGTTCAGGGAGGGGAAGTTCATGAAGCGAAGGCGTATGGGTGTGGTCGCCAGTGTGGTGGCACTCGCGATCGGGGGTTTCCTGCCAGCGGCCGCATCTGCGAGTGCGGATACTAACCCCGGCAGGGCGCAGGGTGTGATGATCAATGTCACTGGTGACGGATCGCACGCTTCTATCAGCAATCGGTGGGTCCACCCTGGCTGGCTCAAGCTCAACATCAAGGACTCCACTTCCCCGACCCTCGGCGCTCAGGTAGTCGTTGTGCAGATGAGGAAGCACTACTCTGTGAAGCGCTTGGTAGCCGACATCGATGTGCAGGTGGGGCAGAGCACGACGCCGGCCCAGCTGGCTGCCGCAGCCGCGTCCACCCGCGATATCAACAAGATCGCGATCGCTCTCGCGGGCGGGGACACAGTCGGCGCAACGCCGTACTTCCGCTCGGACGTGATCTGGCTTCCGGGGGGCGGGGAGTACTTCGTGATCAACACCGGCGCGAAGGGTGGTGTGGCGGTGGTCGGCAGGCTTGAGGCCGGTGGCCGTACCGTGTACCGGGGTGCGCCGGACTACTCGGGCACGGTGTCGCTGAGCAACGGCTCGACGGACACGATCACCCTCCGCGGGCACATGTGGGCGAAGGGCACGATCAAGGTTCGCAATAACGGTGACAGTGTCCACCTGCTGCAGATGTACAAGGTCGCCAACGGCGTGACGGATGTGCAGGTGCAGGCCGAGTACAACACGATCATGCACGGCAAAACGCCAACGTCCGACCCGGCCGGTCTGAACTCCCCGCCGACGCCGGGAACCGGTTCCGACGCGGTGACTCCGGGTCACTACAGCCTGCTGAGCTACAACCTGCCTAAGGGCACGTACCTCCTGCAGTGCTTTGTTGCCGATGACGTCACGGGCGTTCCGCATGCGTTCATGGGCATGCACCTGATCGTCCACGTCGGCTGAGTCACGACAGTCACGACAGTCACGGCGGGCGCCTCGGCGCCCGCCGTGCACCGTCCGACCTTTGACCAGGCTTTCCTCGGTCGTTGCGGGCTCCCTGTGGCAGTTGCGGCCTGGAGCTGGGTTCAGGCGGTCCTCGAGCGGGATTGGGGGCCGTGTGCCGCAGCCTCAAAAGCGCGCACTGGTGGTCCCAGCCGGTGGCCCCGCCAGTTGTATTCCGTACTTGACTTTGTACTACGCCCCCGAGACCGGGCTCGTAGGTGGTGGGGAACGATCAGAGCATTGCCAGCTGAGGAGAAGTTGATGCCAGCAAGGCCCGAGGACGATGGTGGTCGCATGTGGCGAACCTGTCAGATGGATCGGGCCAGCCCATTCCACGTCCTGCCTGTACCGATCGGTAACGCTCTCGCATGAGCAAATCCGGTCCGTTCCCAGGGGCCGTGACGGGAACTGCGCTGTGGATTGCGGCAGCCCGGGCCAGGGAGTCGGATCGGCCCGACCCGCTGTTCGTCGACCCTTGGGCAGCGGCCCTGGCAGGTTCGGATGGGCGGGACCGGCTCGTGGCCTCCGAACAAACCTCCGGCCGCGAGAACCCTTTCATCCCTGTGCGGACTCGCTTCTTCGACGACCTGCTCACCGCCGCGACCTGGGCCGAGCAGGTCGTCCTGCTCGGCGCTGGCATGGACACCCGCGCCTACCGGCTCAACCTGCCCCCGGACACGGTGGTGTTCGAGCTGGACCACCCCGACATCTTCACGGCCAAGAACGCTGTGCTCAAGGACGTCAACCCCAGATGCCAGCGCCGGGAGGTCAGTGCTGATCTCGGCGGGCGGTGGGAGCCGGCACTCGAGGACGCAGGTTTCGACAAAGCCCGTCGCACCGTGTGGCTGGCCGAAGGCCTGTTCTTCTACCTGACCGAAGACGCCGTCAGGGGGTTGCTGCGCAGCTCCGCACGGCTGTGCCGGGTACGGGCCCTCTTCGGCGCAGACGTCTTCGGGACCGGTCTGCTTCGCCTGCCCAGCATGCAACCCCTCATCGAGCACCGCCGTGGATCCAACCAACCGCTACCGTTCTGCACTGACCGCCCGGGCGAGCTGCTGGCAGCCGGCGGCTGGCGCACCGATACCGTTGTCCGCCTGGGCCAGCCCCAGGCTAACTTTGGTCGACTACCTGAGGTCCCCGCTGACTGGGACGGGCGACCCGACCCGACGATGGGCACCCACCTCGCCGTCGGTTTCAGACACGACTAGACGTTGGCTGTTTGAGGCTAAAGCTCCTCCCATCGTCATCAAGGACGGCGATCCCGTCCTGAGCCCCAGCCACCACCCCCGCCAGCG
>ODAK010008205.1_pt1 | contig 10468 bp, 13 predicted proteins | sample 1539591 | NCBI WGS metagenome assembly ODAK01 (sample SAMEA3539303, study PRJEB22396) | soil metagenome | biome: tundra; feature: field; material: soil | place: USA | collected 2010-05 | depth 0.15 m | reverse complement strand
CTCTCGCCGGGATCGGGCACGCTCTCGGTGGCCTCGGGCGCCCGGGGCTCGCGGTGCGCGGGCCGCTTCGGCATGGCGGCGGCCCCGGCCAGCCCGAGCCGCGCCCGCGGCCCCGACCACACCGCAGGTGGCAGGTCCAGGTGAGCGGCGATGCCGTACGCGGCGGCCTCGTAGTTCACCCGCCAGCCGCGGAAATGCGCCCAGGCATCCTCAGGCGGCCGCTCGAACGTCCAGCCCACCTCGGCCAGGTGCCGTACCCCCTCGTCGAAGTCCTCTCGGGTCAGCACCAGCGGATCGTCCGGGTGGGGATCGTCGTTGACCGCGATGCCCAGGGTGCCCGCGATCGAGCGCATGGTGATATATCCCACCCGCAGGAACGGCCTGATCTCCGCGGGGGCCGAGTCGGGGTTCAGCGACAGGTGCAGCGCGGCGGCGTCCAGAACGGCCAGCAGGGCCAGCACCCAGGCCTGTTCTGGGTAGCGGGACCTGAAGTAGATCAGCGTCCGGTACGTGGTGTGGCTTTCCGATATGTCGGCCGCCCATTCGGTCCACCGTTCGTACAGCCGGGGCAGGTAGGAGGTGTTCCTGATCAGCTGCTGCCGGGCCAGCAGCTCGGGCCCCCACGGTGGTTTGCCCGACAGCGCCTCCAGCATGATAACCAGGGTCTCGCGCCGGTTGTAGGCCGCGTACAGCGTCGGCATGTAGCCGATCATCAGCGCGATCACGCCGAGCCCGCTGATGGCGGCGGCGAAGACGATCCCGTACGGTGCGGCGCCGGCCGGCGCCGCAAAGCCCAGGGTAAACAGCGACGATCCGGCGAGCCGGGCAGCGAAGTCCACGCTGTGGTGCGCGAACGGCAGCAGCATCAGCGCGTAGGCGACGTACAGGCAGATGATCCAGCAGACCAGCAGGGCGAACAGGTACGTCGGGGCGCCGCTGGCGTAGATCCGTTCCCGGCGGGACACGTCGTCGTCGATCCTGGCCGTCACCATCCGGTAGCAGACGAGCACGCTCGCCGCGACCGTGCTGCCGATGGCCGAGCTCAGGTTGCGCGGGATCAGCAGGGTCTTGATGACGCTGGACCCGGTGATCAGCAGCACGCCGAGACCGATCACGAACCCGAGCCACGCCAAGGCCTGCATCCAGCCCCGTCCTCTCCCGCTGCGATTACTCCGCTTGCAGGCTAGGGCAGCCGCAGCCCGAGCTTGCGCTCCACGGCCCGCCGCATCTTGCTGCTGACCAGCGGCCGCAACTGCGGCCAGTCCTCGCGCAGCCGCTGGGCGTTGAGGAAGCGGGCGACGTCGTTCGGCCGGCCCTGGCTGATCACGATGCTGTACAGCAGCAGCCTGGGCTTCTGCCGGGCGACGTCGAACTCGCGCAGCTGGTGCCAGCTTAGGTGCACGGGCAGGACCACGATCCCCTGCCAGGGCCCGTGCAGGTCTTCCAGGCGATCCGGCAACCGCCTAGCCTGACCGGTGAAGGCCGTGGTGAGACCCATGAGGGAATTATCACGGGCCGGCCCGATGGTGTGCGCCTGGTTGGCCAGATCGCGACGGTCCGGCCCATGGGCATACAGCTTCCAGCGCTAGTCTCAAGACATGGAAAACGCTGCCCCGGCCGAGGGTGCCGTCCCCGCCGGCGGCGGGGACGGCTGGCGGTTCCTCATCCAGCCGCGGTGGCTGGGATGGCACGTGCTCATGGTGGTCTCGTTCTGGGGCATGCTCTGGCTTGGCGACTGGCAGCTTCACCGCGCACTGGCAGGCAACGCTCTGAGCTGGGCCTATACGTTCGAGTGGCCGCTGTTCGCCGGTTTCGCCGTGGTGTTCTGGGTCAAGACGATCAGGGATGAGTTCCGGATCAAGCGCGGCGATAACCCCGGCGGAACCTACGGTGAGCCCGAGGACCTTCCCTTCGGCGTCAGGGCGGTGCAGTCCGGCGCGGGGCCCGCGGAGGACGAGGACGAGGAGCTCAGCGCCTACAACGCCTACCTGGCGCGGCTCAACGCCGAGGTCAAGGACCACGGCCGGTGGCACGGACTGCGTTAGGCCGTCCGCGGAACGATCGGGAGATGACAGTCTTGGAAGCAGCGGTGCTCCGGTACCGGGTGATGGCGTACGTGACCGGCGTGGTGCTTGTGGTGCTGTGTTTCGTCGGCATCCCGCTGCAGGTGGCGGGTCATCCGGCGGTGGCCAACAACGTCGGCGTGGTGCACGGCATCTTGTACATCATCTACCTGGCGTTCGCCTGGATCCTGTCCAGGAAGCTCCAGCTGGCGAACAAGCCGACCGTGATCATGCTGCTGGCCGGCACCGTCCCGATCATGACGTTCATCGTGGAGCGGTGGGTCACCCGCCGGTTCATCAACCCCGCGCTCGCCGGCCAGGCCCAGACGGCCGAGCCGGTGCGACCCTGAGCCCGCAGACGTTGACCGAGCACTACTTCTCGCCGCAGCCGCAGGCGCCGCACCGCCCCGGCCGGGTCCGGGTGATCTTGCCCGACGTGTACCTGGAGCTGGCGACCGACGCGGGGGTCTTCTCCCCCGCCCGGCTGGACCCGGGCACCCGGCTGCTGCTCGATGCGGTCCCGCCGCCGCCGGCCTCCGGCGACCTGCTCGACCTGGGCTGCGGCTACGGCCCGATCGCCTGCGTGCTCGCGGCCCGGTCCCCCGGCGCCACCGTGTGGGCGGTCGACGTGAACGAGCGCGCGCTTGAGCTGTGCGCGCGCAACGCCGCCACGGCCGGCCTGGCCAACGTGCGCTGCGTCACCCCCGGGGATGCGGCGCTGCCGGCCCAGTTCGCCGGGATATGGTCCAATCCGCCGATCCGCGTCGGCAAGCAGGCCCTGCACGAGCTGCTCGGCGGCTGGCTGGGCTGCCTGGGCCCCGGCGGCCGGGCGTACCTGGTGGCCGGGCGTAACCTCGGCGCCGACTCGCTGCACCGCTGGCTCGCCGAGCAGGGCTGGCCGGTGACGCGTCTGGCCGCACAGGCCGGTTACCGCCTGCTGCAAGTTAGTTCCCGGGCCGAACGAACCGTGGTGACTCCCCCATGACCTCACTCGTGCCCGGCGGGGCTATCCCGAAGGACCAGAACAGCCCGCGGCAGCTCCGGCCCACCGAGGTCAAGCGGCTCAACCGCGAGTGGCGGCGGGCCAGCGGGGACCGCCTGGCCCTGCTGCTTGATTCGGTGAGCCAGCCGTTCAACGTGGGCTCCATCGTCCGTTCGGCCGCCGCGTTCGGGGCCGACCAGCTGTGGCTGTGCGGCAACACGGCACCGCTCAGCCACCCCGGGGTGGGCAAGACCGCGCTCGGCACCCAGCGGCTCGTCCAGGCCACCCAGGAGCCGAGCCCGGTCGCCGCGGCCAAGGCGGCGGCCGCCCTGGGGCTGCGGGTGGTGGCGGTCGAGCTGGCCGCGGGCGCCGTCCCGCTGCACGAGGCGCCACTGGACGGCGATATCTGCCTCGTGGTCGGCAACGAGGATCACGGCTGCACGGCGGCGCTGCTGGCCGTGGCCGACGTGATCACCTACATTCCGCTGCCGGGCCGGGTCGGGTCGCTGAACGTCGCGGTGGCGGCGGCGGTCGCGATGGCCGAGGTCCGCCGCCGGAGCTGGTCCGCGCCATGACCTGCCATCCGCCGGACATCCGTAGTTCACCAGGTCAGCGCCGGAGCCAGGCATACTAGCGGTCGTGGCCATACCGTTCCTTGATCACCCGCGCCCCATCGCCTTCGCGCACCGGGGCGGGGCGACGCATGCCCCTGAGAACTCCTGGGCCGCGTTCGAGCACGCGGTCAAGCTGGGCTACGCCTACCTGGAGACCGATGCCCGCGCGACCAGCGACGGGATGCTGATGGCGTTCCATGACCGGACGCTTGACCGGGCGACCGGCGTCTCCGGCCCGATCGGTACCCGGTCCTACGCCGAGGTCGCCGCGCTGCGGATGGCGGGTTCGGAGCCGATACCGCTCATCGAGGACCTGCTCGGCACGTGGCCCGACGTGCGGTTCAACATCGACATCAAGGACGAGCCGGGGATTTCCCTGCTGCCCGGCGTGCTGCGCAGGACCGGCGCGTGGGACCGGGTCTGCGTGACCTCGTTTTCCGGCAGCCGGCTCCGGGCCGCGCGCGGGCTGTTCGACCGGCCGGTGTGCATGACCACCTCACCGGCCGCGATCGCCGCCGTCCGGTGCCCGATCGGCACCGCCCCGGGCGGAGGGCGCCTGCTGGCCGGCCGGCTGTCGCGGTGGGAGGCGCGCTGCACTCAGGTTCCCGGCTGGGTGGTCACCGGGTCGTTCGTCCGCCGCGCGCACGCGCTCGGCCTCGACGTGCACGTGTGGACCGTCAACGACCGGGCCGAGATGACCAGGTTCCTGGATCTGGGCGCCGACGGGGTCATGACGGATGACATCGAGACGCTCCGCGATGTGCTCATCGAGCGGGGTCAGTGGCACCCCAGAGGCACGTAACAGGACCCCTCGGATTTGATAGCTGCGATCTTCTTGCGGAAACACGATTGGGTAACGCCCGCGAGGGGAATCTTGTCCGGGTACTCAGCGTTGAGATGTAGTACCGCTGACCGCCTGGGAGGCAGCAAGCATGGCCGAACGAGCACTTCGCGGCACCCGGCTCGGTGCGACGAGCTACGAGAATGACCGTAACACTGACCTCGCACCGCGTCAGGACGTCGCTTTCGACTGCCCGAGAGGGCACCATTTTAGCGTGCCTTTCGCAGCTGAGGCGGAACTTCCCGGTACGTGGGAGTGTCGTGTCTGCGGGGCGATCGCGATCGCTGCCACCGGGGAGTCTCCATCCCCGAAGAAGGCGAAGCCACCCCGCAGTCACTGGGACATGCTGCTGGAGCGGCGGACCGTCGAAGATCTCGAGGCGGTGCTGGCCGAGCGCCTTCAGGTGATCAGGGAACGCCGCGGCACCGGTCGCGGTGAGGATGCCGGCACCAACCGCACCCACCGCAGGAGCGCCTAGCCGTCCGCCGGGACGTCCTCGCGCATCGTGACCGGCTCGGGGCGTCCGGGAGTTACCTGCCGTTACGGAGGTTCTTGGCTTCCACGTGCGAGCTGAGCTGGCGCAGTCGCATAGCCGTGCCCCACTGCGCGACGCGCCAGAACGCCTCCAGCATGATGCTGCTGCTCATCTTGGAGGCACCGTGCTCTCGTTCCACGAACGTGATCGGTATCTCGACAATCTTCAGACCCGCCCGGGCCACCCTGATGGTCAGGTCGATCTGGAAGCAGTAGCCCGTCGATTCGACCTGGTTCAGGCTGATCTTTGCCAGGGTGGAGGCCCGGTAGGCGCGGAACCCCGCCGTCGCATCCCGGACGCCGAGGCCGAGCATGAGCCGGGTGTAGACGTTGGCCCCGCGGGACAGTAGTTCGCGGGATTTCGGCCAGTTGACCACCTTGCCGCCGCGCATCCACCTGGACCCGATAGACAGGTCCGCGTCGGCCAGCGCGCCGACCAGGCTGGGCAGGTGCTCAGGCTGATGCGAGCCGTCCGCGTCCATTTCCACGATCACGTCGTAACCGCGCTCGAGCGCCCAGCCGAACGCGGCGATGTACGCCTTTCCGAGTCCCGCCTTCTCGGTCCGGTGCATGACCTGCACGTGCGGGTCGGCCTCGGCCAGCTTGTCCGCGATATCACCGGTGCCATCCGGGCTGTTGTCGTCCACGACCAGCAGGTCTGCCGCCGGCAGCGCCGCCCTGACCCGGCCCGCGATGGACTCAAGGTTCTGCCGCTCGTTGTAGGTCGGCATGACGACGACGACCCGGCCAGCGGACGGCTCCGCGGATGGATTTGGCTCTGTCACGACCCCTGCCTATCGCTGCGTGTGGTTAACAGGCGGTGTTAGTCACGGAAACTGGTCACGGACGGTGCAGGCCATGATATCCCCGGCGCAGACCGGCCCCCGACTGAGCTTTCGCGGGCGGCGTCACACCTCTGCGTATCTTCAGCAGAAACGAACGTGCCCCCAGATTCGTGCCCGGTCGCCCTGTGCCTGCTCAGGGTGGAGGGAGCGGGGGCAAAGGAAAAGGGCCCGGGCAGCGCCTTCGGACCGGAGTCCATCCCGTCGGCAACGGGCTTGGTCTCTGTTGTCTACTGGGTGCCCGGGGCCCTTTCCAGGCCCAACCCCCCGTCCAGCCGGATGAACGCCGCAGCAGCCCCCTTCGGCGCCACGCCTTGCCACGAGGGCCGCTGGATGCTCGCGCCCTCCAGCATGACGTCGCCCGAACCTGACAAGCCTGCCGGTCCGGCTAGCGAGCCCTGGTGCTGGACTGAGCAGCAACTTACCGCTGTTCCCGGCAATGTCAACCGGGGGGCGTGTCGCTCCACTACCAGCAGGCAATCTTTGATTACATTGAGTGATAGCTATGGGCAGCCGGAGGTCGTGGGGGGATATGTCGTTGTTCAGGCGGGGGCACGCCGCGGCCCAGGTGTCTCCGGGGTCCGCCGACGCGGGGCGCAGCAGAGGCAAGGCCGTGCTCTCCGGGATTCTCGGCCTGACCGCGGCCATGGTCATGGCCGGCGGAATCGTGACGGTCGTGCGCGCCCACCACGGCGAGCACGGGGCAGGCTCGGTGGCTGCGATCTCAGGGGCGTCGGGACCCGTGAGCACCTCCTCACGGCACCGCGGCAGCGGGACGGCCACGCCGATTCAGGCCCCGACGATAGTGTCATCCACGCCCGGCCCGGACGCGCGGGACGTGAACGGCGCGGAGCCGGTCCAGCTGACCCTGTCCGGTGTCCCGACGGCACGTTCGCCGCTGCCGCGCGTGTCTCCCCCGGTGCCAGGAAGCTGGAGCCGCCGCGGCACCGGTCTGACCTTCACTCCGTCGGCCGGTTTTCCCGAGGACACCTGGGTCACGATCACCATGCCGGGTCACCGCGAGGCCGGCCGGGATGGCGGCGGCGTAGCCGGATCGGCCGTCAGCTTCAGCACCGGCTCGTATGCCACGCTGCGCCTGCAGCAGCTCCTGGCCCAGCTCGGGTACCTTCCGCTCAGCTGGTCCCCCCGCCTGGGCGGGTCGGTCATGCCCGGCAACGCCCAGGCTCAGCTGCTGGCCGCCTACCGGCCGCCCGCGGGCCGGTTCACCTGGGTCAGCGGCTATCCGTCCCACCTGGCCAGCTTGTGGCAGCCAGGCCGGCCCAACCTGATCGACACCGGCGCGATCATGGCGTTCGAATCCGGCCACGGCCTGCCGCTTGACGGCGTGGCCAGCGCCACGGTGTGGTCGGACCTGCTGCGGGCCGCCGAGGCTCAGCAGGACAATCCGCATGGCTACACCTACGCGCTCGCGAGCAAGGTCATCCCGGAGACACTGACCATCTGGCACGACGGCCAGCAGGTCTTCAGCAGTCCCGCGAACACCGGCATCCCCATCGATCCCACGTCTGACGGCACCTTTCCCGTCTACCTGCGCTACCGGTTCCAGGTGATGCAAGGCACGAATCCGGACGGCACGCATTACGCCGATCCGGTGCAGTTCGTGGCGTACTTCCAGGCCGGTCAGGCCGTCCACTACTTCCCCAGGTACTCCTACGGCTGGCCGCAGAGCCTGGGCTGCGTCGAACTCCCGCTGGCCGCAGCCGCGCAAGCGTGGCCCTACCTCAGCTACGGATCCCTGGTCACCGTCTCCCCTTACTAAGCGTTTGATAAGCGGCTCCGGGCGCCGGCGGCCTTGATACCGCGCTCGGCCCCGGCTCCTGCGAGGGTGTCGCGTAACTCCTGGCCGCCTTCGCGTCCCCCGGTTCCGGCCCGGGGCCGGATCGGGCCAGCCCGGCCGGATCGGGCAGTTACCGGGGAGGATCCCCCAGGATTGCCGCCCTGCCGGAACGGGAGTGATCCGGCGAGGCGGATGAGGCAGGCGTGACGCGAGTCCGTCCAGGTGGGCCCGGCCGGATACCCGTGCGACACCCTCTGTAAGGTACATCTTTCTCCACTAAAGCCGAATCTTCCACGAAGATTTCACCTCTATCGTACTAGTTAGCGAATATGGTACGAGTGTGGCTGGCCGGGCTGCTGTGGTAGGGATAGAGCTTGGCCACGGAAGCAGGTCAGCTGCAGCCGGCCCATCTATCAGGCACTCACCAGCCTCGCCGAGCCGTCTCCCCCACCCCGCCGAGGGCCAGCCTGGGGTTTTTTTATCGATCGCTTGCCTAGAGGGTCTATACCTTTGGCCCGGCGAGGGGAAAAATAGGCAGCGGCGGTCCTCTTGCACACTGCGCTTTCGGGGTATAAATCACCCCACTTAGCGTCACATGACGTTCTCAGCACATTCTTGGCGGCCGACGCCGCAACTCCCCGGAGGTGATCGAATGGATGGCAGCGCCGACCGGTTGCTGGATCTCATGCACCAGCTTGAGGACTTCACGCACACGGTGTCGCCTGAGCAGGCGCACGCAGAGTTTGACCAGACCACACTCCAGCTATTCTGGATGCGGTGGCCACAGCTGTCGGCCTGGTCGGGTTCCCTATGGCGGCTGCTGTCAGAAGAGCTGGCCGGCCCGTCGGCTCCGCATGACGAGTCAGAGCTTTTCGAAATCGGCGAAAGTGGCTGAGGTCAGCCGCCGGGCTTTCACGGTCGGAGAACTTGTTCATTCTCGGACGGTGACCACCAGCCCGGACAGCCCGGTCGCCGAGGCTGCCGCCGCCATGGTGCGGGAGAAGGTAGGTTCGGCCCTGGTCATGCAGGGACCTTTCCTGGCCGGCATCATCACCGAGCGCGACGTGCTCAAGGCCGCGGCATCCGGGGCGGACCTGACCACGATCCCGGTCACCGCCTGGATGACCAAAGACCCGCAATCGGCCAGCCCGGAGACCCCTGTCGAGGACGCGGCGCAGATCATGCTCCTGAACGGGTTCCGGCACCTGCCTGTCATGCAGGGGCGGCAGGTCTACGGCGTGGTCAGCCTGCGTGACCTGTTCGCCGCCAGGATCAGCCGACCGCCCCAGCAGCGCGGCGCCCCAGGTTAACGGTCGCGCGCGAATGCCTCTCAGGACTTCACGCTGTCATCGCGGGGCTGCAGGGCTTCCAGGAGCAGCAGCCGCGTGGTGACGGCCAGGACCCGTGGGGTCTGCAGGCGCCCGGTGACACGCAGCGCATCCAGGCCCTCGGCCTTGGCCTGGAATACCTCCGCTGGCGCGCCGGCCAGAGTCTTGCCCGCCACCTGGGTGCCGTCCGCGTAGGTGACCAGCCATGGCTCAGCGATGGCTCCCCCCTCCAGCCGCCGGACCGAGGTAATGCCGTCGGCTCGGTCCAGGGCACGCAGCTCACCTCGCAGGACACTGTCGCCGGGCATATCGCTAGTCATTCCCTTCTCCTCGCAGCGGCTAGAGAGCGGCCAAGGACAGGCGCTCGCCGATCTCGCCGGCTAGCCGGGCAAGCTGCGGGCCGCCTCCGCTGGCCGCGTCCTTCTTCGCGTTGAACAGGCGAACCCACAGGCCGGCCGCCCAGGCGTGCTGAACGTCCCGCTCGGTCCAGCGGAGGCCGGCCGCCCGCTGGTAACTATCGATAAAGTCGGCGCTCTGCCCGACAGTTGCGGCGTCGCCCGGGTCACCGCCCGCGGGCCAGACCGCAGCCGCGAGCCCGACGATGGCGGCTTCCGGCTGAGCGATGACGCTGTCCCAGTCATGGACGACCAGCGGGCGCTCGGCGACCCACCGGATGTTCTGCGATTCCCAGTCACCATGCCCGATCCGGGCCGGCGCGGCGTAGCCGCTCATCCGCTGCCTGACCCGGCGGGCGGCATCATCCACCCATGCTGGGCCGCTCACCTGATTGAGGTCCCGGCCGTGGTCGTCCCGGTCCGGCCACAGCCATGCTCCCGGATGGTCCCATCCGGTCCACGGCGGGGACGGGGCCAGGGCCGGGACCATCGCTACGTCAGGTGCCGACCGGATGAGCCAGGCCAGCAGCCGCGCATACGGTCCCGCGCCCCGGGCGGCCGGCATCTGGCGGCCATCCGGGATCAACGTCTCGGCGGTGATCGCAAGGCCGTCCGTCACGACGGGACCAGCCGTCGGGGCTGGGGCCGGGAACCCGGCCCTAACCAGGTGCTCCTGAACCGCGGCACAGCCAATGATCCGGGCCTCGTACGGCCGGATCTTCAGCACCGCGGTCCGGCCGTCCGCCAGTTCGACACCCACGACTTGAGACAGGTGCCCGGAACGGAACAGCACGGTCCGAAGGCAGGTCCCGAGCAACTGCTCGCAAACGCCAGCCAGCGCCAGATCATCGAGCACGCCATCAGTGTCCCCTAGGGTGCACGCGTGAAGCGCTTGACCGCATAGATGAATAGCCGGCCACCACGGAATCGACCCGTTCCAGGCCTCGCGCTCCGGCACTGAGATGAGCCTGGTGCAACTGGCTGATGGCGCGACGGTCGTGTGAGCGCCCTAGGATCGGGCGAGGCTGGCGGTTAGGCTCACGCCGGTCAGCCGCTCGGCCTCGGCCCACA
>ODAK010008204.1_pt1 | contig 10469 bp, 9 predicted proteins | sample 1539591 | NCBI WGS metagenome assembly ODAK01 (sample SAMEA3539303, study PRJEB22396) | soil metagenome | biome: tundra; feature: field; material: soil | place: USA | collected 2010-05 | depth 0.15 m | reverse complement strand
CCGTCCTTCCCTCCAGTCGGACGCCCTCCCTCGGACAAACTCGCCAGGTGCTCCAGAACCTGTCGCGCCGCTTCCTGTTCCGCCCGCTTCTTGGTCGCACCCTGGGCGCGCCCCACCACTTGCTCCATCGCAGCCTCCGGCAATCTCACCTCCACCGTAAACGTCTTCCTGTGTTCCGGCCCTTCCTCTTTGACCAGCACATAAACCGGCTGCGGTCCGCCTCGGGCCTGCAGTGCTTCCTGCAACGCGGACTTGAAATCCATCACCGGCATCACGCTGGTCTCCAGTTTCATGTGCGCCAGTTCCGGCTCCACGATCGTGCGTACGATAAAGTCTCGCGCCACCGGCCACCCGCCGTCCAGATAGAGCGCCGCCAGGATCGCTTCCAGTGCATCCACCAGCAGGCTGGCCTTGTTGCGGCCGCCGCTCTTTTCTTCGCCGCGGCCGAGACGCATGTAATCGCCAATCTGAATCTGCTCGGCCACGCCCAGCAGATGCCGTTGCCCAACCAGATGAGCGCGCAGCTTGGAAAGCTGTCCTTCCTGGAATTCCGGGAAGCGATGGAACAGTGTCTCGCTGGTGACCAGCCCGAGCACGGCGTCTCCCAGAAACTCGAGCATCTCGTTATCACCGCTGGACGAGCCGCTGCCCGCGCCCAGCGCCTCCACCTCGCGCGCTTGCGAGCTGTGGGTCAGCGCCTGCTCCAGCAGTTCTCGGCGCTGGAAGTGATAACCCAGGCTTTCTTCCAGCGCCATGATTTCGCGTGACTTCATTATGGTAGAGACGCGGCGTGCCGCGTCTGGGACTGCTGAAAAACAAGACTTCATCTCAAAAAGGAAGGGCCTGAGTTCACTCGCGACAAACCTTCATTTCAAAAGGGAAGGGCACGAGTTCACTCGTGCCGCTAAGTCGCTGATGTGTACCCGCGCTTTGGCGCCGGAGGTGTGCTCTTGCTCCCTTGCCTGATTTTCCCGCGTCGGAGACGAGGCAAGCCTCGTCTCTACAGCAGTGGCTGCCTAATTCTTCGGCGGAGTCTGCGGTTGCGCCGGGGGCGCGCCTCCGGTGAGCTGTTGCAAGCGGTCGCGCTCCCGGCGCGCCGGAGTGCCAATCGCGGTGTTGTCCTGCGTCATTTCCACCGCGCGGTTCGCCACCTTCAGCGCTTCCGGATATTTTTGCTGCTTATCGAGGGCCAGCGCCAGACGGAGAACCGCCACAGGATCGGGGTCGCTGGGGTACGCGTCGATGGACTTCTGCAGATTCTCCTGCGCCGCGGTGAAATTTTCTTTCTTGAACTCAACCGTGCCGACGATGTTATACGCCTGCGAACGCAGCCCCGCTTTGTAGGCGTCGATCTTCTCCTGCGGCGTACCCGCCGGGACGCTGATGTCGGTGTCCACCGTCTGCGTGGCCTTCTGCGCCATCGAGATCGCTTCGCCGTAGCGCTGATCTTTGTCGATATCCGAGTCGCGCGTCCTTTCGGCGAGCACCTGCGCCACGATTACCAGAGCCTCCGGATCCTCCCCGTCCAGGCTCAGCACTTTGCGGCCCATGGCTTCGGTCTTTTCGGCGTTGTTGGCATTCTGGTAGAGTCGCATCGCGTTCTTATACAGCAACAGGCGAACTTCGCTGTCGGGAAACTTGGTGGCAAAATCGTCAGCCGCCTTCTCCGCCGCCGCCGTATCGGTGTTGGCCGCCGCCGCCTTCCAGGCATCGTACTCCGGCTGCGTCTTGGTTTGCGGTGGACGCTTTGCCGCTGGCGCCGCCGTGGCACCCTGCGCGGCCGCCGTTTGACCCCCCGCCGCCGGGTTCTGTTGCGCCCCGGCCCAAACCGCGGTGCCCAGTATCCCTAGACTCACGATCCCGAGAATGGCTGCTGTTCGCTTCATGCTGTCTCCCATAATGCAAAGATTAGACGCCAAGACTTAAACCTTGAAACCTCGCCCCGGTCCTACTCCGGCTGCTTCGCCACCGGAGGTTCATACGGCTGGTCCAGCCCTTTTTGTGCCGCTAGCTTCGCTTCCGGAAGCGCCGCCGCCGCACTCAGCGCCGCCCGATACTGATCCAAGGCGTTGAATCGATCCTCTTGCAGATCGAAAATTCGGCCCAGGTAAATGTGCGACCAGGCGATCACCTTGGGTTCATGAGCGTTTTGCAGCGCTCGCTCAAAATACGTGCGCGCCCCACCCATGTCCCGATTCGCGGTGGCCACTTCCGCCAGAATAAACAGCGCGCGTCCCGAATCTTCTTCCTGCTCATCGAGCGCCTTCTGCGCCAATTTCTGCGCGGTTTCCGGATCGCCAGCCGCCAGCCGCCGCTCCGCGTTCAGCAGCAGGTGTTCGTTCCGCTTGCCCGCCAGGTGCAGCAGTTCCGGCGCCGCCTCTCCCGAGAACTGGATCTGCGACGCCCGCTTCATTTCTTTGCTCACTTCAATCGCGCTCACCAGGTCGGTATACGCATTGCGCATGCTCGCCGGATCTCTTTCGAACTTGCCCAGCGCGTCATAAAAATACCGCGTCAGCACGTACCCTTCCTTGTCGGCTTCGTCGATGCTTCGAGCTCGCTCCGCCTCCGGAATCTTGCTCAAGCGCTCTTCAATCGCCCGCACCAGGCATTCCGTCACCAGCAACGAAATGTTGCTCTTGAATGCCTCATCCATCGGGGCCAGCTTCACATCCTCAAGCAACGGTTCCAGGCGCTTCATCGAGCTCCCGTTTTTCATCGCCAGCGGGTCCAGAAGATAATGTAAATACGTATGCCGGATCTGCTGCATCTTGATCGCCGTGCCCGACGTCGGCGAAATCACCACGTAGTAATCCGCCGCGTAGTTGCGCGCATTCGTCTGCCCCGGCGCGCCCATCGCATCCAGATACACGGTGAACTGCCGTCCCAGGTACCCCGTCGACGGCAACTTTAAATAGATTTCGGTGTCGAACGTCATCTTCGCCAGCGGATCGTGAAAGATCTCGGTCAACTCCGTCGAGCGCACCCGGTGCCGCTCCCAGATGGCATGCAATCCGATCTTCTGATAGAAAGCCGCGATCAGCGGCACGATGTCCGCCACCGCTGCGGCGTCGGGCGGCAGTTCCGCCTGCTTTACTTTGAGCGTGAAAGTCGGCGGCTCCTCCAGATACAGCGCCAGCGATACATAGTGAGACAGGTCGTAGGTAGGCTCCGTCGCTTCGTGCTGACGGTAGAACAAGCACATCGGAGCGACCACCTCCTGAGCTCCGGCAGTATTCTGCACCGCCTTGGAAACTTCCGACCGGATCTGCGCCCGCAGCGGCTCGGAAGCATTCAGCTCCTGGTCATAGCCGCAAGTGTTGATCGCGGTCAACACCGTGAACAGCGTCTCGCTGGTTTCCAGAGACACCTGCGGCCGTTCCTGTGCAAACCCGGACGCCACCGCCAGCACAGTCGCCATGCTCAGGCCGAACGCCCGTCGCACGCATTGTCCCGGGAAACCGCTTCTGATCTCAGCCATAGAATGGGAGCTAGAAAATAGTGTACGAACTCGTCAATTCGCGGTCAAACCGACCGGGGCGTGAGAGGGATGTGGGGCCGGGGAGGAATGTCAGCAAATGTTAAGCCAACTCATAAATGCCTTACACGTGCTATAATGTAAGCCACATGGATACCATTTTTACCGTGGTGAGTTCGAAAGGCCAGATCGTGATTCCCGCCGCTCTGCGCCAGAAACTGGGGATCACGGCCGGAACCCGTCTGGCCATTCGCAGCGAGGAGAACCAGTTGATCCTGCAGCCCATCACCAAGGGCTTTATCAGCAGCCTTGTCGGTTGCTGCAAGGGCGAGGACTCGCTGGTGGAAGCCCGCGAGCGCCAACATAGGATGGAGAAGTGACCGGGACCTACGTCCTCGACGCCAACGCGGTGTTGGATCTCATCGAGGCAGGTCCAGGTTCCCGGAAAGTGGAGCGTCTGCTCCAGTCGGCTCTCCAGCGCCACAGTTCGCTTCTCATCTCCGTCCTGAATTGGGGTGAGGTCTTCTACCTGCTATGGCAGCGGCGCGGCGAAGAAACGGCGCGCCGGACGCTCGCCAACCTCTCGCGCCTTCCGCTCCAGATTGTCCCCGTCGATCTTTCCCAAGCTCTCAAAGCCGGCGAGATCAAGGCCATGCACAAAATCCCTTACTTGGATTGTGTAGCGGCTGCTCTGGCCGTGCTGCAACAAGCCATCTTGGTTACTTCGGACCGTGATTTCGAGAAACTCGGACGCCAGTTCCCGGTCTTATGGATCGCGCGTCCGTGAATTGCCGACGCGCTCAACTTCAGAATCGGAAGTTCGCTACCCCTTCACGCTAATCTTCGAAAACGACAGCACCGCCGTCCCCGTCGTAGGCCGTCCCATGGAGAGCGCCGGCCGGAAGGTAGTGAAGATCAGCAGGTTCTTCAACTGCGGCAGTACCGCCTGCGCGTCATCCGGCTCCGACAAGATGCGATAGTCTTCCACCCGCCCGTTGGCATCCACGTAGGCTTCAATCACCAAAGCATTGTCGCCCACATTGCCGAGCGACGTGCCGAACGCCGACTGCTCCAGTTGCGGCCCAACGTACAGCATCAAAGGAACGTCTCCGCTGCTCGCCCGCAGTTCCGCCGGCAAAGCAAAGAAGCCCAGCAGCAGTCCGAAAAACAACACGGCACTGACCATCCCCGCCGTGGCCGGAACCATGAAAGCGTTGAGCGTATTCTCCAGCCGCACCAGCGCCCCTTCAAATCGCGGACGCCGTGCCTGCGCCGCCTCGCGCGAAATCGCCACCCGCAACTTCAACGCCAAGTCAGCCGGCGCCTTCTTCGGACCGAGACCCGCAAGCAACTGCTGCGTGCGCTGCATCCCGGCATATTCCCGCGCGCACTCCGAGCACTGTTCTACATGGCGCGTGAGCAAACGCATCTCCGACCCGCTCACCCGGCCGTCGAGATACGGCGAGAACAACTTCTTGATCTCAGCGCACTTCATGGCGTCACCTCAGCCTCTCTGCCACCACGCGAACCTTCGTGCGAACTATCTCGTGAACTATCTCGTGAACTATTCCTCGAACTATGGCGCGCGCCCGTCGGCCGCTCGTTGCCAGCAAACCCAGCCGCAACCTCGGCCGGAGCAACCAGCCCTAACTCCGGACCCACTTCCCGGACGTAGCCCGTCAACTTCTTCCGCAGCGCATCGCGCCCGCGAGTAATGCGCGACTTCACCGTCCCCAGCGAAATCGCCAGTACTTCCGCAATCTCCTCATAAGACATGTCTTCCAAATCGCGCAAGATCAAAGCCGTCCGATAAGGCTCGGCCACCTGTTGCAAAGCCTGCTCCACCGCGACTCGCACTTCGCCATGCGCAAACTTTTCAAACGGAGACTCGCCCGGATCCACCAATCGCTCTTCTCCGGAATACTCAAATTCCCCCGCTGCGATCGGATCGATCGGCGTTTCCTGCGCCTTGTGCCGGAACCACCACCGCCGCCGATTCGCCGCCTCGTGCAAAGCGATGCGGTAAATCCAGGTCTTCAGGCTGGACTCGCCATGAAAATGTTTCATCCCGCGAAACACTTTCAAAAACACATCTTGCGTAGTGTCCGCCGCATCCGAAGGGTCATTCACAATGCGGTAGATCAGCCCGTAGATCGGCTGATGAAATTCGCCAATCAGCCAGGAGTAGGCCTCTTCCGAACCCGCCTTCAGTTCAGCAATGACGGCGGATTCCTCACTCCGGGCTCCGATCGCGCTGGCAAGTTCGCCCAATGTAGTAGCTCCCGCCATGACGGCGTTGCCCCCAATTATAAAGTCCCAAGAGCCCCGGCGGCGGGAATCTTTACCGACCAAATCGACTACGGACGAACCATTACCAATACCGACGACCCTTCCCGCTTATTGACTTAGACTCCACCTCAGCCCAAAGAGTTCCAGCCCAGCAAGTCCAGCCTTTGCAACAACCAGTGGAGCGACGCGCGTCCCCGCCCGTCCAGTGGCAAGCTCAGGATTGGCGGGTGGGAGGGGTCGAGACTCAAGAGGGTGAGCGGGAAAAGGTAGCCGTGGTCAGATTTCGACGTTCGCCGATATTCTGCAAAGTGCTGGTTGATCGGGTTCGGAGTCCAACGTGACATCCTTGCGCAGCTATTAAGTTTAGGATAGAAGGTCACTTATGAGTATGCGCTCGCTCGTTTTCCCGATTGTTTTGTCACTTGGCCTAGGTGGACCTCTGATGAATGCGGGCCTTGCTCCGACGGGCAAATCCGATCAGACCATTCCGGAACAACAGCAACCAGCAAGTACGCCATCAACAGAACCGGGAAACCCGGGAAGCAAGGCGAATTCTCCAAGCGAAACCAAACTCGCCTATTCCAAGGAAGCTTTCGTTGTCGAACAGTTGCGAGAGCGCTATCGGTTTGAGAACGACGGGACCGGACGCAAGGTTGCAACGCTTCGGGTTCATGTTCTGAGCGAGGCCGGCGTGCAGGGCTTTGGACAGCTACGGTTTGGGTACAACGCAGCTAATGACCGCATGGAGATTGGATACGTCCGTGTAATCAAGCCGGACGGCAGCGTAGTCGCAGCTGCATCGGATGCAATCCAAGACCTCAATGGCATCGTGCAGCAGATTGCTCCTGTGTACAGCGACTACCGGGAGAAACACATCACTGTTCCGGGTCTGCGACCGGGGGATGTCCTCGAATGCGAGATCACGACCATCTTTCATGCCGCGTTAGCTCCGGGACAGTTCTGGATGCAGCACGACTTCAATGAGTCGAGCATTGTGTTGGATGAACGCCTGGAAATCGATATCCCCGCAGGGCGCACAGTAAAGCTAAAGACCAGGAAAGGCTTGGATGCGAAAATTTCGGAAGAAAACGGCAGGCGCATATATCTCTGGACAAGCTCGCATCTAGCACGCGACGATGACAGCAAAGCGACGGACAAGGGCAAGAAGAAAAAGGTGCAGATGGACAAAGTTCCCGATGTCCAGTTGACCACCTTTGGAAGTTGGGAAGAAGTCGGGAGCTGGTATGCGGGACTGGAGAAAGAACGGCGCGCTCCATCGAAGGAGGTCCGGGCCAAAGCAGACGCATTGACCAAGGGACTGACCTCAGATCTCGAAAAGACGGAATCCGTGTACGATTTCGTGGCGAAAAATTTCCGTTACGTAAGCCTTTCCCTGGGTTTGGCGCGATATCAGCCACAGGCAGCGGCTGATGTTCTCCGCAACCAATACGGCGACTGCAAGGACAAGAACACGCTCCTCGCAGCACTGCTTGAGGCCGAAGGCCTGCATTCCTCCACTGTGCTCATCAACTCGGTCCGCAAACTCGATCCCGATGTGCCCTCTCCTTCACAATTCAATCACGTCATCACCAAATTGGCGCTCGGAAAAGAAGATGTATGGATGGACGCTACCACGGAGGTTGCACCGTTTCGCCTTTTGCCGTACCAGTTGCGTAAGAAGCAGGGTCTTGTGATTCCAGAGAGCGGCGTTCCGCATTTGGAGGAAACGCCTCCCGATCCTTTCGTGCCGGATCGGGAGCTGGCGGATATTAGTGGAAAAATTGACGAGAGTGGGAAGTTGGAAGCCACTGTCAGCTACACCTTGCGAGGAGACGCTGAACTCCGACAGCGGATAATCTTCCGACGCATGGCCTCCGCGCAGTGGCAAAAATACATGCAGGGCCTGAATAAGACATTAGGCGGGGAAGTAAAGAATGTGCAGGTGAGCGACCCCGCGGCAACGCGGGATCCTTTCACGATCTCCTACGAAGTAAGCAAAGCAAACTATATAGATTGGTCGAAGAAAAAAGTTTTATTGAAGCTCCCTCTGGCTCATCTGAGTCTTGCAAACGTAAGCGCGGACATAGATGAGGAAGGCGAAGATGAAGAAGTCGAGGCCTCCACTACTGAAACTTTCAAGCTGGGACCTCCCAATGAGAATACCTATCATCTCAAGCTGGAACTGGCTGCAAGGTACACGGTCGTCACTCCTGTCCCAACCACACTGGATCGCGACTACGGAGCTTATCAGTCGACCTATAAACTCGATGGGAGCGTCTTCACGGCAGAACGTAAGCTGACCATAAGGAAAGGAGAGCTACCGCCAGCAAGGGCGGATGATTATCGAGCGTTTCGGCAAGCGGCGCTCGCAGATGCAGCCCAAAATCTGACGATTGAAACCACCGTGGCGGACTCACACAGTGTCCCCGCCGGAATGAGGGCCGATGATCTCGTGAAGAGCGGTAACGAAGCCAGAAAGAACGGGAATTACGCTTTGGCGATCGACCTTTTCAACCGAGCCATTGGAGCCGAACCTAAGAGCAAGGTGGCGTGGAACGATTTGGGCATCGTTTACATGAACGATCACCAGGATGAATTGGCCATCAATGCTTTTCAAAAACAGATAGCCATCAATCCCTACCACTACAATGCCTATGACAACCTCGGGCGTGTTTACTTGCGCGAGCGCAGGTATGAGGAAGCAGAAAAATGGTTTCGCAAGCAACTGGAGATCCAGCCCCTGCACCAGCATGCACTCACCAACCTCGGTATTGCCTATCTGGAGACACGCAACTATCAAGAAGCGGTACCGCAGTTGGAGAAAGTCGCGTCGCTGGCGCCTGATGATGCAGACGCCCAGGTAAGGCTGGGCGAGGCTTACCTTAATCTCGGTCAGGATGACAAGGCTATTGAGGCCTTTGATAAGGCCGTAAAAATTTCCGCAACCCCGCCGGTCTGGAATGGCATCGCCTATCAACTCGCCCGTAAGAATGTGCATCTTGACCTGGCGAGGCGTTATGCAGAGTCTGCGGTCTCGGCGACCTCTGCACACCTGCGAAATGTGTCGCCAGACCAGCTGAAGCAGCGAGACCTTGGACTGGTTTCCTCGCTGGAGAGTTATTGGGATACGCTGGGCTGGGTAGCCTTTGGCGAAGGCAAACTCGACCTGGCTGAGAAGTATGTATCAGCAGCATGGCACTTGGGCACTCGTGGAGAGGAGGGCGACCATCTGGGGCAGATTTACGAGAAACAAGGCAAAAAGAATGATGCCCAACATTTTTATGCGTTGGCGCTCAATGTGCGGCGTCCTGAGCTCGAAACCCGAAGCCGCTTGGCTGCGTTGGTGGGTGGAGAAGACAAAGTGGACGCAGTTGTCGAAAAGTATCGCAATGACCTGCAGCAGGAACGCACCATTAGAGTGAGCAATACTGTCAGTCTCGCTGGCAATGCCGATTTTTTCGTCTTGCTGAGCTCCGGCCAAGGTTCCCAACCCACCGTCGAAGGTGTGGCATTTGTGGATGGCGACGCGAAGCTAAAAGCGCTCACCAGCGAAATTCAGAGCGCCAGATATAACCAGAAATTTCCCGATGAGATACCAGTAAAGGTTCCGCGACGCGGAACCCTTACTTGCAAAGCCGATGCCGATTGCGTGTTCGAACTCGCACTGCCTGATGACGTAAGGTCGGTGGACTGAGAACGGTTGCCCACAAAAATCGGATTAAACCCAGGTTTCCCCATGATTTCACGCCTATTTGATGAACTTCAGAGATTGGAAGGAATCCGCTTTCACCGAGGCGCCGACGCTTCACTCGTCGCCCAGCTTGAGAGCGTTCACGGTATTGTCCTCCCTGGCGATCACAAGGATGCGTTGAAGCTGAGCAACGGAGTAGAGGCATACCGAGGATACTTTAGACTCTTTGGAGCCTACACTTCGGAAACTATTGACTCGGTTGTCTGGAACCAGGCTGAGACGTGGAAGTTTGCGTTGGGGACTCGATGTTCTGACTTTTGGTGCTTTGGAGAAACTGCGTGGGGAGACCAGTATGCATATTCACTTGAGTCACTTCGGGAAGGCGGAGATACTAGAGTTTATTTCCTGGAGTCTTCTTCAATGACCCCGCGAATTTGGGCACCTTCGTTTGCCGAGTTTTTTGACAAGGAATTCGTTCGCTCGGCCAAACTGCCATACGACAGCATGACCAGGCAAGCGTACCAAAAACTGGGCATGATTGAGACAAATTGTCACTTGGTCTACACTCCATCGCTTCTTCTAGGTGGAACCGAGGACATCAATAACGTCCAGAAGTTGAACGCGCGCTCCGCAATGATTTGCAACGGTGATGTTGCCACGGAATTGGACGCTGCACCTGACGAAAAGATCCTGAAAGAAGTGCAGCCCTACGAAGACGATTTGCACCGCAGCAGACTTCGACTCGTCTGGGCGTGAAGTCTCGGCGGGTGGTCTGCGGGGGAGAAATCCGAGAAGTCCGGGGACGGAACGTCTTCTGCAATCTGAAGTCCCGCTTTTTTTCATCACAAACGTCCGGGCCATCCATCACAGACATCCAACCCGCCGCGCGCGACAATGACAATGATAATGACGACTGACCTGTGGCAAGGCAGAAGTGTACCCGTCTCCAGAGACGGTCCGCGCGCTGCCCAAAAACCATCTCAGCGTTCTTTGAAAACCGAGATTCGACCC
>ODAK010008203.1_pt1 | contig 10470 bp, 8 predicted proteins | sample 1539591 | NCBI WGS metagenome assembly ODAK01 (sample SAMEA3539303, study PRJEB22396) | soil metagenome | biome: tundra; feature: field; material: soil | place: USA | collected 2010-05 | depth 0.15 m | reverse complement strand
TCATCGGCGGATAGGCCGCCGCGTCCGACCCCGTAATCCGGTGCCCGCGCGCCTGCAGCATCCCCGCCAGCGACGCCATCGCCGTCCCGCAAATCCCAATCAAATGTATATGCTTCGCCAAACCTGCTCCCGCAACCGTACTCGCTCACCACTGGCCACTAACCACTCAACTAACCACTAGCCACTAATCACTAACCACTGCCTTCTCCAGGAACTCCAGCCTCGGCCCCTCCCGCAAATCCAGCCGCACCCTTACCCCCAGCGGCACCGTCACATTCGGCGTATCCACATGCCCCGAGCGCAGCCCAATCGCAATCGGCCCCGCAAAGTCCCTAAGCGCATGCAGAATCGCCGCCTCCAGCAGCGCATCCTCCTCCGCCGCGACGCACTGCCGCATGTCGCCGAACACGATCCCGCTCACCTGCTCCAGCATCCCCGCGTAGCGCAGATGCAGCAGCATCCGGTCCCACTGGTACGGCTTGGTCCCAATGTCCTCGAGAAACAGCACGCGCGGCGCAATCGGGGTCCCCGGCGAGCTTGCTCGCTGGGGTGAAGCATCCACCGGCGCCGGCAGCATCGCGTACGGTGTCCCCAGACCCTCCGCAAGGATCGCGATACATCCGCCCGCAAGCGTCCCTTCCGCCACGCCCGCACGCAGCACCCGCAGCCCATCGCTCGCCGTCAGCGCCCACTCCGAGTCGCCGCCCACCGCATGCCCCCAGCTCGCCCGATCGAATCCATCCGCACGCCCAAAGTCCGCCGCCACCATCGGCCCATAAAACGTCACCAGCCCCGCCTCGCGCGCCAACCACGTATGCAGCGAAGTGTGATCGCTGTATCCCACAAACACCTTCGGGTTCGCCCGCACCACCGCCGCATCCAGCAGCGGCAGCAGCTCCGCCGAGCCCCACCCGCCCCGCGTGCACACAATCCCGTCAATCGCCTTGTCGGCAAACGCCGCCATCAGGTCCCCCGCCCGCGCCTCCGCCGTTCCCGCGTAATACAGCGGCCCCCGATCGAGCGCATGCGGCATCAGCCTGGTCCGATCCCCCAGCCCCTGCAGGCGCTCCATCCCCGCCCGCACCAGCTCCACCTTCGCCGCGCTCGCCGGCGTCAACACCGCCAGCGTCGACCCTCGCCGCAGCGCCCCAGGCTTCACCGCTCCGCTCAAATCCCCACCGCCTCGCTCTCCACCTGCGCAGCCTCAACCTGGTACGCCTCGCCCCGGCACACAATCTCCGCCGGCCCCGTCAGCAGCATCGCCGCGTCATTCGCCGGCCACACCGTCCGCTGCGGACCTCCCTCCGCAATCGCCGTCAGCTCCCGCGCAACTCCGGCGCCGGCCCCGCGCAACGCCATCGCTGCAGCCGACGACGCGCACGTCCCCGTCCCGCTCGAAGTCGTCGGCCCGCATCCGCGCTCATAAATCCGAAACGCAATCTCATCCTGCTTCAGCACTCGCACAAATTCCACATTCGTACCGAACTTGAACAGCGGATCGACCGCAATCTTCGCCCCCAATTCCTGCCAGCTCATCCCATGCGCGCTGAAATCCTCGCTCTCCACAAAAATCACGTAGTGCGGATTGCCCACATTCACCATCGCGCCCTCAATCGCCCCCGCCACGCCGGGAATCTCAATCGTCCGCGCCTCAACCCGCGGCACGCCCATCTCGCTCTCAATCCAGTAAACCGCGCCCTCCGCGCGAAGCACGCGACAACGTCTCACTCCGCCCTGCGTGCCCAACGCAACCTTCCGCAGCCCCTCGCTGTGCGCCAGCCACGCCGCCACGCAGCGCGTCCCATTGCCCGAAAGCTCCGCCTCGCTGCCATCCGCGTTGAACAGCCGCAGAAAATAGTCGCCCCCCGCCCGCCGCGCAGGATCGCGATCCAGGAACTCAATCCCGTCCGCGCCAATGCTGGTATTGCGCGCGCACAGCCTCCGCGCCAGCCCCGCATGCGCCCGCCCCGCAACCGCCTCGTCCAAAATAAGAAAATCGTTCCCGCACGCGTGCGCCTTGATGAAGGGAATGCTGAAGGGAATCATTGCCCGTCATTCCTCCTCTTCGTCGCGGAACGCCGTCACGTGGTCGGTGGCATCGCACTCCGCCAACTCCGCCAGCAACTGTTTATGCCGCGCGCTGCTCGCGGATACGGCGAACGTCACTCGCTCCAACTCGCCCACCTTGTCCCGGTCCATAATACTCAGCCGCAGATGTCCGCGGTCCAGCACCGCAAAGATGTCCGCGAACATCGTCTTCTCGTCGCTGCCGCGCACCTCATACAGCATCGGGTACCGCTTCCACTCCGAGCGCGACTCATACAACCCGATAAAGCGCAACGCAAAGTAGACAATCGCCGTGGCGATCGCGCCCTCCACATACAACCCGGCCCCGCACGTCATTCCGATCGCCGCCACCACCCACGCCGTGGCCGCGCTGGTCAGCCCCTGCACCCGGTTGCGTCCATGCAGAATCAGTCCCGCGCCCAGAAACCCGATGCCCTGCACAATGTTCGACGCAATCTGACCCTTGTTTGAGCTGTTTTCCCCAGCCACGACCGCCGAAAGCACAGTGAACAGCGCCGCTCCCATGCAGATCAGGATGTTCGTCCGCAGCCCCGACGCCTTGTGCCGCACCTCGCGCTCCAGCCCGATGACGCCGCCCATCGCGCACGCCATCAGCAGGCGCGTGGTCGTGCCTTGCGAGAACGCCATCTGTTCGATCGTGCTGAAGTGCGTCGGTAAAGTAGCTAGCATGTTTTTGCTGCTCCCACAAAACTGTCATCCTGGGCGAAGGTCGCATACGCGACCGCAGTCGAAGCACCTGCATCTCGCTCAGTTCACCACAACTGCCCGCATCTTTCTGCCCAAACTCGCCTGCGCCTGTCGCTTCTAGGTACGCCAAGCCTGGTAGCCCAAGGCTTCAGCCTTGGGTCTGCTTGGCCCTCTCAGCCCCACAAAACGTATTGGGGCTTTAGCCCCTGGGGCATGTCTTCTTCCCCGCAACTTGGTCCCTTTCCCACAAACAAAACCTCTCGCCCGCACAGCCCTTCCCCCACTAGAATCAATCAGGCCGACGCCATCATGGCTTTGGCCTCGCAGCGATGGTAGCACTCCTGTTATGGAAGTTCACTTCTCCACCGGAACTCCCTCTGTCCTATACCGCTCCGACTGGTAAATCCGCGCGCAAGGCTGCCCCGTCGTACATAGAATCGACAGCTCCTCGAGACCGTCGGGATGCTCCGCCACCGCCTTCGCCACCGCATCGCCTTCGAACGCAATCACGAACGCCGCACGCCCCGCCGGGTCCGCGAGCGCCGCCTGCCAGCTATCGTGGCCGGTCTCATTGATCGTCTGCTTCAGCGGAATCCCCGCGTCCTCGAGCACCCCAATGTGGTCCGACTCCGCCATCAGGATCGGCGCGCCCGGCGGCAGGTCCTCCAGCACCAGCGCCAGGTTCCGCTCGAACGGCACCCGCGTCGTCGCATTCTTGAGCGCCTCCTTCAGCACCAGCGGCGGACTGTAAATCTCCAGCGCCGTCGACGGCCGATGCCGCAAATGCGAAACGCACCACTCCACCACCCCCGTGCCATAAATCATTGCCACCGGATTCACCAGCACCAGCGCCAACACCACCCCATAAACCCAGCGCACCCGCAGGGCTCCCGCGGGCTTGACGTCTGCCTCTCGCGGCTTCGAAAATCTTCGCTCCAACTCCGCCGCCGCCACGCCCGCAAACAACGCCAGCGCCGGCAGCAGTTCCATCCCATATCTCGAGTTGTAGTACGAGTGCGGATAAAGCTGCGGAATAAAGATCGGCACCGAACCGTACGCCACCGCGTACACATAGAACGCCAGCGGCACCCACAGCAGCACCGCCGCCCGCTCCATTCGCCGCCGCATCGCCATCCACAGCCCGGCCAGCGCCGCCGCCATCACCGCAAAGCCCGTCTCCCACGCCGCCGCGTCCACCTGCGCCGCGCGCGTGTAGAGCAGCAGCGCCCACCCCACGCTATGCCACCCCCGATAGGGCTTCGCCCCCGGCGGCGAGGTCCGCCGATCGATCGCCGGCGCCGAATACGGCCCGCGCATAAAGTCCAGCGCATCGTGGAAGAAGTGGTGGTTGTACCAAAGCCACAGCACCGGCCCGCTCACCGCCAGCACCGTAAACACCGCGAACGCCGGCCCCACGCGCCGCCGCAGCTCGCCCGCCCGCCAAAGCTGCCACGCCACCACGCACCACACCGCCGCGCCCAGCGCCCATCCGTCGTAGCGCGTGAACACCGCCGCGAAGATCAGTACCCCCAGCCACCTCAGCCGCCGCACCACCTCCGCCTGCTCCGCCGCGCGAATCGCATCCACGCACTCCACCGTCAGCACGGTCATCCAGATCGTCAGCACCAGGAACAGCGGCTCGGTCATCGCCGTCGTCGACAGATACAGCAGGTTCGGGTTCAGCCCAAGAAATGCCGTCGCCGCCAGCGCCCATCGCGGCGCCAGCATCCGCCGGCACAGCCGGTAGAATCCCGTGACCCCGAATATGTAACAGATTAAGGACGGCCACGCCCCCGCCAGCCCGCTTTGCCACCAGTCCATCTTCCATACAAACGGAAGCATCAGCAGATGCGGCAGCGGCAGCCACACGCCGCCCAACTGCCCCAGTCCCGGGTTCCGCGAATCCAGGATCCGCCGCGCGATGCCCAGGTGCGCCACCGCGTCGCCATACAGCAGCACATACCCGCGCGTGAAGCACACGGCCAGCGCAACGAAGCTCAGCACCACCGCCGCCATCAGCACCGGCGTGCTCTCTTCGCGCGTCGCCGGCCGCACCACGTCCGGATCGGGCGGAGGACCGGCAGCGGCAGCATCGTATCGCCCTCGCCTCAGAGTCTGCGATCCGCGCGGAGCAGTCACCGTGCGGCCCGGTTTAGACGGCCGCGACGAACTGGTTGCATAAATTGCGTCGGTGCATGATACGGCGGGGATGAAACCCGCGACCGAGGCGGGTTTCAGGCTGCTCGCTGGGCCTCGAAAGCCCCATATGCAACCAGTTCTAGTCAAGATGCGAAATCTCCCGGAACAGTTCAAACCGCGCGTCAATCTCCGCGCGCGTCACCGCCTGCAGGCGCTCGGTGCCGAAGCGCTCGCACGCGAACGAGCCCATCACGCCGCCATAGAACATCGCCCTGCGAAACACCGCCGGCGTCAACTCCGGCTGCGCTGCGAGATACCCGTAGAACCCTCCTGCAAACGAATCGCCCGCGCCCGTCGGGTCCACCACCTCGGCCAGCGGCAGCGCCGGCGCCCGGAACGGCCTCGGGGTCGTTGCGCTTCCTGGGAACGCACGCTCGCCAAAAAACGCCGTCGCGCCGAACTCCCCGTGCTTTACCACCAGCGACTTCGGCCCCATCGCCAGCACCTTCTCCGCCGCCCTCACCGCGTTCGTCTCGCCCGACAGCATCCGCGCCTCGCCATCGTTGATCAGCAGCACATCCAGCTCGCGCAGCACCTTCTTCAGGTTCGCCGCGTGGTCCTTGATCCAGTAGTTCATCGTGTCGCCGCACACCATGCGCACCTGCTTCATCTGGCTGCGCACCCGCGCCTGCAACACCGGATCGATGTTCGCCAGAAACAGGTACTCGCTGTCCTCGTACGCCTCCGGAATCTTCGGCTCGAACCGCTCGAACACATTCAGGTCCGTCCCCAGCGTCTGCGCCTCGGCCAGCGTGCCCGCGTAAGCACCCGTCCAGTGGAAGGTAAGCCCTGGCGCGCGCTCAATGCCTCTCGTATCGATGCCGCGCTTCGTGAACACCGCCTCATGCTCCGGCAGAAAGTCCTCGCCCACCACCGCAATCGCGCGCACATCGGTAAAGTAACTCGCCGCCAGCGCAAAGTGCGTCGCCGCGCCGCCCAGAATCTTCGCCCGCTTCCCGTGCGGCGTCTCAATGCTGTCGAACGCCACCGATCCAACCACCAGAATTGCCATGTTCCCGCTTTCTCAAAACAATATGTAACTCATTCGCGCACATTTTTCGTGCGGCTGAACAAACTCGGTTACAAATACTTCCCAATCAACGGCCCCAGCCGCTCCTTGGCCGCCTCCGGAATCGCCGCTCGGTCGGTCAGAATCGCATACTTCAGCGCGCTCGCACACGCGCACCCTCGCTCCTTCGGCATCGACCTCACCGCCGCCTTCACCACCTTGGCCGCGTTGTCCGCATTCTTGTTGAGCACCGCGACAATCTGATCGATGGTCACGTCGTCGTGCCCCGCACGCCAGCAGTCGTAGTCGGTCACCATCGCCATCGTCGCGTAGCAGATCTCCGCCTCGCGCGCCAGCTTTGCCTCCTGCAGGTTGGTCATTCCGATTACGTCCGCGCCCCAGCTCCGGTACAAATTCGACTCCGCGCGCGTCGAAAACTGCGGCCCTTCCATGCACACATAGGTCCCGCCCCGCTTGCCCACCACGCCCACCTCCGCGCAGGCCTTCTCGATCGCCGCGCTCACCGTCGCGCACACCGGATCGCCAAACCCCACATGCGCCACAATCCCCTCGCCGAAGAACGTCCCCACCCGTGCAAACGTCCGGTCGATGAACTGGTCCGGAATCACAAAATCCGTCGGCTTGTGCTCTTCCTTCAGCGAACCCACCGCCGACACCGAAAGAATCCGCTCCACCCCCAGCGCCTTCATCGCGTAGATATTCGCGCGAAAGTTCAGCTCGCTCGGCAGCAGCCGGTGCCCGCGTCCATGCCGCGCCAGAAACGCCACCTTGCGTCCTTCCAACTCTCCCACAATGAACGCGTCCGAAGGCTCGCCAAACGGCGTCTCCACCCGATGTTCGCGCACGCCCGTCAGTCCAGGCATGGCATACAGGCCGCTGCCCCCGATGATCCCAATCTCTGCTGTCTGCAAGTCTCTTGCTCCTCTTCCAATCGCTCGCCGTGCGCGCCTGCTCGATCCGCATCCCCGCTCGCATCTTCGCTCGCGCCTTCGTTATTGACCAACCAAAGTATACCGTCCAGAGTAGCAGCGACCATCAGTCCTTCGGAGCAGCAGCGGGCTGGTAGCCCAAGGCTTCAGCCTTGGGTCTCAAGCGGTAATCAGTCCAACATACAAGGGGCTTTAGCCCCGGGCCTTGTCCTCGTCGCGGCGATTCCATCCTCCTCAACGACAACTCACATCTACCGTCCGCCCTCGCCCTCCATCGCCGCCTTCATCACCCCCGCCGACGAAAACATCCGCACCATCCCCAGCCCCGGATCGAACCCCACAGCCCCCGGCTGCCCCTTGCCCGCCGCATCCGCCACCTGCAGCGGCGCGTCCGACTGCACGCTCGCAATGCTGTCCCGCAGCTTGCGCGCAAGCTCCAGCGGAAACCCTTCGCTCACAAACACCCCCGCATCCGCCATCGACAGCAGCACATCGCCTTCCTTGGTCGTGTACACCTGCTCGCTTTCGTCCGCCTCATCCTGGCTGCGCCGCACCAGCCCCGAGTACTTCCGCGGCAATTGCCCCGCGTACACCCGCACAAAGGTCCGCGCCGAATCCGCGTTCTTCCACTTCGAGTAATACAGCAGCCCAATCGACGCGGTCGACGCCTTCGCCGCCTCCGTCACCGCCGACTTCCGCTGCGCCGCATAATAGATCCCGCCCTTCCACTCCTGGCTCAGCGCATCCGCAATCTGTTCCCCGCCGAACAGCTCAGTCAGAATCCGCACATCGAACTCGCCCATCACGCCCACGTCGTACGGCGTGTACTCCGCGTCGAGCAGCGGGTGAATGTCCGGCAGCCGCAGCACCGGGACCGGTACGTGCGCCATATATGCCGAGGGATGCATGATCTCAAACGTCGAAGCCGGCGGGTTCGCCAGCACATTCCCGAACGCCGCGTCCTTCCCCGCCTTCACCAGGATCGCGTCCTCGAAGTCCAGCCCTTCGCTGTACGGGAACAGCAGCGATCGCTGCAGCAGCAGCGGCGCCCGCGCCAGCATCGGCGACCCGCTGGTGTCCGTCACCGAATCCTTCAACCGCGCCAGCATCTCCGGCGACTTCTCCAGCGTCTTGCCCGTGGGCTGTAACCCGTAGTCCATGAACACCACCATCGCCTGGCCCTCCGCCACCGCGTCGCGCGCCGTGTCGGCTTCATCGGTCTGGATGTGCTGGTTGTCCTCCTCCGCGTTCTTCGCAATGTCCTCCGGGCCCACCTCCGACCACTTCGTCAGGTCCACTCGCTGGTCCTGCAGCGCATGGGTCAGCTCATGCGCCAGCACCGGCTTCTGATCGTCCGGATCGATCCAGTCCAGCAGGTTCACCGTCTTGGTCTTGTCGTCGTAGAACCCCGCCACCTGCTCCGTCAGCAGCGAGATCATAAAGTCCCGCAGGCGGAAGTCGCGGTCCAGCAGCCCGAACTTCTTCAGCACAATCTCCGACCGCGCCAGCCGCTTCGCTCCCTCGTCCGCGTCGAACTTCCCCACCAGGTACTTGTTCACCTCATCGCGCGTAATCAGCTTGCGCTTCACCGTGTGCACAATCGGCAGCTTCGTGTCCGTGCTCACGAACGCGAGAATCTCGTCCACCGACCGAAACAGATCCTTCGCCTGCGCCTTGGTCAGTGGAGCATGCGCCGCTGCACCTTGCGTGCCCGTCGGCTGTCCCGGCACCACCGGCGGCGGCGTCGCTCCCTTCGCCGGAGCGTCCTGCGCGCCCGCCGAGCACCCAAACGCACCCACCGAAAGCAACGCAAGCGTCACCAGCCCCACCGCCGGCAATCGTCCACGCCATCCTTTCGTGACCGCGCCTTTTTCGGAGTAGCAGCGGGCTTCAGAGGTTGCTGAAAAACTCAAGGCCGCGCCTTTTTCGGAGTAGCAGCGGGCTTCAGCCCGCGGTAATCCGTCGCCCAAACCAAGGGGCTTTAGCCCTGGGCCTTTTGTCATAGTCTGCAAAGCGTAGTCTTCCCGCAGTCTGCTTCGCCGCTGAGGTCGGCTTTCGCACCGCTGGCCAACTTTTTCAGCATCCTCCTTCAACCCGACTTGAAGCCGCACTGAACCTGCCACCAGACCTCCGAGCAACCCTCTTATCCGGTCGCTATAATCAACAGTGTACGCAGTTTCGCGTCTCCTCCGATATGCACCCCGCACTCCAATCCGAGATTTCCGGAACCACATCGATCTCCGCCCAGACGCAACTCGACGCCCTGCTCCATGTTGCGGGCATCGCGCCTCTAGACGGAACGGGCTGGATCCGCGTCACCGGCTCCGATCGCGTCCGCTGGCTCAACGGCATGGTCACCAACGCCATCCAAACCCTCGCCCCCGGCGAAGGCTGCTACAACTTCGTCCTCAACGCCCAAGGCCGCATCCAGGGCGACCTCACTGCTTGGATGCTCGAAGATTCCATCCTGCTCGAAACCTCGCGCGACCAACTCCCGGCGCTCCTCACCCACCTCGACCGCTTCATCATCATGGATGATGTGGAACTCGCCGACGTTTCCGCGCAGCGCGCAGGCTTCAGCGTCAGCGGCCCGCGGGCCGCCGAAATGATCGAAAGCATCAGCCTGCCCTCACCGCCCGCAACGCTTCGCCTGCAGTCCGCGACATGGAACGACGTCCCCTTGGATATCATTCACGCCCATTCGCCGCTTGTCCCGCGTATCGAACTCTGGTCCGACGCCGCAACCATCGCCGCACTCGCCGCAGCCCTCACCGCTGCCGGAGCCATCCCCGTCTCCTCCGAAGCCCTCGAAGCGCTCCGCATCCTCTCCGGCACCCCCCGCTACGGCACCGACATCCGCAACACCGCCACCGCCCACGAACTCCCGCAGGAGACCGCCCCCATTGGCGTCCAGTCCCGCGCCCTGCACTTCACCAAAGGCTGCTACCTCGGCCAGGAGATCGTCGAACGCATCCACTCCCGCGGCAACGTCCACCGCACCTTCGCCGGCTTCCAGCTCACCGGCGCGCTCCCAACTCCCGGCACCGTGCTCACAGCCGATTCCGATTCCGATTCCCATTCCGATTCCGATTCCAAAGCCAAGCCCGTCGGCGAACTCACCTCCGTCGCCGCCATCCCACTCCCCACTGGCCCCGTCCAACTCGCCCTTGGTTACATCCGCCGCCAAGCCCTGCCGGTCGCCGCGCTCGACCGAAATCTCCCCTTGCAGTACCCCGGAGGCACGGCCACACCCATCGCGTTGCCCTATCGAATCTCCTGAATCCAGCCTCCCAAACCCGAATCTGACATCTGAAATTATGAGAGAGTGTGACATGTCTGAACCGAACAAGCCCTTCGTCATCACCGACCGCCGCAAGTTCACCCTCGACGGCACTCCCCGCCCCGACGCCGACCCATCCCCCGGGCGCGAATCGCGCGAAGCCACCCCTGCGCCCGCCCCCCCCATCGAATTCAAATCCCCCAACGCCGGCGCCAAGCCCGAAGCCGTCGCCCCGCCCGCAGCCGCCGAGCCCCAAG
>ODAK010008200.1_pt1 | contig 10475 bp, 7 predicted proteins | sample 1539591 | NCBI WGS metagenome assembly ODAK01 (sample SAMEA3539303, study PRJEB22396) | soil metagenome | biome: tundra; feature: field; material: soil | place: USA | collected 2010-05 | depth 0.15 m | reverse complement strand
TCGCGGTGAAGCTCCCGCTGATGCTGTTCGGCGAGCTGCGCCACATCCTCGGCGGCGCGGCCTTGCGTGGCGGAGGCGGCTCGAGCGGCGCGCAGGGACAGCCCGCGATGCCCGGCGCGCAGCGGATGCGAGCCGCGCACGCCCGACTGCAAAGCGCCGCCTATCAGGGAGTCCCTTCGCTCGGGCGAAGCGCTGGGCGCGCTGCGGGCGCATTGGGAGCTCCCGCAGGCGGCCCTATTGGAGCTGCCCGCCGTGGCTTGGCGGGCGCGGCTGCTCGCAGCGGCGTCATGCCTGGTGTGGCCGGCGCCGGTGCCGCGCTCGCGGGGGCAGGTGTCGGTGGCGCTGCGGTCAAGGGTGCGCGTGGCGGCGTGCGCGGGAGGATCTCGCGGGCCGGGACGATCATCGCGAGCGCTCCGCGCGACGCGCGCGCGGCGATGGCAGGCAGCTCCCGTAAGGCCGCACGAGGGCCAGCGCGCGGTATCGCGGCACGAGGGTCTCAGAGAGCCGGCGCGAACAGCGCGACCGGCAAGACTCCAGCGAAGGTGGGCGCTGGTGGCACGCGCGGCCGGAGCGCTGGCGGGCGAGCGCCGGCGAGCAGCGGAGCACCCTCAGCGGGGTCCTCCGCACGCGCGGCCCCGAACATCGGGGCAAAGCCACACGCCGGGCCGCCGCAGGCCGGGCCGGCGCAAGCCGGGAAGCCAGCGTCAGGGTCAGCGGGTGGCACACACCCAGGGCGGAAGGTCACAACGAACGCGCGTCGTGAAACGGCGACGCCCGCCAAACGGGCAAACACGAATCCCAAGGCGCAGCCTCCGAAGCCGAACGGGTCTGCTCCGCCTGCGCCTGCAAAGCGGCGTAGGCCACGTCCCCGGAGTGGGCCGTGATCCACCGTACCTTCAGATCGCTGGATGACGCGCCGAAGCTCGTCGGCTTCACGATCAAGCAGTGGGCGACGCTGATCCTGGGCGCAGGCTCGGTCCTCGGCGTGATCCACCTCGCGCACGTGCCGACGAAGCCCGCGATCTCGCTGTGCGTCTTTCTCATCGGCCTGCCTGCGGCGCTGACCTACGTGTCTGAGAGCGGTGGTCTGCAGCTCAGCGTGCTGTTGCGTGCAATGTGGCGCTGGCGCTGGAGCACGCACATCCTGGCCGTCGCCTCGCCAGAGGACAGAGCTGTGCGTGGACTGGTGATTCTCGGGGAGGACGAGGAGACTCTCGATGAGCGTCCCGGCCAGGGCCCGCCCCTCGACGCCGAGGACGCCGCGTTGTGGGAGCGCTGGGGCTGATGGGCCACAAGCGCCGCGTCTCGGAGCTGCTTGGTGTCGCCGCAATCGAGCCTGACGGGCTGCTGATCGCAGAGGACGGCACCTACGTCCGCTATCTCGAGGTGGGAACCGTCAACCCGCTTGCTGTCGAGCAGGCCGAGGGCGAGCGAATCTCCGCTGCGTTCGCGCAGATCGCCGCGCGGCTCCCCGACCGCCAGGCCCTCCAGCTGTACGTGCAGGGCACGACGCTGGATCTGGAGGCGCTGCTCGCCGAGGAGACCTACCGTTGCGAGCGTGCGGCCGGTGCCGCGGAGGACGCCGGCGAGCACGACCGTGCGACCGCGATCCGCCGGCTGGGCATCGCCCAGGAGCAGTCGATCCGAAAGACCGCGCGGACGGTCAAGCCGTTGCGCTTGCGCTACTTCGTGGTCTGTCCCTGGCGCCCAACTGGACGATCTGTCTTTGGGCGAGCGCATGGGCGTCGGGCGCGCCGCGTCAAGGACTCGGTGCATCGACGGGCGATCCGTGACTCGTTGCGCCACTGCGAAGGGGTGCGCGCGGATCTCGATGCGATGGGCCTATCGGCGCGGTCAGTTTCTGGCCATGAAGTGCTCGACCTGCTGCACGGTCGCTTTGACCCTGACGCTCAGACGGCAGGTGGCCTGCCCGCGAGCTTCATGCAGCCCGAGGTCGTTCAGCCGCTGGTGGCAGGCGAGACGGCCGAGCAGGCAAGCGTTCGCGCGCAGGCACTCGCGGACGCGATCTGCACCTCAGCGATCGACCTGTCCGATCGCAGCCGTCTGAAGATCGGCGAGTCCCTCGAGCAGGTCTTCCACGTCTCCCTGCCACCCGAGCAGACATGGCTCGGCTGGCTGCTTCACATGATGCAGTCACCGAGCCCGTTCGTGTTGAGCGTGCATATCGAGGCGACCGAGCGCTACCGCGAGCGGATGGCGCAGAAGCGCCGCTACAAGCGCCTGTACGGGGTGAATCGTGGTGTCGAGGCGCACGGCCGCCCGCTCGATCCCGACGCGCGGGTGCAGGAGCAGGAGGCGGCCGAGCTGGTCGACGAGCTCGCCACGAGCGTCGGCGCGGGCATCTACCGCGTGAGCATCTATGAGGCGATCTCCGAGCCAGCACCCGACGCGGACCCTGAGCGGCTGCAGGAGCTTTGCCAGGCGACCGCACGGGAGGTCACTATGGCCAGCGACGCGCGCATCGGCCACGGTCTGTTCGCCCAAGCTCCGCTGTGGCAGTCAACGCTTCCGCTCGGCCGTGATGTGGCGCGGCGTAAGCGCAAGTACGTCAGCCGCAACGTCGGGGACACCTTCTCCCTGGTCGGCACGAGCTGCTCAAGCCCCGAAGGCATCCCCCTTGGCTACGCGCTGCCGGGACGGACGCTCGAGCGGCTGGACCCGTTTGACAGCACGCACTCCAACCACCTGATGCTGATCGCGGGGATCACGGGGTCAGGGAAGACGATGGCGACGATCATCCTGCTGATCCGCGCCATCGCGCAGGGCGCCACCGGGTTCATCATCGACCGGGCGGGCCACTTCGCGTTCCTGGCGTCCTTGATCCCTGGAGCCGCGTCGGCTGAGATCGGCGCGGACGCCCACGCGATCAACTCGTGGGACGTTGAGGACCCGGCCAATCTCTCGCCGGAGAAGATCGACTACTTGCTCGCGTTGCACGCGCTGCTGCTCGGCGAGCACCATCCCGGCCAGGACTCCTACGGGCTCACCGACCTGGAGAGCAACCTCCTCGGGCTGGCCATCGCGGAGGTGTATGAGCGCTGTGCGCTGACGGGCGAGGAACCGCGCGAGCTGCTGCTGCAAGAGGAGCTCGAGCGCCGCTACCACAGGGAGCGCAACGAGGGCTCGATCGGGATCGCGGAGACCTTGCGCAACCTCTCGATGCGCCTGAACAACTACGTCCTCGATGGCCCCTACGCCTATCTGACAGACCGCCCGACCACGATCCTCCCCGACGCGCCGCTGATCGTCTTTGACACCAAGAGCGTGCCGGAGGCGAAGGCCGCCGCCGTGCTGTTCGTGCTGTGTGAGCACGTCAAGCGACGGATCGAGCAGACACGCCGCGAGTACCTGGCCGGCAGGAGCCCCAAGCACGCTTGGGCGGGCCGCACCTTCCTGGCGATCGACGAGTGCTGGAAGCTCACCGAGCGACCATCCACGGGGCGCTGGTTCAACGAGTTCTGCCGCAGGAGCCGCCATTGGGCGGTGTGGCTGATCGCGATCTCCCAGCAGATCAGCGACTTCGACACCGAGTACGGCAAGGCGCTGCTGGCCAACGCGAAGATGCGGGTCACGGGCCGCCAAGAGGCTCGCGAGCTCGCGAAGATGCGCGAGGCGCTCGGTAACACCGAGGAGCGCGAGACTGCGATGGCGCAGCTGCGGACTGTCCCCGGCGAGTACGCGATCGTCTATGTCGAGAACGGCAGTCGTGGCGAGGCGATCGTCCAGATCATCGTCGCCGAGCTGGAGTATTGGATTGCGACATCGAGCCCCGCGCGCGATGATCCTGTGCGTCGCTACGCACTGCGCGTGACTGGTGGCGAGGACTGGGAGGCGCGCTGGGAAGCCCTGCTGTTGTGCGCGGATGAGCGCTGGCGAGCAGCGGCGATCGCCGAGCTGGAGCTGGCCGTGTAATGCAGGCCAGGATCGCCATCGCCCTGTTGCGCAACCGCCAGGTGCAAGGCGCGCTGCTGGCACTCGTGCTGCTGGTCGTCTTGATGCCCGTGCTCGTCGCGGCAGGTGTCGCCGGACTGTTCGACCAGCAGGCGGAAGCCACCTGCGGGGGCGGGAGCGAAACCACGATCAACCCGCCCGCAGGCGGTGGCGCGCTCGCCCAGGGTCTCTACGCCGCCCCGCTGGAACTGACGCCCGGCCGTTGGTATGAAGTCGGCGCGACCGAGTACGGCGGGTCAGGCGACCCGACCTCCGGTGACTATGGCTCGATCCCGAACCCCGGCGAGGCCTACCTCCCCGCGCATCCCAACTCGTTCGCCGAGCTCTCGGTGCTCGACAGCAACCCGGCGAACGGCGGGACGTTCACGTTCGGCGACGCGAACGCTCTCCACAACCTCCCGTATCTCTCGCAGCTGCGCGTGGAGCACGCGGGCCGTCAAGAGCTGCTGGCCAAGCGCGACACGGGCTACGGGCAAGGTCCCGGCCAGTTCATCGCGAACGGGCAGCCCTACCGCCTGGATGTGTGGTGGCAGGCCGCGCAGCCGCTCGGGATCAGCAAGAGCTCGGTGAAGGTGGCGCTCGCGCCGGCGACGGGCTCAGCACCGACGCTCGGGGCGCTTCCTGGGTCAAGCGAAGCGAGCGGTGGCGGCGAAGCCAGCTCGTGCCCGGTGTCCGAAGGCACGGGCAGCATTCCGCTGCCGCTTACGCCGGGCACGCAGACGAAGATCCTGCCGAGTGGCCTGGCTGCCGCCGGGGAAGAAGCGCCCCTGGCGGTCAAGAGGATGGTCGCGGCGGGCAATCGGCTGTTCGGCGCGAGCTACCTCTTTGGCGGCGCGCATGGCACGTCGCTGGACACTCTGCAACCGGCTTATGACTGCTCATCGGCGGTGTCTTACGTGCTGCATTGGGGCGGCGTGCTCGGCACGAGCGCCCTGGACTCGACCGCGCTTGAGTCCTACGGGCAACCCGGTCCCGGCCGGTACGTCTCGATCTACGCGAACGCCGGGCACACCTTCGTCTACGTCGCCGGCCTGCGCTTCGACACCGTGGAAGCGCCCGCCTACGACACGGGCCCGAACTCTGGCAAGCCCGGCCCGAAGTGGCGCGTCTCCACCTCAGTTCCTGGCTGGGCCACCTGGGCCGTCCGTCACCCACCGGGCCTATGAGCAGGTACGCCGGAAAAGCACTCATTCCCGTCTGCGTGCTGCTGGCCGCAGTGGCGCTCACGGGCTGCACTAATCCCGACGCGCCCGGCTCTGTGCAGGGGACGTCGACCGCCTCGCCACAGAACACGGGCGAGCCTCCGGCACCCGCCCCGCCAACGCCTGCCGCTCAGACGCCCGCTGGCGTGCAGCCGACACCGGCGAAGGCGCTCGCCGCCTTCAGCGGGCTCTACTCGAACTGGACGTATCGCACGCTGAGCTCCAATCAGCAACAGCTCGCCGCGATGTCGGTGGCGGCTGCGCGACTGGCCGAGCAGCAGGCCGCTGCTTCGAGCCGGGCGGACACGACGATCACCCGCGGGCACATCTACAACAGCGGCGAGATCCTCAGCATCGCTCCCGATGCCTCACGTCCCGGTACGTGGGTCATCGTCACCCGCGAACAGACCGGCGGCGACACGCAGTACGAAGGGCTGCCGGCCAGCTACCACGTCACCCTCGCGCAGCTCGCGCATGTCCCCGGCGGCTACGCCGTGAGCCAATGGTCGCCCGAGAATTGAGCGCACCCGCTCGGCGGACAGAGCGCCGGTGGCTGCCGGCGGGTCTCGGTGCGGCGTGGCTGTACGCCTATGCCGGGGTATGGATTGCCACGCTGGTGCCAGCCGTGCTCGTCGCGCTTGTAGGGCGACCGTGGGTGCTGCCTGTGCGGCACGTGCTGGGGCTGACGCTCACGGCGCAGCGCAATCCCCCTCCCGGTATCGGGCACGTCCTCTTTTCTGAGGCTCACAACCTCCCGATAGTCGCCTGGCCCCTGCTGCTCGGGCTCATTGGAGCTCATCGCCACCCGCTCGCCAAGCATGTCGCGGACGGTCTGCTTACGGCGTGCATCATCGTCAACACTCTGCAAGTGGGCGCTGCGCTGGGTGCCTACGGCGCACCGTTGCTGCCCTATCTCCCCCAGCTGCCTGTGGAGTGGGGAGGGCTCGCGCTCGGCGCGAGCGCGTGGCTCGTGCAACGGCGCCGTGCGCTCACCGTCGCTGAGGGGCTCGGGCTGCTCGCGTTGATCGCCGGCGTTCTGCTCTGCTCTGCCGCCCTGGAGACCGTCGCGGTGCCCCACCGATGAGACGGCGAGAAGCCCATGTGCCCATGCTGGGCGAGTTTGGCCACGCGGGATCGGAGGGCCGGCTGCCCCAAGATCGCCATTTGCAGGTAAAATGGCGATTTACGGAATCGTCCTGTAGTGCGGTGATTTTTGCGCCTGGGTTAGGGCTGACCTGGAGATGGTGAGAATGGATGCGGGAGAGCAAGGCACGGGAGCCGATTGGGCTGGTGGAGCAGGGGAAGGAGTCACCCTCGCGCCGGGCTCGGGTAGGCGGCGCCCCTTCGGCTCAGAGCGGGTCGGTCAGATCCTCGGGGAATGGCAGGGCCGGGAGCTGCGTGTTGCCCGCGGCTTCGTGGAGTGCAGGGGACTGAGCAAGGAGCAGCTCGAGGACATCTACCAGGAAACGACGCTCGCTCTCTACAGCCGGCCGTATGACAGCGAGGAGCACCTTCGCAACGCGCTACGGGACGGGATCAAGAAGCGCGCTCTGCGCCTGCACCGCGACGAACACCGGCATGGCCAAATCCGGGCACGCAGCGCTCCGGGCCTACGTCTCATGGCCGAGACGCGAGAAGAACAAACCGCGCCCGAGCCTGCCGTGCTCGCCAAGGAGGATCGTCTGATCGCATTGGAGTTCAAGACCGAACTGGACGAGGACGAGCAGCGCGTCTTCGCTTGGCTCGTCGAGGGGTTGCAGTACCGCGCTGTCGCGTCGGTGCTCAACATCCCGGTCAACGAGGCGCGCAACACCGCGCGCTCGTGTGAGCGAAAGCGCGAACGCTTCCAGCTGCTCTACGACACCGGCCGCCTGTGCGGGTACAGGGCACAGACGATCCTGGCGCTGCAAAACGGGGAGGCGACCAGCGAAGTCCTCGCCGAGCGCGCCTTCGCGCACCTTGAGAGTTGCGGGCACTGCCGGCTGGAGCACCGGACGAACGCCAAGCGGCTGCGGCGCAGCTTCCGCGACCAGGCGGCGGCCCTGCTCCCGCCGGTGTTCATCGGTCATCTCGGCTGGCTGTCGAGACTCGGCTTGCGAGCGAGACTTCTGCTGCACCGCCTCGGGATCGACACGGTGCCGGTCGGTCAGGGCGGCGTGCGCGAACGGGCGGTCGCTCTGCTCGCAGGTGGCGGCGTCGGCGCGAAGGTCGCCGTCGGGGTCGTCACCGTTGGCGTGCTCGCCGGTGGAGCAGTCGCAACGCACGTCCTCGAGCAGAGCCCCTCACCGCACCGCCACCACGTCGCGCGGAGCGCGGCAGCGGCGCCCCGCGCAGCCCCGGCTACCGGGCGGCTTCTGAGCGCGGCGCCAGCGGCGTCGCTGAGCACGAGCGTCCACCGCAGAGTGCAGACCTCCAGGCGCCCGCACCACTCCAGCTCCCGGCGAGTGCTTGCGAGCACCCGGCGGACGAACAGCACGAGCGCCGCCGAGCAGCGCGAACCGGGCGGGTTTGCCTACCTCGGCGTCCCCACGAACACCAGCCCTGCCAGCACGTCAGCGCAGGCGGCGAGCACCTCAGCGCTCCAGAGCGGCGGGGGTCAGTTCAGCCCATGAGCCCGGTCAGAAAATTTGTTGGCCGGTTCGTGGCCGTTGGGGTCATAGACCCGCGAAGCCCCACCAAAACGGGCCTGAACAGGGAATGGACGCGACGATGAACCAACACAACTACGGGCAGATCAGCCGCACGCTGCTGCTCACTTTGACGCTCGCACTGGCCGTCGCCGGCGGATGGATGGCCGCGAGCTCCGCCTTCGCCGGGAGTTGGATGGAGGTCTCCTGCGTGAATCCGAGCCAGTCCGCGGCACCGAGCGAAGGCTGGTCGAGCTTCGCCGCCGGCGGCGGATACGGCTCGAACAACAGTACGGCCTGCGGGCCGGGCAGCCCGATGTTCGCCATTCTCAGCACCGACGCGGCTGTAGGTGTGGGGTCGGCGGAGACACTTCAATACACGCCGCCGGGCGGCTCAACGCTGATCGGCGGCTCGGTCGACGTGAGCATGTATGCCGACGGCGGTGGCTTCAACGCCTCGGGCACCGCGGTCGCCTACACGCCCAGTTACGCCTACGACGGGTCGGATGTCTTCTTCCAATGCGCGTCCGGCCTGACACCTTGCGCGAACGGCACCAACGACTTCGCGGGCGTGCTCGGGATTCCCAGCGGCCGTGGCGGCAACCTCTACCTCAGCGCCGGATGCGGAGGCGCATCAGGCTACGCCTGCAACTCGGGAGGCAGCGAAGGTGCCTGGTCGCTGGTGCGGCTGTGGTGGGCGAACCTCCTGCTGTCCAACGAAGCGACGCCGAGCGCCAGCGGCGTCGGCGGAACGCTGCTGAGCCCAAACGCCGCAGGCACGGCGGAACTCACGCTCAACGCTGCCGATCCGGGCGGCCCAGGCGTGTATCTCGTGATCGTCCAGATCGACGGCAAAACGGTCTACTCGGGCACACCGAACAGCAACGGCGGAAAGTGTGCGGCGGTAGGCACGAGCGGTAGCGCGCTGATGTTCGACTACAGCCAGCCCTGCCGCACGAGCGAGTCGGTTGACCTGCCGATCAACACAACGACGATTCCCAACGGCCAGCACACCTTGAAGGTCTTGGTGCAGGATGCCGCCGGCAACTCAGCGGTCGGCTACGACGGCACGATCTCAACAAAGCAACCGTCGAACAACTCACTCGGCGCGCTGCCCGGCCCTGGCACGACGGCGGGAAACCCCACGCCGGCCGCTGTAGCGAACGGGGCGACGGCGAGCCGGACGGCACGGCTCAATCTCGGCGTCAAGCACAGGATCACCCGCACCTACTCCCACCGTGCGTTTCGAGCCACGGGGCGGCTGCTCGACGGCCAGGGTCATCCGATTTCTGGCGCGACGCTGGACGTACTGCAACAGGTCAACGGGTCGCCGACAATGGCGGTGATCGGGCACGCCATGACCCGTGCAAATGGGACGTTCGCAGCGGCGGTGCCCGGTGGCCCCAACCGGACGGTCGAGATCGCCTATCGCGCGTTCTCCACAGACGCGAGCTATGCCAGCACGGCGAAGATCGCCGAGGCGGTCAACGCCGGTGTGAAGCTCACCGTGAGCCCACGCAGGACGGGCTCGGAAGGGACCATCACGCTCAGCGGGCACGTACTCGGGCCGGTCCCGGCCCAAGGGGTCGCCGTGGAGCTGCTTGTCCACTACCGCGGCCGATGGGAGCCCTTCCGAGTCCCGCAGACGGATTCGCGTGGTCGCTTCGAGGTCGTCTACCAGTTCCAGGGCGGCGTAGGGCACTTCCCGTTCCGGGCGTTGGTGCTCGGTGGCCAAACCGGATTCCCATTCGCACACGGAGAAAGCAGAGCGGTCAATGTCACCACGAACTGACAGCAAGATCAAACTCGCTCCGCGAGGCATAGCCGGCCTGTGGCTCGCGGTGTTGGGGTGCGTGGTGTTGATCCTCGCGCTCTGCACGTCGAGCGCTCGGGCGGGCACATGGACGCTGGTTTCGTGTACGCAGCCTGACGGTCATCCCGCCCCTACCGATGGGTGGAGCACGAGCGCGACGGGAGCTGTTGGCCCCTACAGCGGCGACACCAATACATGCGCTCAGGGCGGAGACCTGAGCGCCGTGACCAGCGGTGAAGCACCGCAGGGCGCCTACGAAGGGCCTGAGTGGGTGTTCACCGCGCCTGCCGGCTCGACGATTGCGGGCGGCAGCATCACCGCGACCTTGACTTCTCCACATGGCCAGGCATGGCTAGGGACGCCGAGCGCGAGCTATGACTCTGCCGACGTGTTGGCGAACTGCCAATACAACGCCGCCTGCGGCCAGAATGGCACGCTCAGCGCAGCGTTCCCGATCACGCACTCCGGCGGGACGAATCTCTACGCGGTAGCGGTGTGCGTCGGTCCCTACGAAGGCGCAACGTCATGTCCGGCCACGGGTGGGCTCGACGCTGGCATTTATGTCAGCAGCGCGGCCATCGCACTCGCTAACGGCGCGACCCCGGCAGCGAGCGGCTTTGCCGGAACGCTGCTGAGCCCGAACGCTCAGGGCACGCAGGAACTCACATTCCTGGCAAGCGATCCAGGCGGCCCAGGCGTGTATCTCGTGACCGCCCAAATCGACGGCAAAACCGTCTACTCGGGCACGCCCGACAACAACGAAGGGCGGTGCATCCCGATCGGCGAGACCGGCGGCACGCTGATGTTCGATCACAGCCAGCCCTGCCGCGCGAGCGAGTCGGTCGACTTGCCGATCAACAC
>ODAK010008199.1_pt1 | contig 10476 bp, 6 predicted proteins | sample 1539591 | NCBI WGS metagenome assembly ODAK01 (sample SAMEA3539303, study PRJEB22396) | soil metagenome | biome: tundra; feature: field; material: soil | place: USA | collected 2010-05 | depth 0.15 m | reverse complement strand
CCGCCGGTGACCGCCGAGCGGTCGCCGCCTGACTCGCGGATGACGGGTGCGGACTCGCCGGTGATCGCGGACTCGTCGACCGACGCGATGCCTTCCAAGATCTCGCCGTCCGACGGGATGACGTCGGAGGCCTCGCAGACCACGCGGTCGCCCTTGTGCAGCTCGGCGGCCGCGACCAGGGTCTCGGTGCCGTCGTCGTTCAGCCGACGCGCCGCGGTCTCGGAGCGCATCCTTCGAAGCGCGGCAGCCTGGGCCTTGCCCCGGCCCTCGGCCATGGCCTCTGCGAAGTTCGCGAAGAGCACCGTGAGCGCGAGCCAGATCGTGATCGAGATCGTGAACGTCGACGGTTGGCTGATCGCGTAGCAGAGGCACACGATCGTGCCCACGTAGACGACGAACATGACGGGGTTGCGGACCTCGATCCTCGGGTCGAGCTTCTTGAACGAGCCGAACACTGCCTGGGCGAGGATCTCGCGATCGAAGAGGCTGCGCCGCTCCGCGACGCCGTGCGGGGCGGGAGCCTGCTGGCTGTGGGTGTCAGCGGTGAGTGTCATCTACCAGAACTTTCCGTGAGAGAGCTGCTCGACGATGGGCCCGAGCGCAAGCGCCGGGAAGAACGTGAGCCCGCCGATGACGACGATCACACCGAGCAGCAGCCCGACGAACATGCCGTTGTCGGTCCTGAACGTGCCCAGCGACGCCGGGACGACGTTCTTCGCCGCCAAGGAGCCACCGAGGGCCAGCGCCGGGATGAGGATGCCGAACCTGCCGAGCAGCATGTCGATACCCCCGATCACGTTGTAGAAGGCCGTGTTGCCGGTGAGTCCGGCCATGGCCGACCCGTTGTTGTTGCCCTGTGACGTCAGCGCGTAGAGGATCTCGGTGAATCCATGGGGCCCCGTGTTGAGTGGGCCGGCACGGCCCTGGTGCACCGAGACCGCGATGGCGGTGACAATGAGCACGGTGATCGGCATCACCAAGGCGGCGAGGCCGGCGAGTTGGACCTCGCGCTTCTGGATCTTCTTGCCCAGATACTCCGGCGTTCGCCCGATCATGAGCCCACCGAGGAACACGGCGATGATGGCGTAAATGAGGATCGTGTACAAACCGCTCCCCGAGCCCCCAGGCGTGACCTCGCCCAGCATCATCCCGGTGAGCGCGCCGAACCCCCCCATCGGGTTGTACGAGTCGGTGGCGCTGTCGACGGCACCGTCGGAGGTCTGCGTCATCGATATGTTGAACAGCGCACTTGAGGTGTCGCCGAAGCGCACCTCCTTGCCCTCCATGTTGCCCATGGGCTGGGCGACGATCCCGGCTTGGGCGACCGCGGGGTTGGCCTGGTGCTCGGAAAAGCTGGTGAAGCCCACCCACACCCCGAAGATCAGCACCATGGCGGCGAGGAGAGCAGCGCCATGCTTCCTGCTGCCCACCATCTTGCCGAAGGTGTAGGTGAGCGAGAACGGGATGGCGAGGGTGAGCCAGACGTAGAGCAGGTTGGTCAGCCCAGTCGGGTTCTCAAAGGGGTGGATCAGGTCGACGTTGAAGAATCCCCCGCCGTTGGTCCCGAGCTGCATGATCGGGCCCATGAACCCCGCGGGGCCGCGCGGCAGGGTCTGCGTGACGCCGTTCAGCGCGTCGTGGATGGTGGCAGGTCCGGCCAGGGTCTGCACGGCACCGGAGGCGACGGTGATGATGCCCGCGATGAACGCGATGGGGAGAAGGATGTAGAGCAAGCAGCGAGTGATGTCGACCCAGAAGTTGCCGATCGTGGGTGAGTTGCGGCGGACGAAGCCCCGCGTCATGGCGATCGCCACGGCGATCCCGACGGCCGCGCTTATGAACTGCTGCACGGTGAGCACGCCGATCTGGGAGAAATACGACATGGCCGTCTCGCCGCCGTAGTTCTGCCAGTTGGTGTTGGTTACGAACGACACGACCGTGTTGAAGCTGAGCGCTGGCCCCACCGCACCGAAGTGCTGCGGGTTGAGCGGCAGCGATCCTTGGATCCTTAGCAGTAGATAGCCCACACCAAGGAACGCGGCAGAGAAGACGACCGTCGAGCCGGCGTAGCGCTTCCAGTTCTGCTCGCTCTCGGGTCCGGTCCCAAGGAGGTTGTAGAACGGGCGCTCGGCCCAGGCCAGGAAGTGCACGCGTCCGTCGAAGACGGCCGCCATATACGAGCCCAAGAAGCGCCAGGTGATCCCCAACGCGACGACCAGGACGACGATGGTCCAGAAGAAGCCCATCAGAACCTCTCAGGCTTGAACATGGCCACGCCGAGGTAGATGAACAGGAGGACGGACACGGACAGGAGGATCCCCTCAACGACGGTCATACGCGATCGAGCCCCCAGATCAGCCCGAGCATCACCACCGCGAAGAGGACGACGCCGAGCACTGCAAAGAAGTCACCCATGCCTAGAAATATGCCCTTGGCGACGTCAACACCTCGTTAACGGCTCGAGCCAGACCGTTAACAAAACGTAAACAGGACTCCAATCTGCGACTACTGCGATAAGCGGCGGACCTACAACCTCGCCCGCTTGCAGGGTCGTATGGTCACCGGGTCGAGCTGCCAGCTCATGAGTCGTGCGTACGTAGACGACTTCATCCAGCCGGGTTGACGTCTCCGAAGCTGACCGATTCGACCCCCGGTGAAGTGACCACCTGCTTTTCCAGCAATGAGTCGGACCCGACCTGAGGTCCCGGGCTGCAAAACCCCTGATCAACGCGGTGGCGACCGTCCGAAATTCGCCAAGTGCGACGGTGCAGCCTCACGACATGTTCCCGAAATGTTCCCATTTCATCTGACCGGCGAGGCATCCAGCGTGCACTTCGATACTTTTCCCCTGATCAGAAGGGGTGGAGACGATGGGACTCGAACCCACGACCCCCTGCTTGCAAATAAGCCCACGCAGGACGTCAGCGAACGCCTGCGGACACGAGCGGCCTGATCAGCCATCTGTTGGTACACCTGCGAACGCCTCGGAACGGCTGGGGATGGTGCATAAATGGTGTATCTCGGTCTAGGGGCAAGTCTCAGGGCGCCGGCCGCGTCAGTCTCCGCTCGTTATGAAAGCACCCACCAACAGCACATCCGGGTTGGTCAAATGGCGGCAGGTTCGGCGTTCATCCACTGAGAGCCATCGTGGCGACGAATGGCAGCACAAGAAAGGCGTCGACAATGCCGAAGGGCTGGGAACTGCAAGTGGTCTGTGGGCCTTGCCGCGCCTCGACCGCATATGAGGCGCCCACTCCTCACCCCCTCGCGGAAACCTGTTCCAGGAACTCCCGCACGACCGCGACTTCCTTCTGGCGGAGGCGCGGAGCCTCCTCCTCGTCACCGTCAGAGGCGAGGAAAGGCCCGTGCGCGTGCGGGCGGTCAGGCGCTCGGCGCGATGTAGTCCGGAGCACGAACAACGACAGATGCTTGCGTCAGTAAATCGGTGTCGTTGGTCAAGCCCGATGCGAGCAAGGCACCCGCCGCGAGGTTCAACACGCGCGGCTCATCGATGTCGGAGTGAACGGCGCCCTGTGCGAGGCGTTTGTTGAACTCGTTGACGGCGACGCGAGCGTCATCCATGTGAGGATCGACAGCAGCGCGATTCTTTGCGTTGCCAGATACGAAGGCTTCCCAGACGACGAGGGTTGTTTCAGGTCCGTTCAGATGCAGCGGATCGAAGCTGACACGCGGACGCTTCGCCACCCGTCGTGCCAAGCTTGCGAAGACATAGGCAGCCTGCTGCACCCCTAGGGCGAGTGCCCCCGTGCCCGCCCCGGCGGACCACGGCCTCCCGCGATCCCCAACGCGCTGACGGCACAGACCTGCCGCGTCGGCTGGCAACGGGACAAAGATGGGCGCCTCGAATCCGAGTGCCACTGATCGGTTGTGGTTGAGGCCTGCCGCCAGCACATCGGCCAGTTCATCGAGGTCGCGCCCGCCGCCCGCCGTCTCGCCGGCAGCTCGCCACCACCCGATGTTGGCGAGCGAACCCACGTCCACCGCCGCCACAACCACGTCGCTCATCGCATCGCTGCCAGGAACTCCCGGATGACCGCGACGGCTTCCTGCCGGAGCCGCGCCGCCTCTTCCTCGCCTCCCTCGTCGGCGAGGAAGGTTCCGTACGCGCGCGGGCCGTCGTGGTCAGCCGACTCGAAGCGCTCCGCAAGCAGTTGCAGCGCGTGGCGAACCTGCGCCTCGTCACGGATCGCACTCTGCGCTGCGGCGCGGCCGGCGTCCTCTGGACCTTCGCCGAAGTTCAGCAGGCAGTAGATGAGGTCGTACGAGTCCTTGTTCTCGTGGCGGTCCTGGAACGCCAGGATCTTCAGCACCGTGTACGAGAGGATGTTGGCGACGCGCACGACCACCTTGGACCGGCCGCCGTCGTCGTCGAGGCGCTCCGCCTCGATCTCGCGTTCCACATAGTCCCGCGTCACGAGCTGCGCACCGCGGACGTTGAAGGCACCAAGGCCGGAGCCGAGCCCCTGCTTCGGTTTGAAGATCTTTCCGGGCTCGACCTGATCCGTCTCGCAGAGGAACTCGACGATGACCGTCACCCCTTCGACGTTGTTCAGCCACCGGAAGGACGACTCGGCCTTGAAGCCCGCCTTCTTCAGGTTGTTCTCCAGCGTCCTGTACGCCTCCGAACTCTCGCCTTCGACCGCCAATCCAATGACGAGGTCGACATCGGTTGTGCCGACATGGGAGCGTGCTCCTTCGGGAAGGCTCCCGACGATGTAGCGCGGCGCGAGCCCACCGGCGAGGTACACGCGCTCGCTCCACGGGCCGATGTCGCCCAGGAGCGTCACGAGCGCGCGTTCGCAGCGTGCTGTCGTGAACTCGTCGTAGTCGCTGTGATGGCGCTTGCTCAAAACCCGATGACCTCCTCGCGCAGCCGGTCCGCTTGCTCGCGCCCGCGCCGAGGGTCCTGGCGCAGGTCGAGGAAGAGCCGGAACGGGTTGGCGGTCCAGACGTCGTCCACCTTGTTTCGGAACGCTAGAGGTGAGTCGCCTTTGGTCTGTCGCAGCACGATGTTGTGGCCTTCCTGGACCAAGTCGGCATGTGCGGCGGCGGCGACCTCGTTCAGCGCGACCGTGTCCGCTACCCAGATGTCGGTCACGGGAATCGCCGTGATGAACGGGGCGACGCGCGCCGCGCCGGCCGGGCCGGTGACGGCATGCTCGACTTTCGCCGCTTCCAACGCGCGGCTCAGCGTCTTCGCCTGCGCTCGCGGATCGCGGGCGAGGCGGAACACCCGGAGCAGCTTGACCTCACGGTCTCGCATCTCCTCGGCCCAGAGATCGAGGAGAGCGGTGGGGTTCGCGACGCGGCGAGTCCGCTTCGGACCGGCGCCTTCGATCTCCAACAGTTCTTCCCGGTCCAGGCGCGCGAGGACGCGATGCGCCAGTCCCACCGACACATCAGCCGCCTTCGCCAAGTCGTGAACCTGCCACATTCGCTGCGGTTCACGGAGCAACGCCTGTGCAGCTACCCCAGCCCTCCCGGTGAGCTTGACCGGAGGTTCGTTCTGGGCCTCCCGGGTTGCAGCCGCCGGCCTACCCTCGGTCCAGAGGAAGACACCGGGAAGCTCGACGCGCATGTTGCCCTGGGTATCGACAACCGCGACCCCTGCCTCTTCAAGGAGATGCCGTGCCTCCGCGGTCGTCGTTCGGGCAACCAACAGGAGGTGGGTGCCCTTTGGCAGGTGCCGGGCGTACTCGACGAGCTGGCGGGCGGCAGCGGCGTTGGTCACGCGCTGGGCCTTCACCTCGACGACGTGGGTGACGTCCCCGGCCCGGATCACGATGTCCGGGCGGCGCTTGGTCGCGGCCGTTGTTTCGACCATTACTCCCGGGACCTCCTGGAGTAGCCGGAGCACGTCCTTCTCCAGGGGTCCCTCGATATTCATTATCTGAGGCATATTCACAACGTCTGTGAATATAGACGTTCTCGTGAATCTTAGCAACCCTCGATCCCGAGGTCTCCTCTCCTTGGAGAGCCTCCGCCAGGCGCCACCACCGGGACCAGTAGGCCATCTACCGATCGGGTGTGCGCGACGGCAGGGCCTACCACGAGTGGGGGTACCGGGGACCTCCGTCGTGGGTTCCGTGGGCGCTGATCGTCGCCCTTGTCTTCGTGATCGTCGCGCTCTTGGTGGTCCGCTAGGGGCGAGGCTGTTTTGCGAAGTAAAGACTCCCCCTTGCCATAGTTTGCGTGTTGGGACCCCGTAGGCCCAAAGGTGATCTTGATCTCTCATGCTGGCCGCCATGTGGAACGCCTTGCATGTAGAGACGAGTCGGCGTCCACCAGAGCCTCGTGTGATGCAGCCATGACCACGAGCGAAACGAAGCCGTGTAGTGACCGTGCCGCAAAGGCTCGGTCAGAGCCGAATGCCAATCGTCGAACCGCCTCTGGCCTCCGAGGCGATTCCTCTACCGACGTCCCGGCGTGGCTGCTGAAAGAGCTGACTGAGCCGATCAGCCCGACAGGTGCTCTGTCATCGTCTCATTCCGGATCGCTCCCGAAGTCGACCTGCGTGCTCATCGTCGACGATGAGCCAATGAACGTCACGCTCCTGGAGGCCGTACTGAAGCCTCTCGAGGGCTTGCGCACCGTCTCTACGACCAGGGCGACCGAGGCAGTGGCTCTCTTCCGCGCGAATCTCCCGGACATCGTGCTGTTGGACCTTCACATGCCCGAGATGGACGGCCTGAAGGTGATGTCCGCGATCCGAGACGTCATCCCCCCGCAGGATTTCGTCCCCATCGTGGTGTTGACGGCTGACATGTCTCCGCAAGCCAGGATGGCCGCCCTGACCGAGGGGGCTCACGACTTCCTCACGAAGCCATTCGATACGAGCGAGGTCACCCTGCGGGTTCGCAACTTGCTCCTCACGCGATGCCTGCATCTCAGCGTGCAGCGCGAACGTGCGGAACTGGCCGGGCGCCTCCGCGAATGCGAGGCGGCCGAGCGTGCTGAGGGCCTTCGGCGTGCCGCCGCAACCGAGCGGATTCTCGATGTGCTCGCCCGCAGTGACATAGAGATCGTCTTTCAGCCGATCGTGGACCTGAAGCGTGGTGCGATCGTCGGCTTCGAAGCGCTGTCGCGCTTCAAAGCAGAACCCGCCCGCTCCCCCGATGAGTGGTTCGCCGAGGCCCATGCAGTCGGCCACGGGCGGGACCTCGAGCTGCTCGCGATTGACATCGCATTTCGCTCCCTCGATCAGATCCCACAGGACGCGTTCCTCTCTGTCAACATCTCACCCACGCTCCTCGTCAACGGCGACTTCGCAGAGTTCATGCGAGGACGTGACACCGCTCGAGTTGTCGTCGAGGTCACCGAGCATGCTCGGATCGACGACTACGAATCGCTCAGTCGGAGCATCGCAGCGCTCCGTCGGCGAGGGATCCGTATCGCGGTCGACGACGCGGGCGCGGGCTTCGCGAGTCTTCAGCACATCCTGAAGCTGCAGCCGGACATCGTCAAGCTCGACATCGCCCTCGTCCGAGACATCGACACCGACCCGGTGCGTCGGGCGCTCGCATCGTCGCTGGCGTTTTTCGGCAATGAGGTTGGAGCCCGCCTCGTCGCCGAGGGCATCGAGACGCAATCTGAGGAGACGGCACTTTGCGATCTCGGGGTTCACCTCGGCCAGGGCTACTTCCTCGGCCGACCGGGGCCGCTGCCGATTGCCGCAGAGGTCGGTGTCCGGTAGCGAAGGGCTGCAACTGCCTGCATGTCATCCGCAGGTTCGGGGCCGCGATGGCGACGGCATGCCGAGGAACGGTCGGTCCCAGCAAGGACAGTCCGATCTCGGACGAATCCCCCGGAGTACACCCCTAGTCGCGGTCGCTCTGCTCTGCTCTCGGGTCGGAGGGTTCGGGTCGGTGCTGCGCAGACCGCAGGAACTACTGAATGCGACACGCTGTCAGAAGACGGCGTCGGCGCCGACGCGGTCGAGGTGCGACTCGGACCGTCACAAGGGTGTCACGAATGCATCCACGAAGACCCCCGTCTCGGCGCGGCGTCACTCCTCGGGCTCGACCTCCGGAGCGATACTGCTGGTTCCCAAGAACTCGTCCAATAGCAACAACAGCCGTCGCATGTCGATGGGTTTGGTCACGTAGTCGTCTGCACCGGCGTCACGGAATCGGCGGATCTGGTCCTTGGTGGCATCGGCAGAGACCACGACGACGGGAATCGCGGCGGTTCGGGCATCGGAGCGGAGCCGCTGAAAGACGTCGAGACCAGGAATGTCGGGCAGGTGCACGTCGAGCAGGATGAGATCTGGCCTGTGCTGGACCGCCAACTCGATGCCGAGCGACCCCTGAAGCGCGCTCAGCAAGCGGATCTCAGGGCGACTTCGCAGCAGCTGCTCGATGAGGTGCACGTTTGCCAGGTTGTCTTCGATGTACAGCAACGTCGCTCGGTGTATCGCGGCAGTCGGAACGTCCTCATGCGACCACTCGCGATCGTCGGCTGCCTTCTCGTCTGCGCCGATTGGCAACTCGAACCAGAACGTCGAGCCTTCCCCAGGCGTGCTGTCAACACCGAGCTTGCCGCCCATGGCCTCGACCAATCGCTGTGACAGAACGAGGCCGAGGCCCGTGCCCTCGACCCCGTCGGCGCCGAGACGGTCGAACGGGACGAAGAGCCGCTCTTGTAACTCGGCGGCGATTCCCGGACCGGTGTCGGCGATCGAAACACGTGCCCATCCCTCCCGTGCGTCACAGGAAACGGTGACGCTGCCGAAGTCACGATTGAACTTGATCGCATTCGACAGCAGGTTGAGGAGTACCTGCTTTATTCGCTGGTGGTCACCGCGCACATGACGGCCACGGCCATCATGGTCGATGATTTGGATCCCTCGCTCGGCGGCCTGCGGGGAGACGAGGTGGAGGCAGTCTCGCACGAGCACTTCGAGGGGGACGGGCTCGAGCGAGACGGTCATGGTCCCAGACTCGATGCGCGAGATGTCGAGGACCTCGTTGATCAGTTCCAGCAGGTGCTGGCCTGCCTTGTAGATGTTGCGGGCGTTCTCCAGGTCGTCCTTCGACGCCAGGTGCATCTCGAGTATCTGTGCGAACCCGAGCACCGAGTTGAGCGGCGTGCGCAGTTCGTGACTCATGCGTGACAGGAAGTGGCTCTTGGCAAGATTGGCCTCTACCGCGGCAGCCCGCGCCTCTTCAATTGCGAAGGCTGCGGCCCTTCGTTCAGTGATGTCGCGCATGAAGCCCGCGAACATGCGCCTGGTGGAAGTACGGACTTCGCTGATCGTCAGTTCGATTGGGAACACTGCCCCGTCCTTGCGACGGCCCTCGAGTTCACGACCGATGCCTATGATCTTGCGCTCACCTGTCTCTAAGTACCGTGCGAGATACTGATCATGCTCGCCTTGGTAGGGCTCGGGCATGAGCATCCGCACATTGCGGCCGATGACCTCCTCGGCTGCGTAATCGAAGGTACGTTCTGCCGATGGATTGAACGATTCGACAAGTCCGCTCTCATCGATCGTGATGATGGCGGTGTATGCCGTTTCGAGGACCGAGCGGTTCATTGCCTCGCTCTCTTGGAGTTCAGCTTCGAGTTCCTTTCGCACAGTGATGTCACGGGCATTCGCGTAGAGGAGGCCGTCATCCAGGGCGGTCGCGCTCCACTCCAGCCAGCGATAGGAGCCGTCACGGCACAGGTAGCGGTTCTCAATCTTTTCGACCGCGCCGCCTGCCGCCTGATCCTCGTATGTGTGAGTAGTCAACTCGACGTCGTCAGGGTGCACGAAACTCATGAACGGCTGCTCAAGGAGATCTTGCATCGTCCAGCCGAGCGCCTGACTGAATGCAGGATTGACGAGCCGGAAGTATCCCTCCCCATCGGCAATAGCCATCAAGTCAAGCGAATTGACGAAGAACTGCTCGAAGTCCGGTGTCAGCCCTTCGCTTGCCATGCCTCGACCCCCCTGCTAAGACGTTAAAAGGATCTTACGAGGCGAGGTGGGCCTGCGGCCGCTCTTGTAGGAAGTGTCCGCGAGCGAATGCGACGCATTGTCGGCACTTCAAATTTCAGGTGAGTCACTTCGCCGCTGCGTAGCGGACGTGCTCCTCGTTGAAGAAGTTCGTGACGACCCGAGGTTGCTTCTGGCGGCGGCGTAGGTGTGACCGGGTCTCTGCGATGAGTTCCTCTCGGTCACGAGGGCGTCGCCTCCAGAGCGCGTTTGACTTGACGTCGTTGTTGAGCAGCTCGTCGGGGTTCAGCTCCGGGCTGTAGGGCGGAAGGAAGTACAGCGCCAGCTTCGTGTCGTTGGCCGCGACGAACGCCTTGACCTTCCTCGCCTTGCGCGACGGATGGCCGTCGACGATGACGAAGACCCTGCGTCCCTTCATCTGCTTGACCAGCCGCTTCAGGAAGCTGATGAACAGGTCTGCTCGGTATCCAACCGCTACGCAAGAAGCGAGGGTTGGGCAAGAGATGCCACTCAGT
>ODAK010008198.1_pt1 | contig 10477 bp, 11 predicted proteins | sample 1539591 | NCBI WGS metagenome assembly ODAK01 (sample SAMEA3539303, study PRJEB22396) | soil metagenome | biome: tundra; feature: field; material: soil | place: USA | collected 2010-05 | depth 0.15 m | reverse complement strand
CCCGGCCTGCGGCTAAGGTCAGCCCACGCGCATCGCCGAGCGCATGACCGCCTCGACCATTTCGTCGGTCATCGGCTCGTACATGAAGGGCTTGAAGCGGCCGGCCTGGTCGAGGGCCAGGAAGCCGTGTGAGGTCGAGACCATGATCAAGGCGCGCACCTTCACCTCGGCCTCGTCGGCGTCCGGAAAGGCGGCCTCGATGGCGCGCCAGACCAGGCGATAGGACCGGTCGGCGGGCGGGATCAGCACCGCTGGCGGCGGGCTGCGATTGAGCAGGTCGCTCTGGAACATCAGCCGGTAGAGCCCGGGCCGGCGGGCGGCGAAACCGAAAAAGACCCTGGCCGTGGCATAGAGAACGGCCTGGCCGTCGCCGGGCGCGGCCAGGGCGGCCTCATACTCTGCATTCAGGTCCTCGAACCCGCGCGCCGCCACCGCGGCCAGGAGCGCGTCACGATCCTCGAAATGGCGATAGGGCGCCGCGCGCGACACCCCCAGCGACTGGGTCAGGTCGCGCAGCGACACGGCCTCCGCCCCACCCTGTTCGACCAGCTCCAGCGCGGCCTTGACCAGGGCGTTGGCGAGATCGCCGTGGTGATAGGTCGACTTGGCCATGCCGGGATGTTGTCACGGCTTACATCCCCGCGCAATGCGACCGCCTCAAGGGTTCCGTCGCGCGTTATCGCTGGGGGCCGGCGCAATGACCCGGCCGAGCGGCGGGGTGAGAAAGAGCGTGAAGGCGCGCGGCGCGCGGCTGTAGCCCCAGAAGCTGTGGCTGAGGCTGAGCGGGACCTGGACCGTCTGCGGCGTGGAAAACCGGCCAGCGGCGGCCAGGCAGATGGCGTCGTCCGTCTCGCAGACCGCCAGAAGCCCATGGCTCGCCAGCACCTGTGGCGTCACCCAGGGCGCCCGGCCATAGTCGAACCGGATGAAGCTGTGCGGCCGGTCGGGGCTGTAGAAGGCGATCGCGCCCGGATAGAGGACCTCGCCGGCCACATAGGTCAGGGGCAGGCCCGTACGGAGCCGCCAGACCTTGGTCGCCTCCCGCGCCAGCTCCATCTGCGGCAGGACCACCCGGGGATCCTTCGACAACCGGATCATGCCGTAGCCGACCAGCGGCGAGGCGACGAGCGCAACGAGCGACAGGCCAACGGCGAGTTGGACGCCGCGCCGCGCAAGCCGGGTGTCGTCACGCACCCCGATCAGCCCGATCAGCGTCAGCGGCGCCAGGCTGAAAATGCCGATGGTCATGTTGGACGAAATCTTCAGGTGCAGAACCAGCCCGAACAGCACCGTGAACGCCAACGGCGACCAGGCCAGGGCCAGCAGGACGCGAAAGCGCGGCTCGGCCAGGCGCGCCCGGCTGGCGGCAAACCAGGCGCGAGGCCCGGTGCGGCTGACCGCCAAGATCAGCCCCAGCACGACGACCTGGTAGCCGATGCAGGCCGCCACGGTATTGAGCGCGTAGCGCGCCGGCGCGATCCAGTCGGACTTTGAGATGGCGTGGGTGGCGCTCAGGCTGGTGGCGTAGTGGACCGAACGGAAGTCGTTCTGGAACAGCCACCAGACGTGAGGTGAAAACAGCACCAGGCCCACGGCCAGCGAAATATAGGGTGCCCATGAGGTGAAATAGCGCCGGCGTTCCGGGTGCAGCAGGACGCCCAGCAGGCAGCTCATCGCCAGCACCACCGCGTAGTATTTCGACAGCATGGCTGCGGCCATCAGCACGCCGAACCAGACGGCATCGCTCAATTTTCGCTCATCGATCGAGCGCACGAAGAAGTGCAAGGCCCAGGGCCAGAGCGAGAGGAAGATGGAGTTGGCGTTATATTTGAGGCTGAGAAACGTATAGAACGGCGTCAGCAGCAACAGGGCCGTTGCCGCGACGCGCCGATTGCCCGAGGTGAAGTCGCCGGTCAGCCACCAGGCGCCGAGCAGGCCTATCCCCGCGTTCAGTATGGCCAAGAGGTCGAACGACCAGGTGGTGCGCGGCTCGAACAGGAACCAGGCGCCGGCGATCCAGGCCCAGAAGGGCGGATGCTGGTTATAACCCAGCTGGAACTCACGCCCCCAGACGTAGGCCTCCGTCATGTCCTGGTGGATAGCCACCGGCAGATCGGAAATCCCGGCATAGGTCGACCAGACGACCACGAAGGCGACGAAACAGCCGGCGAGCAGCCACGGGTCCGCCTGGCCCGCGAACCGGTAGCGCATGCGGGCCTTGTGCAGATAGTCGGGCAGCGAAACGCGCGGGGTCGGCCGGCCTCGGGCTTCTGGGGGTATGTGCAAGACGGCGCTACAGCATCGACGGGATGACGCGGTCCGGCGGCTTGTGGCCGTCGAGGAAGGTGCGGATGTTGATCATCACCTTTTCGCCCATCTCGATCCGGGCCTCGACCGTGGCCGAGCTCATGTGCGGCAGCAGCACGACATTGGCTAGCTTGAGCAGGCGCGGATTGATGGTCGGTTCGTGTTCGAAGACGTCGAGGCCGGCGCCGCCCAGCTCTCCCGCCTGAAGCATATTGGCCATGGCCGCCTCGTCGATCACCTCGCCGCGGGCGGTGTTGACCAGGATGGCGTGGGGCTGCAGCAGCTTCAGCCGCCTAGCCGAGAGCAGGTGGTAGGTGGCCGGCGTGTGCGGGCAGTTGAGTGAGATGATGTCCATATGGGCCAGCATCTGGTCGAGGCTTTCCCAATAGGTCGCGCCCAGTTCCTCCTCGATCAGCCGGCCGGCGGGCTTGCGGTTGTGATAATTGATGGCCAGGCCGAACGCCCTGGCGCGGCGGGCCAGGGCCTGCCCGATCCGGCCCATGCCGATAATGCCAAGGCTCGCGCCGCGCAGCCGCTTGCCCAGCATCCAGGTCGGCGACCAGCCGGCGAACTCTCCCGCCTGGGCGATATTGGCGCCCTCCACCAGCCGGCGGGCCACGGCCATGATCAGGGCCATGGTCATGTCGGCGGTGTCTTCGGTCAGCACGCCCGGCGTATTGGTCACCGCAATGCCGCGCGCATGGGCGGCCTCGACGTCGATATGGTCAACACCGGCGCCGAAATTGGCGATGATTCGAAGCCTCGGGCCGGCGGCCGCGATCAGCGCCTTGTCGATCTGGTCGGTGATGGTGGGGACCAGCACGTCGGTATCGGCGACGGCGGCGGCCAGGGCGGCGGCATCCATCGGCCGGTCGTCGTCGTTCAGGACGACGTCGAACAGCTCGCGCATCCTGGCCTCGACCGGCTCGGGCAGCTTGCGCGTGACGACGACTTTCGGCTTGCGGTCGGTCATGGTTGAGGTTCGAAATGAGGCTTAGGCTTGCGGGCGCGTGGAGCGCTTGCGCGCACACGCTTCGGGCGGCCTTGTAGCAAACGGGTCCTGCGGGGCCAAGGCGTGGAGGGGTGGGGGTTGGCGAAGCGATTGAGGCTGGGCGGCGACTGGACGATCGGCGCCCTGGTGGGGATCATATTCGTGCTGCAGCCCGGCCAGGGCCGCGGCGCCGACGAGGACCGCCCGACGCCGTCGGGCCTGCCGGTGCCGCGCTATGTGTCGCTGAAGTTCGACAAGGTGAATGCGCGCTCGGGCCCGGGCGACGATCACCGGCTGCTCTGGGTCTATCACGTGCGCGGCCTGCCGGTGCAGGTGGTGGCCGAGTCCAACGAATGGCGGCGCATCTGCGACCCGGACGGCGCGCTCTCCTGGGTGCATGAGCGGACCACCGACGGCCACCGAACCGTGATGCGCACGCAAGCCGGGCCCGCGCCCATTCTGCAGCGGCCGCGCAAGGACGCGCCCGTCGCCGCCTATCTTGCCTCGCGCGCCCTGGCCGCGGTCGACCACTGCGCCAAGGGCTGGTGCAAGGTGCACGTTGGCGTGGCTTCAGGCTGGATCGACGCCGGCACGGTCTGGGGCGCGGCGGAGGCGCCGCAATGTCGTTGAGGCGGCCAAGCCCGGCGTGCTACCCCTGGTGAACTCTGTACGGCCGCTTCGGCGGCGCCTGGCTGGTTTCGTATGACGGCGTGGACGACGAAGTCGCAGTTCGACAAGGAGGATCTGCTCGCCTGCGCTCGCGGCGACATGTTCGGCCCCGGCAACGCCCAACTGCCGAACCCGCCGATGCTGATGTTCGACCGCATCACCGAAATCACCGGCCAGGGCGGCCTGCACGGCAAGGGCTATGTGGTCGCGGAACTCGATATCGACCCCGACCTGTGGTTCTTCAAATGCCACTTCCTCGGCGATCCGGTCATGCCGGGCTGCCTTGGCCTCGACGCCATGTGGCAGCTGGTTGGCTTCTTCCTGGCCTGGTCCGGCGGGCCCGGCCGCGGCCGGGCGCTCGGCGTCGGCGATGTCAAGTTTTCCGGCCAGGTGGCGACGAAGATCAAGCGCGTCACCTACAGGATCGATCTGAAGCGCGTTATTATCCGTAAACTGGTGATGGGCGTTGGCGACGGCGTGATGGAGGCCGATGGCCAACCCATCTACGAAGCCCACGACCTTCGCGTCGGCCTGTTCGACGCCAAGGACCTGAACTGACCGGGGAAATGATGCGCCGGGTTGTCATCACGGGATTGGGGATCGTCTCCCCGATCGGAAATACCGCCGAGGCGGTCACCGCCTCACTGCGCGAGGCGCGCTCGGGCATCGTCGCCGCGCCGGAATATGCCGAGCTCGGCTTCCGCTCTCAGGTGCACGCGCCCTCGGTCGTCGACTGGGAGGCGCTGATCGACCGGCGCGCCGCCCGCTTTCTGGCCCCCGGCACCGCCTATGGTCATCTGGCGCTGGAACAGGCGATCGCCGATGCGGGCCTTGAAGAAACCGAGGTCTCCGACGAGCGCACCGGCCTGATCGTCGGCTCCGGCGGCACCTCGACCCGGACCATTGTCGAGGCCGCCAACACCACGCGCGAAAAGGGCCCCAAACGCATCGGCCCCTTCGCGGTGCCCAAGGCGATGAGTTCCGGCCCCTCGGGCGTGCTCTCCACCTGGTTTCGCATCAAGGGGATCAACTATTCGATCTCGTCGGCCTGCGCGACCTCGACCCACTGCATCGGGGCGGCCGCCGAGCAGATCCAGTTCGGCAAGCAGGACATCGTCTTCGCCGGCGGTTGCGAGGAGTTGGACTGGACGCTGTCGGACCTGTTCGACGCCATGGGCGCCATGTCCAGCCGCTATAACGACCGGCCGGCCGTGGCCAGCCGCGCCTATGACGCCAATCGCGACGGCTTCGTCATCGCCGGCGGCGCCGGCATGGTGGTGCTGGAAGAGCTGGAGCACGCCAAGGCCAGAGGCGCGCGCCTCTATGCCGAAATCACCGGCTATGGCGCCAATTCCGACGGCTACGACATGGTGGCCCCGTCGGGCGAGGGCGCGGTGCGCTGCATGCGCATGGCCATGGCGGCGGCCGGCGGGCGGCGGATCGACTATCTGAACCCGCACGGCACCTCGACCGAGGTCGGCGACCTGCGTGAGATGGAGGCGGTGCGCGAGGCGTTCGCCGGCGATATCCCGCTGATCTCCTCGACCAAGTCGCTGACCGGCCACAGCCTTGGGGCGGCGGGCGCGCAGGAGGCGATCTACTGCCTTTTGATGATGCAGGCGGGCTTCGCCTGCGAGAGCGCCCATATCGAGACCATCGACCCGGCCTTCGCCGACCTGCCCATTCTGCGCGAGCGCAAGGAGGTGGCGCTGGAGACCGTGATGTCGAACAGCTTCGGCTTCGGCGGCACCAATGGCACCCTGGTGATGAGCCGCGTCGACGGCTGACGGCTTGCCTGCTAGGCAGGCCCCAACACGCAAAAACGGGAGGCTCACGCTTTGGCCGACGAATTCGACCTGCCCAAGGGCGATCTGATGAAGGGCAAGAAGGGCCTGATCATGGGCCTGGCCGACAGCCACTCGATCGCCTTCGGGATCGCCCAGCAGATGGCCGCCCAGGGCGCCGAACTGGCCATCACCTACATGGAATCGAACGAGCGGCGCGCCAAGCCGCTGGCCGAAAGCGTCGGCGGCCTGCCAATCGCCTGCGACGTGAGCGATGACGCCTCGATGGACGCGGCCTTCGCCCAGATCGAAAAGTCGATGGGGACGCTCGATTTTCTCGTTCACGCCATCGCCATGGCCAACCGCGAACAGCTGCAGGGCTCGTTCGTGGAGAACACCACCCGCGACGGCTTTCACTTCGCGCTCGACATCTCGGTCTACAGCTTCGTCGATGCGACCCGGCGGGCGGCGAAGTTGATGCCGAACGGTGGCTCGATCATCACCCTGACCTATCTCGGCGCCGAGCGGCCCATGCCCAACTACAACATGATGGGGGTGGCCAAGGCGGCGCTGGAATCGGCCGTGCGCTATGCGGCGCGCGACCTGGGGCCACAGAAGATCCGCGTCAACGCCATCTCCGCCGGCGCGATCCGCACCCTGTCGCTGGCCGGTATCGCCGGCGGCCGCTCCATGCACGCCAAGAGCGCCGCGCTCAGCGCCCTGAAGGAGCACACCGCCATCGAGAGCGTCGCCGGCTGCGCGCTCTGGCTCGCCTCCGACCTCGGCCGCTCGGCCACGGGCGAGATCGTCCACGTCGATGCCGGCATCCACATGATGGGCCCGCCGGAAGAGCTGCTCTGAGGCCCTAGAGCGGGTTGAGGAAGAGTGCGAAGCGGTTTTCCGCCCGCAACCCGCTCTAACTCTAAGGACTCGATCACGTTTATGATTTTGGATTGGTTCAATCCAAAACCATCGTGATCTAGAGCCCCGCCAACACCGCGTCGGCCATTTCGGTGGTCGACATCGACCCGCCAAGGTCGCGGGTGCGGGCGCCGCCGTCGAGCGCCGCCTTCACCGCCCCGCTCAACCGATCGGCCAGGTCGGGCCGGCCGAGCGACCAGCGCAGCGCCATTTCGAAGGACAGGATGGTCGACAGCGGATTGGCCCAGCCGCGGCCCGCGATGTCGGGCGCCGAACCGTGGATCGGTTCGAAGAGACCGGGCTTGCCGGGCGCGCCAAGCGAGGCCGAGGGCAGCATGCCCAGCGAGCCGGTAAGCTGGGCGGCCTCGTCGGAGAGGATGTCGCCGAACAGGTTGTCGGTGACGATAACATCGAACTGGCGCGGCGCCCGAACCAGCTGCATGGCGGTGTTGTCGGCCAGCATGTGCTCCAGCGTCACGTCGGCATAGTCGCGCGCGTGCAGCTCGGTGACCACCTCGCGCCAGAGCAGGCCGGTCTCCATGACGTTGGACTTCTCCGCCGAGGTCACCTTGTTTCGCCGCCCGCGGGCGAGTTCGAAGGCCACCCGCGCGACCCGCTCGATCTCGTGGGTGGTGTAGACCTGGGTGTCGACGCCGCGCCGGCCGCCGTCGGGCATGGCCTCGATGCCGCGCGGCTGGCCGAAATAGACCCCGCCGGTGAGTTCGCGGACAATCATCATGTCGACGCCCTCGATCACCTCACGCTTCAGCGTCGAGGCGTCGGCAAGGGATTCGAAACAGATGGCCGGGCGCAGGTTGGCGAAGACCTCCATGCCGGCCCTCAGCGCCAGCAGGCCGGCCTCGGGGCGCAGGTGACGCTGGGTGGCGCCATCCCATTTCGGCCCGCCGATAGGGCCCTTGAGCACGGCGTCCGACGCCTTGGCGGCGGCCAGGGTCTCATCGGTCAGCGGCGTTCCATAGGCATCATAGCTCGCGCCGCCGAATGGCCGCTCTTCGATGACCAGGTCGTTGGTCAGCCGCTCGGCGACCCGCCGGACCTCGGCGGTGACTTCCGGACCGATGCCGTCGCCCGGCAGGAGAAGCAGACTGCTCATAAATGTCCCTCTTTAGAGCGCGCGTTCGGCGGCGATCTCATAGGCCTTGAGATTGCGGTCGGTGACCCCGAACCCCGGCCAGGCCGCGCGCCAGGCGGCCATATGGGCGGTCTTGAAATGGGCGTCCAGGGCGGCCTGGTCGCGCCAGACCTCGAAAACGCGGATCAGGCCGGGCTCGGCCACGTCCTCGGCATAGGCGTAAGCCGCGCAGCCATCTTCGGCGCGGGTCGCCGTCATCATGGCCAGCATGTGCGGCCGCAAGCCATCGAGGCGCTCGGGCGGCACGCGCACCGTGCCGGCGACGATCAGGCTCATCGGCGCTTTTCCAGCCAGGGATGGGTCAGCTTCCGCCGATCCTCGAAGCCGCCGATGTGCTCGTGGTGCTGCAGCGTCTCGCCGACGGCGTCCAGCCCCTTGAGCAGCTTTTCCTTGCGGCCGGGATCGATGTCGAAATGGAAGATCTCGCCCGACGGTGCGATCACGGTCTGCGCCTCCAGGTCGACGGAAAAGACATGGTTGCCGCCCTTGGCCTCGGCGCTGAGCCGGCGCACCTGCTCGTCGGGGAGCACCACCGGCAGGACGCCGTTCTGGAAGCAGTTCTCATAGAAGATGTCGGCGAAGGAGGGCGCGATCACGCAGGTGATGCCAAAGTCGAGCAGGGCCCAGGGCGCGTGCTCGCGGCTCGACCCGCAGCCGAAATTCTCCCCGGCGATCAGCATGTTGGCGCCCTTGAAGGCCGCGTGATTGAGGACGAATTCCTCGTTCAGCGCGCCCTCGGCGTCGAAACGCAGGTCGAAGAACAGCCCCTTGCCAAGACCCTCCCGCTCGACGGTCTTGAGGAACTGTTTGGGGATGATCTGGTCGGTGTCGATATTGGCGACCGGCATCGCCGCCGCGCGGCCGTCCAGGCGGGTGAAGGCGCGCATCAGTTTTCTCCGGCGCCGGTGGCGCTGATGACCAGGTTGGGGCCGCCGACCGCGTCGCGGATGGTGAAGACGCTGGTGCCGGGCTTGCGCCCCTTGCGCAGCTCCGACACGTCCAGCCCCGCCGCCGCCATCCGCGCCCGCGCCTGTTCGGGATCGGGCGCGCGCCAGGCGAAACCGCCCAGCCGGTCGGGCTCGTCGCTCACCGCCGCGTTCAGGGCGGCGCCGATCTCGACCACCGCGTCCCCGCAGCGGAAGAAGAGCAGCCGCGAACCCCAGTCGGGGTTCGACCGGTCGAGCCGCAGATCCAGCCCAAGCTTCGCGCCATAGAGGGCGATGGCGGCTTCGGCATTGGCGGTGCGCACCACCACATGGTCGATGGCGGCGATGGCCGCGGCGTCGTCAGCGATGGGCCGCGAGACCGGCCAGGGCGCGGCGGACGCCTCGCGTTCGACCAGGAAGAGCTGCAGGCCCCGCGTGGCCCGCGCCGGGGTCATGGCGAACCCCAGGAGGTGCCTGCGCGCGGACACGTCGACCGAGCGCATGGCCTCGGGCGGCCGCACCGCGACGCCGCGCCGTTCTAGCGTGCGCCGGGCCTCATCGAAGGCCGGGGTGGAAAAGCCGATCGCCGACGGACCCTCGTCATGATCTTCCAGCCAGAGGCGGATATTGTCGCCGGTCACGCCGTCGCCGTCCGCCGCGATCACTTCCAGCGCGATGTTCGACAGCTGAAACCAGGCGTGGCGGGCGCCGCCATGGCGACCGATCCAGCTGGGCGTGCGACCCAGCATGGCCGTGTAGCGGACCACCGCCGCTTCGAGATCGCGGACGATGATCGGCGCGTGATCGAAGCCGCTGATCATGATGCGACCAGCTCGCGCACATCGACGATATGGCCGGCGATTGCCGCCGCCGCCGCCATGGCCGGGCTCATCAGATGGGTGCGACCGCCACGGCCCTGGCGGCCTTCGAAATTGCGGTTGGAGGTCGAGGCGCAACGCTCGCCGGGCTGAAGCTTGTCCGGGTTCATGGCCAGGCACATAGAGCAACCCGGCTCGCGCCAGTCGAAGCCGGCGGCGCGGAAAATCTCGTCCAGCCCTTCGGATTCGGCCTGGTCCTTCACCAAGCCGGAGCCCGGCACCACCATAGCGACGACGCCCTCGGCCACCGTGCGGCCCCGTGCGACGGCGGCCGCGGCGCGCAGGTCCTCGATGCGGCTATTGGTGCAGGAGCCGATGAAGACCCGGTCGATGCGCGCGTCGGCGATCGCCTGGCCGGGTTCCAGGCCCATATAGTCCAGGGCGTGACGCACCTGCTCGGCCTTCTCGCCCTCGAAATCCGCCGGGTCGGGCACGCGGCCGTCGATGGCGACCACGTCTTCCGGGCTGGTGCCCCAGGTGACGGTGGGTTTCAGCGCCGCGACATCGATCCGCTCTTCGCGGTCGAAATGGGCGTCAGCATCGGAATAGATCTGCTTCCAGTGGTCCAGCGCCATGGCCCAGCCGCCGCCCTTGGGCACCGCCGGACGACCGGCGAGATAGGCGAAGGTGGTGTCGTCGGGCGCGACAAGGCCCGCGCGCGCGCCACCCTCGATGGTCAGGTTGCACAGGGTCATGCGGCCTTCCATGGACAGCGCCCGGATCGCCGGTCCGGCATATTCGATGACGTAGCCGGTCCCGCCGGCCGCGCCGATCCGGCCGATCAGGGCCAGCGCATAGTCCTTCGGCCCCACGCCGGGACCGGGTTGGCCGTCGAACCAGACCCGCAT
>ODAK010008192.1_pt1 | contig 10479 bp, 10 predicted proteins | sample 1539591 | NCBI WGS metagenome assembly ODAK01 (sample SAMEA3539303, study PRJEB22396) | soil metagenome | biome: tundra; feature: field; material: soil | place: USA | collected 2010-05 | depth 0.15 m | reverse complement strand
GGGTAACGACGGCGCCCGCCGCCACCACGGCGCCCGTGCCGATCCGGATTCCCGGCATGAGCACCGCCTCCGCCCCGATGAACGCCCCGGCCCCGATGGTGACCGGAGCGACCCACGTCCCACCGATCCGGCGCACCGAGGAGGCGTCGTGGCACAGAATTCTCACTCCCGGCGCCACGGTCGCCCCGTCCTCAATCGTAATATGCCGCCCGTGACTCCAATCGAATCGGGTCGCGTCGGCGATAAAAACCCCCGTCCCGATCCGAATCCCCGGCGGGAGAATCGTATGACCGCGGAGCTTGGCGTACAGATTCCGCAACCTCCGAATCAATCTCACGACGACCTCCCCTCCGGCAACCTTCAACCCGACGCGGGCCGCGTCGCATACACCAGCGCCAGGCTTGGCAACGCCGGATTGCGTTCCACCGCGGTGCGAAAGCCGCGGCGCCCAAGCAGCGCCACCATGGCCTCGTCCGCTTCCGGGCCGCCATGAACTTCGACGACGATCTGGCGGATTTTCGGCCAATCCGACTCGTCCAGCCCGGCCAAGATCGGTTGCTCGGCGTGTTCCGCGTCAAGCTTGAGCAAATCGATCCGTTCGATGTCGTGCCGACGAAGGAAGTCCGCCAGTGTCCACAATTCGCAGCGGACCGATTCGTGCTTCAGATAATGCTTCGCGATCTGATCGGCGATCAGGTTCTGAATGACCGATGGGAGCCAATGGGCGATTCGGCAATGCGGCCACGGCAGCGTATCGATCTGGGTCAGCACATAGTCGCGCCCTTGTTGAGCGGTTCGCGCGGGATCGTCCGGATACATCGTCGAGGCGTTCGTGAGCCTCGGATAGTACACGAAATCCGCCGACCCCGACTGGTCAGACAGGCCGACGTTGAAAAGCTGCACTGAAAGCTTGTTCAGCGTTTCAACATTGCGCTGGAGCGCCCGGAAAGTGGCCGGTAAGGGCTCGAAAGCAAAGACGCGGGCCTCGGTGCAAATTTGGTTCAGGAAGAGAATGAACAGCCCGGTGTTGGCGCCGATGTCGAGGATGCAATCGCCGTCCTTGATCGTCACGCCATGCTGGCGATAGCAATCATCGTCGAAGATGTCGCGATACACCATGAGCGAATCGTTCTCGTTCAAACCGAAGACCTGCTGCCCGTTCGGCATGCGAAACGTGCGAAGATCCGACACGGCGGAAGCGGCCATTAAAATCTACCCGATGAAAGGAGTTTGGTCCGACCGGAGAAGGCGGGAGGGACGTTGCTTTTTTAGAAAAAACGACTTGAGGCGACAACACCAGCGTCGGCGGGATGATGAACGTGAAACAGCAACTCCACATCGAATGCCTTCCGATTTTGCCATTGGAAATTCAAAGCGCGAAGAGCGAAGAGCGAAATTAATCATTGCCTTTTTTCGTCCTTCGCTCTTCGCTCTTCGTATTTTGTCCTCATCCTGCCAAAATTGGCGAGCAATCCGCTCCATAATGGCTACGAAGCTTGATCCTGGTAGAATCGGGATAAGAATATTCGTAACCCTTGAGGATTTCTCCATGCCCCTACGTCTCGCCATGCTCGGCATGTGGCACACCCACGCCGACGGTCTCGTCCGCCAGATCGCGGAGCATCCCAAGGAATTCACGCTCGTCGGTTTCCACGACCGCGATCCGCAACTTATCGCGCAGCGCATCAAGCAATGGGAGCCTAGGCTCGGCAAACTGCGCGTCTTCGACAAACCCGAAACCCTCTTGCGCGAGCCGATGGACGGCGTCGTTGTCGAAGGCCGCGTTTACGAAAACCTGGGACTGGCCCGGCTCGCTTTGGACCAGGGCAAGCCGGTGCTGCTCGAGAAACCCGCCGGGGACAACTTCGACGAATTTCGCCGGCTTATCGACGAGGCGCAAAGGAAGCACCTGCACGTGCAGATGATCTACCTGTTCCGCTATATGTCCGCCGTGCAGGAAATGCTCCAGCGCGTCCGCAAGAATGAGTTGGGCCGAATCTATCACTATTCCGCGCGCCTGCCCAAGGACCTGACGCTTTACAAGAGCTACGTGGAAGAACTGGGACGCTACAAGGGAGGCATGTTCTTTGAGATGGCGGGGCACGTCATCGACATGATGGTCGCCATCCTCGGCACGCCGCGGCGCATCACGCCGTTCCTGGCACATCATCATCGCGAGGGGCCGGAGGCGTTCATCGACAACGGCATCGCGGTCTTCGAGTATCCGAATGCCTGGGCGTCCGTGGAGGTGCCGGCCCTGGAAGTGGCGCCGCGCTCGCGCCGGCTGGAGGTTTTCGGCACCGAGGGAGCCATCGTCATCCCGCAGTTGGGCAGCGGGCACTTGGCGAACAAGAACATCCAGCCGATCGAGATTTTCCGGCGCGGCCAGGACGATTGGCAGACGTTATCGCTGGAGGCGCGCACGCTGCAAATCTCCGACCTGCGCGAATTCGCCGCCGTGGTCACCGCCAAGAAGCGCCCCGACTTCAGCATGGACCACGATCTGGTGGTGCAGGAGACGCTGCTGCGCGCCAGCGGCATGTGGCCGGCGAAGCGGTAAACGGGCACAATGACAAAGTGGACGTGGCGGTCGGGCGCAACTTTGCGATAGAATCGAGGCAGATTTCGCCACGGGAGATTTATTCATGCTCAAGGCGACACTTCGTAACGGCGCGATCGTTCCACTGGAACCGGTGCCTGTCGAATGGGAAGAAGGGGCGACGTTGGATGTGGCTAAGACCGACGACGTAGCGGTGGACGTCGACGCCTGGGTGAAAATGATGGACCAATTGTGCTTGGACAGTCCTGCTGATGAGGAGAAACGGATGCGGACGGCAATCGATGAGCATCGTTGCCACGCCAAGGCCCAGGCCCGCCGCGAAATGGGGTTGCCCGAATGAGTCGACGGTGGAAGTGCATATGGCGTAACCGGAAAGGTGGCGACCCTTTCGTTTCGTCGTAGAACGGCCCAGGCGACAAGCCCATTCGGGTTACAATGGCGTGAAAGGAGAATTTGTAATGATCGTCGCGAAATCAACGCCGGTGGTGATGTACGAGGTTACCGACCCGGAAGACAATGCCAAGTTCCATGCCCAAATGGAACGCTTCCGGAAAAACTCCGACTGGTTACAGGGGCATATTCCCGAGGTGTATTCCCAACACCGCGGCAAATGCATTTGTGTCGCCGGACAAGAACTGTTCGCGGCGGACACCGCTACCGATGTATTGGCGCTTGCTCGCCAGGCTCATCCGAACGATGATGGGTTGCTCCTTCGTTACATTCATCGCGAGAAAATGGAACGCATCTATGCACATAGCGGGGCGCTGGGTACATGGTGATGACAATATTATCCGTCCCGTCATCAAATGCGCGGTGCTTGCCGCGGATGGCTCGTGGGCGCCGACCGAAATCTTGGTGGACACGGGCGCCGACCGCACCGTTTTCATGGCGTCGTTCCTGACGGCACTCGCGTTGCCTTACCTTCCCGCCTCGCACCAATTGGGAGGCGTGGGCGGCGCCGCAACCACGGTTACCGTCGGCACCCAAATCCGCTTTGAGCTTGAGGGCGGCGGCACGATTCTGTTTCAGGGGACCTATGCGGCATTCACACAGCCTGACGCGCTTGACATGAACATACTCGGCCGCGACATTATGAATCTTTTTGGCGTCATCATTGATCGCCCCGGCGACGTTGTGTGCATGATCGGAAAAGAACACCGCTATGCCATCGGCGTGCAACTCTGAGCAAATCGCCTCACCTAGTCGATGGGCCATTGGACGGGATGGAAAATATTCTCGGGAAAGTACGTACAGTGCGGATATAACTCCCATTCCCTCCAGACGATCTTTCCATGCTCATCATAGCTGAGCTTGGCGCACCCACCATATCCGATCCACCACTCGATAACGGCTCCGTTTCCGACTTCTTGAATCTGGTAGGGTCCTGCGAAGAAGCCGCCCAGGATCGCATGGATTTCGCGTTTCGTCATGTCCTTCTTGATGCGGTTGTCGTTCGCCCCCGTCACCCCCCTCGGCGCCAGAGCTACTGTCAAGATGACCCCGAACCAAATGACGAGTGCGATGACTCCAATCACGGCAACCCATCGTTTGATCGTCATCGCGCGAGTGCCCGAATTTCCGTGGAACCTAGGTGAATAGGCGCAGGCATTGCCAAATGATGATAACACATACAACAGATATAAGCATGCCGAATGACGTAAAACCACCATAATGCCTCTCCTTTTCGAGATCCCACCATGCAGCGTTTGTCGATTCTACTCGCGTCGCTTTTCATCAGCGTCCCGGTCCTTGCCGAGGACTGGCCCGATTTTCGCGGTCCCCAGGGCCAGGGCCATTACACCGGCAAGGGGCTGCCGCTCGAATGGAGCACGACCAAGAACGTCGCCTGGAAACAGCCGATTCCCGGCAAAGGTTGGTCATCCCCCATCGTGCTGAATGGCCGCGTCTACCTGACGTCCGCCGTGCCCATCCCCGGCGTCAAGGATTGGTCCCTGGTGGCATTGTGCCTCGATGCTGCGAAGGGAACGGTGCTTTGGACTACCGAGGTCGTTCGCCAGGACGGCGCCAAAGCGCCGAACATCCACGGCAAGAACAGCCATGCCAGCCCTTCACCAGTGACGGACGGCAAACACCTATTCGTTCACTTCGGCCACCAGGGGACCGCCTGCCTCGATCTCAAGGGCACGATCGTCTGGCGCAACACCGAGTTGGGCTACGCTCCGGTCCATGGCAACGGCGGCTCACCCATCCTTGTCGAAGATAAGCTCGTCTACTCGATCGATGGCGGCGACAAGCAATTCGTGGTCGCCCTCGACAAGGCCAAGGGCAAAGTGCTGTGGAAGACCGACCGCAAGTGCACCTTTGACCGGAAATTCTCGTTCAGCACGCCGCTCTCCATCACATCGAACGGCCAACGGCAAATTATCAGCCCAGGCAGCGGCGCGGTCATGGCCTATGACCCGGCCGATGGCAAGGAATTGTGGCGCGTCCAATACGACGGCTACTCCGTCATCCCCCGCCCCGTCTTTGGGCACGGCATCGTCTTCATCAGCACCAGCTATAATAGCCCCAAGCTGATGGCGATTCGCGTGGATGGTCACGGCGACGTCACCAAGAGTCACGTTGCGTGGACGCTCGCGAAAGGCGCCCCGCATACGCCGTCGCCGCTCCTCGTCGGCGAGAACCTTTACGCTGTTTCCGATAAAGGCCTCGCCAGCTGCATCGACGCACGCACGGGCAAGCCGCACTGGCAGGAACGCGTCGGCGGCGCCCAGTACTCGGCTTCGCCGATTTACGCCGACGGCAAAATCTACTTCCAGAGCGAGGAAGGGGTGACGACCGTCGTCAAGGCCGCTAAAACCTTCGAGCAACTGGCGACCAGCAAGCTCAATGAAAAAACCTATGCGTCCTATGCCGTCGCCGACGGGGCGATCTATCTGCGGACCGAGAGCCTGCTCTATCGGCTTGAAGCGAAGTAGAAAGTCCGAGCCCGAGCGCCAGCGAGGTTTTTTCGCGGATCTCGCTCGGGCTCGGATTTCCTTGCTCGACATTGACGACGCCGGTACAATAGAGTAGTAGTAGAAACCAGCTTTCACCTCGACATTAACTGCCATCTAAGGAGTTTCCCATGGGTTACGAAATGAGTATGCCGCTGGCGGCCGAAGCCAGCCGCAGCGAACGGGCGGCCTTTGTTCGCCGCACCTACGCGCATTTGGCCGGCGCCATCTTGGCGTTCGTCGGTCTGGAAATGATGATCTTCGCCGTGTTGCGCCCGTTCGTCGGGGTGCAAGCCTTCGATGACACGCTGCGTGGCCTGTTGTCGAGCCGATTTTCTTGGCTCATCGTCATGGGCGCCTTCATCGGCGTCAGCTATCTGGCCAATTATTGGGCTTTTAATGGCGGATCGTCGGCGCTGCAATACGCCGGCTTGTCCTTGTATGTCGTTGCGGAAGCGCTGATCTTCGTGCCGATCCTTTATGTGGCGATTTTTCTTAGTTCACGGGCAGGCGGCGATTCGAATGAGGGTATCGCGCTCGTCGGTCAGGCCGGCATCCTGACGTTGTGCCTGTTCGCGGGCTTGACCTCCGTAGTGTTCTTTTCGGGGAAGGACTTTTCCTTCCTGGGGCCGATCATCGCGATCGCCAGTTTCATCGCGCTGGGCGTCATCATCTGTGCGATCCTGTTCGGCTTTAGCCTGGGACTGTGGTTTTCGCTGGCGATGATTGTCGTCGCTGCCGCGTCGATTCTTTACAACACGTCGAACATTCTCTATCAATTCCGTCTCGATCAGCACGTGGCGGCGTCGTTGAGCCTGTTCGCATCGGTGGCGCTGCTGTTCTACTATGTGCTGCTGGCGTTGATGCAAAGCCGGCGTTGACAGGATGACGGCTTGAACGCAGTACGCTCGGCGGTATCGCGCTTTTTAATCGCGCGAAACCGCCGAGCGTGTTTTTTTATACCCCAATTTTCACCACGGATGGCACGGATAAAACGGATAGGAAGAGAATAAATGGCGGCCAGCGCGTGTCCGAACGCTTCCTCGCATTTTCTTCCTATCCGTTTTATCCGTGCCATCCGTGGTGAAATATCCGGATTAGAACTTCAGCTCCATGCCGACGTTGACGCCCTGGGCCCAGAAGTCGGTGCGGATGGCGGGGAAAGCTGGCTGGATTGCGGGGACGATCCCGGTGGGACTGAGCGTGGGCGTTTGATCGACATTCCGGTCGATGTTATTGCCGACGCGCATGACGCGCGACCAGTACAAGAGATTGTAGCCGACGGTGAGGCGCAGGTTCGAGGTGATCTGGTAGCCGCTGGTCAGCGTCAGTTCGGGGATGACGGAGAAGTCGGTGCTGGTGTAGCGGCCGATGTTGCTCGGCTGGGCGTAGGTGCCGCCTGGGACGGTGGTGCGCGTGCCGTCGATGGCATTGAGCGTGGTGGAACCGTCGATGATGAAGGTGTGCGACGTCGCCCCGGCGGCGAGTTTCATGACCGCCCCAATATCGAGGCTGCGCCAGGCGTAGTCGAAGCGGGCGCCGATTTGACCGCCGTAGAAACGGTTGGTGACGTTGAACGAATCGTTGATGAGGAGGTTCGAGCCGGCCGGTTGGAAAACGTTGTTGAAGGGGACCTGAAAGTCGGCGCCGGGAAGCACCGTGATGTCCTTGTTCGCGGTCAACGCCTCGTTTAGATACATATAGCGGACGCCGCCGAAGAAATCGAGCGTGCAGCCGTTGGTGCGGAAAATGTTGCGGGTGAGGTTCAGCTCGGCGCCGTTGAAGTCCATGACGGTGTTGACGGCGATGCTGCCCGCGAGATTGAACGTCGATCCCGGGGTGGCGGGGATGGCGAACAGCAACCCCACTTCGACTCCGCCCAGGATGGCAGGCTGGACGAGGGTCGGATTTCCATTGGCGTCGGAGCCGAAATGATATTGTCGGCTATTCTTGCCCAGCCAGAAGCCGCCCAACTCGACGGCGACCAGGCGTTCTTCATCAAGCCACATGCCGATGGAGGTCTGCACGCCGGAGAATTCGGCGGGGCCGATCGGACGGTCTCCCCCCAGGAGGATGACCGTATCGGTGTTGCCGAGGGCGCCGGCCGTGATATTGTTCGGGTCGCCGGTGGTGACCAGCGGCGGCGGCGAATCGCGGCGGACCCACCAATGAATGAAATTCGCCTGCGCCCAGATGCGGACATCGTCCTGCTTCACCTCGGCCAAGGAGCGCGGGCCTTCGTAAAGCGTGTAAGGTTCCGGAGGAGGCCCCATCGGCTCGAACGAAACGCCCGGATCGTAATTCTCGGTCATCGTCGTGCCCGGTCGGCTTTCCGCAGGTGGCAGCATCGGCTGCATCGCCGGCGCGGCGGGGGCTTGTGTCGGCTCCGTTGGCACAAGGTACGGCTCGGAAGCCGACGGCTTCGCCATGCTTCCATAGGGCATCATCGGCCGGGACATCGGCGTGCCGTAAGGAACCATCGGCTGCGGATTGCCGTAGCCCAGATTCCCATACGGCCCCTGCGCATGGACCAGCGACCCGCTCGACAACGCCACTACCAAGGCGATCCAGGCATAGTTCCGCATGATAAGGACTCCTTCCGGCCGTGCGAACCGACTACGATTGTTAAATCAGGCAAGCAGGCAAAACCTGGGCGAGCGATCCGTCCCCTCTTGCATCGGCTCACGACGTAAACCCGCATCATACATTCCGCTTCTTGAGCATCCCTGCGCATCCGCGCAAAGCCGCTAGATTAAGGAAAGATTCGCCAGCTTGCCGTTTTTAGCAACGCTCGGACCGCAACTCCCGATCAAGCACGTGCCATGCTTTCGCGGCTCGTTTGCAAAAACGTAAAAACCCAGAGATCCCACCGCGAAAGCATGGGTCCCTCGCGGGTTCAGCATGCTTTCGGGGTGGGAGTCGGAAGGTAAACGACCCAAGCGGCGCGCCCCGAAACCATGGCACCCGGCACCAAGCGTATTTTGGCCACGCTTTTCTGGAAATCCCGGTCGTTACCAATTTTCCGGCTTGCACTCGATTTTTGAGCTATGTTTGCGCTAGCGAATGGACCACCTGGCGGAAACCCTATGCAACATCGGCGTGAAGTGATTCTGAATCAGCCCGCCCTCATCCCGATCGCGGGCAATTTCGACCGCAAACCGCGTACCCTCGAACGCGACGTAACCACCGTCGGCCGAGCGCGCGGCAGCGATCTTTGTCTGGAAGCGAATGAAATCTCGACCCTGCACTGCATCTTCTACCGCACGGCTGAGGGTTATCGCGTCCGCGATTGCAACAGCCGATGCGGCACGCGGGTCAACGGCGAAGCGGTCAAGAACCACACCCTGCACGACGGCGACATCGTCAACCTCGGCGCCTTCAGCTTCGAGTTCCACCTACCGCCGGCGTTGTTTCCGAAGGACGGCGCCAAGCTTGATCCGGTGCAGGTCGAGCACTGGAAAAGCTCGCGCCGCAAGTTTGCCCAGTTCGCCTTGAAGATGCGCAAGCGAGTCTCCGGCGGTTCGCCGCGTGAACATGAATGGGCCCAAAAGGCCCATATGCTCAAGGAAAAAATTCGCAGCTACGATCAGCGCCTGAGTGATCTGGAGGACGCGGAAAAGGAACTGACGCAGGAGCGCGACCAACTCACCCAGGAAATGGAAAAACAGCGTCAGCGCGTGCAGCAGCTGGAAAGCCAGCTGGCCCAGCGTCTCCAGGACGCGGATCAGGAAATCCACGCGCGCTGGCAGGAATTTCAGCAACGCTGCCAGGCCGAGGATGCCCGACTCAAGCCGCAAATGTCCCGGCCCGGGGTGGCCCCGGCGCTGGACGACAGTCTAGCACAGCTACGGCAGCAGACCGACGCCGAGCGTGAACGTCTCCACCAATTCGAGGACCAGTTGACGCGCCAGCAAGCCCTCGTTGAGCGCGAACAACAGGAGTTTACCACCATGAAAGAGCAATGGGTCAAGGCCCAAACGAAATCGTCCGTCGGCATGGAAGAGCAGCAAGCGGCACTGGCCCAGCAAGAGGCCGGCGTCCGCGCCCAAAAAGCCGAACTCATTCGCATGATGGGCGAACTCAAGAAGATGCAGGACGACCTGCGCAAGCAGCCCAGGGCCGACGGTTCCACCCAACACGACGCTCTCCAGCGCGAAAATGCGGAACTCCGCAACTTGGTGGAGGAACTCCAGCACAAGGTCGAGCAAGCGCCCGCGCCCGCTCACAACGACGAGGTGTTGCAACAATTGACCCACCTGCGCACGGAAGTCGAGCTTCTGAACGACGAACTGCTGAGCAAGGAAAAAGTCCTCCAGGAATTGCAAGCCAAACAAGCCTCCGGCGCAAGTTCCGAAGAGGTGGATAAACTTCTGTCCGAAAATGAGCTGCTCAGCAAGCTCCTCGCAGAAAAAGATCACGTCGTTGCAGAATTAAGCTCGCAATCCAAGGACGCACCGAAAACGGCAAACGACCTGGAACGGTACGAGGCGGAACTGAATGAATTCCGCCATCAACTGGAAAACGACCGTGGCAAGCTCAACAAGGAAGTCGAAATGTTGCGCGAACGCAACAAGGAACTCGACGAGGCGATCCGCGAAATGGAAATGGAGATGTCCAAGGAACGCGCTGAATTGGCCCGCGAACGCATGCGTCTCGAACGGGTTCGCGAAGAAGTCAAAGGCGACACCGAACGCCTGCAACGCGAATTGGCCGTGCGCAACTCGATGGCTCCGGTGCAGAAGTTGCGCGACGAACTCGCCCAAAAACAAGGACAAGCCGCCGGCAAGGACAAACACCTCAACGATCGGCTTCGCGGCCTTCGTAATCAACTGAACGACAGCCCCGCGGGATCGTAGTCTTTCAACCTGTTGTGGCACGGTCTCCAAAGGTTGTGGCACGGTCTCCAAAGGTTGTGGCACGGTCTCCTGACCGTGCCACCGAGCCCGACCGTAGGTCTCCTGC
>ODAK010008191.1_pt1 | contig 10480 bp, 11 predicted proteins | sample 1539591 | NCBI WGS metagenome assembly ODAK01 (sample SAMEA3539303, study PRJEB22396) | soil metagenome | biome: tundra; feature: field; material: soil | place: USA | collected 2010-05 | depth 0.15 m | reverse complement strand
CGACCGTTGGGTGGTTTATCTGACGTACCATTCCGGGCGGATGCAGTTATGCTGGCACCGCCTGTGCGGCTTGCATCAGATCGTCAATGCGCTTCTGGCGCGCCTGTGACCATTTCGCGTAATGCTTCCGCACAATCTCCGGGCTGTTGCCCAGAATGTCCGCTACCTCTTGCTCAGTGCCACCCATCCCGAGTAGCCGAGTTGCCAGGGTGTGACGGAATCGATGCGCATGGGCGGCCTCAACTTTGGACTTGGCGAATACGGCGGCCAGCGTCCGCTCCGCGATACCCACCACGGCCCGCCTGGAGGTAACGCCATTCCAGAAGAAATAGCGGGCCTCCGCGCCGCCATTGCGCGGAAGGGGCAGGACATCGAGCGCGGCCTGAGTATCGGACCACACGGGCAGGTATACTGTGTCGCCGGTCTTCTTTGTGCGGACCAGTATCCGGCCATCCCTCACGCGATCCCGTTCTAGCATCGCCACGTCCGAAACCCGGAGAGCGGTGTTATTCAGAAGTTGAACCATGGCCAGAGCCCGCCGCCGCTCGTAAGGCCCGCGGCCGATCTCATCGCAGGCCGCAATAATCCGCGCCACCTCGTTAGGCGTATAAGGGACGACTTCGGCGGGCTTGACGTTCTTTGCGCTCTTGATGCGCCTTGCCGGGTTATCGTCCGTCCAGTTGCGCTCCCGGCAGAAGCTAAAGAACTGGCGTAGGGTTTCGAGTTCCTTCTGCGCCGTGACGCGTGATAGTTCGCGCGCGGCCCGGTAGCCGTCGAGAGCTTCAACCGTCACATCGGACAGATCGTGTAGGCCGGTCGTCTGACAATGCGCCTGGAACTGCCGTAGGACGTTCTTATACTTGCGCTGCGTTGAGGGTTCCAGGGAGAGGATGTGTTGCTCAAACGCCTCCACCGCCTCGGTGATCGGCTTCAGTCGGGGTGCCCTCGGGTCTTCCAACTCGGCCAGCTTGCGGCCGGCCCGCGCCCAATCCCGAGTGTCGAGCGAGTAGCGATACCGTCTCCCGTTCAGCTCGCCGTCAGCCCAAATCGGGCAGTTGCACCTGATATACGCCCGACCCTTTTTTCGATCTTTCCGCCCATCGCCGCGGTGCGGACACCCGTGCAAGTGATTCCGCCAGAGAGTGAGCATTTCAGTTTTCCTTTTTCGCGGCCTTGCTCCGCACCTTCGCCCACCGCGCCGCTGCGGCCTTCTTTGCGAGCGCCGTCCGCTCGGTCGCCGTGAGGCTCGCCATTCGCGCTCTGCCGCCTTTCGGGCCGCCCTTCTTGCCGAGCCTGGACAGATGGCGGCGGAGCACTTCTCGTTCGTTCATCCGAACTATGCTAGAACGGGCTTGGCAAAATGTCAAATGCGAACCGCTGAGTGCGAACCGCTGAGTTGTTGCAAAGGGTGAATACGGATCCAATGCACCGCACTTAACTGAACTCGATAACCGCGCGCGCCCACTGCACCAACGCCGCCCGCTTCCCGCGTCCCGCACCGGGCTCGCCAGAATCAGCTGCGAGGTTTCCAGGTTCGCTGTGCGGTAATGGTCCGCCGCCCTCTTCGTTGTGGTCATGGTAGCCTTGCGATCCCCGGCGCCCCTGCTCGCCGCGTACCAGCGGGGCATCGCATTGACGCGCTGCCATGTTTCGCTCCCGTAAGCCCTTGAATCGTATGGCCGCCTGTTCTCACCTGAAACAGTCTTGTTTCGGCGTTGTTTTTTAGCGCAAGGGTGACAGGTGACGGCAGGTGACGGGGTTTCTCAAAAAGTCCCCAGAGAGCGCCACCCAAAACTTTTCTGGGAAAGCCATCACCACCCGTCACCCGTCACCTTCCCGAGTTTCCGCTGCGAGTCCTATACCGGAATAGACCACGCCAGTTTTCGTATGCTTCTTACCGAATCCCCGCTCCACAAGTGCGTTGCTGAAATCTGTTTCGGCCAGTGTGCGCTCGCCGGCCTGTTCCCCCCATGCTCGGTATGCCGAATACAGCGCGCGCGCCTTCGCTTGCGCGAAGTCTCCGGTTATGCAGCACTCCGCGATGAACCTACCCATCCGGTCTGAGTGGGTGCGCCATGCGTCGCCGGCCCGCTCCACATCGGACGGTTTGCCGAGTCCGTCGGAATACCACTGGACAGCGCCCGCAACAGCCCACGCGAGAACGCCTTCGCCTTCGGCTGCCAACTTTGCCGGCAGTTCTTTATCCTGTTCGGCCTTTGGAATCGTGGTATCGAATGGGACGGGGTGAAGCCGGTTCCAGATGGCGTTATCGGTCCCTCGGACGATGGGCAAGTGGTTCGCGTCAATCCAGAGTTTGTGAGACTCGGGAAACTCCACGGGATTTTCGTACTTTCGCGTCGCTTTGATGCGCCCCATGCCCTGTGTGATGCGCTTGAGCTTTCCTTCCGCGAGACGCTGCCCTTCCTCGGTTTCGGAAGTCATGACGAAGCGCGCGCCGCGAAGGTCCGCAAGGTCGGCCTGGGTGTTGTTACTCTCTTGGCGCACCATGAGCGTGTCGATCTGCAAGAGCACGCCGTACTCTCCAAGAATCTTCAGGAACGCGGCCAGCAAGGTGCTCTTTCCGTTGTCGCCGCGGCCATGCAGCAGGAAGACAACCTTTTCGATGGTATGGCCCGTCAGGCTGTAGCCGAAGGCGCGCTGTAGATAGGCCATCAGGCCCGGATGGTTGGTAGTGATCCGTTTCAGAAAAGCAAGGAATATCGGGCACTTCGCGCCGGCCCGGTAATCGTGACGCACAAGCTTCGTGATGAAATCCTCGCGCCGGTGTTCGCGCAGCCGTCCGGTCTTCAGTTCCAGTGTTCCATTCGCGCAGTTCAATAGATCGGGATCCAAGTCCAACTCCACCGGCCGGATCGCGAGGTGCGGTTGTGCCTCGCGGAGAGCGTTTGTGATGCGCTGCGAGTTCAGGCAAACCGCCGCGAATCTCGTCGCGCTCTCATTCTTCGCTGCCAGGGCTTGCCGCGTAGCCTCCAGGATCGTTGCCTGCGCGAGATCGCGGGCGCGCTCTCCGTCATCCACAGCCCAGCGCCGCCCGTCCCAAACCAGCCACTTGGCGAGCGCATGGCAGTACCGAAGGTCTGCGCCGTGAAGCGCTATGACTCGTTGCGAATTGCCGTAATCGCTGAAATGCTGGCTCAGGAGTTCGGGCGCGCCCGTTTCTGATGCGCACGCGGTCGGTCGGCCTTGGCCCGCGGATGTGTTGAGCCACCGTGTAGCGGACTTCGCCACAACATCGCCAACCGCCGCCGCGAGATTGGTAAAGCCGGTGATCTTAGCGCCGCGCCCGTGCTTGTCGAAGGTGTCCTGTACCGCCGTGCGAACGCGCTCCAGCGCGCCGCCGTCATGGTCCGGTACCGCGCGATAAGTCGCCAAGACGAACCGCTCAGCGTTTTCAAGTTGCCACCCTGCGCGCGCGAGGCATCCCGCGAGCGCCAACTCGCAATCATGCCGCCCGTGGCCCGCCCCCGGCCAGTGCTTCGCCAGTACCGCCGCAGCTGCTATTTGCGCCACCGCCACCCGGAGCACATCGCCCTCTACGTTGGCGGGCACCCCGTCGAAGCCGCCTTCGTAACGGATGGCCTCGCCGGTCTCTTTGTGAGTCGAAGGCGGCGCTATGGTCTGCGCACCCGTGGAGCCATCAGACGATAACCCGCGGAGTTCAACAATCATTGCTTTGTCGCTCGGATCGCGGAATTGGATCGTGCGGAGTGGTGGATCGGAGCGGAAGAAATAGTGCGAGCGAGGTTTCGATGCCCGCCCGAATATCATTCCCGTTTCCGGCAAAAGGTAGCGCGCCGCCGTTACAGCCTCGCAGCAATCGCAGTCAACATCCGTTTCGCCGTAGGGTGCGCCGAGTATGATCCCCACGTTCTGCCGTTGGCCATTGAAGTATTGCGAGGCATCCGCCTTGCCGATGCGGAGATTCTGCCACGAATCCAACACGGGCTTCTTTTCTCGGAAGGGCACGGGCACGAGATAGAAACCGCGATCAATAAGGCGAAGTGCGGCATCGAGTAACGTCATAGTGTGGCCTTCGGTACCGTTCATCACCGCCCGCTCATATTGCTGCCCCTCCGCGTGCTTTCCACACCCGCGATGCCACCGCTTCAGGAATCCGCAACGTGCAATAGCCCCGCTTCGCGCGCGGGTTCGGATCGCCTAGAGTGAACACGCCCGGTTCGTCTTGGAAAAGACGCCTTATGCTGTTTTCGGACAGTTGCCAGGCGCGCGCCAATTCCGCTGGCGTGTAGATCCGGCCGAAGGGACTGGACACATTTTCCCCACGACTGTTTCCGCGGGCTTGGTTGTCGTGGGTCATGCGCTATTTGGGAAGTGGTATTGGTTCAACAATGCATGGCGGCCCGAATGGCGGCCCTGGCAACTTCGGTGTACATGCCGCTCAGCGGCTCGTCGTGCGGCTCGGTGAAAGTGCGCCGGCATCGGGTGCACTGAAAGCGGCGCAGTCCGTTGCGGTGCTTGCCGAATTTCCGGCATTCGATTCGGCAGTTGTGACATGTCATTCTGACCTTGCCTTTCGCGGGCAAGTGCGCCAAAATGACTGTGGGTGTCGAAACCCAGCCTTTGGCGCAAACCCGAGGTTGAGCCTCGCTGGTAGCTCTAACTACCAGCGAGGCGCATGGTTGTTACGATGCCCGAGCCTGCGGCGCCCTCCCGCGAGGCATCAGCTCGCTGATCCATTCGTACGCGGCCTTGCGCGGCCCCAGTTGGATTTTCCTTACTTCAGGCTGCATTATCCCTCCGCCTCCTGCCGAGGTACTCCATCAGGTCTTGCTGCGAGTACCGAATCAGTCTGCCGATTTGATAAAAGGGAGGGCCAATCTGCTTTCTGCGCCAAGCGGTCAGCGTAGGCCGCTTGCAGTTCAGGAATGCCGCAGCCTCCCCCTCGGTGAGCGTCGGCCGCTTGATCTCTATCAATGATGATCGTTCTTGATGTTCCGAAATCACGGTCCGCATACCCGTACATTTTCAGGCAGTTCTGTTTCGCTGTCAAAGGTGCTATGCGTCCGCGAACGGCCATATCCGACGTAGCTGATGCAACCTAACCCTCGCGGCTTCAGCAAGTTAGAGAAGGCGCGTGGTAAATCGTTGCAAACTGTAAGGCACTGAAAACATGGTGAAACAGCCTTAGCTGTATCTTAATTGGTTTACAAACGCGCGGCAAATGGTCCATGCTCATTTGAGATGGTGAACTCTGCGAAGCCTCTAACCATCAGGTTCGACCGGCATCGCAAGCTGAGCGCGTTGCGGCGATTAACGTTTGGATCCGATAAGAAGCTGGCATTTCGCGCCTCCATCGTGCTCGGTGCCGACGAGGGCATTTCGAAATCTCAGCTTGCTGAGAAGCTGGGCACAACCCGCCCGACCGTGAATTACTGGCTAAGGCGATTTGAAGACGCCGGAGTGAAAGGGATCAGTCAACATGTGCGGCCCGGCCGCAAGAAGAAGATTACGGATGCACAAATTAAGGCCATCCGGGACGCTACCGTCCTATCAAAGCCCACACGTGGGAACCATTGGAGCACTCGCACTCTCGCTCAGGCGATGGACGTGAGCCATTCGACGGTGTTTCGCGTCTGGCAGTCACAGAATCTCCAACCGCAAGACTTCGTCGAGGAGCGAGTGCGCGACATCGTGGGCCTGTATGTCAGCGCTAAAGACTCGGCGGTTGTATTTACGGCGGACAAGAACCTTGACGCAGCCCGCGTTGACGACACCAATCCAAAGATCGCCCTTAAAAGAGAGCGTGCTCGAAGCTACTATCGCGTTGTTAAGGCGGGTTTGCTCCAAGCCATAGACGACTTGGCTTTTGTCGGTCCCCACGAGCCACGAGAGCAGTTGATATCGTTCATGGGTTTCCTGGATTCTGTGGATGTCAACACATCGGAGCGGCACGAGCTTCACATCATCGCAGTCCGGGGCGGCGTTGCAAGGTCTCGAATGGCCGGGGCATGGTTTACCGCGAACGCGCGTTGCCATGTCCACTTTGTGCCCGCCGGTGCTAGGTGGAATACTTTTGTTCAACGATGGCTGGCAGGACTTTCCCCGGAAGGCATGAATCTCCGCTCGTTTGCCCATCTCGCAGAATTGACCTCGTATATTAAGCGTCGCATTGCTGGTGAATCAGGGCAGCCGATCATTTGGACTGCGTCCCGCCATGCGTCCCACGGAAGACATAAGCCATGGTCTCCGTTTGAGAGCCCTATCTTCGATCTGGTGACCGCCTTCGGAGATCTGTTGACGAAGGCGCGCTCTGCGGAACGACGCCGAATTAGGTCTGTGGAAAAGGGCCTGAGCGCGTCAACTGCCGAGCGCCGTACGGCTATGCCATAAGATACCAGCCCCGCTGAACGATGTCGTACACGCGATGCCGATCATGGCAGAAGAACTATCGGCTTCATTCGCAAGGACGGCTTCCGAAGAATCCTCCAAAGAGTCCCGCATCGGTTCCCGAGCGATCAACCCCTCGCACGTTCAATGCGAGCCAGCAAGATCTGCCCGCGACGAACGCTGCCCGTTACAGCCACGCGCGATCCCCAGAGCGGCCTAACTATATCTGTCATCATGCCCGGCGGGACGACAACTGTGTGTTTCGTCCCGGCGTCGTCGATTAGCCTGATCAAGTCGTGACTATGTTCTAGCGAAGCATCAGCATACTTCAACTGTCCTGAAACAGTCAGCTCGTCCGCAAACTCGATTTTATTCGCTGCCGCCCCGCCGGCCGTCTGCTGGGGCTGTTGCGCCTTCGGCTGTCTTGGCCTCAGTGCAACCGTCCGCTCCTGTCCGTGCCTCATCGCGGTGAATCCGACCGTCTCCACGTCATCACCGTCCGGCGCCATCGCATTGGCCAGGCCCACAAAGTTGGTAAAGTACGATTCGTCTGCGATCCTCCGATGCAGGGCTTGCTCCTCGCCTTTGGTGAACAGATCCAGGCAATCGATCGCTTCGTCGATCACGGACTCGGCAATCGAGATGCCAGGGAGGTCGGGCTGGCGGCCGCCGACGATGAACGTCACAGCGAAACTTGCGGCGCGTGGCAATGTCATGTACAGCGAGACGGCCTCTCTTACCTCCTTTGTGGGTTGCCCGTGCTCCCGGTACGGTCGGTCCATCTTGCGCTCCGCGATCCGGTAGAGCATCGTCTGAGCACGGTCAACACGCTCGAGGACTTCTTCTGTGGGAGCGATGCCATATCCGATGCTATTGCCCGCGAATGACATCTGGACTTCGTCTTCTGAGAGAGTGATTCCACGCAGCGCCAAGTGACGTCGAAAAGTGACCTGCTCGTACAGGTTTCGCAGTTCCTCGGCGATATCCTCCGGCGGATTGCCAGCGAGGGCTAGGCAAACCATCTTCTCGGCGTCTGTGTATGCGCCGCAGTGAACAGCAAGTGTCGCAGCGCTGCGAAAGAGGATCGAGCGGGAAGGTTCGGCGTCAGACCGTTCACCGACTTCTTCGGCTGCCGCGCGCTCCAGCCGGAAAGCCTTTTCAAAGTGCGCACTGGCAAGGGCGGCGTTCCCCTCACGTCTGGCCTGGTGGGCCAGATCAGCCTGTTGCATCGCCTGCCTATGGAGATCTTTAACCACTTTCACTTGCTCTCAATCCGAGTTAATGGACGGCCGAACTCAACAACCGCGATCAAGGCAGGAGCCAGCTTGTCGCTTGGGGTAACCTGCTTCTTTTTTTGACCCGTTCGCGTTTTGATCGCTGCAGCGTCTCCGTCAAGAATGCCGGAAACCTCCAGTCTCGTGAGACCCTGAAATGGCAGTTCATCCGTCTCTTCGTCGCCCACCCAGAAGTCGAATCCCGGCCCCTTTGCTGACCTTTCGAAAATCGTTTTTCCCGTCGTGTCGCGCACAACCAGGATTGCCACACCGTACGCGCCGAACTCAGTTGCTTCCTGGATGTCGGCGCAGGTGCGCCGATGCCGCTCCGTTAGCTGCTCCCAGGACAGATAGTACGCCGCGGTTTGGTCGCCTTCGACCGCCATTTCCACGCCCGACCGATGTGCCCTCTTCTCCAAGCAGACCGCCGCGCACGATCCGATGTACTGCGCAAATCCGTCTAGCAGGCCGGAGTTGCCCGGGTCAAGGGGCAACACGCTGAGCGTCTTCTGTTCCGGGCTACCCACCACGCCGAAGCATAGCGCATCGCTCTCTGCGTTGCCAAGGGGCGGCAGAACGCCACCAGGGCGTTACGATCGTGGCGGCCGAGGCGCGGAGTGGGGAGTCCGGACGGCGCGCTGGCTCCACGGCTTGTTCTTTGCCAATCGCGCAGGGTCGCCACGTCCGGTCCAGGTGCGGCCACAGCCTCGGCGGCGGCCGCAACGGCGAATCGACCCTCGGCGATCTGATCGAAGACCGCAGGGTCGGCTCGGAGGCCGATGCGGTTGACCGGTTCTGCGCCGCCGCGTGCGGTTCCTGTCGGTCTCACCTTCCAACGGTTTGATGGGTTTCGCGCACCGCTGATGACGACTTTCTGAGACAATAACCGATTCATGCAGTATCAGACACGGAATCGGCCGGACCAACCCGGCGAGCGGTGGCTTTCTGTCGAGGAGATCGTCGGTCACCTTGGGGTGGTCCGCGATACCGTTTACCGGTGGATCGATCAGAAGGGCCTGCCTGCGCACCGGGTCGGCAAGCTCTGGAAGTTCAAGGTTTCCGAAGTTGACGACTGGGTTCGGTCCGTCGGCGCCGGCGAACCCCAGCCTGGCGTTCCTTTAGCCGGCAAAGCGCGGAGAGGCCGAAGATGACGGCCGCGAGGACCGGTCCAAGCAGCGGCAGTCACGGGCCCTGGATCTATACCAGCAGGCTGCAAAAGGGCGGCGCGCTCCTGGATGACATGCGCCAGTTGGTGCGCACCTGGACAGATGCGCCCGCGGCTGAGCAGCGCGATGTCGGCGTGCGCGGCAACATCCTGAACAAGGGCACCCGGACCAGGCTTGCCGACGTCTACCAGCGGGCGTTTCTACCGCGGTTCGTCGACGGGCCCATCCCCAACGCCTGGAAGCTTGCGCGTCCGCTCGAGGATGTGGGGGCCCCGATTCGCATCGTGCGGCCGGTCTACTATTGGATCTCCGCTAAAGCGGAACCGCTCCTTGGGGACTTCTGCCGCGAGTTCATCCTGCGCCGGCAGGCGACTGTCCGCACCGGCATCGGCACGGAAGATGTGGTGAATTGGCTGTCGGGAAAGGGTTGCCCGTGGTCCGAGGCGGCGGCCATCCGAGTCGCACGGGGTCTTCTGGCCGCACTGCGCGACTTCGGGATTCTCGATGGCCGCGCCCGAAAGCGCTTGGCCAACCTTGCCTTGCCCGTACCGGCCTTCGCCTATCTGGCATTATGCCTTCGGCGCCAGGGCGCGGCAAGCCGTTCGCTGCTCTTCCACGAAGACTGGCAGCTTCAGCTTCTTACGCCCGGCGATGTGGAGCACTTCTTTCTGATGGCCCATCAGGAAAAGTTGCTGGAATACCACGCTGCGGGGAGTACCGTCAGTATCGACTTCCCTACCGATTCCCTGGAGGAATACGCGCATGTTGTCGCTCAAAGACCGTTTTGATCTCCTCCAGGCCGATCTCCTGGCCGATCCGCCCGCTTTCGTCATGGCGCGCGAGCTTCCCTTTGCGGTCTTCCGGTACGACCCCGGCCACGAAGAGGAATCGGAGTGGGCCGTTCGAAGGAAGATCCAATTGCTGGCGACCCAGGTGGAGAACCAGACCCACCAACGCGTGGTCACTCTTTCCTTGGCCGATTTGTTTTGGAAGTCCGTTCGGGAATCGGAAGATGTCGAGGGCCTGATCGCCCTGGAGCGGGATCATTCCTTCCAAGTGGCGGAGCGGCAGGTCAACCAATACCTCTCTGATCGGGACTTCCGGCCGCTGTGCTATTTGTTATGCGAGGAGGAGGCCAAACTGCCGGCGCATACACGGGCGCTCTTCCTCACCCACGCGACCGTCTTCGCGCCCAGCGCCTATCGCATTTCGTCGCTGTTCGAACAACTGCACCGCAGCTTCCACACCCCCACCGTGCTGTTCTATCCGGGCACCTGGAGCCACACGCTCAACTACATGGGCCTGCGTTCCGACGACCAGGCTTTGGGCAGCTATCGCGTGAAGATCTACGGGAGAGAATCATGACCAGAATTGCCGATCTGCTGGACCGCGATTTTTCGACGCCCATCGAAGAGATCATCAAGGTCAACAACGACGACCCGGACACCGTCTACACGGAGCTGACCGAATACGTCGCCACGGACCGCATCAAGACCGAATATGAACGCCTCTTCTCCGCCATGGCGGCCGCGCCGAAGTCGCCCAACGAAGGCGTCGGGGTCTGGATTTCCGGGTTCTTCGGCTCCGGCAAGTCCTCCTTTGCAAAGAACCTTGGTTACGTTCTGGCGAACCGGGCGGTCAGGGGCGATTCCGCCAGTTCGCTGTTCCTGA
>ODAK010008190.1_pt1 | contig 10482 bp, 8 predicted proteins | sample 1539591 | NCBI WGS metagenome assembly ODAK01 (sample SAMEA3539303, study PRJEB22396) | soil metagenome | biome: tundra; feature: field; material: soil | place: USA | collected 2010-05 | depth 0.15 m | reverse complement strand
GTTAGCAAACGAACCCTTAGCCTTTGGGAAACAGACCGGGTGCAGCCGCGAAGTGAACAACGTCCGCAACGAGCATCCCGACCTCATCCGCCTCGTGCCGGTGGAAAGGGAATTGTTTTGATTTAGCGGACGGGAAGGATTTCCCGTTGCGGACAGTGCTTGCAGACGAGCACCACGGACATTTCACCGACCTCCTCATCCATTTGCGCGACCAGCCGCAATTGATATGACCCGCACGCCAGACATTTCACGTCGAACTTGCGAAACGGACTCTCCGACGGCGTTTGGGGCGGCTGATAATCTTCCCGGCGCTGAAACCATCGTGCGACATTCATGCCAGCAGTTTATGAAAACCAATGGGACAACCGCTGTCCAACCACAGGCGAGAATTGACGCTGGCAATTTTCCGGCGCACACTCGCCTGCAACTAAATCATGGCTACGCCGCGAGAAAAATTCCAAGACCTGCTGAAGAAGCTGTTTCAATTCGACTGCGCCGAACTCGATTTCGGGATTTACCGCATCATGAATCAGAAGCGGGCGGTCATTGAGCAATTCATCGAAACGGATTTGGTCAAAGGCATTGCGAAGGAATTGAAATCCGGCGCGCTGGCGCAGGAGGCGGGACTCGCACAGCAACTCGCGGAAGTCACTGCACAGATCAAGGAGAACATCGAGGACGAGGCGCTCGACGCCGAGGGAAATTTGGCAGCGAAATATCACGGCAGCAAACTCGGCAAACAATATCTCGCCTTGCGCGAACGCGCCGGAAAATCAAAAGCCACCCCCGAACTCGAAGCTGACATCTTCAATCACCTTTACGCCTTTTTCAGCCGCTATTACGACGAAGGCGATTTCATGTCGCTGCGGCGGTATTCCAAGCGCGACAAATACGCCATCCCCTACAACGGCGAGGAAGTCCATCTCCACTGGGCCAACGCCGACCAGTATTACATCAAGACCGGCGAGAACTTCACTGATTACAGCTACAAGCACGGCGGCTGGACGATTCAGTTCAAACTCCGCAATGCCGACGTGGAGCAAAACAACGTCAAGGGCGCAAAGCGTTTCTTCATCCCGCGTGCAGCGGATGTCTCGCTCGATGAGAAAAATTCGACGCTTACCATTCCGGTTGAATTTCGCCCGCTCAATGCCTCCGAGGAAATCAGCTACGGCAAAGGCAATGGCGCGGAGGAAAACGGTAATGCAAAGGCCAAGACAAAAAAGAAGAAAGGTCAGGAAGGCATTCTCACCGACGCGGTCAACGCCATTCAGAACGCAACAAAAAAAAATACTAACGCCTTGGCCGCGCTCATGCACGAGAAGCGCAAGGACGCCGACGGCAACCCGGTGAGCCTGCTGGACTACCACCTGCGCACCTATACGCGCACGAACAGCACGGATTTTTTTGTTCACAAAGACCTCAAAGGCTTTTTGGAGCGGGAATTGGATTTCTACCTGAAAAACGAAGTGCTCAACCTCGACGAACTGGATGCGGGTGGAGAGGCGCGGTCGGAAAGCTGGTTTCAAATCCTCCGCGCCATCAAGGGCATTGGTCGCAAGATCATCGCATTCGTTGCGCAGATTGAGAATTTCCAGAAGCGGTTGTTCGAGAAAAAGAAATTCGTTACCGAAGTCCAATACTGCGTGACGCTCGACCGCGTGCCGGAGGCCTTGTATCCCGAGATTGCGAAAAACAAGGCGCAGATATCGGAATGGAAGCGCCTGTTTCACATCCACGAAATTGAAGGCGATTTAGCAGCGGCGGGGTTCAAAGAGCCTCTTACAGTGGCGTTCTTAAAAGAAAACAACAAACTTCTGCTGGACACCCGATTTTTCGACTGCGATTTCCTATCATGCCTACTCAATTCGATTGATGATTTCGACGCTAAATGCGACGGCCTGCTTATTCATTCTGACAACTTTCAAGCACTACGCCTCCTTCAGGACCGCTATCGCGATCAAGTGAAGTGTGAATATATCGATCCCCCGTATAACACTAGCGCTAGCTCGATACCTTACAAGAATGACTACAAGCATTCATCTTGGGGCACCTTGATGCGTGACCGCCTTGCCATCATGGCCCAATTGTTGACAGAAGACGGCGCACTTTTTGTCAGCATTGACAAGAACGAGCGAACAATTCTTGAATTCGCACTAGATTCGATTTTCAAGCATGAAAATAAAGTTGAGGAATTAATCTGGGTTCAGAATACCAACGACGGGAAGTCCCCGACATATTCCACAAACCACGAGTATGTTGAGGTTTATTCCAAGCGCAGGGAAGCCGTGGAAAACAACGAGAGGATGTTCCGTGAACCGAAACCTGGCTATGAAGAGGTCATGGCTATGGTTGCGAAACTCAACCCCAAATACCCTTCGCTTTCCAAAGTCATGGAAGCTCTCGCAAAACTCTACGAAGACCATAAGCGAGATTATCGTGAAGGAGTCGAAGCGGAGGGCCTCGACTATGAGGACGAGGCGCGCAACGACTCTTGGAGAGGAATATATGCTTACCAGTGGGCAGAATACCGCGACACCCACGGCAAGTATGTTCCAGAATCAAAAGCAAAAAGATGCTCCGCGTCCCTGTGGGTGTATACAGAAAGTGATTGGACCATAATGTCCTCCGAAACCAAGCAGTCGCCCACAATCAAAGACCCAACCCACAAGAATTACCGCTACTACGGTATACCACATCCAGACACCCGAAAGCCGTGCAAACCTTCCAGTCGCGGTTGGAAAGGGACACGACTTATTGATCCAGAGCATCCTGAAAGAATAAGCTGCGAATCGCTAATTGCCGACCATCGACTTTCCTTCGGGCCGGACGAAACCAAAGTTCCTAGACAGAAGCGATTCCTCCATGAAGTTGAGACCAATGTTTGCAAGAGTGTATTTGCTGACTATTCAGACGGCGAAAAGGAACTCGCCGCAATGTTTGCTCAAACAGGCCTTTTCTTAGCCCCCAAGCATAGCCGCTTTGTTGCTCGTTTTGTCCAGCAGGGTGCGGCTGCCGACAGCCTAGTCCTCGATTGCTTTGGCGGCTCCGGTAGCACTGCACATGGAGTTATCACACTAAATAGAGAAGACCAAGGGAAACGTAAATATATCCTCGTTGAAATGGGTAAACATTTCGACACCCTGCTCAAGCCACGCGTGGCCAAGGCCGCCTACTCGCCGACTTGGAAGGACGGAAAGCCCGCGACTCGCGTTGCAGGGTTGTCCCATTGTTTCAAGTATCTTCGCCTTGAGTCCTACGAAGACGCTCTGAATAACATCACATTCGAGTCCGCGGACGCGCAGGCGATGTTCCAACTGGAGGATTTCGTCTTGAGTTACATGCTCGATTTTGAGACGAAGCAGAGCGAGACGTTGCTGAACGTGGCCAAACTGGACGCGCCGTTTGATTACAAGCTGAACATCCACGGTAAGGACGAGCCAATGCCAGTGGATTTGCCGGAGACGTTCAATTATCTCATCGGCCTGCACGTCGCGTCGCGCCGTGTGTATGAGAGCAAAGGCACACGCTACCTCGTTTATCGCGGCAAAGTCGATAGCCGGGAGACGGTCATTCTCTGGCGAACCACGCGTGGCTGGAAGCAGGAACAATTCGAAGCCGACCGCGATTTCGTGGTGAAGCAGAAATTGACTGAAGGCGCGGAAGATATTTTCGTGAACTCGGACAGCTTCATCGAAGGCGCGCATTCGCTTGATCCGGTTTTCAAGAAAAAGATGTTCAATGGGGATTAAGCCGATGGCGTCAAACGATTACATCAAACTGGAGCAACGGCTGGTGTTGGTGGATTGGGCCTGCCACAAGCTCGGCTACGAATCCAACAAGGCGATGCTCCAAAATCTGCGCGACGTGGATGAAGGCTTCGACGGCAAGGGCAGTTCGTATCTGGTGCAGGCCATCGCCGCACGCGGATCAAAGTGCAATGTTGCCCGTGAGGATTTAGATCGCTACGACGCAAACATCCGGTCGCACTTGAATTATTTCAATAAGCATCGCAAGGAGCGGCTGACGCTGCGCTATTTCCAACATCTTTCGCTTCTCATAACGGAATTGTTTCTTGACCGTCGCTTCAATCACGAGGCCACGTTGCGAAAAGAATTGAATCAGTTTGTCGCGCAACGGAACAGCCGGCGCGGGCCAGGCGACATGCAAGACCCGGAGTTCGCGGATGAAGATTTGAACAAACTGGCGTTCCTCATGGCAACAGGAAGCGGAAAAACCATCTTGATGCACTTCCATTACCGGCAGTTTCTTCAATACAATACGAAGCCGCTGGACAACATTTTGCTCGTGACGCCGGACGAGGGGCTTTCGCAACAGCATTTGGATAACATGGAGGCGGTGGGCATCCCATGCGCCCGGTTTTCGCTGGAAGACAGCGGCTTTGAGGCGGTGAAGAAGAATACGGTGCGCGTGATCGAAATCACAAAGCTGGTGGAGGAAAAGAAAGGTTCGGGCGTGAGTGTGCCGGTGGAGGCGTTCGAGGGGAATAATCTCATTTTCGTGGACGAAGGCCATAAGGGCGCCAGCAGCGAAGCGGGCAAATGGATTGGCAATCGCGACAGGCTGGCGGAAAATGGCTTCACCTTTGAATACAGCGCGACGTTTGTTCAGGCGATGACCACCGCGAAAGACGACAAGATGACGAAGGAATATGGTAAGGCGATTCTCGTTGATTACGGCTACAAGTATTTTTACGGCGACGGTTTCGGGAAGGATTTTGAATTGCTGAATTTGACGCACGAAACGAACGAGGAGCAGACGCGGACACTTTTGCTGGCGAACCTGCTCGCGTTCCACGAGCAGAAGCGGGCATTTCACTCAAAGTCAGAAGCGATGGCGCGCTATCACCTCGCCGACCCGTTGTGGATTTTCGTTGGCAGCACGGTCAACAAATCAAAAGACGACAAGCAGGCGAAGGAATCGGATGTTTTGACCATCGTGAAGTTCCTTGATTCATTTCTGCGCAACGAACGCGGCTGGGTGCAGAAGGCCATCAAACGGATTCTGGACGGCGAAAGCGGGATCGAGGATGACGGCGGGCATGATGTTTTTGCTTCACGCTTCAAGAAGTTAAAAACTTGGACCAAGGATGTGGATGCGATTCATCGCGATTTGTTGAAGCGCGTTTTCCATGCGACCGGCAACGGACGATTGCACGTCGGCGACATCAAAGGCAAGGCGGGTGAGCTTGGTTTGAAAGTCAGCGGCGCGGAAAATTATTTCGGTCTCGTTTACATCGGCGACACAGCAGCGTTTAAGACGCTGACCGAAGAACAATGCCCCGACGTGGAAGTGGAAGACGACCAGATCGCGGAAGGTTTGTTTGAGAACATCAAGAAACCGGATTCGCGCATCAACATTCTCATCGGCGCAAAGAAATTCATGCAGGGTTGGGATAGCTGGCGTGTGTCGAACATGGGCTTGCTGAATATCGGGCGCAGCGAAGGTTCGGAAATCATCCAGCTATTCGGGCGCGGCGTGCGTTTGCTGGGATTGAACCGGAGTTTGAAGCGCAGTTCAGCACTGTCCGGCATAGAACATCCGGCAGGAATTGATTTATTGGAGCGGCTAAACATTTTCGCAATCCGCGCGAACTATATGACGCAGTTCCGTGATTATCTGGAGCGCGAGGGCGTCGAACCGTTCGGCGAAGTCGAATTGCATTTACCCATCAATCGCAACGATGACTTTCTCAAAAAGGGTTTGATCGCCCCGCGTTTGCCGAAGGAGAGCCGTTTTGCGGTCAGTGAGCGCATCGTTCTCGAACCTGATTCAGCGGCGCAAGTGACTTTGGATATTTCGGTGCGAGTGGAAACCATCGGCAGCGCGGCGGGGAAATTTCAAACAGCGTCGTTCGTTGGCGGAACGGAGCGATGGTTGCAACCGGCGCAATTTCGCTGGCTTGATTGGGAGCGTCTTTATCTCGCAATGCTTGAACACAAAGAGGAGCGCGGTTTTCACAATTTCCTCATCAGACCGGAACACCCGCGCCAAATTTTGGAAGCCAACGACCCAAAACTTTACAGACTGATTTGCGACGAACGACTTTTGATCCCCACGCGCGCCGAGCAAGGCGCGCAGTTGCAAGCCGCGATGACCAGCGTGCTGAATAAGTATGTCGAGAGCTTCTACCGTAAACGGCAACAGCGATGGGATTCGGCGAAGATGGTTTACGCGCCGTTGAAAAAGGACGACGAGAATTTCCAGAACTACGTCGTCAAAGTGCCGCGAAGTGAAAAGGACTTGTTGAAGACCATTCACGAAGCCATTGAGGAGTGGAATAAATTTCAGAAACTTCTCCGGTCAGATTTGCAAGAAATTCATTTCGACCGGAAGCTCTACCAGCCGCTTCTGATTGCCTAGGGAAACAAGACGCGATCTGTTCCGCCCCCGCTGAATGAGGGCGAACGGAAATTTGTGGAAGACTTGAAACATTTCTGCAAATCCGAGCCTGCGCTGCTGAAGGGCAAAGAGCTTTTTCTCCTCCGCAACTTAAGTCGGGGGAAAGGAATCGGCTTCTTTGAGGACAGCGGCTTTTATCCAGATTTCATCCTTTGGGTAATGGAGGCAGATAAACAACGCCTCGTCTTCATCGAACCGCACGGGATGCTGAACGAAGATCACCCCGACAAAAATGCAAAGATTTTTTTACACAAGAAGCTGCAAACGCAACTTGCCGAGGCGCGCAAGAAATCAAAGAACAAGAATCTGCTGCTCGACGCGTTCATCATCTCGCAAACGCCTTACGATGACTTGTCCAAGAAGCACGGAGCGGGATGGAACAGAGAAAAGTATGCAGAGGCGCATGTTTTCTTTGGGGACGAAGATGGCAAAGGTTATCTTGAATCCTTTATCAGAGGATAAGCACGGCTAGTTCGATTGCGCGATAGCAGTCACCCTCTTGATTTGCCGGTCATCCGGCCTTGAGATTGTCGCCGAATATGAGACGGTTCATCGGCATCGGATTTAACAGACGACCAATTTAGGTGCGAGAAGGAAAACAGCGAATTCTAAAGTCCCAAGCCGGGTTCTGGTCTAAAGACGCGCTTCCAAGTGTGTAAATGTTCGACCGTTTCTGATCCAAACATCCCCTCGTAATCTGCTATGCCTTTTTCAAGGTCAGCAATTAGTTGATCATCATTCGCGACGCTATCTGCGTATTCACGATGTTTCCGCTCAAGGTAATGGCACAAACAATTTTCTTTTGTCGTCGTCGTCGGAAAATCCATGCGAACATACCCTTTCCCTCTTTTGACAAGTTTGGCATTGGAAGCACCGAATTTAACGAAATTCGAAGGATTGCCATCAATAACACTTTTGCATGTGTCGCACTGACAAACATTCTGGTGAAAAACCGCAGCCGTGTTCAGCCAACCTTTGCGCCGAAACATATCGGCTGCTTCACGGTATCGAATCCGTGCGTGCAATTGCGGAACATAATACCGCGCTATTGGAATTCCGCCACCGACTGGCACGACAGCCCGGAATTCACCGAACTCCGGCCCGTGTGCAACACCTGAAAAGGCATTCTTTCCCAATGTGCTACCGGCTAGAATCGAGAAATAGCCACCATGCAAATTTAATACTTCCCGTTTACCATCTGCGCGTAGCTCCAACGCAAGGTCACTTAAGGCTTTTAGGTGAGTAGTAGATGATTCGTGTTCATTCAAACCATCAATCCAGATTGTAAAACCATCACAGTTCACATCTTTGAATCGCGATGCAATAAATTGAGGAATTTTTGGATGCACAAGCGCCGCCTTATCGATTACGAGAGGAACGTATAATTTATTATGCTGTTTCGCATTCGCCGCTGCATGTGCGAGCCGCAAACAAACGGGCAACCATTCGCGAGCTGTGCTTTCAGTCATATAAAAATATGGTGATAGTAGCCTGTAAGGTTCGAGTTGTTGTTGAGTTTGCGCTATGTATTTGTTGGCGTCGCATTGTGCCATTGCAACTGACAAAGCAGTGCGCTGAAACGTAAGACACCTTCCAACAAAATCTTTCAATAACGTATCATCGGAAAAATCAGCCGGGCGTAATGGGCGTCCGTTATTGACGCAAGAAGCCACTGGTTCACCGAGTTGCTGGGACAGTAAAAGGATTGAGCCTTTGACTTGGTCTTCTTTATTCCGAATCGCTGCGGGGTCATGTTGAAAGGCGTGTGTTTGCGGATCAATGAGGTAAGTTGAATTTGCAGTGCGTTCCATCAAGAAAGCTGCCAATCCATCGGGCGCATAAGCAACCATGTTGGCATTAACAACAACGCCCTTAATGGAATTTTTCTTCGGATGCGCAAAAAAACGCTGTTCCGAAAAAGTGCTAAATGTCATCCATTGCTCAACTGGCATATTCGATTGCGCGCAATGCGCGGTTGAGTTGTCTGCGTTGAGCTTTCCACACTTCGTCGTTTCTTATCGGTTCAATCACCCATTGGTAAATGTGATTCTTTCTGTCGAAATGAATAACGCCGTATCCGAATTGTTTCGCCTCGGAAAGAAGTGATTCCGAAACCTCGTGACTGGCTATCGCAATGCAAATGTAATCAGCAACGAGTTTGTGAGCGCGACATTGATGCAATGCGCGCCGCCAGTCTCGCAGTTTTGCCTCAACAAACGTCAAAAACCGCCCTCTCGTTGCCACAACGTCAACACTTTGCCCCATGTTTGGCACTTCATGCCGCACACGGTATCCACCGGCAACCAGAAATTCTGTGAGTGATGAAACCATCTCATACTCACTGGGTCTGGGTTTATGATTACAACGATTGTTCATGTTTTCGCAAACGTTCCGCGAGCGCACGATTAAGATAGACGAGCCACGCCTGCCAAGCAATCAAAGCAATGCCAGCCAGAGCAGCGAATGGCCGGATTTCTTCAGATAGACTTGCAGAAATTGTCAGAATGACGGCGGCAATCACAGACCAAAGGAAACAATCGTAATGCCGTTTATTTTGAATCTCACAAAGTTCAAATTGTGCGCCGAGTTCAGCGGCGCGTAAAACTTGGGCAGCATAAGACTCCACAACATCCTTGTCGGCGAATTCATCGTCAGGTTTTTGTGTGCCACCCAATATTTTGTTTTCATAAGCCGTGAGCAAACGCCGGTGAGCACTAGCAATTTTTGCGGTCAATGTTTTCTTCGCAAGATTTACGCGAGCGAGAATATCATCCTCTTTGATCAGCCATACTTTGAAATGAGCAAATGCACCGCCAGCGACGACCGATGCGATAGTCGCCGGAACTGCCAAAGCTGAAAGCTTCGGCGCTAGAATTGACCAATCAATACCCAAGGACGTCCTCTCGAATTTCCGACTTTGTTGTTTGTTCAGGATATTTGCTGTAAACGTAGCGGAGCAAGCCGCGCAAAGGAACATCAGCCGTGCGCGCTTTGAACTGGCACAGCAATGAGCGTTGTTCGTCCTTCAATGATGAAAAGAGGCGGCTGGTAAAAACCAAACCTTTTTCACTCAACTTGAATTCCTCCTCATCATATTCTGTTACCGATTCATCTTCCCACTCGGTTTCCAAATTGCTTGCCCACTTTTCCCATTCTGCGGCTGATTCCGGCAGTGCTTCTTCGGTGGGGGCTAACGACGATTCGATGAACCCATGGAGAAGAAAAAATTCCAAATCATCATAAACTCGTGGCGAAAAAGGGCCAAAGTTCCACGGGAAAAATTCGTAAAAAGTTTCCTCGGTGATCTCAGTTCCTTTGCGAAAGTGAGGCAATACTTCTTCCCGAAAAAGAAAAAGCATTTTGACCAAGCGGGTGCGACCAGTGATCGGTTCGTTTATTTCGCTCGTTTTCCCCGGTGAATACAGGAGAAGGAGCAAAATATCTCGCCGGTTATTTATCGAAGCACATTGGGTCACGTCTGGCATAGCCAAACATTCAATCAAATGGTTAAAACGGTCAAGCGGATTTCCCTCATCCGAAACACCACGGCCAACGCCACCGCATCAAAAATGTCCATTCGGCTATCTTCGCTTTTCCACAGTTTGCGTTTCGGCGGCAAACGCGATGCGAGTTCATCTGGAAATTGCATCGCAAGCATTTCAGCCATTTCATGTTTTGTCCCTTTTGGATTGCCAAGCAGCAAGCTCCGCAATTGTTTTCCTGAAATAAGTTTCACCTCAATCTTTTGATTCTCCGCCAGCCTCTTGATTTGCCGGTTAAGCGTTTTGATCCTGGGAGCGCGTCGCGAGCCTTTAGCCTCCACATCTTGAAGCACCAATACGCCGGGCCGGTAAAAATTAAGCAGCTTTTTCATCTTGGCAAGGGATTGGGCATTTTTGTCCCCATCCGCCACCCGGCGACCAAATTCAATAATCGTTTTCCGCCCTACCGCGACGCGCCCGAACGAACCCCGGCCACGCGAACTAAACTTTGGCTCTGCGGAACGGCTGTCATGCAGGATGCTTCCCGGCAGCCGCACAAGAGATGTTATCTGTAATG
>ODAK010008189.1_pt1 | contig 10483 bp, 6 predicted proteins | sample 1539591 | NCBI WGS metagenome assembly ODAK01 (sample SAMEA3539303, study PRJEB22396) | soil metagenome | biome: tundra; feature: field; material: soil | place: USA | collected 2010-05 | depth 0.15 m | reverse complement strand
GGGGTTGCCGGGGCCGGGGGGGCGGGTGCTCGCTCGACATCGGTCAACTGCAGGGTCGTGGAGCCAATCTGTACCGAGTCGCCCACCTTGAGCACCTGACGGCCGCGCACGCGCTCGCCGTTCACGAATGTCCCGTTCGCCGACCCGAGATCCTCGATGGTGAGCTGGCCGCTTGCGTCGCGGGCAACGCGGGCGTGGCGGCGGGAAAGCTCGTGATCGTCGCTTAGCCTCCCCTCTCCGCTCACCCCCCGCCCGATGACGAGCTCGTCCCTCAGGGTGAGCCGGCGGCCTGGGGCCGTCCCGGCGGTGACCACCAGCTCCTCACCCGCCTCGGCGGTCCTGCTGGGGGGCTCGCCCGCAGCGGCTCCTGTCGGGGGCCGCGATTTCTCCGGCACGGCACCGGAGCGGTCGGTCACCTGCAGGACCGTCTTGCCCACCCTTACGACGTCACCGAGGTCGAGCGTCCGCGGGGCGTCGATGCGCTCGTCGTTCACGAATGTCCCGTTCGCCGACCCGACATCCTCGATCGTGAGCTGTCCGTCCGCCCCGCGCGAAACCCGGGCGTGGCGGCGTGAGATCTCGGGATCGTCGCCGAGCCTTCCGTCGTCTTCGGGGGCTACGCGGCCGATCAGCAGGTCGGCGTCCACGCTCAGGCGCTTGCCGCGTTCCTTGCCTTCGGTCACCCACAGCTGCTCGCCGGCCATACAGACTCGAACCCTACGCCTCTCCTGCGGTATCCGCCAGAGCGCCGCGAGTGGACGATGAGGGGCGTCCGGCGGTCTCGGCGCAGCCTGGTCAGGTGACCTCGCTGGGAGAGCGCCCCACCCGCATCGGGGCGCCGCCCAAACCGATCTGGACTGGACGAGCAGAGTCGGCTCGACACCACTGGGTTCCCCGGTAGAATATCGGTGGCGTGTCCGCGAACCCTCCCGCCGACGCCCAGTCCGTGTCCGACTTGAAGGCTCGCGTCGAGGCCGAGCGCGCTGGCCGGCCATTCCTCCTCTACCGCGACGGTGATGACAGGCAACAGCTCTTCTTCTTCGAGCCCGGCTCGGCGGACGCCACGGTCGGGCGCCGGCCGTCGTCGGATCTCGTGCTCGACTGGGATGATCAGGTCTCGCGCCTCCACGCCCGGTTCGAGCGGGTCGAGGACGATTGGGAGGTCGTCGACGATGGCTTCTCGCACAACGGCACGTTCTTCAATGAGGAGCGCCTGAGCGGCAGGTGCCGCCTGAACGATGGCGATACCCTGCGATTCGGGACCACGACGATCACCTTCCGCTCGCCCGAGCGAGAGCAATCGGGTGCGGCGGACGCAGCCGAGACCCCGGCCGCAGTGGGCCTCTCGACCACCCAGCGCCGCGTCCTGGTGGCACTGTGCCGTCCGTACAAGGGTCGGAGCGGGTTCGCCAGCCCAGCCACTGACCAGCAGATCGCCGAGGAGCTCTTCCTGTCCGTCGGTAAAGTGAAGACCCATCTCAGGGTGCTGTACGCGAAACTCGGCGTCGAGGATCTGCCCCAGAACGAGACGCGAGTCCGCCTGGTCGAACGGGCCTTCTCCGCCGGCCTGATCTCCGAGCGCGATCTCTAGCCAGGATGCTTGCTCCCGGCTCCACCTTTGCTGGATACGAGGTCGAGAGTATCGTCGGCGCCGGAGGGATCGGGATCCTCTACCGCGCCCGCCAGGTGCGGCTCGACCGGCCCGTCGCGCTTAAGTTGGTCGAGCCCGAGGTGGCGCGCGACCCCGTGATTCGGGAGCGTCTGCGCCGCGAGGCCAGAATGGTGGCCGCGCTCGACCACCCCAACGTCGTACCGCTGTACGCGGCAGGCGAGGAGGGCGGAACCGTCTACATCGTCACGCGGTGGGTGGAGGGCACCGAGCTCGGCACTCTGATCCGGGACCACGGTCCCTTGGAGCCCGGACGGGCGGCGCGGACCGCCGCTCAGATCGCCGCGGCGCTCGAGGTGGCCCACGAGAAGGGGGTCGTTCACCGGGACGTCAAGCCCTCCAACGTGATCCTCACCTCCGAAGATCACGTCTACCTGACGGACTTCGGACTTGCCAAGCGGGCTGAGACGGCCGCAGGGCTGACAGCGGTAGACCAGATGCTCGGAACCGTCGACTACATAGCGCCGGAGCAGATCGAGGGCAGCGAGCCCGACGCGCGAGGCGACGTCTATAGCCTCGGTTGCGTGCTCTTCGAGATGCTTACGGGCGAAGCCCCTTTCGCGGAGCAGAAGGGCGGGATGGCCAAGATGTGGGCCCAGCTCAACGCCGAGCCGGCCTCGGTGCGCGAGCGACGACCCGACGTGCCCGCAGCGCTCGACGACGTGATGCGGGGCGCGATGGCCAAGGCGCCCGACGCCCGTCCCACCGCCGCAGCCTTCCGGGCAAAGGTGCTTGCGGCTGTTGGCGAGGCACCGTGAGCGGCTAGCCTACGAGCAGGAGGCGTCGAGCAGTTTCGTTGTGAGCATGATCCGGCCCAGTGCCACCCAGGCGGCGCCGTAGTAGGTCGGGAACCGCTTGTCGAGGGCCTCGGCCTCGTCGAGCAGGCCGTCTCGGGCAGCCGGTTGTCCGGCGGCATCGGCCGCCCCGGCCGCGGCCACGAGCACGACGGGATTCAGAGTGTGACCGATCGGCCGACCGGAGAGGTCGTGCTCGACGGGCAGCTTGGTCGGGTCTTGCCCAGCGAAGACGGGCCATGCCCTGGCGGCGATCCGCCGGCCGGCCGGGTCCGGATCCTCGGCCATCCGGACAAGCGTGCGCACAGCGTCGAAGCCGAACCGCGCAGGCGCCTGCGGGTCGCTCGGCGAGCCGATGGGCACGGGCTTGTCGCCCTCGAGCCTCACCCAGTCCGGCGGCAGCCGCGACGAAGTCGGCATCAATTTGCTCGTGATCAAGCGCGAGCTCGCTGCCAGACTGCCCCAGCGGGGGTCCTTCGACGCGGCGCGTAGCGCCAAGAACGAGGCGGGAGAGAAGTAGCTGGGGTTCACCGTGACCGGCGGCGGGCTGATTGCCCAGGGACCGGCCGTCAGCACCGGTGCGCCCTGGAACGAAGCAGAACCGACCTCGACGCGCATGATGGCGTTACCCAACTGAAGCGCCTCCTGTCGCAGAGAGGGGCGGTGGAAGCGACAAGCGGCGACCAGCAGCGCGCGGCTGGCGTCCAGATCGGCGTCGGAGGCCGCCTGGGGATCTTGCACGTGACCATCGCGCCATAGGAACGAGATCAACCCGTCCGGGCGCCGGAGATTGCTCTTCGTCCACCCCCAGATGGCGTCGAAGCGGTGCGAATCGCCGACGGCGGCCGCCAGCAACATGCCGTATGCCTGTCCCTCGCCGACGGTATCGCCCCCCTGATCGAGCCGTACGACGCGTCCGTCGGGGGTGGCGTAGCGGTCCAGGAAGTGTCGAGCGGCGGCAACGGCCCGGTCCTGGGGCGTGGCGTTCGAGGCACGAGTGGTGGAGCTTGCTCCACCACTCGTCCCACCGCAGCCGGCGAGAGAGAACACCACTATCCCTGTCAGCGCCAGCGCCACGACGACCACTACTACATCTCGCACGGGCCGGCTCACGCGACGACCTCGGCCGGCTCGAGCGGACCGGAGGCTGGGGCGCGCGGTTTCTGGAGCGCCGCCCAGCATCCGGTCATGAGGATCGAGACGTGGACGGCGGCGAAGGAGACGTTATTGATCGTGGCGGCGTCTCGATTGCGAATCAGACCGTAGATGCTGGCCGCGACCAATATCCCGACGGCCGCAAGCGCGGGCATCACCGCCCCCGGCTGGCGGGCCTCGGCGCCCTTCTTCGGGGTCACGACGAAGGAGCCCTTCCGGCGCAGCACGGTGTAGATCGTGGAGAGCACGTGGATCCAGAAGTTTGCGGCCGACAGCGTAAAGGCCGCGAAGGTGTAGGAGCCGGTGCCGGCAACCGCTGCCATAGTCAGCGCCACCGCGTAATAGGGCACGAAGTGCACCAGGAAAACCGGAGCGTCGATGCCACCGATCGGCTGGCCACCGCCGAGCAGACGAACGACCGGGAAGCTCATGTAGATGAGGACGGTCCACCCGGAAAGGAAGTACAGGCCTGAGAGCAGATACTGCGCCTTCAGGCGCAAGGGCAGCCGTGCCCGTAGCGCACGCGGGATGCCCGATAGACAGCCCCTGGCCCAGCGCTGTTGCTGGGAGACGTAGGCGGCGGTGTCCTCGGGGCCGAGGCCGCGCGCGAGCACATCCGGCACGTACGCCGAGCTCCAACCCTGCTCGTGGAGGTGGATCGAGAGCTCGAAGTCCTCGGTGAGCGAGTTCGTCGGGAACCCGCCGACGCTCTCGAACGCCTCCCGCCGGAACAACACGTTGGTGCCGCAGCAGAAGACTGCGTCGAGCCCGTCCTTGCCGCGACAGATGGCCCCGAAGAACAATGCCTGCTGGGCCCAGGACGCCGCCGCGATGCGATTGGTCTCCGTGTTGGCGTAGTACTGCGGTGTCTGAACGAACGCGATTTTGGGGTCCTCCATCCACCCGAGCGTGGCCTCGAGGAAGGTTGGGTCCGCCACATGGTCGGAGTCGAAGACGGCAATGAACGGGGCGGAGGTCTTGGTCAGGGCATTGTTGATGTTGCCCGCCTTCGCGCCGATGTGCTCCGCGCGCCGGATGTAGCCCACGCCGTAGCGGGCGGCGAGGTCGCGCATGGCGTCGTCGTTGCCGTCGTCCAGCACATGGACCCTCACCTCCGCGCCGCGCAGGCCGACGGCGGCGGCCACCGTCAGGTCGACGATGTCCGGCGGCTCCTTGTAGACGGGGATGAAGACGTCGACGGCCACCCATTGGCTCGGTGCTCGCTTCTCCCGCACCCGCTCATTGGCAACGGTCCACCAGAAGCCGAGCGCCTGCATGAGGTTGAAGAGCTCCGCAGTGATCAGGATGCCGTAGAGGACGGGGGTGCCGACACGGTCCGGGTTGAGCAGCCAGCCGAAGTACCACACGGCGCAGGGCACCCCGAGGAGGATCAGGATGCGCACGCGCCGGCGGACGCTCCAGGTGCTCGGCACGGGCTCCCACGTGACCCGGCGAAGACGGACGTCCCAGGGCCGACTGCTCATTGAAACTCCCAGACGATTGTTTGCGGGGTCTTGAAGCGGTGCACGAGCTGTCGGAAGAAGGTGAGCTGACCAACCGCCTTGTTCGTCTGATTGAAGAACGCCTTGTTGCTCTGGAACGAGGCGAGGACAAACACGGGGCTCCCCTCCCTCCGTGCGGACACAGCTTGGGAGAGGGGCTGCCTCCGAAGGTTGGGGGCGTAGTACTCGAGCACGTAGCGCATATCGGACGGCTCGAAGAGGACGAGACTGTTCGGCCCGGCATCCGCCTTGATGTCTTGGATCGCGCCGCGGAAGTCGAACAGCCGGGGATTGGCCTTGTTCAGCTGCTGATCGGCCAGCCCGACGAGCAATGTCAGGACGACGCCGCCGGCGACGAGTAACCGTGCCCTCGGTTGGCGTATCCAGCCGGTGACGAGCCGCGCGACGAGGAGGAGCACCAGAGGGACGAGGATCAGGAAGTTGCGCAGCTCGAAAAGTGAGCGGTCAAACGCGGACACCACGATCAGAAGCACGACGAGGGCGATCGCGGCGGCGGCGAGGCTCATCGTCTGGCGCGATCCGCTGCGGCCGAGCAAGACGAGCGAGCCGAGCAGGAACAACGGCCACATCGCCGCCAGGAGCACGGTCGTCGCATCAGGCTGGTAACCCCAGAGCGCCCAGGCCATGTTCGCGAGGACGGCGTAGAAGGACAGGAGGTCGTAGGTCCCGCTCGGCGAGCCGGCCGCACCGGACGTGACCTGGTACTGGTGGTGGGCGAACACCAGCAGGGGCACGAGCTGCATGACGAGCACCGCGGCTGAATAAGCAAAGCCCAATGCCAGTGGCTTTACGGGCTGGCCGTTTCGCTTCCGGTGGACGAGGACCGCGACGAAGACGAGCTGCTGCACACCGATCAGGAGCAGGCCGAAGTAGTGCGACCAAAGGAGAGCGGCGGTGGCGAGGATGTAAGCCGCCCAGTTGAGCATCGTGCCGTTGCGTATCACTCGCAGCTGCGTCAACAGAGCGAGCAGGCCGAAGAGCGCCACGAACTCGTACATCCGCACCTCTTGCGCGTACCAGATGAGCACCGGCGAGACGGCGGCGAACGAGGCTGCGATCAGGCCGGTACGGCGGTCGTACAGCTCCCGTCCCAGCTCGTACAGCACAGGGATCACGAGCGTCCCCGCGATCAGCGAGGGGAGCCGGACGGCAAACTCGCCGTGGCCGAACGCGCGGATGGTCAACCACAGCGTCAGGTGGTAGAGAGGCGGCTGGCGGTCGCCGTTGTAGAGGTTGAGGAAGAGGTCGTGCAGCGAAAGGCGCGCCTGGTGGATGCTGATCGCCTCGTCGAGCCAGATCCCCCGCGGCACGGCCAAGCGCAACGCCAGTCCAGCAAGGATGAGCACGGCGAGGACGAGCAGGGCGGTGCTGCGGCTCGTGTCCGGTTCACCTCGTCGCGGGAGGCGGCCACGCGGGCCGAAGAGCTCAGCCTCGTGGGCACCCCGCACGCGCCGAACGAGCGTTCGCAATGAGTTCCCTTCAAGCGGCTTGACCGTCTGCACAGGACCAGTGCCCTCTCGACGCGACTGAGTGCTCGCGCCACTCTAACCGAGGTCGGACGATCCTGGGCGGCGCTGTTCTCTCGGGGGGACCGGCGCTTTCTTGCTCGTCTCTTCGCGGTTAGCCTTTGGCGCATGAGCACGGTCGACGTCGAATTTCCGGAGGATCTCGGGCGGCTGGCACTGTTCGCCGATCTGCCGATCTGCCGATCTGCCGATCGCCGAGCTCGAGGCGATCGCGGGGAGCCACGAGTAGGTCTCGTTCGGCGAGGGCAAATGGATGAATTTCCTCGGCTCCCGCCTATGGGTGTTTGCGGACTAGCCGGTGGCCGCCGTGGCGCCGGCGGCGGGCCCCGCCAGCGCCCTGCCTTGACAGCCTAGGTTCGGTAGTTATCCTCCGCTTCGAAGCGTTACCGGAGTCGAGGGACTGGGCGGCCGCCAGCCGCTAGTCCGGTTGGGGTCACGAATGCAATTCAGAAGCGGTCAGCTTGAGCGCGGCTTCGTCATCGGGGGCTACCGCATTGACGAGCTGATCAGCCGTGGCGGGATGGGCGCTGTGTACCGCGTGACGAACGTCGCGCTCAACCGGATCTACGCGCTGAAGGTGATCGCTCCCGAGCTGACCGGTGACGATCAGTTCCGGGACCGGTTCAAGCGCGAGATGCGGATAGCCGCGTCGCTGCACCATCCGCACGTCGTCGGGATCCACTACGCCGGGGAGCAGGACGGTTTGCTCTTCCTGGTCATGGACTTCGTGTACGGAACAGATCTGCGCGAGCTCCTCCTCAAGAGCGGCGCCCTTGAGCCCGAACGGGCTGTCGACCGGTTGGCTCAGGTCGCTTCCGCACTTGACGCCGCGCACCGCAAGGGCCTCGTGCACAGGGATGTCAAGCCGGGAAACATCCTGATCACCGTCCGAGACGGTGAGGAGCACGCTTACCTCACCGATTTCGGGTTGGCAAAACGGTCTGACACCGTGGATGCGCTGACCCAGAAAGGGGTGGTTGTCGGCACCGTTGACTACATGGCCCCCGAGCAGGTAACCGGCGGCGTAACGGACGCTCGGACCGACATCTATGCGCTCGGATGCGTCTTTTTCCAGCTGCTCACGGGAAACGTTCCGTACGAGCGCGAGAACTCGGTGGCCACGCTATTTGCACATGTCCACGAACCTCCACCTCCGCTCGAGGCGGGGGTCACTGACACTTACCCGGCGTTCAACGCGGTTGTGGAGAGAGCCATGGCCAAAGCGCCGGCCGAGCGCTACCCCTCAGCCGGAGACTTCGCCCGCGACGCAGCGGCGGCGCTGAGAGGCATGCGGTACACGGGGCCCCCTTCGCTCGTCGCGACGGGCGAGGCAAAGCCAATTGACGAGGCCGCGCCCCGCGGGTCCGCGAGCGCCGCCGAGATCGAGATCGACCGCGGCGCCGACCGCGAGCCGCCGGCGCGGCCGAGCTCGGAAGAGCCGCAGGCGTGGCCGACCGCGGCGCCGGTGGCTCCGAGCTCGGAGGAGCCGCAGGCGTGGCCGACCGCGGCGCCGGTGGCTCCGAGCTCGGAGGAGCCGCAGGCGTGGCCGACCGCGGCGCCGGTGGCTCCGAGCTCGGAATCCCAAGCGTCGCCCAGCTCGGAACCGCAAACCAGGCCCAGCCCAGAGCCCGAAGCTTGGCCCAGGGCCGCGCCAGGAGCAAGGCCGGCGGCGCCGCCAACGGGCGCCGAACAACCCGGCTCACAACTGACCGTCGCGGCTGCCGGCCGTTCTGGTCCCGCTCCGGCGTCAGGTTCACCGGCTCAGGGCGCCGCGGACATCGCGTCAGGGCCGCCCGAAGCGCCGCCGGCTGGCTCGCCCAAGGGAGGAGGGTCTCACGGAGGAGGGTCTCATCCTCCGGAGGGAGGTGTCAGAAAGTACCGGTGGCCCGCGCTCGCCGTCTTGCTGGTCGTTGCGGCGGGCGTAGTGGCCGTCGTCGCGGGCTCTTCAGGTTCTTCTCGCAAGTCCCCCAAGACGCCAGCTGGGCAGCACTTGGCGGCTTCAGGTTCTTCTCGCAAGTCCCCCAAGACGCCAGCTGGGAAGCACTTGGCGGCGACCGTGAGTCCCGTACCGACGAATCGTGTCACGGGAACGGGAACGGCCTCCGTGGTGCTGAACGGTGATGTCGCCACTGTGAGAGTGACCACGGTGGGTCTTCTCAATGGCTCGCCGCACCTCATGCACATCCACGCCGGTGGCTTGGGTGTCTGCCCGCCCGCGTCGGCGGCCCGGCTACACAACGGGCACCTAGCCATCAGCACGGGCAACGGAATCAGGTTCTACGGCCCACCTCTGGTGTCGCTGACGCTCAACGGGGCCACAAGTGCGCGGAACAACCTCGCCTTTCCGCGCTATCCCTCGGTCGGGGCTATCAAGTATGAGCGCGTTGTGACAGTCTCTCCGGGGATCGCCACCCTGATCCGCGAGGGCAACGCCGTTATCGTCATCCACGGCATCGACTACGACAACTCAGGTACCTACGATGAGGTTCTGGGGCCAAGCGATCTGGCCAGCCAGTTCACCGGCGACTCGACAGCGCCGGCGCTATGCGGCCATCTGGCGGCCAGCCAAGCCGTCGCAAGCACACAGCCCTCGCAGCACACGATCTACACCGCCTCGCTCACGCGCGCGAGCCTTTCACAGACGGACCAAGCCGTCGGTCTCGCGCTTCTCTGTCAGCTGCCCGCGTTCGTGACAGGCAGGGTTGGCGTATCGCCAGTCGGTGGTGACGCCTGACGGTGCCGGTGAGTTAGCCGGCGGGCGTTACGCGCCGTCGGCTCGCCCGTCGTTGGTGGTGAAGGTGACCGCGGTCACGACCGGTTGCCCAAGAGCCGAAGAACGTCCTGCAAAGAAGAGGAATTCCGGAATTCCCTGCAAATACGGGGATGCCGGAGGAGGGACTCGAACCCCCGACACGCGGATTATGATTCCGCCCGTTTTCCCAGTGTTTCCGGCTCGTCGGCCGACACGATGTGGCTGGCCAGCGGCTCCGCTGCCCAGGCGGTTGGAACCCCGGGACTCGGACCCTCAAGCCGCGCCGGGAACACGTACCGCAGGCCATGGATCAGGAACTCCGCGGACTGGCTGAGGTTGACCCGGCGCAGACGCTGGCGGAGATCGCCGAGGAGCTGCGGATGAGCCCGGCGACGATCCGCTCGTGGATCTCGAAGGGAACGCTGCGGGCAATGCCCCCGGGAAGCGGAAACTGCTGGTCCGCCGCTCAGAACTCGACCGGATGCTCAGGGGCGCGGACATGTAGTCGCCCCGGACCCCCTGGGCTGCGGGCAGGTGTGGGGAGCGGGTCGGAAGCGAGATGTGGCAGCGATGGTCAGAGGGGCGGCGGGAGCGGGCGGACGGTTGATGAATCGTGTGCTGCGTCCTGGGCCTGGGTCGATGAAGGGGCTGGCTTGGCTGGCGAGGGTGGGGCCGTCGCCGTTGGATCCGTGGCGGTGGCTTCGAGCAGGCCACGACGGACGGCCTCGGCCCCGAGTCCAGTCAACGAGCGATGGCCGACAGCAACGCCCGCTGACCGGCCTGCCGATCAAGTTCTTTCGACGCTGATCCGCCGAGTCTCGGGTCTCTTGACACCCGCCGTCCGATCTCATAGGTTGCGTCAAGGAATGGGGGTCCTCCGCTCTTGGCTCACGACAGTGGCATGTCCAGCAGGGCGGGTGGCACCCCGGGCGGACTGCGCTCGCAAGGCTCGTCCGCCCGGGAGCGGAGCTAAAGGGAGCTAGATTGTCCGAGCATCGTCGCCCACCCGTTCTCGGCGCGGTCGCGGCATTCGTCGCCCTCGCCCTTGTGTTGTTCGGAGCGGT
>ODAK010008187.1_pt1 | contig 10485 bp, 6 predicted proteins | sample 1539591 | NCBI WGS metagenome assembly ODAK01 (sample SAMEA3539303, study PRJEB22396) | soil metagenome | biome: tundra; feature: field; material: soil | place: USA | collected 2010-05 | depth 0.15 m | reverse complement strand
AGTGCAACGGCGCTTGGTTGCGACAGACAAGCGACTCAACGACGAGGCGAGGTTCCCTTCTCGGATTATTCAATGACGCGATTTTCGCCATTGGTCTCGATGGAAGGATCGTCTATCGGAATCACGGAGCCGATCGGCTCAATGGATTCAGATCCGAGTGTTTCCTCGGGTACGGGAGGCGCCGCAACAATCGCAATGGGCATTGGCAGGGGATTGTCGAGGGCGAGGATCGTCTCTGCTCCGCGCTGCCAAAAGCGCATGACAAGCATCAGGAACAGTCCGAGCTGAATCACCAGGAACATTGGCCACATGCGCGGCTGGGCAAGAGAGTGCATAGCGATCCGTGCGGTGAAAACGAGCGCTGCAGGCCCGAGCACGGTGAGGAACACAAACGTGGAGTAGATCCGAATGAAATTGCGTCTAAACGTCTTCCAGGCAGGTTTGAAGGTTCGACGAATCTGAAACTCGGGTCGAGACTTTCGTGTGATCTGAACAGGAAATGATTGCAAGCCAAGCTGGACGGTGTACACCTCGACAAGATCGAAGTACACGCGCAGCGCTGCAGCAATGAGCACGATGAGGATTACTCCGGCGAGCTCGTGAAGAAAAGCCGAGCGCCCGACCGTGTTTAAGTCAACATGAGCAGCCCAAAGCTTCTGCAGCTTGATCAACCCGGCAAGTATCGGACCGATGACCAACGAGCTGATGAGCGTGATACGGACGAAACGCCAGAAATAATCAAGTCCAGAATGCAGAAGCCTGAATAGACCGGCGCGCACACCGGTCTGATAGCAAACCAGTGTTCCCGGTATCAGCAGAAAATAGATGGCGAGATAAATTAGAGTAGAGAACCAACTCGAGAGTGTTGCGGGACCGGGCCCCTTTGACAGCTTTAAGAAAACACCGAAGACGGTACCCAGATCAAAGGCTCCCGTGAGACGCTGCGAGGCCAGTGAATGGGCGGTCACAGCCATGAGCTGCGCATGGAGCGGAATGCTGAAGAGCACCGCAAGCCCGAGATTGAAAACATATGTCCATACAAATGCGGGCCAGTTGCGCAGCGTGAGCAACAAGCCTTCAGTAAGGATATTGCGGGTTTGTGGCATTGATGAAGACTCCTGAGAGCAGCCGGTTTAAGTAGTCGATACAAAGTTCAATGAACGTAAGCACAGGCCTCGATATGTGGGGATGTAGCAATACGATCCATGTCGCGAACTGAGCGAAGAATTGTTGGGCTGCCATCCAGATCGTCGTGAACTTGCGGGCTGGGGTGCCATTCGCCTTTGTGGTGAAACTGTTGTTGAAGAAGTCAACGTCGAGCAGAACGGAATGGTCAGGATCGATTTCTGCGGAGACGATTCTCGCATTACGAACATAGCTCAACTTCTTCCATCGATCGACGCCGTCCCAATGATCCCGCAGCCGGGTGCCATCGTCGAATACGATCTCGACAGTAACGGGCAGCAAGAAGTCGCCCCGGCGGCGAAGATAGACAGTGTTCATGTAAGGAAGCGTCTTCCTTGCATTCTTATCGTCGGGCTCAGGAAGCCACCACTGAACTGGACTCGAAGAGATACTGTCGACCGAGTAGTCCAAAACCTGCGTTCCGTAGGCTGCCTGGTCGAAATACGGACGAAGACTCGAGTTGACGGGGGGAATGTCGGCGACTCCGTTCGGTGCGCTAGCGTCTTCAGCATTAGGCGGCATCGCTGTTGCTCGCCCACGCGCGCCCGCGACCTGTTCAATGGTGCGAAGGAAGTCTTCCGTGGTCGGATGCGTGAAGCGGAATTTCATGAAGTACGTGCGCATCGCCTCATCCATTGTGTCGCGGCCAATGATGCCTTCGAGGGTTGCGAGAAGCGTGGCCGTCTTCCCGTACGTGACGCCTCCATAAGAACCGGAGTTGCGAAACTTGAAAGCCCAGCGCGTAACGGGATCGAAATCCGGAGCCGCTGCGTAGGAGAGACGCTGCAGTTCATAATCGCCAGCGCTCGCATATGACCGGTTGAGCACAGACGTGTTGCGGCCGAGAATGGAATCGAGAACATTGACTTCGGTATAAGAGTTGATGCCCTCGTCAAGCCACGCATCTTCGAATTCATTGGTGGCCACCATGCCATACCAATACTGATGTCCGAATTCATGTTCCGCGGTAATCTCAGTGATGTAGGAAGGTTCGTACCAGGACGTACCGCCGGTGAAAAGTGTCGGGTATTCCATGCCTCCGATCTGGGAACCAGGCTCAGGATCGATGACAGTGATGATTTTGTACGGGTACGGACCAAAACGTCTGTCGAACTCCGCAAGAGTCTTGAGCATGATGTCAAGGTAACGACGACCGGCAGCAGGGTGCGCAGCGAGAGCAAGCACGTGCACTTTAACCGGACCCATGGACGAGGCGTAGGTGCCGTCAGTGACGGTGAAGTTGGGGCTGGCGGCGAAGGCGAAATCGCCGATGTCTTCTCCAATGAAATCCAGCGTTTTAGTGCCGTCCGGATTGGTGTGGCTGCCGGTCGGTACGCCACTGGCTCCGACAACGTAGCGGCTGGGCACCGTCAGATGGACATTGAATGTCCCGAAGTCCGAGAAGAATTCCGTCGTGGAATGATACTGGTGACAATTCCATGCACCATGCCAGAAAACGCCGGGCTTGGGATACCACTGACCGCCCATGATGAAATCCCGCTTGTAGCCATTGCGGGCAATCGAAAGTGGAAACTGGTCGTGGAACGCCAGATGGAATGTGATGGTGTTGCCGGGCGCGAGCGGATGGGGAAGGTGAATCTCGGCGACGGTATGGTCTTCCATATTCCCATCGTCGGGGGCGGTGAAACGCATTTCATGGGTGAGGTCCCCATCGTTGTCGGTAGTGATTTTCGAGATACTGATGCTGCCGAGTTTTTCATTCGGGTACTCGTCCTCCTTCTCCGAGTCGCGGATGCCCCCCGTGAAATGCGTCTCGCTGGTGAACGTGGATTGCGGCCGAAACGCATTGAGATACAGATGAAACGGGATCGAAGAAAGCGGCCGCCCAGTCACATTCTTATAGGTGAGAATCTCAGTCGCATCGAGCGACTTCTTGTCGGTATTCAAGTGCGCATCGATGTCATAGGAGGTGACACGCGCCGAAAGCGGCGTCGGGGAATTCGTAGCAACAGACAGAGCTGCCGCCGTCACGGGCGCAGAGAGCAATGCAGCCACAGGAACAACAAGAAATGCGGAAAAGGCGGTCAGCAATCTGGGCATAGAGGCATTGTATGTCGAATATGTGAAACAACGACAACATGATTTTCGACCGGCAGAACGCAAGCCAGAACGGATTCAGACACGCCTAAAGGCGGTACTGAATCCGATCGCATTGTTAAATTTTCGAGGGATTTTTCGACCGGACCGAAGAGACATTGATGAAACTTCGGCCCGCTTGAGCAAAGACGGTCTTTAGGCGCCCTAGCTGCCTTGTCGTGAGTAACGAACACTGCTGGATTTGCGCGGGGCATATCTCACCGAAGGCCAATGCCGTTCGGGAACCCAAGTTCCATTTACCGCCATGACTCCCACCATCTGCCCGCAGGTCTCGCAAGTATGCATTCCCCACCCAGCTCTGTCGCGGCTGGTTTGAAGTAAAAGTTGTGTTTCTTGGCTGAGCTTCCCATCACACGGCTTCGTTTGTATCGGCATTCATCCTCGTCTCAAATATTGCTATTTGCTGATGTTTGGTTGTCTGCGTTTATCCTTCGCCTCATCGAGTTCTTGCTGCTACCGGCAATAAGGAGGGTGCACCAAAACTTCCTTGTGGTTAGAATTCTTGAGGGACCGGATTGCCGCAGAGGGAGAATTCTTCTCCCGTACAGATAGTTAGATGCGAGATCCGAGCCGAACAGCTCAGAAATGCGCAATGTTATGACGTATTTAACGCGGTGAGCCGTAGCCAAGTCCCTTCGCAACGCCTCAGCATGCCTTGAGCCTTGGGAAGTAGTTCTTCGTCTGCCGGGCGATAAAGGTGCCGATCTTTTCAGCAAACGGCAGCTTGTCCACTTATTGCATCAGGCGGCGACCGAGATCTTTGTCCTCTCATGTCCGGACTTCACATTGACTTGAAAAACATTTGCACGAGAATCGCACTGCCTACTGACAACAGCAATGCGACCGGCATCGCTATCACACCCACTTTGAGGAAGTCACAAAAGCTCACGTGCAGCTTCTCTTTGCGAAGTGCGATCAGCCATAGAATCGTCGCCAGCGAACCGGTGACCGAGAGGTTCGGCCCCAGATCGACACCGATCATTACGGCGCTCGCGATCAGCCCTTTGGCGTGAGCGGCCTCAAGAGTTCCACCCGCGATCAATCCGACTGGCAGATTGTTAAAGAAGTTGTTCGCTGCACCCACAACAAAGCTCGTCACGAAAGCGCTGACTGCAGGTGCCAACCCTTGCGCCCATTGCAGCGCGGCCTCGGTATACCGTAACGCCCCGATGCTCTCGACAGCATCGACCATGATGAAGAGACCGGCGACCAGTGCCAGGGTCCCCCAACTGATCTCCTTCGCCAGCTTCACTGGATTGTTACGCGCCTTTATCGACACGACGGCAGCGATTGCCAAAGCAGCCAGACAGGTAGGGAGGCCGAGATCCTTGTCGAATGCTGATGCTGCAAGCAACACCGCGACCATCAGCCCCAAGCCGGCAAGAACAATCTTTCCATCTCCAGTCAACGGCTTGGCATCGACAGTCTCTTCTATTTGTGCGGCCAAGTCCTTCTTGAACACCAAGCGCATTACCACGTATGTCGACACGATTGAGAGAATCGATGGAATTCCAAATGAAAGCAGCCAGCGTCCCAGGGGCGGCATGCCGTGATGAAAGACCACCAGATTTGCCGGATTCGAAATAGGCAGAACGAACGATGCCGCGTTGGCAATCAAGGCGCAGGCAAACAGATACGGAAGCGGCTCGACTTTCGCTTTTCGCACCGCAGTCAAAATCGCCGGCGTCAGCACAACCGCGGTCGCGTCATTCGACATGAAGATCGTGACCAGAGTGCCGATCCCGTAGACCAGCGTAAAGAGCCGCGCAGTCGAACCATCCGCACTGTGCACTGCAACCGAAGACAGCCAGTCAAAGACCCCATGCTCCCGAGCCAACTCTGAGAGCAGCATCATGCCGATAAGGAAGAGGTATACGTCCGTCCCCTCGGCAACAGCCTTGCCGGCAAGCCGAAGAGGCACCAGCCGCAGAACAATCAGGAGCAGCGCTCCGCCGCCAATCCAATAGACCTCGGCAATACCGCAAGGGCGAACGAGCATCAACAAAATGCTGAGGCATACGATCAAGGACAGCAGAACGTGTGCCAGCATTTACGAATTTTCTCCCATTCTTATCCAGCGAATTCCGTTCGGCAAAGCCACCCCTTCTTACGATGTCCTGGGGTAAACGTGGGTTTCCAATCGGCCCGCGGATTAGGTAAAATTTGCGATCCGGTCGAAAACGAGCGCAGCAATTATTTCCGCCATCATTCCTCTCAACCTTACCCTCCCGAGCCAACGCCCTGCCTTGAGCCGCCCGGTCCACTCCCGAGCCGCGCCTCTTAAATCCCGTCAAACGACCGTCAAAGGCTCGCTCGCAAAGACCTGCTGCCCGCCCCCAAATCAGGCATCTATGCGGCCAGTCAATACCACAAAGGTATCCTGCCCCGGTGATACTTCCCGTACATTCCAGGTTTGAGTTCGCCTGTGATAGTCTCCACTTGAGCCGACAGCATCTTTGCTTTCTTTTCGATTCGTATCGCGAGGAGATTTTCACTGTGGATGATCCACAAATCTATGCACGTCTCGATGAGATATTTCGCGACGTCTTTGATGAAGATGTAAAAGTGGCACCCGAATTATCCGCCAAGGACGTAGACGGTTGGGACAGCCTTACACACATTCGCTTGATGCTTACGATCGAGAAGGCGTTCAAGATCAAATTTTCAACTTCTGAGATCGGTAAGATGGAAAATGTCAGTGATTTGGTCGCATTGATCAAAGCGCGCGGTTGAGGCAAAGCCTCGTGCTTTCACCCTGCCGGTTGATCGAGAATCTCATCGATGAATCCCCTTTACGCACAACTGCAATGGCTGCCACGCGCCCCGTTGGATTTTTCAGCGAAGCTAAAGGATTTGGCCAACGGAACTGACTCCGTCGGCGCTGAACTCCGCTCGCTCGCCTTGAGCGCTCTCGACCTGAACCAGCTCACCAAGCTGGCGAAGTTCATTGGCAATGCGCGAGCCAAAAATCGGTCGATGAGCCCGCTCGTGACCTTCCGCCTCGCAGTGCTGAGCAACTCAACGATCGATATGATCGTGCCGGCGCTGGTAGCGAGCGCGGCCCGACACGGCATCGCACTTGAAGTCATTCAGCCCTCCTATGACCAGGTGGCGCAGGAGGCTTTGACTCCAGACTCAAAGGTCAATTCTTCGAAGCCCGATGCAGTCCTCTTCGCGCTCGACTATCGCGCTCTGCCGTTGAAGCTCTCGTTAGGCAACCACGAAGGCGCCCAGGCAACCGTGCAGGGAGTCGTCGGCTACCTGCAGGCGCTACGCACAGGCATCAAGTCCAATTCAAATGCTGTCTGCATTTTTCAATCGCTGGCTTCGCCCGTTGAACCGCTTTTTGGCAGCCTCGATCGCGCGCTTCCTGGCACGCTGCGCAGCCTGATCGACGCCGTCAATCGCGAAATGGCCGCAATGGTTCTCGAATCGGGCGACGTGCTCTTTGATGTCGCCGGACTCGCCGAAACCGTGGGCCTTGCCGACTGGCACGACTTGAATCTGTGGAACATGGGCAAGTTCCCCTTCTCCGACGAACTCATCCCGCTCTACGCCGATCACGTCGCGCGCATCGTAGCTGCCATCCGTGGCAAAAGCGCCAAGGTGCTCGTGCTCGATCTCGACAACACCGTGTGGGGCGGAGTGATCGGCGACGATGGCCTTGAAGGCATCAACATCGCACAGGGCGACGCGCGCGGAGAAGCTCATCTTGCCGTGCAGCGTCTGGCGCTCGATCTGCGCAAACGCGGAATCGTGTTGGCCGTCTCCTCCAAAAATACGGACGAAATTGCGCGGGAGCCTTTCGAAAAGCATCCCGAGATGCTGCTCAAGCTTGAACACATCGCTGTCTTCCAGGCGAACTGGAACGACAAGGCCACTAACCTGCAGGCCATTGCAAATGAGCTTTCGTTAGGCCTCGACTCTCTCGTCTTTCTCGATGACAACCCGGTCGAGCGCGGGCTGGTGCGCCAACTGGTGCCGCAGGTTGCCGTGCCCGAGCTACCCGAGGACCCCGCCGGCTACGCAAGATTTCTTGCAGCCGCAGGCTATTTCGAGGCAGTCGCATTCGCAACGGAAGATCTAAAGCGCGCCGGCTTCTACCAAGACAACGCCCGCCGCGCCACTCTGCAGAAGCAGGTAGGAAATCTCGATGCTTACCTGGCGTCGCTCGACATGACGATTACCTTCCAGCCATTTGACGCCACTGGCCGCACCCGCATTGTTCAGCTCATCAACAAGTCGAATCAATACAACCTCACGACGCGCCGCTACACCGATCCTGAAGTAGCAGAAGCAGAAAGTGACCCCCATGTCTTCACTCTGCAGATTCGCCTTGCCGACATCTTCGGCGACAACGGCATGATCAGCGTTGTAATCTGCCGCCCTGCAGACGATGACGTATGGGAGATCGACACTTGGCTCATGAGTTGCCGGGTGCTCGGCCGCAAGGTGGAACACATGGTACTGCGCGAAATCCTCGAGCACGCCCGCGCCAACGGCATTCACAAACTAGTCGGCGTATACAAGCCCACTGACCGCAACAAGCTCGTCGTCGATCACTATGCCAAGCTCGGCTTTATCCAAGTGATGACGGATGAAACCGGCTCGACGCGCTGGGAATTGATGGTCGAAGGCGCAGAGCCTGAAGCCGCACCGATGAAAATCGTTTCACAGGCCTTTGCCAATGCTAGATAGAGAGCCTCGCGCATGACCGCGCAGGTCAACAACGATAACCCGACCAAGGACGAGCCGAAGCTCCTGCGCCGCGACTTCATTCTGCTTCCGGCGCTCGCTCTGTTCACGATCGTTGTGCTGATTGCCGCGAGCGAGATGTTTGCGCGCAAAAACTTTGTCGATGCGGAAACGCACCTGGCCCCATGCCTCGTGTTAAACGACATCTCCACCGGCGTGCGCGGCGTGCCCAACTCCCGCTGCTTTGCAAAAGGCAGCGAGTCTGCCTGGGCCGAATACAAGTTCAACAGCTGCGGCCATCGTGCAGGCGTGGAATGTGGAGCGAAACCCGAGGGCAGTTACCGGATCGTCATGACGGGCTCTTCTATCGCCATGGGTTTGTACGTTCCCAACGATAAATCGATTGCCGGGCTGCTGCCTGCGGAGTTGTCGCACGCTACCGGCCGCACAGTGGACGTCTACAACACTTCGATCGGCGCCGCATACGGCGGAACACCGCACAGCATTTCGCTGCGGTTCAATGAGATTACGGCGGCCAAGCCAGACCTGATTCTCTGGATCCTCACGCCCTGGGACATCGACCACGCTTCCGACCTCAAGCCGGAAAGCGATTACCTCGCTGCCCTCGGAAACGCGCAGGGTGGGCAACCAGAACCAGCGAGCCTGCGCGCATCAACGATGCATCGCCTAGCCAAAAAGATCGGCGCAGAGTCGGCCGCCACTGCTCTGTATACCGATCTGAAGCAGTTTCGATTTCGCGTGCTGCTTACGCATTATCTCTACAAAAGCCGCAGCCTCTACGTGAAGGCCTACCTGATGAACGGGGATGACAAGATTGGGTTTCTAAAGACCGAATGGTCGCCGGAATGGAAGGACGACCTCAACCAGTTTGACGGTTATGCAGCGCAGATTACCGCGCAAGCCAAGGATGCAGGCATACCTCTCGTTGCAGTCCTCATTCCCAATCGCGCGCAGGCCGCCATGATCTCCACCGGCGAGTGGCCGCAAGGTTACGACCCGTCCAAGCTCGACAATGAAGTGCGCTCCTCGATCACGAGTCACGGCGGGAACTTCATTGACATCTTTCCAGACTTCCGCACCATTCCAAATCCCGAAAGCAACTTCATGCCTGTCGACGGGCACCCCTACGAAGAAGGCCACGCGATGCTCGCCGAGATGATCGCGAAGCATCTCACGGCGGGAGCAGTCCCGGCACTCAAGACAAACGCTGGTCCAAACACCACCCAGGCCGCCGCGAAATGAACATGGATACCGCTTCTCTCCAGTTCGTTTTGTTTGGCCTGGCTATCGCGTTGCTGTCGAATTTCAGCTGCTCGCGCATCTGGCGTTCCACTGTGCTGATGCTCGCGTCGCTTGCTTTCCTTGGCATGCTCTCGCATAGCCCGCGAGCCTTTATTCCGCTCATTGGATTTCTCGCACTTGGCTACGGGGCACTTGTCCTGTTGCAGCGCGGTTGGTCCCGGGCACTGGTCTGGAGCCTGCTCACCATCATCGTGGCTTACATCTGGCTCAAAAAATATACGTTCCTACCTGCGGCCACGTTTCTTCACTTCCCCTACTTCACGCTTGGGCTCTCGTACATCTTCTTCCGTGTGCTCCATCTGCTGATCGAGTCGGGTGAGGGTCAGGAAAAGCGCAACATCAACATCGGATCCTATCTTGTCTACACGCTCAACTTCACCACGCTCGTCTCCGGACCTATCCAGTTCTACGACGAATTTGCGCGCGACCAGTTTGCCACCGAGCCAGTTCCTCTCGGACCGCGCGTAATCGGCCTTCAACTCGAACGCATCGTCGTGGGCTTTTTCAAAGTCAATGTATTGGCCATGTTTCTCCATGCCGCGCAGCAAGATGCACTGGCGCAGCTCTCGCAGCCGATTTCCTTTTCGCTCAAGTTCCTTCCAGCGATTTGCCTGGCCGTCGTCTATCCGCTGTTTCTCTACGCAAACTTCTCCGGCTATATCGACATTGTGATTGCCTTGGCGCGCCTCATGCGCCTGCGCCTGCCAGAGAACTTCGACCGGCCATTCGCTACCTCCTCGGTTCTAGACTTCTGGAACCACTGGCACATGACGCTCTCCAACTGGCTCAAGATTTACGTCTACAATCCATTGCTGTTGGCCCTCATGCGCCGCGCATCGTCTCTGACCTTGCAGCCCTACCTGGGTGTCCTCTGCTTCTTCGTCACATTCTTCCTGATCGGCGTTTGGCACGGGCGCACATCTGAATTCGTTGTCTTCGGAATCCTCACCGGCGGCGGCATCTCCATCAATAAGCTCTGGCAGCTGCGGCTCGCCAGCGTTCTGGGCCGTAAAGGCTATAAGGAACTCGCCAAAAATCCTGCCTACATCGCGTTTGGCCGCGGGCTCAACTTCGTTTGGTTTGGATTCACGCTTTTCTGGTTCTGGGCCGACTGGGAACGCATCGGCAAAACCTTCGCAAGCCTGAGCGCGCCGCAATGGCTCC
>ODAK010008186.1_pt1 | contig 10485 bp, 8 predicted proteins | sample 1539591 | NCBI WGS metagenome assembly ODAK01 (sample SAMEA3539303, study PRJEB22396) | soil metagenome | biome: tundra; feature: field; material: soil | place: USA | collected 2010-05 | depth 0.15 m | reverse complement strand
CAAGGTCCGGGTCCGCACGGTCCCCGGGGTCGGCCGCGTGAGGCATCGCGCCGTTAGCTGGTGGGTGCGGGGGCCGGGATCACGAAGGTCACTGTCGCTCCATTCGGGATGGTGTAGGAGAACTTCTGTCCGTTCTCGGTGATCGTCGCGGTTTGCGGGCTGCCCTTGTGGGTGGTGGCGACGATGACCTGGCTGCCGTCGGGATTCTCGAAGGCGACGTCCTCCAGGCCACAGAACCAGCCGCTGGTGGCGCTTGTGGGGCAGCTGCTGGGATCGGTGGATGCGATCCGAGTGGCGCCGAGCTGGATGAACTTGCTGAACTGGGCGAGGGCCCAGTAGTCGCTCGTGAGCGCGTAGGTGTGCGTGGTCGTGTTGACCGTGACGGGCGCGATGCACTGCTGCCCGACCCAGGGGCCGGCGTAGCCCTTGCAGCCGTTGCCGATCTTTGGGCCACGGTCCTGGTCCAGCGCGGCATTCCAGAGCTGCACGCCCTGGGCACCGTCGCGCAGCGCGCGGATCGCCATCTGGGCCGGATAGATTTCGCTCAGGTAGCTCGCGCACTCGGTTTCCAGCAGGAGCGCGTGTGGGTAGCGGGTGTGGAGCGTGATCATGCTCGCGGGGTCGTTGTTGTAGCAGTGCAACGAGATGCCGGCGACGTTGCTTGAAGCCTCGGCCATCACGCCGGGGACATAGCTGAGGGCGGCCCCGTAGTGGTCGTCGTAGGCGAGGATCTTCGGCGCCAGCCCGGCGCGCCGCAGCGCGGGCGCTACATAGCTGTGGATGAGCTCGCCCTCAGCCTGTGGTGAGAGGTAGCTCTCGGGAATCCCCGCGGTGAGCAGCAGGGGCGTGAGCGGCTCGTTCTGGACGCCGAGGTACTGAACCGGGACGCCGGCGGCCCTGTAGTCCGCCAGGAACTTGACCAGATACTGGGCGTAGCTGGCGTAGTACTGGGGCTTGAGGTGTCCGCGTGCGCCGGTGGTTGTGATCAGGACGTCGTCGGTCTTCATCCAGGCGGGCGGCGTCCACGGGTTCGCCATTATCGATATCGACGGGTTGAGCGCAAGCGCTTGGCGGATCATCGGGATGATGTAGGCGCGGTCGTGTGCGATCGAGAAGTGCGCGAGCGTCGGGTCGGTCTTCCCGGGGGGCATGTCGTCGTATGTGTACGGGGACCCGACGACGTAGTCCGAGCCGCCAATTGGGACCCGCAGGAACGACAGCCCGATCCCGCCGGACCGGGAGAACAGCTCGCGCATGACCTCGTCGCGCAAGGCGGCCGGCAGCTCGCGGTCAAGCTCATAGGCGGAGGTGTCGGTCATCGCCACGCCGAAGCCCGCCACCAGCTTCTGGTAGCGCTGCGCGGGCTCCACGGCGATGACATCGGGCCCAGCCGCGCTGCCCGATCGAAACGTCACGTCCGGCTGACGGACCATGGTGCCGTTCAGCTTTGTCAGATACACAGCCACGTGCGTGCCCGCCGTGGCCGACGCGCCCGTCGCGGCGGTCAGGACGCCCACGACCGCCGCCGAGAGCAGCACGGCGACCGCCACCCTGGCTGAGGTTCGCTGCGGCTGGACGGCCCGGATGCGCAGGCGACCGAGAAGGCGCGGTCGAGCGGGATCGTACGGAGCGCGCCCCACGGCGTGGGGTTAGCTGACGTCCGCCGCCGTCGTGAGCACGCGATCGGCCCCGACGACGCGCACCGTGCCGATGAGCTGGATGGTCGCGTTGAGACGGATGTCCTGGCTGGAGGATCCGAGCATGATCTTGATCTCGCCGGCATCGACGATGCGTTGGAACGCTCGTCCCGTGTAGGCGAGGCGGTCTGCGTGCAGCGCGAAGCTCACTCTGGCACGCTGGCCCGGGGCGAGCGGCACGCGGGCAAACCCCACCAGCTGGATCACGGGCCGTGCGACTTCTGCGACCGGATCGTCGATGTACAGCTGCACGACCTCGACGCCGCCTCGATCCCCAGTGTTGGCGACGGTGCAGGCGAGGTTCAGCTCGCCGTCCGTGGGGATCGTGTCGGCGCTCAGGCTGAGGTCGCTGTAGTCGAAGGTGGTGTAGGACAGGCCGTGCCCGAACGGGTAGAGCGCACGCCCCTCGACGGAGCTGTGCCCGAGGCCCGGTCCCCCGAGCGGGGGATGGAGATATGTGCCCGGCTGACCGCCGGGACGCGCGGGGATCTGCACCGGCAGCTTGCCGGTGGGCGTGACACGCCCCGAGATGACGCCGGCGATCGCAGCACCGCCCTCCTCGCCTGGCAGGAACGCCTGAACGACGGCGGCGGCACGCTCCGCGAGGCCGCCGAGCGCGTACGGGCGGCCGGAGACGAGCACGAGCACGGTGCTCGTTCCTGTCTCCAGGATGGCCTCGACGAGCTCGGCCTGCACGCCGGGGAGGTTGAGGTCCTCCGCGTCGTTGCCTTCGCCCGAGGTGCCGTCGCCGAACATCCCGGCGCGGTCGCCGACGGCCACAATCGCCAGCTCGGACGTCGTCGCCGCCGCAACGGCTTCGGCGATGCCGTCCCGGGAGAGCTCCTTGATCGGACAGCCCTGCGCGTAGGCGAGCTCGGCGGCGGGCAACTCGTGGCGCAGAGCCGACAGCAGCGATGGCACCTCGACTCCGAGACCCGCGTCTGGGAACTGGCTGTGGAGATGGTTTGGGAACGCGTAGCACCCGAGGAACGTGTAGGGGTCATCGGCACACGGACCGATCACCGCGACGCGGCGCGGCGGGATGCTCAGCGGGAGCACGCCCGTGTCGTTGGCGAGCAGCACGATCGACTGCTCCGCGATCTCCCCGGCGAGCGCTCGATGCGCCGGCGGGTCGAACTCGAGGGGCTCGTCGGTGTCGCGAGACTCGGGGGACCAGTCGCCGTCGAGCAGGCCGAGCTCCGCCTTCTGGTGCAGAACGCGCGTGACGGCGCGGTCGACGAGCGCCTCCGGCAGCGCCCCGTCGCGGACGAGCCCGACCAGCCCCGAGGCGTAGCAGCGGGTGTCGGGCAACTCGACGTCGACGCCGGCCGCCAACGCGATTGCGCCCGCCTCCGCGGCCGTCGCGGCGACCCGGTGCATCGTGGCCAGGAACGTGATCGACCAGTAGTCGGAGACCACGATCCCGTCGAATCCCCACTGGTCGCGAAGTGTGCCGGTCAGCAGCGCCGGATCGGCGCCCGGCGGCGATCCGTCGACGTCCGCGTAGGAGTGCATCACGGCGCGCGCGCCGCCGTGGCGAAGCGCCAGCTCGAATGACGGCAGGATCACGTCAGCGAACTCGCGTCGCCCGACGGAGACCGGGGCGTGGTTGCGACCACCGCGCGAGGCCGAATACCCGGCGAAGTGCTTGAGCGTCGCGACGATGCCACTGGACTCGAGTCCCCGAGCGTACGCGGCGCCCATCATGCCCGCGAGATAAGGATCCTCGCCGAAGGTCTCCTCGACTCTGCCCCAGCGGTAGTCGCGCACCACGTCCATCACGGGCGCGAGCGCCTGGTGCACCCCGGCGCGATGCATCAGCTGCCCGATCGCCGAAGTCATCTCCTCGACGATCTCGACATTGAACGTAGCCGCAAGCGCGAGCGGGGTGGGAAAGATCGTCGCGCCGTGGGTCGTGAAACCCGTGAGACATTCCTCGTGCGCAACAGCCGGAACACCGAGCCGGGTGTTGGTCACGAGCTCTTGCTGGAGATCGGCAAGGCGCCGCGCCCCCTCGTCCGATCCGACCGGAGCCGTCCCGAAGACACGCGTGAGCTGGCCGACTCCAAGCTGCGACAACGTGTCCCAGTCGCGCGCGCGAAACTCGTCTTCGTGCGGCGTCACGCTGACGCCGTCGAACCCCAGCCACACACTCCCGAGCTGGGCGACCTTCTCTTCCAGCGTCATCGCGCCGATCAGAGTCTTGACCCGATCGTCGATCGGCATCGAGGGGTCCTGCCAGGCGCGGGAGGCACCTGCCCGCCGCGTCCCATGGGTCAACGCTCACTCCCGGCGGCGGACGGCGGTGGTGCGGTCGAGTCGCGCACCACCAGATGCGTCGCCAGCTCGATCCGATCCGATTCAGGCCGCTCGCCGGCCGCCATCGCAAGCAGGGTTTGGCAGGCGACCCTGCCCATCTTCACCAGCGGCTGGTGAATCGTAGTCAACGGTGGCGCTGCCCAGCGTGAGATCGCGACGTCATCGAAGCCGACGACGCTGAGGTCCTCGGGAACGCGCAGGCCGCAGATGCGCGCAGCTTCGACGACGCCGAACGCCTGGTAGTCGTTCGCCGCGAAGATCGCCGTCGGCCGATCCGGGAGCGCTAGCAGTTCCAGCGCTTCACGGCGGGCGAGGTCGAACCCGAAGTCGCCCTGGCGGACGAGCTTGGGATCAGGCGGGATCTTCGCCTCCTCGAGCGCGGCGTGGTAGCCGTGCAGGCGCGCTCGCGAGCAGAGCGCAGTGGGACGTCCGGTGATGGTCGCAACGCGGCGGTGCCCAAGCTCGAGCAGATGCTCCGTTGCCGTCAGGCCGCCGAGCCAGTTCGTCGCGCCGATGCTCGGAACCCCTTCGGGAACGTCGTCCGGATCGATCACCACGAGCGGAATCCCGGCCCGGCGGAAGTGGGCGACCTGTTCGGCGGTGATCGAGGAAGTCACCGAGATGACTCCCATGCGACCGGCATCCGTGAGCCGCTGTGCCCACTGGATGCCGTGCGGGTCATCGGGCGTGAGTCCCACCACCACGTCCACGCCGGCCTCGGCGGCTGCCGTCACCACCCCGTTGATCAGCTCGAGGCCGTAGGCGCTGCCGAGCGCATCGAACGCGAGGTCGAGGGTCCGTCGCTTCGGCGCCCGGCGGCGCACTGCGCGCGGGACGTAGCCGTACTCGGCGAGCAGGCGCTCAATCGCCTGCCGCGTCTCGGGGGCAACATCCGGACGGCCCCGGATCACCTTCGAAACGGTCGGCAGCGACACCCCGGCCGCCTTGGCGATGACCGCCAACGTCACGGCGCGAGTGCCGGCCTTCTCGGCAGCGGGCTGACTAGCCATTTCGACCGGGGCTGATCGGTGGTGACACGAGCTTCCGGCTCTTACGTGACTGGCTCCGTCGGCTGCATGAAGGACACCTCGACAAGCGGGACAACGGTATCACAGGTCCCGGATTGCGCAAACGATCTGAGCTGTTTCGGCGCCGCCTTACGCGCGCCGCGCCTTGCAACGCTGGTGCATTGCGGGTTTCTACCGTCCTGACGTACGGCGTTTGCTGCTTGACGGGCAGCATCGGCGGCGTTATTTTCTGTCCTCTGGCTAAAGTTGCGACGCAACTTTCGAAGGGGCGTCGCTGGAGAGATCGGGAGGAGGTTCGTACGATGACCCGTATGCGTATACGCGCGCTTCGCTTTGCGATCGCGGTCGGTGTCGTTGCCGGAGCCGTTGCCATTTCGGTTCTCGGCACGAGCGCCGCCGCGGCGACGAGCAAAGCTCCCACCGCGTCGCTCACGCTGTGGTTCGTCGACGGCGGGGCGCCGGTGAACACGCTGCTTCAGAACACCGCCGTCGCCTTTGACAAGGCGCATCCTGGCGACCACATCACCGTTGACATCGTCGAGAACACCACCTACAAAGAGAAGCTCCAGCTCGCGATGGGTGCCAATAACCCACCGACCATCTTCTTCACCTGGGGTGGCGGCCCGCTCGAGCAGTACATCAACGCGGGCGACGTTGTGCCGCTTGGTCACCCGACGTGGGCGAAGAAGTTCCTCACGGCATCGCTCGGCAACTGCACCCTCAAGGGGCAGCTCTGGTGCGTGCCGGCCGAGGGGACCGGGCCGGTCTACCTCTACTACAACAAGTCGCTGCTCGCGAGCACCGGGATCCGGACGTTCCCAACGACGTTCTCCGACCTAGTCGCCGATATCGCGAAGGCCAAGGCAGCCGGCGTTTCCCTGATCGCGCTCGCCAACGAGTCCAATTGGGAGGGCCTGATGTATCTCGAGTACTTCACGGACCGGATCGGTGGTCCGAAGGTCTTCGAGAACATCCTCGCCGGCAAGAAGAACGCGTGGAACAATCCAGCGATCACTGGCGCGCTGACTGACATCCAGACGCTCGTCAACGATGGCGCCTTCGAGACTGGCTACAACAGCATCGACTTCCCCGCCAGCGACCCGCTCGTCTACAGCGGCAAGGCAGTCATGCAGCTGATGGGCTCGTGGGACGTGTCGAGCATCCTCGGCGAGGATGCCACGTTCGTGACCAGCCACACGCTCGGCCAGGCTCCGTTCCCGGCCGTCGCCGGCGGCAAGGGCAGCCCGAAGGATCTCGCCGGCAACACGGTTTCGGGCTACCTCGCGATCGCCAAGCACGCCAGCAGCGCGCAGAAGACGGTCGCCCAACAGTTCCTCTCGACGACGTTAGAGACGGAGTCGTACGCCTCCGGTGAGGTCATATCCGGTCAGGTTCCGGTCATCAACGGCACGGGCAGTCTCCTGGCGGCGAGCAACGTCGCCCCGTACCTCGAGGCGCAGTTCAGCAACGTCAAGGCGGCGCCGTTCTTCCAGTACTCCTGGGACCAGTCGGTGCCCCCGGCGCAGGCGCAGCCCATGCTGACCAACCTGGGCGACGTCTTCGACCTAACGGAGACACCGGCGCAGTTCGTCACGGCGATGGACGCGGTCAAGGGGTGAGCGAGGTGCGCGAGCCGTTTAGCGCGCATCTCCCATGAGCACCGCTGCTCAAGCCACCCCAGGCTCCCGGCGCTCCCGCATCACGCGGGAGCGCCGGTTGGCTGATCTGGTCGGGGTGGGCCCGATCACGCTCCTCTACGGGGTCTTCGTGCTCGTGCCCATCGCCGCCCTCGGCGTGCTCAGTTTCTTTCGCTGGAACGGCCTCGGCACGCCGCACTGGGCCGGCCTCGCCAACTGGCGCACGTTCGTCGACGATCCGACCGCGCACGCGGCGCTGGTCGTGACGCTCAAGGTCGTCGTCCTCAGCTGGCTCATCCAGACGCCGCTCTCGCTCGCCCTGGGGCTCTTCGTCGCGGGCCGCCAGCGCTGGCGGACCGTCTACGCCGCGATCTTCGTGCTGCCGCTGCTGCTGTCTACCGCGGGCGTCTCGCTGATGTGGGGGGCGCTGCTCAATCCGAGCCTGGGCGGGCTCGCCTACCTCTCTCACGCCTGGCACATCAGCTGGCTCGAGCAGAACTGGCTCGGGAGCCTGAACCTCACACTCCCGGTGATCGTCGTGATCGTCGCGTGGCAGTTCATTCCGTTCCACACGCTGCTCTATCAAATGGGCCGCCGGAACATCCCCGAGGTCCTCTACGAAGCGGCAGCAGTTGACGGCGCAAGTCACTGGCAGCTCTTCTGGCACGTCACGCTCCCCCAGCTGCGCTACACGATCGTCACCTCGTCAGTACTAATCATCGTCGGCTCGCTCACGTATTTCGACATCTTCTACATCCTCACAGACGGCGGGCCAGGCAATACCAGTCGCGTTCTGTCGCTGTGGATGTACCAACAAGCCTTCCAGTACCAGAACATCGGCTACGCCGCCGCCGTGGGCACGGTGATCGGGATTCTCGCGATCCTCGCCGCGGGTCTGATAATACGCGTGACCGGATTCGCCTCGCTGCGAAGCCAGCAGGCGGGAATAGCGTGAACGGACTCGCTTCAAGCTCGCTTAGCGGACGCACCGAGCTCGCGAAGGGGCGCGCTTCACGCCCGCTGAGCAGGCGCGTCAGGCGCCGCATGCGCAAGGGCACAACGGTCGCGCTCGCGACCGTCTGGCTACTGATCGTGCTGATACCGCTCTACTACATGCTCGTTGCGACCTTCCGCACCCAGGGCACCTATCTCACGGCCAACCCGTGGCTACCGACGAGTCAACTCAGCATCAGCAGCTACACGACCGTGTTCGATGGAGGACTCGGCCGCTACTTGCTCAACAGCCTGCTCGTCACGGTCGTCAGTCTCGCCCTGATCCTCGTCCTCTCGCTCGGGGCCGCGTTTCGCGTGATGCGCCGAGCGACGCCAGCATCGCGGAACTTCATGAAGCTCGTCGTGATCGGCTTGGCGATCCCACTCCAGGCGATCATCGTGCCCGTCTACCTTCTCGTCATCAAGCTCGGCCTCTACGACAGCTCAACCGAGGCTGGGGTGATCCTCGTCCTCAGCGCCTCCGCGGTGCCGATCTCGGTACTGATCATGGTCAACTTCATCCGCGACATCCCGAACGAGCTGTACGACGCAATGGGCGTCGATGGGGCTAACGAGTGGACCGTGTTCTGGAAGCTCGTCTGGCCACTCGCGCGCCCCGTGCTGAGCACGGTCGCGATCTACGACGGCCTCAATGTCTGGAACAACTTCCTCGTGCCGCTCGTACTCACCTCCACCCCCAACCACGCGCTCCTGCCGCTCGGCCTGCTGCATTTCCAGACCGAGTACACCATCAACGTCCCCGCCATCATGGCGGCCGTGTGGCTGTCGATGCTGCCGCTCCTCGCGCTATTTCTCACGATGCGCAGGCAGGTCATCCGAAGCCTCGGCGGGATCGCCCTGCGCTAGCCATGGCAACCATCGAGCTCGAGGACGTCAAGAAGGTCTACCCGAACGGCTTCGAGGCCGTTCACGGGATCGACCTGACGATCGACGACGGTGAGCTGATGGTGCTCGTCGGCCCCTCCGGCTGTGGCAAGACGACGGTCCTGCGGATGATCGCCGGCCTCGAGGACATCACCGCCGGAGTCGTGCGATTCGGCGGGGAGGTCGTCAACGACCTCCCTCCGAAGGAGCGCGACATCGCGATGGTCTTCCAGAACTACGCGCTCTACCCGCACATGACCGTCGCCGACAACATCGGCTTCGCGCTGCGACTGCGCAAGATGCCCAAGGAGGAGATCGCCCAGCGAGTTGCCGAGGCGGCCCGGGTCCTCGGACTCACCGAGTGTCTCGAGCGCAAGCCGGCACAGCTCTCGGGCGGCCAGCGCCAGCGCGTCGCGATGGGTCGCGCGATCGTCCGCCAACCGTCGGTCTTCCTGATGGACGAGCCGCTGTCGAACCTCGACGCCAAGCTGCGCGTGCAGATGCGGGCCGAGGTGGCGAGCATCCAGCGCACGGTCGGCGTGGCGACGGTCTACGTCACGCACGACCAGATCGAGGCGATGACGCTCGGCGACCGCATCGCCGTGATGAGCGACGGGCGGATCCTCCAGTGCGACACGCCACAGGCTGTTTACGTGAACCCGACCAACCTGTTCGTGGGCGCGTTCATCGGCTCGCCCGCGATGAACATGTACGAGGCGACGCTCGCAGGCGAGACACTTCGCGTCGGCTCGCAGGAGATCGCGCTTCCCGAGCGTGTGCGCACGGCCAACCCAGATCTCGCCGCCTACGACGGCAAGCCGCTGATCGTCGGTCTGCGCCCCGAGGGGCTGTCCGCGGCGGCCGGAGACGCCGAGGCGGTCCTTGCCGGTCACGTCGACCTCGTCGAGGCGCTCGGCAACGAGCTTCAGGTCCACTTTTCGATCGACGCGAAGCGCGTGCTCGCGGACGAGCCGACCGAGGCCGACACGCTCGCCAAAGGCGGCGCTGGGGTCGCGCGGGTCGCACCGCACGTGCCCGCCAAGGTCGGCGAGCAGATCCGCTTCGCCATCGACCTCGATGAGATCCACTTCTTCGACCCCGCGACCGGTGCCGCCATACAGGGCCGGCCGTCGACGGCGCGGTCAGATCGCGTGGGCAACGTTCGAGAGGAGACCTGAACATGAGCATCGAAGTCGAGCCGGAGACGGCGCACACGGCGAGCGCACCGACCAAGCACCGTTTCTCGTTTGGGTTGTGGACGGTTGGCAACCCTGGCCGCGATCCGTTCGGCGAGCCGACTCGGGCGCCGCTCGATCCCGTCGGGAGCGTGCACAGGCTCGCGGAGCTTGGTGCCTGGGGAATCTCGCTGCACGACAACGATCTCGTGCCGTGGGGAACGAGCGCAGCCGACAGCGAGCGGATCGTTTCGCGCTTTGAGGAGGCGCTGCGCGAGACCGGCCTGCACGTCGGAATGGCCACGACGAACCTGTTCGCTCATCCGGCGTTCAAGGACGGCGCGTTCACCTCGAACGATCGCGGGGTCCGGCGGGCTGCGATCGGCAAGGCCATGCGCGCGATCGATCTCGGCGCACGGCTCGGCGCACACGTGTACGTGTTCTGAGGCGGTCGCGAAGGCGTCGAGGCAAGCGTTGCCAAGGATCCACGCGACGCGCTCGAGCGCTACCGCGAGGCGATCAACGTCCTCGCCGATTACTCGGTGGGGCAGCGCTATCAGCTGCGGTTCGCGATCGAGCCCAAGCCGAACGAGCCGCGCGGGGATATCTTCCTGCCCACGATCGGCCACGCGCTGCACTTCATCTCGACGCTCGAGCGTCCCGAGATGGTCGGGGTCAACCCCGAGGTCGCGCACGAGACGATGGCGGGCCTGTCGTTCGTACACGCCGTCGGCCAGGCGCTGTGGGCCGG
>ODAK010008185.1_pt1 | contig 10486 bp, 11 predicted proteins | sample 1539591 | NCBI WGS metagenome assembly ODAK01 (sample SAMEA3539303, study PRJEB22396) | soil metagenome | biome: tundra; feature: field; material: soil | place: USA | collected 2010-05 | depth 0.15 m | reverse complement strand
TACCGGGCCAAAGTCCGGACGCCTCTACGTCGGCAATGGTGTCTTGCGCGACACGACGCTGTTCTTCGTCGACGTAAAAGATCGCCGATCGGTAGCTCGAACCACGGTCGTTCCCCTGTCGATCCTTCGTGGTCGGATCGTGGATCTGGAAGAAGAACTCGAGGATATTCCGGTAGGACGTCTTCGCTGGATCAAAAATGATCTCGATCGACTCCGCGTGCGTCCCGTGGTGGCGATAGGTCGCGTTCGCCACGTCGCCCCCGGCGTAGCCGACACGCGTTGAAATGACCCCGGGCTGTTTGCGGATTAGATCTTGCATCCCCCAGAAGCACCCTCCGGCGAGGACTGCCTTTTCTGTCGTGTCGCTCATTGCGTCGTTCCTTCCTCGTTTGGCTTCTCAGCAAATAACTTTCGATACTCGCCGTAGCCCTCGGCTTCCAGTTTCTCGTACGGAACAAAGCGTAGGGCGGCGGAATTAATGCAGTACCGCAGGCCGCCCTCGTCGACCGGTCCGTCGGTAAAGACGTGGCCCAGGTGGCTGTCACCGTGGGCGGAGCGGACCTCCGTCCTCACCATGCCGAAGCTCACGTCACTGTTCTCGACGACGTTTTGCGGCTCAAGCGGAGCCGTGAAACTCGGCCAACCGCATCCGCTGTCGTATTTCTTGGTGGAGGCGAAGAGAGGCTCGCCCGACACCACGTCCACGTAGAGACCTGCGTCCTTCTTGTCCCAGAACTCGTTGTCGAACGCCGGCTCGGTGCCGCGCTCCTGGGTGACGTGGAACTGGCGGGTGGTGAGTTGGGAAATCCTTTCCTGGCTCTTTTCATAGTGGTCGTTCACAACAGCTCCTTGGTCTCTACTCGGCCCGTCTTCGACGTACACATAGTCTCGGCGAAAGTCAATCGCGTTACAAACTGGCTCGCGAGTAGAGCCGAGGTGGTCGAAGATCCCCGTGAGGGGTGGACTCGAAAGGACTTTTAGGATTTGGCCGAAAGTTGCCAAATTTCACTTGCTAAGTCATCCCAATGCCGCTAATCTACAACCATATGGTTGTAGATTACAAACACCAGAAGAAGTCTGACGATCTGTTCCATGCGTTGGCCGACTCGACCAGGCGAAGCATCATTCGTCACACCTTTGAGAGCGAACACTCGGTTTCGGACCTCGCCCGGTTTTATCCCATGAGTTTTGCGGCCGTACAGAAGCACGTCGCGATATTGGAGCGGGTCGGCTTAGTCACGAAGCGGCGAAGCGGACGTGAGCAGTTGGTCCGCGGCAACGTGCTGGGCATTCGAGAGGCCCTCGGATTGCTGGAGCAAATCGAGGAAGTGTGGTGCGGCCGCATTGACCGCATGGACGAGATCCTGGCCGAAGACCCGAAAGAAGGAGTAACGAAATGACCGTCGTAAACGTCCAGGGGGATGTGGACGCAAAGACCTTGACCGTCACCGCGGAGTTTGACGCTCCGATCAAGCGAGTGTGGCAGCTCTGGGAGGATCCACGCCAACTCGAACGCTGGTGGGGGCCGCCGACGTATCCGGCCACCGTGACGGCCCATGACCTCACACCGGGTGGCGGCGTTTCCTACTTCATGACCGGACCCCATGGTGACACGCCCCACGGCTACTGGCGAATATTGGAAGTCGACGCGCCACTGGGGCTCGCCTTCGAGAGCGGTCTCGCTGACGATTCTGGTAATCCCACTCCAAACACGCCATCGATGATTAATCGAGTCGTCTTGAGTGAGCAGTCCGAGGGCGTCACGCGCATGGCGATCGAAAGCACGTTCCCTTCACTCGAGGCGATGGAGATGTTTCTGGAGATGGGCATGCAGGAGGGGATAACGGGGGCGGTCTCGCAAATTGACGCGCTGCTGTGACCTTCAATCTCGTACCCCCCGCGAATCAGGGCAACGAGATTCCTGTCGAAAGTGCGCGGGAAGGATTCGACGAGCTCGTACGTGGCAGCGCGGCGGAAAGAGAATGGTCAGAAATTCAGGAAGTTTGGGCTTCGTCCATCTGTTCGACGAGATTCGGCGGAGCGATTAGGCGGTACGCGTCGTCCAAGAGGTCAGCGAGCTCTTCGAACTTGAGATCGAGGTCCAATCGCACGCCCACCCATCCGCGATGGGTTACGTAGGCCGGCAGGAAGAATATCTCCGGCCGTTCTTCAATCAGAAACGCACGGAAGTCAGGGACGCTCGCGGCCCACAACTGAGGAAAATGAGCGTCGTGGTGACCCTCCATCCACACCGTGGCAAAGCTGTGCTTGTCGCGGATGAAAAACGTTGGGGCGCCATGACTTGCCCGCTCGTTGACTTCGGGCAGCGACAAACAGTGGGAGCGAATATTCTCCAGCAACGGTTCGGTCAATTTTCCCATGGTCGAATGTTTGCACAGACCGCCGTACCGCGCGAGTTGAGGAAAACGGGCCATTGAGCCCGTCTGCGTGCGCGAACCTCATATGAGGAATCGCCGCGCACGGTTATCGTGGGTAGCGATCACCGTGAGAGGAGGCGACGTGCAAGAGTTCATGGCCACTGCCTGCACCACCGAACTCTATGAACTGGGCGAAGGCTGTCGTTGGGACGACGTGCGAGGAGAGCTCCAATGGGTTGACATTCTGACCGGTCGTTTCTTTCGTGCTCTTGTCGACGCCCAGCAGGTGGACATTCAAAGAACGTACGAGTTGACCGGCATGTTGAGCGCCTTCGCGCCAATGCAGGACCGCACGAACGGTTGGATCGTGGCGCTCGATCAGTCGATTTACCGCCTCGAAGAGTCCGGAGAGTTAACGCTGCTGGCGAGCCCCGAAGGCCACCAGGCGGCGCAAGTCCGGTTGAACGACGGGTCCGCCGATCCGTGGGGGCGATTCTGGATTGGTTCATTTGCGATCAACGAAGAAGTCGGCCGGGGGAGTCTCTATCGCTTCCACGAGTCCTCGGGTACCGAGACCGTGATGGCGAACGTCACCATCTCTAATGGGCTCGGTTGGAGCGCGGACGCGCGAACCATGTACTTCGTCGACAGCGGGCCGGGAACGGTCTGCGCCTTTGACGTGGACGCGAACGGCGATGTGTCAAACCAACGCGTCCTCGTGCAGTTCGACGTCACGAACGAGGGCACGCCTGACGGCTTGTGCATGGACGCGGAAGGCGCGTTGTGGTTAGCGGTGTGGGGAGGGTACGAAGTGCGTCGCTATTCGCCGAGCGGTGAACAATTGGCTCGCGTGCAGATCTCCACGGCCCAGCCGTCGTGCTGCACGATTGGGGGAGCGAACGGCACGACGTTGTACGTCACGACCGCTCGTGAAGACATGAGCGATGAACTGCTCGAGCGAGAAGCCGATGCGGGGCGACTCTTCACGGTGGACGTGGGCGTTGCGGGCACGCCACTCTTGGCGTACCACCCGTGACGACCACGTCCGTGCAACCTCGAAGCAGCGTCGAGGCGACCGAGCAGCAGCGGTTGACTCTCGACTCGCGTGAGTATTGAAAAGTAGCGCTCCGCACTTGACAAAATCGATTCATTAACATAAGGTGCCAAAAGTTAATTGGAACTCAGTTCCAATTATTGGAACTACAACATATGGGGGATGACATGTTTCGTTTCGATGGGGATGGTCGAAAGTCTTCACGGCAATATCGAGTACTCGCAGCGGGAATCGCGGTAGCCATGGTGTCGAGCGTGGCCCTAGTGGCGAGCACCTCGGGCGCCAGCGCCAAGACGGTCTTGACCGTGTGGAACGATCCGCTGGCGGCGGGCTCCGTCGGAGTGCCGGCATCCCAGTCGTTCCTCACGAAGGGCGTCAATCTGTTCGAGAAGGCGAATCCGAATATTCAGGTCAAGATTCTTCAAGAGCCGATGGCTTCGACAACGGCGTTTAACACCCTGCTGCAGTCGTCGGAACTGGCGGGTACGACACCGGACATCGGTCAGCTCTACGTAGGGGGACAGGTCATTCAGAATGCGAAGTTCCTGGATCCGCTCAACTCGCTGCTCGGCCAGCCCTACATCAATTCGCTGACCGGTTGGCAGTTCGTTACGCAGAACTACAAGACGGGAGGTAAAATCTACGCCGTTCCGTACGGCGCGGGCTATTACTACACCGTCTACTACAACAAGAAGTTGTTCGCGAAGGCCGGTATCTCCGGGCCCCTGCCCACCACGTGGAACGCACTGGTCACGCTCGCAAAGAAGTTGAAGGCAAAGGGTGTCACCCCCTTTGAGTTCGGCGAGAAGGAGGGGTACTTCGGAGCGTGGTCGATGGATGCTTTGATGTCCGCCTACGGCGGCAACCAAGGCGTGCTGGCGATGTACAACGGCAAGGCGTCGCTGGACACCAACGAACTGATAAAGCCCTACGCTGCGTGGCACGCCCTCTTCGCCGACGGGCTCACGAACTCCGACGCGGCGACGCTGACGTACACCACGGGCGTCGCTAACTTTGCCGCCGGTAAGGCCGCCATGACGATCACTGGTCAGTATTACGACACCCAGATCTCCAAGGGCCTCGGTACGAACGTGGGGCTGTTCCCGGTGCCCGCGCTGAGCGGTTCGAAGTTCCCCAAGTCGCTGTCCGGCGGTCCGAACAACTCGTACGTGATCTTCAAGAGCTCCAAGAACGTGGCCGACGACGTGAAGTTGATCAAGTTCCTCACCACGGTGAAGGTGCAGTCCCTGTCCGTGCAGGAACTCGGGCAACTGCCCAACAACGTGTCGTTCACGGCCTCGGCCGCCTTCGCCTCGGCGCAGCCACTGCTGACGGAACTGAACACCTACATCAAGACGGATCACTACGCCCTGGACGAGGCCTTCGACAACATCATGCCGGGCAGCATCGACTCGTACTGGTATCAGACCAATAACGGCGTATTCTCCGGAGCCCTGAGCCCGCAGAGTGCGGCGTCGAGCATGCAGTCGCAAATGAAGAGTTACCTCGCCACCGCCGCTACGGGTTGATCCCGTAGGGGCCGTGGCGCCGCGAAGGGGAATCGGGTTAACTTTGCGGGGGATTGAAGAGGTGGTTCATGGGATCTAGGAGTGACCCCGCCGTGTCAAACGAGGACGGTGTTCCCTCGCTCGACGAACCGGAGAGGATCCGCAAGCGTCGAAACGTCTTTTCGTACGTCGCCCTGCTCCCGGCGGCCATCCTGGTGCTCGGACTCATGGTGCTGCCAATCGGCGAGACGATGTATCACAGTTTCACCAACTGGGACGGCGTCACCAGCAAGTTCATCGGACTGACAAACTTCGATCTGATTTTCCACGACGCCATCATTCGCCAGGTATTCGTCAACTCCCTGATTTTCCTCATCTCGGTGCCGCTGATCCTGGCGGCGTCGCTGGTGACCGCCGTACTCGTCTACGAGAAGGTGCTCGGATGGAGGGTCTTCCGCTTCCTCTTCTTCATTCCGATGGTGCTGTCGCCGGTCATCGTGGGCGTCCTCTTCAGCACCTTCTTCCTGCCCGGCGGCGCGGTCGATCAAATTCTCAAGCCCTTAGGACTGGGTAACTTCTCGTGGCTCGGCAACCCCTGGGCGGCGAGGTGGGTGGTGATACTGGCCCTGGTGTGGGCGTCGTTCGGTTTCGGCATGGTGGTGATACTTTCGGCGATGGCCACGGTCGACGTCGCGCTCTACGACGCCGCGGCGATCGACGGCGCGTCGTGGTGGAGGCGACTGCGGTCCATTACCATCCCGATGATCTCGGGATCGCTGCAGTTCTTGAGCGTGATCAACGTCATCTACACCTTTACTTCGTTGTTCGCGTTCGTCTTCGTCATCACCGCCGGCGGACCGGGGTTCGCGACGACGACCGTTGACTACTACACCTATATAACGACCTTCGAGAACGGCCAGTTCGGTTACGGGGCCGCGCTCGCCTTGTTGCTCTTCTTGATCGTGCTGACGCTCACGATTGCCCAGGTCAAGCTGTTCCCCAATCGAGAAGTCCAGCAGGGCTCGTAGCGATGAAGTCGAGACTTTCGCGCGGCTTGGTCTTCACGGCGCTCTCGCTGGTGGGCGTATCGACGGTCTATCCGTTGATCTTCATGGCGCTTAACAGCATGCGCACGGCCCAGGCCTTCGAGGTCAATCCCTTCGCCTTGCCCACCCATTGGAGTTTGAGCAGCTACTCGGCCCTGTTTTCGCAGGTCCCCTTCCTCCAGAGCATCTTGCACTCCCTCTTTGTTGTCGTGCCTGCGGTCATTCTCGCCACCTTCGCGTCCTCGCTGGCGGCGTTCGTCTTCACCAAGGTGCCCATCAAGCTGGGCAACGTCTTGTTCTGGACGATGTTGATGATCATGTTCATGCCGGGCATCGTGGTGCTGCTGCCCTTGTACGTCGAAGTGGCCCGTACCGGGCTCGCCAACAACTTCGCACCGGCGATCCTCATCTACACCGCCATCAACATTCCTTACGGGACGTACCTGCTGCGTTCCAACTTCCGCGCGATTCCCAACTCCGTGGTGGAGGCGGCTCGCGTGGACGGAGCCAGTTGGATCAAGGTCTACTGGCGGGTGATTCTGCCGATCGGCAAGCCCGGGATGATCACCGTCGGTATCTTGACGTTCCTAAACATCTGGAACGACCTCTTCATCAGCCTGGTCCTTCTGCACGCTCCCAATACCGAAATGGTGACGCCCACGCTGGCCCAGTTGAGCGGTAAGTTCACCTCCGACATACCCGTGCTCATGGCGGGACTCCTGCTCGGGGCCCTGCCCACCTTGCTCTTGTACGCCGTCACCGCGCGCGTCTTCATCCGCGGCATGCTCTCGGGCGCAGTTCGCTAATGAACCAGCAGGAGAGTGCGTCACTGCCGCTCTCTAAGAGGGACGTTTTCGTGGCAGTCTGGTCAACGTGAACGCCGCACCGTCGAGAACCCCGGAAGGGGATCAGCACCGATGAGCGACACGGTCATCGTCGTCACGGGGGCGGCGAAGGGGATTGGCCGCGCCATCGCCCAGCGCTTCGTTGAGGACGGTCGCGCGGTAGTGGGCGTTGATGTTTTGGAATCGCCGGCACCGCTCGCGTTTCCGCTGCTGAGTTTCGATTTGACGGCGACGTCCTGGATTGCCGGTTTGGTGGACGGCATCGAGAGCGAGTACGGCTCAGTGGACGCCCTCGTCAACGTGGCCGGCATCTACGAACGGATCGACCCGGCGGACTTCTCGTTGGACGATTATCGCCGCGTGCTCGCCGTGAACCTCGACGCGCCCATCCTTCTCGCAGTCGCGGCCGGCGAGCGAATGGCCCGGCGTGGGTTCGGACGGATCGTGAACGTGACCAGCATTCACGGTGAGTTCGCAGAACGTGGTGGCCTGGCCTACGACGTGGCCAAGGCAGGACTGAACCAGGCGACGCGCACCCTGGCCCTCGAGTACGGCGATCGCGGTGTGCTCGTCAACGCAGTGGCGCCAGGCTTCATCGAGACGGACATGTCCATAGTGAACGGCGTGCTGGAGACCACCACCGACGATTTTCGTCGCTTCTACGTAGAGGGTGGGAAAATTCCCCTGGCCCGATCGGCACAACCGAACGAGATCAGTGGTCTCGTCGCGTGGCTCTGTTCTGCCGACAACTCCTACGTGACCGGCCAGGTGATTCGCATTGATGGCGGACTATCGGTGACCTTCTGATTGGCTGGTGTTGCGCCGGCGCTCAGTCGCTGCTGCCCACGGGTTGCAGCAGTATCTTTACCGCGTTCGTGCGCTGACCCGCGAGGTCCGCGAACGCGGTGGCGCCCTCGCTCAACGGGAGCCGTTCCAGCCAGCCAATCGTCGGCGGCGACTTGGCGAGTAGGGCGAGAGCCGCTTCAAAGTCCGCTCGGGTGTAGGCGTACGTACCGCGAACACTGATACCGCGACGAACGAGGTCGCCGATCTGCATTTTGCCGCTGAACTGACCGAGACCAACAATCACCACAGCACCGCCGTTGCGCACGGCTCGCATGCCCGCGCCCCAGGTCGCCTCGATTCCCACCGCATCGATCACGATGTCCATCGATCCGGCCGCAAAATCATCGGCCGACGCCACCACGCTCGTCGCGCCGAGTTCCAGGGCGGCCTCACTTCGCTCGGTCATGGGATCCGTGGCGACGACCTGAGCACCCGTGAACGCGGCCGCGTAGATGGCGAGCAGGCCAATGGACCCGCAGCCAATGACGGCGACTTTCGTGTCGGGTCCGAGCTCAAGTCCCTTGAAGGCCGCGAGCGAGGTGGCTAGCGGCTCGGTCAACGCGGCCACGTCCGCCGAAAGGCCCTCGGGCACCGCGACCAGCGCCGACGTTGGCACGACGACCTCTTGGGCGAAGGTTCCGGGTCGGTCGAGTCCGAGCAACTGGCGTTCGTTGCAGAGATTCTCTTGTCCGCTCGCGCAGAGCGTGCAGTGGTGACATCCCTCGAGCGGCAGGACCACGAAGAGGCGATCGTCGCCCGGTATACGGCCGACGGCCTCGTGTCCGAGGATGAGGGGCGGTACGCGCTTTCCTCCGGAACCGCGGTAGGCGTGCAGGTCGGATCCGCAAATCCCCGCGAGTGACACCGTGAACAATGTTTCGTCGGACTTGGGAACCTCACTGGGCAGGTCCTCAATTTCGAGACGATCTCCCCCGAGCCACACGAGCGCTTCCATTCTTCCTCCTGAGCAGGTTTCGATTATTGGAACAGTGTTCCCAATCGATACTGAGTGACTATAGTTGCGATTTGAACGAGCGGGAAGGGGGCAGGTGAAGGTTACTGAGCAGCGCGACGCGAACTCGTTGGACGAGGTAAAGGGTCTCAATGGCGCCGATCGCGTCCTCGCCACGCTCAACCTACTCGGGTCCTACCCCGAGGGAATTGGACTCAACGACCTCGCCCGGCTCATGAACTCGCCGCGCTCGAGCGTGCACCGGGCCCTGGGGGCGCTGCGCCGCGCTGACTTGATCGAACAGGACCGCGACAGTCGCTACCGCCTGGGTTACGGGCTGTTGAAGCTGGCCTTTTCCTACTACGAGGAGCTCGACGAGGTGGGGCGCATCCGTCCGGTGCTCACGGCGTTGGCCGAACGCTTCGGCGAAACGACGCACTTCGCCATCCTGGACCGATCCGAGGTGGTCTATCTCGCCAAGGTCCAGCCCGCGACGTCGCGCTACCAGTTGACCTCGGTGATCGGCGGACGCAACCCCGCCTACTGCACCGGGGTGGGCAAGGCGCTGCTGGCCTACGTGTTGAAGGACGAGCAGGCCGTGGATGACTTTGTTACCCATCACGAGCCGCCCCTCGTTCGCCATACCGATCACACGATTACGACGGCCAAGAAACTCCACAGAGAGTTGGCCCTCATCCGTGAAGAGGGTTACGCGGTGGACCGCGAAGAGAATGAACCGGGCATCAACTGTCTCGCCATTCCACTTTTCTTGACGTCGAAGTCAGTGCCCGACGGTGCCGTGAGCATTACTGCGGTCGCCCAGCGTTTCCCGCTCGAGAGACTCGAATCGTCCGTTGAAGAGGCTCGCGAGATGATTCGCGAGCACCTAGGGGAGGTAATGAAGTGAAGATTACGGCCGTAGAGGCTCTGGTGCTGCAAGCAGGCGAGATTGACACATCGCGGGCCGACGGCACGCAGGACGCCTTTGTCGTACGGGTGCACACCGACGACGGTCTGGTCGGGGTGGGCGAGGGCGACACCTCGCCCTACGTGGCGCGCGAGATCGTGAACATGCCGTCGTCGCACTCGCTGGCGCGCAGCCTCAAAGACGTGCTCGTGGGCGAGGACCCGCTACGGATTCGTCCGCTGTGGGACCAGATGTTCTTAAGTAGCTATCACTACGGTCGGGATGGCGCCGCCCTGCACGCCATGAGCGCCGTCGACATGGCGCTGTGGGACCTGCTGGGCAAGGTGGCCGGCCTCTCGGTTACCCAACTCCTGGGCGGCGAGGAATTGAGCGAGGTTGAGGTCTACGCGAGCGAGGTCATGCCCGAAACCGTCGAGGAGGTTACGGCAATCGCCACGCGCGTGGTCGACGAGGGCTTCAGCGCCCTCAAACTCGGTTGGGGGCCGCTCGGGCGAGACCTTGGGCACGACGAAGAGCTGGTCGCCGCCGCGCGCACAGCCCTCGGGCCGAACCGCAAACTCATGATCGACGGCGGAATGGCCTATTCATTACGCAGCGCCAAGGAGTTCTGTCGACGCACCGAACCATACGGACTCTTCTGGTTCGAAGAACCATTTCTGGCCGACGACCTTCGTTCGTACGAACGACTCACCGCCAGCGTTGGGGTGAGGGTGGCCTGCGGTGAAGCGCATTCCGACGTGGCGACCTTTCGCGCCTTGGTCGACGCGGGCGTGAGTATCCTCCAGCCCGACCTCGGTCGTTGTGGCGGCTTCACAATTGCCCGTGATCTCGCCGCGATGTGTCGCGAGTACAGCGCGAGCGCCGTGGTGATTCCACACTGTTTCTCCACTGACGTCCTGCTGGCCGCCACGCTGCAGTTCGTTGCCTCG
>ODAK010008184.1_pt1 | contig 10487 bp, 6 predicted proteins | sample 1539591 | NCBI WGS metagenome assembly ODAK01 (sample SAMEA3539303, study PRJEB22396) | soil metagenome | biome: tundra; feature: field; material: soil | place: USA | collected 2010-05 | depth 0.15 m | reverse complement strand
GGGCAATTATCGTGCAACCAGAGCTGGTAAGCCAAAATGGCGGTACGGTCGAGCTTCAATTCCTGTGGGTAGAGTTAACGAATCAATGTAATCTCAAGTGCTCGCATTGCTACGCTGAGTCTGGGCCAAATACCTCAGTCAGGAACGCACTCAGTTCCGCTCAATACCGGCAGCTCATTTTTGATGCCTACGAAAACGGTTGCCGCCAAATTCAGTTCATCGGTGGCGAACCGACGCTAAATCCCGATTTGCCTGCGCTGATTCAGCTGTGTTCCGCATTGGGCTACTCATTTATCGAGGTGTTTACAAACCTTACTCGACTTTCGGATGAACTTGTAGCGTGTTTCAAACAGAATGGCGTTCACGTTGCCACTTCGGTTTATGCGTCAAGTGCGGAAATTCACGACACAATCACACACCTCGCTGGAAGCTTTTTTCACACGGTACGTAATATACGCAGGCTTTCAGAAGCTAAGATCCCGATTCGCGCGGGCATTATCGAAATGCTGGAGAACGCCGGACAGGTAGAATCAACGACCCGGTTCTTGAATGGGCTGGGTGTTCAGAAAATTGGAACGGATCGAGTGCGTCACTTCGGACGAGGAGGAACGTCCGGGCAAGGTGACATGGGGGAACTGTGTGGGCAATGCGCCGACAACATCCTATGCGTCGGTTCCGATGGTAAGGTATCCCCCTGCATTATGTCGAAGCTCTGGTCAGTCGGTTCGTTGTTGGATACTCCGCTTAACGAACTGATGACTTCCGCGAAGTTGATGAGGATTCGGGGCGAGATTTACCGCGCGACCGTTCAACGTAGGAAGGACGGGGACGGGAGCCAAGAAGATATTCACGCCATTTGTGATCCGAAAACCTGCGGCCCTTACTCGACCTGTACACCGACGACCGGCCCAGGTCCGTGTGGACCAAGCGGTTGCACTCCTTGCTTCCCAAAGGGATAGCGCGCATGCTTCCAACGTTTCTTCGTTCGCATATCTGGCGCTGCTTTGCTTTTATTGTTGTATTTGTGTCAATTATTTCTATCATGGCTGCGGAGGAACGGACAGCGTACGTCCTTGATGTCCGTGGACAGTGGAGACTCGAGCACACTTCAACAGATTTGGTCAGAGCCGCGACCGTTAAGGAAGGTTCGCAACTCCAACATTTTGCTGGTTCGCAGCAAGACTACATCGTGCTTGCTGGACTTTGGAATGCACCCCAACGCTATTCCTGCGCGCCACCCGATGGCTGCAATCAAACGTACACGGTCGTCTCCGCGGCAAACGAAGGACAGAATCGAGTGGCTCATATTTACTCGCTCGTTATGGAAATCTGGCGTGGGCAAAAATCTTGGGATGAAGGTTTCAGCCGTGGTACCGAGTTAAACGAAGCCGTGTTAGGGCTGAGCAATGGGAAATTGTCCCTTGCATCGACATTTTCCGGCCTGCCTCGTGACGTCTACTACCTTCGAATTCGACGTATCGAAGGTGAGGCAGGAATGACAAGTTTCACGGAGATCGGCGACTCCATTGTCTTCAATTGGGATCCGGACCATGCAATGCCCCTCGCAATCAATGGTGTCCGTCCAGGTCTTTATGAGATTGCGCTAATGGCAACCAATCCTGGTGGTCAGTACGAATACAATGGAATATCAAGCTGGGCGCTGGTCTGTGAGGCGAACCTTCCCGCTTGCGAAGGATCATTCCGCGAAGCATCCGCCCTAACGAATAGTTGGGGAGATGCTGTGCGGCCGGTTGTTCGTCGCAACTTTCTGCGAACCTATCTCCAGAGTCTTTCCGCGGAGGCGAAATAGAACGTGGGCCACCGGCCCAAGCGAAGAATTGTCCCTGCCAAACGTTCTGTCTTGTCTCCGACCATGACCAAACAACCCCGTTCTCACCGCCTAAAATGGGTTGTTTTGGTGATTTCAGTAACAATCCCTTTGCTTCTTTGGATGGATCATCGTTGTTCCTTCGATGAGCTAGAGGCTATTGCGTTAGACGTAAGCTCTGGCCTTGGATTCGTCACGCGGAATACTGGTGTGGTAATCGTCGATATCAACGATCATGATTATAAGGACCTATTTCAAGGCCAAAGTCCTTTAAACCCTGCAATCCTGATCGAGCTTGTCGACGCAATTGCAAAGGCCAAACCGAAAGCAATCGGAGTCGATATTGTTACCGATCCGGCGGTTTGGACGACAATACAGGCTCCTTCGAACATTCCCATCGTGTGGGCGTACCGCCCTGATAATCCAGAGGGAAAATCGCTGCCTCCCACAGACACCGCATGGGGAAGCCCGAAATGGCCAACAAACGGGCCTGTGGTAAGACAATACCTTCGCCTCGTACCATGCCAGGATAACCAATGTCCGTCTTTAGCGTGGGAAATCATGAAGAAAGGATTTCCCAACTCCGGATTGGAGGAAAACAACGAAGAACTAACGATTCGCTTCATCCGAGGTCAGAATGTGGTTCACGCGTCTGATGTCCTCAGGCTGGCAAATGCTCCGAATTGGGGACAAACCGGTTCACCACTGTGGAGCAAAACCGTGGTGCTGGGAGGAACATATAACGACGCCCACGAGACGCCGCTGGGCCGGATGCCCGGTGTAGAGATTTGGGCCAACATCCTTGAAACTGAGATCGATGGAGGTGGATATCGCAGTCCTCCGTGGATCGTTCTGCTCATCCTGGGCTTGGTGGAATCCATCCTCTTAGTGTGTCTGCTTCAATTCTGGGATTTCAAACGCGGCTTGCTGATCAGCGTAGTGTCGGTACCGTTCCTTTCAATCACATTAAGCTGGATGGTCTATCATAGTGCGCAACGATGGGCCTATTTCGCGATGATTCTTGTTACGCTGATTGCCGAACAATGTATCGAGGTGGCGCGCGTGCAGCAAAACGAGCAAATCGGAGAGTTCTTCAATGACCTGCGGAAAGGCCCTCATCATGGATCTGTCTCGGATGGCCCTGCGGAAAACGTGAAGACCAAATCGAAAGATTAGAAGCCGAGGCAGTCAAATGCAGATATCGAATCTAGATGGTTCAAAAAGCGATGTTCCAGCACTCGAAGCGAAAATCGTTACTGCACTTTTCGACGCCGGCCAAGCTATCGCGAAAGCGGGTGAAGAAAAACAGTGGGGCGCGAAATATCTCAGGGCTCACTGATGTGAAACATCCTGAAGGTCCAAGGCGACCTTCGTGATGGTCGCGCTGATCTTCTCGATCAGATCGCCTAAGTTCTGTGCCGATCCGTCCACCTCATTCTCGCTGATTTTCTTGCCGTCGCGGCTTAATACAACCTTGATCTTCACTTGCCCGTTCTCGATTGAGTAAAACCCAGTGGGGCGAATAGCGCCTGGAAATTCATCCTGATCCACAAATACTGTCTTGGGTTGGATCGAAACACCACGATCTGAAACGTAGCTGCTCGCTCGCAGGTGTTCTTCCAATGCCTTCACTAATTGCAAATTGTCGGTGCCTTCACTCAGGTTGAGCAGAAGCGGCCGCAGAATCAAGGGCTTCACGATCGCCAGAGGGATAGCCTGTTTGTCTGGGGTTTCGAGCGCGCCCATATCGAAGCTGCTGCCTCCCCAGGGCTCCACGATTTGGGGCCGCTGTACCCCGCCAACGTTCATCGCTAGTTGTGGCACCTTGTCCGCCGCATATTCGAATAGTTTGCTGACGTCTACGAATTTTTCATCCCGGAGAGCAGCTCCACGCATCCCCTCCAGCAGAGAATACGTTAGCAATCCCTGGCCATATTGACTGGCCTCGTAGCTGACTGCGTTGGCTGCTGACCCCATCAAAACGTAAAATCCGGTCCGGTCTTTCAGCCGGTCGATGGCACGAATCTGATCCCCCGGCACATCTCTCTTCTCCGCAAGCTTTGCTTCTGCTGCTCCCGCCGCGCAGGTATCCAAAATCATCACCTGGTGAAGGGCCGGAATTGCTTTAATCCAGTTCGCCAATTCCTCGCTGGTAATCGCAGTCTTTTCGCGTATCGCGGGATCGGCGAGATCCAAAGTTCGGGCCTCACTTGTCGGATATGCATAAATATCCTGAATGGCCACTCCATGACCCGCAAGATATACGACGAAGACGTCCGAGGGCTTGGATTGGCGAGCTGCTTCAAAGGCCTTTTGAATGTTCGCTTTGTTCGGTTGCCTATCCGGCGCCGCATTCGCTGTGCTCAGCAAAGTGACGTGCACGTGTTCGGGACCGAATAATCGTCCCGCCCCCAGTTGTAGTGCCTTCGCGAACGATTGGGCGTCGTTCGCCGCGAATTCAAGCTGCAGGTTCGGTGATGAATAATCCGAAATGCCTGCGACAAGGGCATAAAGCTCGGGAGGTGAGGCATTGCGTCGACCCTGCGGCGTCCATTTTGCAATAACACGTTCGCTGGAGAGATAGCCTTCCCGGTTCCAACTAACCACTTCGATTTCGTTCTCTTCGCCTGGCTTGAAATGTGAATTGCTCAGATCAGCGGTAAGTGTTGCTTCCGCAGCCTGAGGATCCATTCCGGACGGGCGAGCATCCGATAGTGACTCTTTCCCGTTTACGAAAACCTGCACCTTGCCAATGCCGCCTCCTTGATTCTTCAAATGGATTTGAAGACTATTGCTGCCGACCGCAGGCGAATCGTAAGTAATCTCAGGAAAAAGCTTCACGTCTGTGAAAGCATTAACGTTGCGCGCTGGTTCTTTATTGAATCCGAGAACTTTCGCCAGCAGACCAGGGTCATAGTAACGTTCCTTGAGTTGGTCAAGAGAGATTGTTTGATTTCCGACCGCCCAATGCATCAGCTTCATTCCGCCGGGGGAAGCATCAAAACGTCCAGCAGGATCCACAACCGCCCATTCGTCATGCTCGAAGAGATAAAGCCCGGCAAGATGTCGCCCACTGTTCACCTCCCAGAAGTCAACCAATCCGTTGTCCAAGCGCGCAATGATAAAGCGGCCGTCAGGACTGAACTTCACCTCTTGGGGCGGACCGTCTTCCTTCAGAACGCGCAACTCGCGCCCGCTTGAGATTTCCCAGAGCTTAATGGTGTGATCCGAATTTACCGATGCGAGCATATGTCCGTCGGGACTGAACGCAGCCGTGTATGCGAAGCCTGTTTGAAGCCGGGTTACCTCACGGGCATTTGCCACGTCCCATAGGGCTATGACGTCACCCGGCCAGGCAAATGCCACAGTCTTACTGTCTGGACTGAAAGCAATGAAGAAGGAAATGATTCGCACAATACTGGAATCATAGGGATTTTGGGGATCTGGCGGAGGTTTAAGCGACTCCATGCCGATAGGCTTCCCACTCTTCACATCCCACATCCAAATCGCATCATCTAGAGTTGTTGCGACAACTGTCTTTCCATCGGGGCTGAGAGCAAAGGATGCCAAACCCCTTGCATAACCAGAGAGGGAGGGCAATTCACGGCCGGTGCTTCCGTCCCAGAGTCGGATTTTGCAATCAACGTCCCCCCAAGCAAGGATGCGTCCGTCGGCGCTATGCACGGGTCCATTAGGTCCCTCGCCTATTTCGCAATTTCTAGGCTGCAGCTCAAGCTGATTGTTTGCGAGACCGGGCTTGCCAAGTCGGGTCTGGATTCCATGCCCAGTCGTTGTATCCCAAGAGAAACTCGCTTCGTCGGCGCTCTGGGACACCAGGGAGCGCCCGTCGGAACTGAAGGTCAAAGAGAAATAGTCAGAAGAATCGTTGGCCAGCCGCAGTGATTCCCGCCCTGTGGAAAGATCCCACAATCTTACCTTGCGATCATCCTTTTCCGTATCCAACGCAATTGCATCGCCACGAGGGTTGAGTGCGATCCGGTCGACCTCAAGGGTACGTCTGCCGAGAGTCTGAATTGCTCGTAGATTGGCCACGTCCCAGATCATAATCCCATCTTGCCCCAATGAAGCCAATAGCCGTCCATCATTGCTGAAAGGGCCAAAAGATCCGGGAATTTTAACGAGTTCACGTCCGGTAGCCGCTTCCCACAACCGGAATGTCCCGTCGTAGGTTTCTGCCGCCAAAATGTGCCCATCAGGGCTAAAGCCAATATCCAGTAGATCATCGAGCTCATCACCGCGGAATGTTTGCAAAAGGCGGCCTGTACTTGGGTCCCACAACTTCACCTCGGAACAGCACTCTTTCAGCATAACCCCGTCAGCCCGGAGGTTAGCCGTAGCGAGAACCTGTCCGTTCGGGCTAAAGGCAATGGAAATAATCGGCCCCTTGTGACCAAGGAGGGTGCGCAGCTCCCGGCCGGTTGTGATATCCCGTATTCTGACTACACCGTCGTGCCCTCCCTCAGCAAAGGTGTGTCCATCTGGACTCACGTTCATGCCATGCCTCGTATCCCCATCGTTTGGAGGATAGAGCGTCAGTGACACTAATACTCGACCGGTGGCAAAGTCCCATATCGTCCCGTTGTCTGAAACAAGTTCTCGTCCATCTGACGTCAGAAAGACTCCGCGCATTTTACCGTTGGGACTGCTCATCGTCTTAAGCAAACCGCCCGTTGCGGAATTCCACAACCTCACCGTACCGTCCTGGCTTCCTGAAACCAGCGTGCGCCCATCAGGGCTGAAGAAAACTGAATTGCCCCAAGGTACATCTGCGGTCCATATCAAACGGCCTGTTAAGGGATCCCACAACTTTACTGCACCATCGTCGCCGCCTGAAACCAGTGTGCGCCCGTCAGGGCTAAAGGAAACTGACCAAACAGCGCGGGCATGGCCCTTTAGCGTTCGCAGTTCCCGTCCCCCGGCCACTTGCCAAAGTTTCACTGTGCCGTCGTCACTTCCGGAAGCCATGAGACGCCCGTCGCGACTAAATGAAATGGAACGAACGGCACCCGTGGGTCCAGTCTCGACAACCAACTCCGGTTTCTGCGCGTGCGTCGGAAGGACCACTACTACGAGGAACAAGATGAAAAATACAATCGATCTAGATACGTAGCTCACTTCCGCTCCACAAAACTCGCTCGGACCGCGTGCCTCGATAGAGCACATATACAGCAGGCCGAGTTAGATTGCCAGTCTATAACGTTTGACCTCATCAAAACCAATTATGATCGCCAGCATTCGGAGAATCTGTTGCACTGATATGGTTGGGGCCAACTTCTGACCTCGAATCCGGACTGGTCACTTGGCTGTGGCTTGCAGGCCCTGAGCTTATTAGCAGCCGCACGCCCGAAACGACCCGCATGGTCCTGCCACTGCAATAGCCAGCATCAGCCATAAACCACCGCATCACAGGTCGGCCACATCCAGAGAAGTTCTCTTATCAAAATTTCGCCGGGGCGCACAATCTGGTCATCGTCAAGGAGAAAGACACTCGTTTTGCTCGCATTTAGAAGCTCGACTACTTGAGGTAAATCACTCCTCTTTGCGCGCGGGGTAAAACGAGAGTTGCTGGTGACTCGAATGCGGTGAGCTTCATCGCACACCATTACGTCTATCACATTGATATCGGCCTGAGCGTAGCCGTTGAAGTACCTGATCTGGGAAGTGGCTCTAGTTCCCTCGATCTCGCGGATTGTCTTTGTGAATGCACGTGAGCCGGTCACGTAGCGTGTGTTCAGGCCCTGCCCAGAAAGATCTCCAAGGAGTTTCAAGGCAATCACGGACTTGCCTGTCCCGGGCCCACCCCGTACGATAACGACTGTTTTCTTTTTGTCGCGGAAGCCTTTGGAGGCCGCGTCGAATACCGCATCGTAGACGATCAATTGCTCGTCGAGGAGGACATACTCGGGCTTCCCTCTGATCACTGCTGCAACGTGTTCCAATAGCTTCTTGCTCGGATGATAGCGAGTCTGCTCGATTCTTTGGACGAGTTCAGCGTCATCACTTTTCGCCAGTTTCGGTTGAATGAAACCGATTAAGGGATCAACCTGGTCGCCAGTAAAGAGAGGATATTTTGAAAGTATTTCAGAGAACTTCGTGGAAAGGATGACATCGTCAGGTTCATAGCTGTAATTATGGAGATACGAACAAGCATTCAGATTGATTGCATCACACTGCCTGAAAATGCGGGGTGACAATCTTCCAGGTACGTCTTGTACTGGCCGACTTGTGATGACGGGTGCAGCACATCCCTTAGATTCCCTCCAACCCATGTCGCAACTTCATTCCTTCCAGAAGCCTCCTTGCACTTGTCCCATTGCTTTAGCTCGATGATGACAGCATTTGGTTTTCTCGATTCGTCTCGACCCGTAACGAGGCAATCCAATCTCCGCGACGTCAGGGGAAGCTGAAGCTCCAAGGCGGACATTTCATGTGCTAATTCGACCGGACACTTCAGGTGCTACTGACGCCACCCCAAAAACTCCTTGACAAAGTATGCCATGCGATGTAAACACACCGCATGATTTATTCGAAGTCCTAACGGTCAGCAGGTTCCATTTAGCACAGTAGTACAGAGAAGAGCAAAGGAACATGTTCGTTTAATATCATAGGAGTTAAATCATGGGAAACCGGGTGCTGGTGCTCCTGCCGATGACAGCCCTGTTTGCTTTGGGTTTGCTCCTCTTTACCTTCAATGCGAGCGCGGCACCACAAAAAGGTTCCCAACCAAAATACAAGATGATCGTGGAAAAAGACGTGGATATCCCAATGCGGGATGGCGCGATACTCAAGGCGGATATCTTTCGTCCCGATTCCTCGGAAAAATTTCCCGTCCTCATGTGCATGTCGGCATATCAGAAGGACAAACTCTGGATCCCTCCGCCCGAGCCTTATATGGAGGAGAAGCCCAACCAGTACATGGTCTGGGAAACTCCGAACCCGGAGTGGTGGGTTCCACGGGGCTATATTCTGATTCGGGTGGACAGCCGGGGCACGGGGAAGTCACCGGGCTTTGCGGAGCCTTGGAAAAGGCAGGAGGCTGTCGATTATTACGACTCCATTGAGTGGGCGGGGGTGCAGCGATGGAGCAACGGGAATGTTGGATTGCTGGGAATTTCCTATATGGCGATGGATCAATGGTGGGTCGCCAATCTCCAGCCACCCCATCTGAAAGCGATCATCCCATGGGAAGGGGCCGCAGACCTGTACCGCGACGCAGCCTACCATGGGGGGATATTGTGCGATTTCGTGATTAACTGGTGGACCGGGCAAGTTTTCGCTAACCTCCGTGGCCCGGCCGAAACCTACAACCCGGACGCCATGGCTTTAAACTGGAATTGGGAAATCATGCGGAACCGGCTGGATACGGGCTTCTATAAGGGTGTGCAGGCAGAGTGGGACAAGATCGTCGTGCCCCTGTACAGCGCAGGAAATTGGAACCAAGCTGGGTTGCACCTGCGCGGCAACACCGAAGGCTTTATGAGGGCGGCCTCTAAAAACAAGAAGTTGCGGCTTGAATCGGGAAGCCGTGGCCACCCGGGAACCCATTACGCCCCCTTCTACTCGGAAAGTGGAAGGAGTGACCAGATACGCTTTTTCGATCAATGGCTGAAGGGGATCGACACGGGGATCATGAGTGAGCCGCGTGTGAAGGTGTGCGCCACCACTGCCAATGACGAATGCGAATGGCGCTACAACAACGATTGGCCGTTTGACAACACGCAGTGGACCAAATTGTATTTGAGTGCGCCCAGTGTTGGGGAGGCCAAAGATGCCCCAGGCGCGTTGGTCAAAACCGCCCCTGGGAACGGAGGCGAGGTTACCTATCCTGCCATGGGCAGGTTTCGTGAAGCGCCCCGCCCGAAGGAGATAACGTTCCAAACAGAACCCCTGGCCCAGGATACACAGATAATTGGGCCGATAAACCTGGTGATGTGGGTATCCTCCTCCACCGACGATATGAACATCTTCGCGACGGTGAGGAACATAGATCCCGATGGCAAGGAAGTGACCTATTCGGGAAAAAGCATTGGCGCAGAGCGAGCCCCTGCCGCCAAAGGTTGGCTCAGGGTTTCTCAACGCAAACTGGATGCCAAACTCTCGCTTCCCTATCGGCCGTATCACACACACGACGAAGAACAGAAGCTCAAACCCGGCGAAGTGGTGAAGGTTGAGGTGGAAGTCTGGCCGGCTGGCATGGTATTCAAGAAGGGCGCCCGGATCCGGCTAGACGTTCAACCAACTGACGGAAAAGGCGCCACCAATATGCCGCATCGACTGTTCGAAGCCGAAAGCTTGACACCGGTTACCAATAGTGTTTACACGGGCGGCGAGCGCGCCTCCTATCTCTTGCTACCGATCGTTCCGGCCAACTAAAGTTGAAATCGGAGATTCCGTTTGTAATTGATCAACTATCGAGATCGTCGGCGGCATCATCCGGCGACATGGAGGTGAGAGGTGGAAACGAAACTGACGTCTGGTGGAATCCGTTTCAGTGCGAAGTGGGCCATTGCATTGATTCTATTATTGGCAGCGATTCCAGTACTCGCGCAAGTTCCTACGGCCACCGTCCTTGGGACCGTTAATGATTCATCCGGCGCGGTGGTGCCGGGCGCCACGGTGACGATCCAGAATGTGGACA
>ODAK010008183.1_pt1 | contig 10487 bp, 13 predicted proteins | sample 1539591 | NCBI WGS metagenome assembly ODAK01 (sample SAMEA3539303, study PRJEB22396) | soil metagenome | biome: tundra; feature: field; material: soil | place: USA | collected 2010-05 | depth 0.15 m | reverse complement strand
CAGCATCCACGTCGGCTGGCTCCAGCACACCGACACGGTGGTAGTAGCGCAGCGTTTTGATGCTGAGATGCGTCGCGCGGGCGAAGTCGCCGATGGCTAGGGATGCATTCATGCCCTGCAGTATCGAGTCTCCCCTGAGGGGAGGGTCAAATCGAAATATCGCTCTTGACTCTCCCCTCAGAGCATCCCCGAACCTGTACCGAGAAGGCCAGCCCAGCCACCACGACACAGGAGATCCGAGAACAATGCCCACCGTGCCTACCGCTGTCATCGCCGACCATATCGCGGCCGTCAACGCGGGTGATACTGACGCGATCATGGCGACGTTCGCGCAGGACGCCTACGTCAACGACAACCACCGTGAGTTCCGCGGGACCGATGCGATCCGGCGGTTCATCGAGAAGGAGATCGTCGGCGACAACGTGACGATGGACGTGCGCGAGGTCGTCGAGCACTACGGCGACACCATCGTGCGCGCCGCCTACGAAGGCGACTTTGACAAGACCAACCTCCCCGACGAAGTGCTCCTGTCGAACTACTTCAGCGTCCGCGACAACAAGATCGTCAGCCTCGTGACCATCTTCAACCAGTCCGCGGAGCTCTAAGCGATGGGCACGACGAACCAGACTCAGGACGCGATCGCTGCCACCGGGCGCTACCAGCTGGACCCCGAGATCGCCACGGCGCTGGCACCGCTGGCCGCGGCCGCTGTCGACGCACCGGTCATCGCCCGCGGTGACTGGCGCGCGCTGCGCGAGAACGCCAACGCCAACCTCGCCTTCCTGGCAAGCCTCGGCGCACCTATCGCCGATGAGGTGCAGATGCAGTCGCTCTCGATCAGGGATGACGATGGCGCCGAAATCAGAGCTCGCTGGTACACGCGTGGCGATGAGTGTCCCGGCGCGGCCGTGGTCTATGCCCACGGCGGAGGAATGATCGCCGGCAACCTCGACGTTTATGACGGGGTGATCGCCGAGTACGTCGCCGCTACCGGGGTGCCATTTCTCTCGGTCGACTATCGCCTGGCTCCCGAGGCGCCGGGCCCACGGCCCGCGGAGGACGTGGACGCCGCCGTCACCTGGCTGCGCAACCAGGCGGCCGAGCTCGGGGTAAGTCCTGAGCGGATCGCGATCATGGGCGACAGCGGAGGCGGGGGCGTTGCCGCCTCCGCGGCAATCATCGCGCGCGATCGCGGGATCGGACTGACGCGCCAGATCCTGATCTATCCGATGCTCGATGACCGCAACCTCGCGGGGGACACGGCGCGCGCGCCGTTTCTCAGCTGGACCTACGACATGAACTTCACCGGCTGGAGCGCCCGGCTCGGTGACCAGTTAGGCGGCGAAGATGTCTCGCCGGTGACCGCGCCGGCGCGGCTGACCGACTTCCGCGGGCTCGCTCCGGCATACGTCGAGGTCGGCGACCTCGACGTATGCCGCGACGAGAACATCGCCTACGCCCAGGGCCTCGCGGCCGCCGAGGTGCCGATCGAGCTGCACGTGCATCCCGGAGCGCCGCACGGCTTCGAGCGCTTCGCCCCCCAATCCCAACTGGCCCGACGCGCGATGCAGGACCGACTGCGCGTCATCCAGGACCTCTAGACCCGCACGAACCCGCTATGGGTGGCGCGCCTTAGGCCGCGTCGTCCTGCGCCTACCTCAACGCAGGGAGACCACGAACCATGAGCGTGCACGTCATCACCGAGCTTCACGCCAAGCCCGGCCGCAGCGATGCCTTGGTCGCGCTGCTCCGCCAGTCCATCCCTGACAGCCGCGCCCACGACGGCTGTGAGGACATCACGATCCGTCAAAACCAGGACGACCGCGCGAACATCGCGTCGCTGACGACATGGACGACCCGCCGCCACTATGAGGAGTACCTCGCCTGGCGCACCGAGATGGGCGACACCGACGCCTTCGAGCAGCTGCTCGATCAGCCGATGTCGATCCGCTACTTCGATCAAGTGGAGTTCAACTGACCACCGGGATGCCGAGTGGGATTTCCCAGGGCCGTCGCCACCTCGACTTCCTCGATCAGGAGGCAATGTCGTGCAGCTACGCCAGCAACGGTCTAGCTCCGCGCAGCCGAACGAATCTCTTCTGCATCCACGAAGCAGGAGCAGCCTCGCTGAACGGACAAGCCCGGCTCACGCTTCTGCTTTGGACGAGTTCCAGCAAGCTGGCAGCGGCGCAGAGCGGCATGGTGGGGGGCTGCGGCTACGACACCCGCTGCGCTCTTGAGGACTCCACGAGGGGTCGGGTCTTCGCGGCGCGAAGGTCTTCCAGCGGCTGCACCGTCGGATCGCTGCACATCGCGAGGATCTCCGCGCGCCCGACGATCTGATCGCGTTCTAGGAGCGTGAACACGGACCCGACGCCGACGGAGCGCGGCAGCTCGTCGGGCATCAGCACCCACGCGCGCGCGAGCCCGCGCTGACCAGGGGCAAGTGCCGAACTGTGCTCAAGCACGACGATCGCGTCGTGCACGACCGGCTCGATGCCACGCCGGCGCTGACCGAACGACATCGCCGCGCGATACCCGTCGAGGACCGGGCGGCGGCGCCCACCGCGATCGGTGTCAACGAGGTCGAGCGACAGGCGCAACACCAGGTTCTGCGGCACGGGCATCCGGCGCCAGACCAGGTCGGTGCCTGAGTCGGCCGGCGCGGGCGCGCGGCTCGGTGCCTCGCCAACGAGCGTGTAGCCGAGCCGCCGGGGCACGGCGCTGCTCGCCGCGTTGGCCTTGTCGTGCCGGATCTCCACGGCGCGCACGTCGGGCATCGCGAGCGCGGCCTCGGTCAGCAGCCGCGCCCCCCGTGTCGCGAGCCCATGACCCAGGAATGCCGGGTGCAGCCAGTATCCGACCTCCACCACCCCAGCCGCGTCCGCGCGGACGCTGAGGCTGCAGCCGCCAGCGATGCGCTCGCCGACGAACATCCCCAGCAGGACGGAACCGCCGCCCTGCCACTCGCGCTCGCACTCAGCGATGAACACCCGTCGCCCCTCGATCGAAATGTCTTCCTCTTCGACCCATGTCACCCACGGCCTCAGGTGCGACGCGCTCTCGGCGATGACGGCGTGCAGCGCCTCCGCGTCGCCGACCACCCACCGCCGCAACACCAGCCCGTCCTCTTCCAGCCGCTCAGGGAGCATCAACCGACGATCATGACCGCTTCAGAGACCGCGCTGACGCTCGTTCTCGTCGCGGCGTCGCGGCAGCCTCGAACCGCCCGCGGCGATCGAGCTCGGCGCCGACCCGCGTGCCAGTGAGGCTCGACGCCCGACGATCGGCATCCTGCTGCTCCTGTCCGCCTCGAACACGCGGGACGCCGCTCTCGCTCTGGACGACGAGGAGCAGTCGGGTTGCCTTGCCGCTGCACGCTCGGACGCGTCGCCAAGGAGACGTGAGCGCAGACGCCCGGCGGCTCAGGATGCGGGGCGCTCCAGTTCGTGGCAAAGCGCAAGCCGGCCTCGAGCGTCTCAGGCGAGCAGAGCGATCGTGGGCTGTCGGCCGGTGGTAGCCGGCCGACAGGCCCGTAGCTAACGATTCCGCGCATCTGGCGAGGAGGAGGGAAGCCGCAAGCCTAGGATCGGAGTCCTGCGCTGATCACGTCACGGGCTTGGTGAAACGCTGGTTCGAGAGAGCTGGCCCCACCCACGCGAGTCCTGCACGACTCATGGATACGGGGCCGCGCTTCGCAGCCACAGGCTCGCATCAGCCTTGGCCAGGCAGCGGCTGGTTGCTGTTCCAGATGTCCCGGGCCATCAGCCATGAGCCGTCCACCTGTCGCTGGTAGATCGTGATGTACTTGCCGCTGTCGCCGATCGAGGGTCCGCCAGCCGCCGGGGTGAGCGCGATCGTGTAGCCGCCACGCTCAAACGCCCAGCCGTCGCCCGCGAGCTCGACTTCGTCGACGTCGAGCGAGAACTCTGCGCGGAAGGCGGTGAGCATTCCGGTGGACCACGCGCGGATGTTCTCGATGCCGATGTTCGCCGCGTCATTCGGGGGCATCTGCACGCCGTCCGGGGTGAAGCAGCTCACCCACGCGTCTGCATCGTTGGCGTTGACGGCGCTCACGTGGGCGTCACGGATGCGGTCGATCGCTTCGAGCTCGTTTGCAACTACGGTCATTGGCCTCTCCCTTTATCGATCCGGCATGGTGGGCGATCAGGTGGGGATCCCGGGAGGACCGAGGATCTTGATGCCGTACTCGGCGGCGAGCGCCATCATGGGCGCCATGTCGGGCGGTTCGGTCGCTGGCGGCGGGATCACCAGCTGTTGGGCGGGCTCGGCGAGCGCGCGGACGAAGTTCTCGAAGCCGGCCGGTTCGGTCACGAGCAGGAACCGTGCCTGCTCGGAGCTGACGATGAACGTGTGCGGGATGTCGCGGGGGCCGTACACGAACGATCCCGCGGGCGCGGTGATCACCTGGCCGCCGACCCAGAAGGTCAGCTCACCCTCGATCACGTAGAACCACTCGTCCTCGTTGTGGTGGACGTGTAGCGGCGAGCCGCTGCCGCGCCGCGCGAGGTGCTCGATCACGGCCACGCGTCCGGCCGTGGTCTCGCTCGAGCTCTTGATCGTGGCGAGCACGCCGAGGAACCACAGCGCCTCGCCTTCGCCGGAGTTGAGCGCGATCGGCGCTAGGACCGGAGCGAGACTCGCCGTGTCGGCGTTCGTTGTTGGTGCTGGTTGCGTGGACACACTGGTCATCACATTCCTCCTTGGGGGCCGGTTCTGCGTGGCCGGCTGCTTGGTAGGAGCATGTTGCGCTTCTGCCCCGCGTTTTTCGATCCCTCGGTTGCGGGGATATTTCGTGCTCGACGTCTTGGACGGGGCGCTCGGTCGGGCCTATAGTCTGCGAATGGGTGCAGCGCGCTGGCAGGTCGACCAGCTGATCGAGGATGTGGCTCGGCTGGGACGCAAGGGTCTCCCGCGTGAGGAGTACTACGGTGAGGTCGCGACACGTTTGCGGCGAGTGGTCGATTGCGACGCGACGTGCTGGCATACGCTCGATCCGCAGACGCGGCTGATCACCAGCGACGCAGGGCAAGAACTGATCAGCGAGGGCGTGCTCACGCCCGAGACAATCTCGGACGCGGGAGCGTTGATCCTCGCCAGCGAGTACTTCGTCAAGGACGTGAACACGTTCGCGGAGCTCGCAGCTCGCCGGGTTCCTGTCGGGATCCTTAGCCACGCGACCAGCGGCAAGCCCGAACGCAGCGCCCGTTACCGAGACCTGCTCGTACCGACGGGGATCCCGTTCGAGCTGCGCGCAGCGTTCGTCAGCCGCGGACGCTGCTGGGGAGCGGTTCATATCGCCCGTAAGGAAGACAAACGTGACTTCACTGCCGGCGACGCAAACGTGCTCGCGCGGATCACCGGCGCGATCGCGGATGGGATCCGCACCACGCTACGCCTCGACGCGGCTCGCGTCCCATCCGACCATGCTGCTCCAGGGCTCGTCGTGCTCAGCGCAAACGACGACGTCGAACTGATCACGCCACCGGCGCGCGAGCTGCTCGCCGCGATGCGCAACCCGTCGCAGTCCCCCGAGGACGAAACGCCGCCCGCGGCGCTTCTCGCGCTTGCCGCGTTCACCCGCCGCAACTCACACGATCCAGAACGGCCCGAAGCGATCGCCGTCCCGACCCGAACCGGCTGGATCACGCTGCACGCCTCGCTGCCCGACGGTTTCGTCGGCGGCAAGGTCGCGATCGTGCTGGAACGCACCCCGAGCCCACAGTCGACTTCGATCCGCCTGGAAGCGTGCGGCGTCACCCCGCGCGAGCGCGAAATCGCGATCCTGCTCGCCCAAGGGCTCACCAACCCCGAGATCGCAACCAGACTGGTGCTCTCCCCCTACACCGTCCAGGACCACATCAAGAGCCTGTTCGAGAAGACCGAAGTGTCCTCACGCCAGGAACTCGTCGCCCGCGTGTTCCTCGACGAATACCTCCCCCAGCTCGCGCAGCGAACCCCACTCACCGCCACCGGCAGCTTCATCCAGCACCCCGACCAACCCAAGTAGGACAAGTCCCGGCACGTCCAAACGCGACAACGATCGCGCCGCCATCGCCGAGCCCGCTCGGACGGTCCGGCAAGTGGCCGGATGCCGCCGACAGCTCCCCTGCAAAGCGCAGAATCCGCGTCAGTCGAAAACGCTAGCCAAGGGCCGCACGGCCGGCTAGCACCGGCCGACAGCCCACGATCGCGCTTGCTCGCCTGAGACGCTCGAGGCCGGCTTGCGCTTTGCCACGCAAGCACCCGCCCGCGTGTGTGGTCGCGGGCGAGTGCCTTCGCCCAAGAGCGAGCGCCTGGTCGGAGCGGCGCGCGTGATCGCATTGCCGACGGAGCGGCAGCCAGCGCGACGCCGCCGCGGACCGCTGATGTTCGTCCGGTGCGAAAGGAGAGCGATAGCGGGAGGCTTGCGCGCCGGCCCAAATGCCGGGTCGTCGGGCGTGAGCCGTGTGGCCATCGAGTCGGGCGTCGGTCCGGCCGGGCCGTCGATGAGCGGCGCACGTAGACTCGCGACCGCGTCCTGGGGCGTCCATCGCTCTAGCACGAACCGGACGCGCCTGACGCCCAACAAATGAGCTCGCCGCAAGCATTCTTCGATAAATAGGCCGACGCGTTCGCCCGCTACGACACCCCGGCGCTGGCCGAGCTCTTTGCCTTCCCGCTGCACGTCGTCAGCGGCGCCGAGAATCCGACGTCGGTCTCGGTCTCGAGCCGCGAGGACTGGCTCCCCGTGCTGGGCGGGTTGATCGGCTCCTACCGTCGGCTCGGCGTGGCCGGCGGGGTGCCGCTCGAACTCGAAATCAGCGAGCTGACGGCCCGCGCGTGCTCCGTGCGCGTGCACTGGGAGCTTCGACGCGACGACGGAAGTGCGATTTACGACTTCGCGGCTATCTACACGCTGGCGCAGGTCGCCGGGGCCTGGCGGGTATTCGCCATCGTCCATGACGAGCTTCCGAAGCTCCAAGCCGCGCTCGGCCGCTGACCCGGGGCGGACGCGGGCGTTCCAACGGCCGTTGGCAGGCTCTCGCAACGGGCGATAACCCGGCGTCTCACGGCGGCCATCCGACGCGACTCAGATCAGTTTCGCACGTCGTCCGTTGCGAGAGCGTCGAGCTCGGTCGTCAGCTCTTCTGCTCTGGGCCAGGCGTTTGCAGAGAAGTCTGCCAAGCACCTGGTCCCTGCTGTTGGCGAATCTGAGGACCGCGCCCGCGGATGCGACTCCGCCCTGCTTCCGTGTTGTCACGGGTACCGCGCCGTGCCACTGGCGCCTGCGGGCGATCGCAAGCGTGGCAAAGCGCAAGCGCGCGCCTCACGGTCGGCTGCCTATCCTAGGCGGCCGGATCCAGGCGTATCTACAGTGTCCGTTGGAGCATCGGCCCGCTTGCGGAACAGCGATCAGCAGGAACGTCGGCTAGCGCTCCGAGCGAACCAGCCGACAGGGACTTGTGTTTGCTGAGCCTGCCGACCGAGCCAGCGGGAGATGGCATCCCCACCATGCTGGCGCACGCCTCGGGAGCCGTCGAGATGCCTGCCTTCCGCGCGCAGCAGGGCTATGGCTCGCGTCGTCAGGATGCTTGCGGCAGAGCGAAACCGGGTGCCGGTCCATGGTTCAGTCCGCGCCTGCGGCGTCCAATCCCCTGTCCGGTGAGCGAAGCGTGCGAACGCACAGCCGCGCCGCAGGGCCGTGCGGTGCACGGTCGTTCGGCCGTGGCACTAGCGTGAGCGCGTCGGCTCGTTCGACACGGTTTGGGCGGCGAGTTCCAGCGAGATTGCGGCTTACGCGGTTTGTTCTGGAGGTCTGCAGTGACGGCGAGCGCTTCTTGGCGAAGCTTCCCGCGAGAGACGCATGCGCACGCGGCGTCGTGCTGAATGGTCTCATCGTTTCCGTAGTTCCTACGGCGCTGCTTGCGGCGTGCATCCGATTCCGGACGCCCGCGATCTGGCCAGACTTCAAAGCTCGGCAAACCGACAAGGACAGCGTGATGGTTCTCATCGCGAAGAAGAAGAGCCATGAGAGCAGCAGTGCCTACGGCCCGAGGTACTCGACGCGATCGCCGCACGGGCGGTGACTCATGGCAACCTCGCGCGCGCCAGCAATGACCACGCCAGCAGAGCAAGCCATTCTCGACCTGCTCGAGCAGCACGACGCCAAAGGCCCCGACGCACCTGACTGGATTCACACGAGGCGCCATCATTTCGAGCGGGGCATGCTGCTCCTGGCCCTCGATCGAGTCCGTAACGCCGAAGCACACGCGCGCACGTTCGATCTCGGTGATCGCTCGACTTGGGACGGCCCGCTCGGATTCTGAAACGCGGCACGACACCGCCGGCACCGGAAGCGTGTCCAGTCCGTCGTGAGCCTCCGAACCGTACTCACGTTGGTCCCGGGCCCTGGAGCACGGTGGCGTCACCGGCCCGCCGCGACGGACCCACCCCTCTCCGACTTGCTGACACTCCGGACCGATCAAGCGCCACCGCCGCCGCACCCACAAGGATGGCCATTCGCCTCGGACTAGGCGAGGTGGATCGCCGTCGTTCGGCAGATCGGCAACGCCCAGGACGTCGATCCCCCCGTGGGCTATCTCCGACACGATCCACCGGGCCGAGCGACCGCACGTTGCCGCGGACGACAGTTGTGGGTCGTCCCGAGACGAAAACGGAGCTGCCACATCGCAGCGGGCACCTCTCCTCGCCAAGCTCGCGTCGCGTGCAGGCGCTCGGCGCGTGCATCTGAACCGCCGCGACGTGACGCTGATCTGCTTCTCGCGCGCGCCGATTGATCGGCTCATCGCCTACAAGAAGCGGATGGGATGGCAGTTCCCCTACGTCTCGACCTATCAGACGGAGTTTCCGTTTGACTTCGGGCTCGCCCTCACGTCCGAGCAGGCGCAGGAGATCCCCGAGGTCAAGGCGATGATCGACAACCCCCCCGGGTGGCTCGAGGACTGGGGGCGGCAGATCGGAGCCAAGCTCGAGGACGGCCTGCGCGAGGGCCCGAGCTTCATCGCCTTCGCGCGCGAGAACGGAACCGTTTACCACACCTACACGGTGATGGCGCCCGATCCGTTCGTCGCGCCGTACCACTCGTTCCTGCTCAAGCGAACGCCGAAGCCTGAGCCCGAGGAGGCCGGCGCCTGGCGCAAGGACGAGTACCCGGACTGATCGCGGTAGGGCACTGGCCCGCAGTCCGACGCCGTCGCGTTCGCGGATAGCGCACGCAGGCGCAGCGCTCTCGCCTTCGCCCAGACACGGGACGTGGTCATGGCGTTTGCGGGAGCCCCGCCGTGGGCGACATTCCAACAGCCCCGCCTCGTCCGGAGCGGCACTGCGGGGCGCTTCCCGTCGATCGTTCAATACTTCTGCATGCAACGCGGAGGAGGCGTGCCATGGATGCGAGTCAGAGCGGCCGCACCTGGCAGTTCACGTAAGGTCGGGCGCCGCCTCGGCCAGCCCGTCAGAGATGGCGCCATGTATCGGTGAAGCGCGTCCCACGGTGCGACAACGACGACGGGAACGCGGCGAGCCTAGTGCCATCGAACTCGCTGAACTTGGCGATCCTCCAATATCGATTCCTCGCGAAGGACCCATGCCGCCCCCGCGCGTTCGTGATCGCGATGCCCGCGAAAACGACCCTTCCGTAGTCAGCGAGTGGCGACAAGTGGCGAGCCCAAATCCCGGCGCCGACTTCCGCCGTCGCTCGGCTACAGGCTCCCTGACCGAATGAAAATGCTCCGCAAGAATACTTGAGCGAGAAAGACTTGCGCTGTGTCGAGTCGAAAAGCGAGAAACGGTACTTGCCCGACACGTAGGTGACGCTCGCAGAGACCGCGTCACCCGGAGTGGGGTCGATTCCCTGCACCTCGTAGAGGTTGTTCATCTCAACGAAAGCCACGTAGGCTTGGAGGGTTCCCGTGCAGAATTCGCGGACCCCAACCCGCTCGGAGTTAGACGCCCCCGAACCCAAGCCCACCCAGACATAGGAGTCGCTGTCGCCCCTGGCCGCAACACCGGCACATGCGACCGCGGGTACCTTCCAACTTGCCGCCACGCGCTGAAACTTCTCCCCACCGGCTTGGTATCCAACCCACGCTTGCGACTTGAGGGAGCCGGCCCACGCGGATCCAAGAAACACGACAACCGTCAGACTGGCGGTGCCGACGACGACGGCGGCACGGACTGCGGTCCTCACTCTGGGCATGGCGTCGGCCCCATTGAATCACGGCAGAGCCGGATGTCGGCCAGCCGATTTCGCTTGAGTCGATACTGCTCCCCACCCGCTGCCCTGTCAAGCACGTGTGCCGAGATCCTCCTTGATCAGACGAGCCGCAGCGACGCCGACGCTGCTCTCACCGAGGAGCGGAGCACTCACCCGCGTCAATCCCGCCAGACCCCCTTTTGCGCGATCAGCGACAACGCCAAGGGTCCGGCGCAACCGCTGCTCCATTCGCAACGCAGAAGCCAGAGCT
>ODAK010008182.1_pt1 | contig 10488 bp, 9 predicted proteins | sample 1539591 | NCBI WGS metagenome assembly ODAK01 (sample SAMEA3539303, study PRJEB22396) | soil metagenome | biome: tundra; feature: field; material: soil | place: USA | collected 2010-05 | depth 0.15 m | reverse complement strand
ATAGCAGCCGCACGAAAGCCCGGCAATGCCGCCGCCGATGATGATGACTTTCCCGGCTGCCGGTTGCGTCAACGCCGGCGTGCCGGAAATTTTTTCTTCCACAGGCATTGCGTCGGGGCGTGGTGATAACTTGGTTGCGTCCTCAATCAGTTTTGCGAGTGTCCCTGTTTTGGCGGCCGGTTTCAAGCCTGCGGGGCAAAGCCCTGATTCGGCGGCGGCCATCTTCGGAGCCTTCACTTCACACAAACCCGGCGAAACTCGCTCTGCTCAATCCAGCCCGATTCGCCGGCCGCGCGGATGAACAAATAATTTCCACGCGCCCGCAGCCCGCGCGCCGGCGTGCCGGCCGACAAAGTTAAAATGATTTCGCTTTCCCGCGTCGGCGTGAGCAGCAGCAGGGCATTCTTTTTCAGGACAAAACCGATTTGCGTGCGGCTCACCACGCCGATGTTTGCCGTCAGGCTGAAGAGGAAAAATCCAAAGGCCAGCGCCGCCAGCGTCTGTTGCCACCCTGCTTTGGGCCATCGGAAAATTCCCGGCAACACCAGCGCGCCCACCGCCAGCCAGAGGCTTGCGCCAGCGAACCACACCCAGACGTTCGGCGGCAGCCACGTTGACTCGGCCTCGAACCACTTCAATTGCGGCGCATCCACCTGCGCCACCTGCCGCGCAAATTTGAGGTTGGCCTCGGCGCGCGCATCGAACGGGTCAATCCACCGCGCCTGTTCCCACGCCAGAATCGCCGCGCCCGCATGACCGCGCTGCCACTCGGCGAGGCCGAGATTCACCAGCGTGCCAGCGGCAGGCTTTGCTTTAAATGAATTATCAAAGGCAATCGCCGCTTCTGGAAACTGGCCCGCACGACTCAACTCCTTGCCCTGCGCAAAAAAATCATTTGTCGCCGCCGCCTGGCTCAAACTCCCCGCGCAAATCAACGCAGCCAAAACAACGCAGCAGCGAGGATTACGCCATCCCAACTGAAATCGTAAATCGTAAATCGTAAATCGTAAATGGATCACAATTTTTCCTCCAGCTTGAACAACACCGCTTCCACGTCTGATTGGAGCGCGAGCATATCCGCCTGCGTCTGCGCCGTGAGGGCAAACCGCGCATCCGCCGCCATAAAAATTTTCCTGACGGTCTCGCCCATCTGACCGCTGGATTCCTCCGCCTCCAACTGCGCCAGCACATCGCCACAAACCAGCGCCTGGGGATTCGCCGGATAATGCGGCGCGACGGCGATGCTCATCGCGTCCGCCGCGTGTCCCACAAACGCCGTCGCGTCGCCCGCGGCCACGGCGGCTTGCAACCGGCGTTTTTCCCGCCGCAACGCGCGGAGCGCCAGACGACGACGCACAATTTCCGGGTGCGCTTCGAGAAACCGGCGGCGGCGATCCCATTGCCACAGCGCGACAAATCCCATCACCGGCGCAACCTGCACGCAGACAAACCAGCCTTGCAGTTGCAACGGTTTCAGGTTCGACACCGATTTGCCCGGTGTCGGTGCGAGGCTGCTCAACTTCAACGGCGTGGCGGATTTGGTTTCGTCGTCGAGCGCGGGCAGTTGCACCGGCAAGCCTTCGCCGACCACCGTGACCAACAGCGGCGTAATCGTGAGATCAACATACTTCGCCGTCGCCAGGTCGAAACAACTGAACGGAATCGCCGGCGTTGCCTGCACTTCATCGGTCTGCGGAATCAGGGTGAAGCCGCTGGCCGGAGGCTGGTCCGCGATGATCTGCCAGTCGCGCGAACGCGGTGGTGCTGGCGGCACGAAGCGCGTCAAATCGCCTTCACCGTGGAAACTAATTTTCAGGTGAACCGGCTCGCCCACGTGCATCCGGTTCGTGGACAACTGCGGCGGGTCGCGGAAAAATTTCCCCATCGCGCCGGTGAAGCCCGGCAATTCACCTTCGGACGGCAAAGGACGGACGTTGATTTCCACTGGATCGGAAACCACCAAAATATATTTCGCCGGCCCGCCAAGAAGGCTCACCTGGCCACGGATGGAAATCGGCGCGGTGAACTCGCGCCCGGCGGTGAATCCCTGCGCCGTGAATTTCTGCGACCCCGCCGCGATCGGCGTCACCGTCATTTCGCAGATGAAGGTCGGCTTGAGCTGACCGTTGACGTTGATGACTTCGATGGACTGGTGCGACGCCGTCTTGTCGGTCATCAGACCGGCACCGTTGAACTGAATTTCCCGGAGCGCCTCGATTTCATTGGCCGGTCCCGTTGGCAGCATCACCCGCACATGGAACGGCTGGCCGAGAAAAATATTCGTCGCCGAAATCTCCAGCACCAGCCGCCGCGCCGCTGGCAAATTGGAATTGTCCGCGACCACGTCCAGTCCCGCCGCCGCAATTTCCACTGGCTCGCCGGAAATGTTCACACTGAAATTGGGAACCGTGAAATGTCCCGCCGTCGTCGTCTGGACTTCATAAACAAACGCCGTGAGCGGACGGAATTTGTTTCCCTGCAACTGCGTCATCTGTCCGCGCGCGCTCGCGCCAAATTTCAGTTCTGCCGGCGTGGAAATTTCGTCCGGCCACGGGATCGAAGACTCGGTCGCGTCCACGTTCACACGGTAAAAAGTTTTTTCACCGGCCCGCACCAGCGGTGGATCGAAAACCGACGTCGCTGTCACCGGGGACGAAACATCCACCGGCGGTTGCGCGATCTGAAGCTGGATGAGTCCGCCCGGCGGCAATTGCGGCGGCAACTGCGCGAGCAGGCAGATTGGCGCAAGCAGCAAGAATGAAAGAAGAACATTCAACATCGAACATTCAACATTCAACGCCCAACGACCCGACGCTCGCGCCCCGATGAAACTTCGGCGTTCGGCGTTGAATGTTGAATGTTGAATGTTTTCCATTCTGAACTTCACCAATTGCGCCCTTTTTTATCTTTCGGCGGCGTGCCTTCTTTGTCGCTCATCGGCAGGCGGCGGGTGCCATCGAGCGAGAGGCCGTCGAGGATTTGACCGGCCTGATCCGGCGACAGCGGAGCCTGCATCTGGTCGCCTTCGCGCCCGGCGTTTTCCTTCTGGCCGGCCAGCGAATCCGGCTTCACACCCGGTTCATCCTCATCGTCATCACCCGCCGCACCGGGCGGCGCATTCGGCGCGGGAATCTGGCCTTTGAGCTTGCTTAACAATTTGCCCAAGTCCTGCCGCTGCTTGCCCATCATTCCCGCCATCTGCTGCATCTGGCGCAGGCTGTCCACGAGCTTGGCAATGCCGCGTTCGACAATTTCCGCGTTCCTCGTCGCATTGGTATCGGCGGGATTCATTTCGGCGGTGCTCTTGAAATCGTCCGCTGCGCGCTGCCATTTGAGCAAAGTTTTTCCGTAAGCTTCCATCGCCGCCTGCACGGCCTTTTCCGCGTCGCGCAATTCATGCCGCACGCCGCGACCTTCAAGATAGGCGGTGATCATCTTGTCCAAATTATTTTCCGCCAGCGCCGACCCCGCCGCGCCGATAGCGTGTTCGCCCGCCGCCAGCGCCGCGTTGCCGCGCGCCGCGACTTTTTGCGCGTCCGGCCCTTTTTTCAACAGCTCGACGCCTTCGGCGAACCGCGCGTGGCCGAGATTGAAAAGCGCCGCCGGCTGGATGCGTTCATCCTGCGCGGCCAGCGCGGACTGAAACATTTTCTCCGCGTCGTCAAATTTTTTCCCGGCGAGCAGCTTCGTTCCCGCATTGTAAAAACCTCGTGCCGTCACCGGCGCGACGACATTTGTCTCCTCAACCGCCAGCGCACGCAAGCAAAGCATTAGCGCAAGCAAAATCAAAACGGGCGCGCGCCCGTTCTGGACGGTGGTTGTTGTCGCGCTGCGACAATATTTGCCCGCGCAGCGGGCATCGAAGCGTGTGAAAGCTCCAACGCGCTGAAAATTCTTTGCGCCGCTTTCGCGCGGCGCTACTCGTCGCAGCGCGACGAGTTCCACCGCACGGCGGACGCGCTCCCCAACCTTCAGCTTTGATGTCGTGAAAAATGTCATGGCGTGGCTGGAAAGGTTTTTCGCCGCGTGCCGATGAGCGATTCAGCGACGAGCAACGCCAGCATCGCGGCGATGAACCAGTGAAAACGGTCCACGCCATTTTTTATGGACTGCCGCAAACCACTGGCGCTGTCCAGCGCGTGAATCGCCGAGCGGACTTGCGTCAAGCCGTCGCCCAATGCGCCCAGTGGATAATAACTCCCGCCCGTCACTTGTGCAATTTCGCGGAGTGTCGTCTCGTCGAGCCGGCTGCGGACAATCTCGCCTTTCGCGTCGCGCACCAGTTCCAACTGCCCGGCGGCGTTGAGCGTTTGGATTTCTTTTCCGGCGGGCGTGCCGACGCCGATGGTGAACACCACCACGCCATTCGTCGCCAGTCTTTTCGCGGTGGTGATGCCGGATTTTTCCAAGTCCTCGCCATCCGTCACCAGCACCACCATTTTGCGGCGGCTGCCTTTTTCCATGGCGTGATTGGCTTCGATCAGCGCGCGGCCAATGTCCGTGCCGGGAATCGGAATCGTTTTTTCGTCCACGGACAAAAGCGTTTCTTCAAACGCGTCCGCATCAAACGTCAGCGGGCATTGGATAAACGCGCTGCCGGCGAATGCCACGAGGCCGACGCGACCGTGGCTCTGTTTTCGCACAAAATCAAGCATGGCAAATTTCGCGCGCTGCATCCGGTTGGGCGCGACGTCGCTAGCCGTCATGCTCTGCGAACAGTCGAGCACAAATACCACGTCCTCACCGAGCCAGGCGTTGCCCGCCTCGACGCTGCCCCATTGCGGCCGCGCCAGCGCCAGTCCGGCCAGCGCGAAAGCCACGAGCACCAAAATGTTTTTGAAACGCCGCCGCGCCGGACTGTGTGACACCGTGAGTTCCTGCACGAAATGAGGCGAAGCCATGCGCGCCAGTTGTTCGCGCCGCGCGTTCGCGGCGTGCCGATGCAGCAACGCCAGCAAAAGCGGCGCGACCGCCGCCAGCCACAGCCAGCGCGGTTCCGCGAAATGGAAGTCGGCAAAGGGCATTTACGATTGACGATTGACGATTGACGATTTGGGCAGGCTGCAAAGCGCAGCACCCAATCGGAAAATGGGCGGCTTTCTGGTTTGTGGGGCGCGGCATTTATGCCGCTTCAACGTCGCTTGCAATTTGTGTGCTGAAGCGGGCTGAAGCCCGCGCTCCGGAGTCTTTGAAATCGTAAATCGTAAATCGTAAATCATAAATCTTTCATGGCACGCGGCGAAATCTCGTGTTCGCCAAAATCAATTCCACCGCCAGCCAGCCCAGGGCGGCGAGCAGCGGCCATTCAAACAACGGCTCGTAAGTGGCAAAACGCCGCAGCTTCACCTCGGATTTTTCCAGGCGGTCAATCTGGTTGTAGATGTTCTGTAACTCACGCGCGTTCGTTGCGCGATAAAATTGTCCGCCGGACAGCGCGGCCATTTTGCCGAGCACGGAATAATTCGCCGGTTGCAGCAGCAGCGTGGGGATCACGTTGCCGCTGGCGTCGAGCTTCAGTTCACCCGTCGCCGGATCGAACGCGGGCAGGTTGCACGGCTGTTCGATGCCGATGCCGATGGCGTAAATTTTTACTCCCAGCGCGGCGGCAAGCTGCGCGGCGGGCAGCGGATCAATTTTTCCCATGTTGTTGTCGCCATCCGTCAGCAGAATCATGATGCGGCTTTTGCTGTTCGGCACGGACTTGAGCCGCTTGGCGGCGACCACCACCGCATCGCCGATGGCCGTGCCGAGATCGGAAATGATGCCAATGTGCAGCCGGGCCAGATTTTCCAGCAGCCAGCCGTGGTTCAACGTCAGCGGACTTGCCAGATACGGCACGCCGGAAAAAGTCACCAGGCCGATGCGGTCGTTCGGACGTTTCTGGACAAAGTCTTTCAGCACGCGGGACGCGATGCTGAAGCGCGACAGCTTTTCCGCAGGCTTGCCCATGTCAATCGCCATCATGGACCACGACAAATCCAGCACGAGCAGGATATCAATGCCCGGCGTCTCGGTCTCGACGTGATAATTCGCCAGCCGCGGCCCGGCGAGCGCAACGATGCCAAGCGCAATCGCCAACAGCCGCAGAAAAAATAAAAATCGTCCGGCCGCCGCGCGGGCTTTTGCGCCCACCGCCCGCGCGATGTCCGCGCTGGAAAAGGTCAGCGCCGACAGCTTGCCGGTCTTGCCGCGCAGCAGCGCGTAAACCGGCAGCAGGCCGAGCAAGGCCAGCAGCCACGGATATTGAAATTCAAATTCGCCGTTCATTGTGGAGCGCGTCCGTCCCCGGACGCAGCGGTATCCGAACTTTGTTGAGTTTGCTGATTGGCGGCGGCTTCTTGCGCTTGGGAATTGGCTGCGCCCGGGACGGGCGCAGCCCGCAGGCGGTGCGCTTCAGCGAGAGAAATCAATTCCAGCGCGCGAGTTGACGTATTGATCGGCGGCAAAAGGTTTGGAGTTCCGCCTTCAGGCGGGCCGGGCCGCGTAAACGTGGAACTCCGAACAGCGGGGGAAAACTTCCGCTCGTCACATTCGCGGAGAAAACTGGAAATAGAAGTGGCGGCCTCCGTTCCAATCTGCTCATTGGCGGCGAGCGCAGTGCAAAATTCCGCCGTGGTCAATTCAGCGGCGGGCAGTTCAAACGCGACGCTGATGTAACGCCGCAGGATTTGCGAAACTTCGCTTAGAGCTTTCCCATCTTCCGGCTGGCGCTGCAATTTCGCCAGCGCCTGGCGCGCCAAAACCTCCGGCGGCAAAATCACTGGTTTTTCCGGCCGCAACATCACGCGTAAAAACAGAAACGCGATGGCAAGGAATGCAAAGCCACCCACGAGGATCGGGGTTTCATGCTGCTCCCAAAATGTCGGCGGGATTTCGCCGTAGGCCGGCACGAGCGTGGACAGTTCGTTCGTGGCGGTCTGGGCGGAAAGCGGCAAGGCGGTTAAAAGCAGAAACATTGAACATTGAACATTCAACGCCCAACACCGAATGAAAACGCCGGCACGCCGCGTCCTTGGACGTTGAGCGTTGAATGTTGAATGTTGAATGTTCATTCCCAATTTCATCCGCGTCGCCGGCCCCGGCGGATTTCAAAGAACCGTTGCAGCACAGGCGCAAACGGTTCGGTGGTGTTCAGGCGCAGCGTGTCCACGCCGGTGCGGATGAGCGCGCGATCCAGTTCCGCCAGCCGTTCAGCGTTGACCGCAGCAAAACGCTCGCGCACGACGTTGCGGGTGGAATCCAGTTCCAGCAACTCGTCCGTCTCGGCGTCTTCGATGGTGAGCAGGCCGGCGTCCGGCAAGGAGCTTTCGCGCGGGTCGTGCAGGTGCAGACAGACAACATCGTGCCGCGTGTTCGTGAGGCCGAGTTCCTGGATGACGTCGCGCGAGTCGCTTAATCGTCCTCGTCCTCGTTCTCGTCCTTCGTCCTCGAATTGCTTGTCACGAATGTTCGAGGACGAGGACGAGAACGAAGGACGAGGAGGAGTTGCTGCCGCCCCGTTGCTGTGCAAAAAATCCGTGAGCAGAAAAACAATCGCGCGGCGGTGCAGGACGTGGTTCAAAAAGCCGAGCGCATGGGAAATCTCCGTGCCGCGACGGCGCGGTTTGAACATCAACATTTCACGGACGAGCCGGAGAATGTGGCGGCGGCCTTTGCGCGGCGGTATGAACAGTTCCACTTCGTCCGTGAACAGCAGCAGCGCGACCTTGTCGCCGTTTTTAGCAGCGGACATGGCGAGCGTGGCCGCGATTTCGGCGGCGAACTCGCGCTTGGTTCGGTTGGCCGAGCCGAAGCTGGACGACGCGGACACGTCCACGGCGAGGACGGCGGTGAGTTCGCGCTCCTCGCGGAAGCGTTTCACGAACGGGCGGCCGAGGCGATGCGTGACGTTCCAGTCAATGTCGCGCACGTCGTCGCCGGGCATGTATTCGCGGAGGTCCTCGAAGTCCATGCCGCGCCCCTTGAAGCCGCTCAAATACGCGCCGCCCATCGTGTCGTTCACGAGGCGGTTCGTGCGGACTTCGACGCGGCGGACGGATTCAAGCAGCTCGGTGACGGTCATGGGAAAACCAAGGTAAAGATGGCGGGTTGGAAAAGGAATGCCAAATCCACTCGGCACAAAAACCTTGCTTGCACAGATGAACCATCGGAGTAAATTAGCGCCATGAGTGCTACGGAAATTCTCGAACAAATTGAACACTTGCCGCGAGCCGAGCAACAGGCCGTTGCCGAAATGGTCTGGGAAAAATTTGGGGCTTTTGAAGACGAACTTACTCCCGAACAATCCGCCGAACTCGACCGTCGCCTTGCTGATTTTGAAAAGAATCCCCACGACGGAATTCCTTGGGAACAAGTAGAAGCCAAGCTTAACAAACGCTTCGGGTGGCAATGAGTCTTCCGGTAGTTTTCAAGCCGTCGGCACTTTCTGAATTTGAGGAGGCGGTGGCTTGGTATGAAGCGGAGCGGCCCGGACTCGGCCAGGAATTCAAGTCGGAGGTAAAATTGGCGCTCCAGCGTGCTCTGGCCAATCCGGAATTTTTTCAGAGAGTTCGTGGCCGCGCACAGAAGATTCGCCTGCGCCGCTTCAAGAAATACGCCATCTACTTTGCTATCAAAGACGGGACGTTTGCTGTCCTGGCTGTTTTTCACGGCGCACGGAATCCAGCGGAACTGCGCCGACGCCTGCCTTGAAAAATCCGCAGCCGATCCATTCACGAGACGGTTCGTGCGGACTTCGACGCGGCGGACGGATTCGAGCAGTTCGGTGACGGTCATGGCACAGGGAATTCTTCAATCGTTTTTCCGTTTTGATCCGTTCGCCAAGCCTTCTGCAAATTCCAAGGACTGCTTTCAGAAGCGCGGGCAACTGTGTAATGGCAGATAAACAAATCACTTTTTTTCGAGAAGCCGAAGGTTGCGGATTGGTGGCGAGAATTGAAATAGGCTCTGACGTAAGACACGCTTTTGCTGTCCGCTGGTTGGGGATCGAAATTGGAATATGCTTCAAGACAAATTGCTGCTTCCTCATTTTTTGACACGCCGGACAGCTGGCCGTTTTCCTTCAAGTTTTCCAGAAATTTCAGCGGCGCTTCGATTTCAGCATTGCTGACTTTCATTGAACTGTCGCCGGCAAGAGGACTGATGTCCGTTTGTTTGAGATACATCATCTGTTTTGGAAAATCCAAAGTGACAAGATGGCGCGCGAAAAAGTTCAATCCCAGCACGTTTGCGTGCCCAACCGCAACGACGGTGATATTTGAATAGGTTTCGCTGTCCCAAACACATTCAGGAAAAAACTGGACGAGGCCGTTGATTGCATTTTTTCCCGCCAAGCCATCAGCTCGGCATCCCATGTCTATCAGCAAGTTCGTGTCCGAACCACCGAGAAGCCCAACATGATGAATGAACGGAAGATTCCCCTTGAACGTCAGCGGATAGGCTTTGCCAAGCTCGGAAGCGTTCACTTGGTCGGGTTTCAGAAAGCGCATTTTCCCTGCGGCAAAATCCAATTGAATACAATAGTGTTTTAGACAGTCCATCCCAAGAATTCTTGATCCACCGACCCAAACCTTGCCGCCGGTGAAAAGACGCGCATTGCCGAGGTAGAGCTTGGGTGCTGCATATGCATCAACTTTGCTTGAACCTTCCCAGCCTGCTGATGTTCCTGCGCCGATGCGCCTGCCTAATTTTGGCTCCAAGGATTTATCAAGAATAGTTCCCGTTGATCCGGTATCCACCATCATTGGAAATTCTTCGCCGTCTTCCATCCGAAGCGTCACATATAAATAATTCCCGCAGCCAGCATCCTTATTAATGCTCACCTCCGCAGGTAATTCCGTTGCCGCGACAATCGCGGACGGATGATGTGTTATCGCGCAGGAACATAAAAACAGCAGACTTAAAAATGTGCCGAGCGCACGAACTGTTGAAATTATTTCTTTCACGGCACAGGCACCGCGTTGAAAACTTTCTTGATGATCGCATCCGTCGTCACCGCCTGTGCCTCGGCTTCGTAGGTCAGGATGATGCGGTGGCGCAGCACGTCGGGGCCGATGCTTTTCACGTCCTCGGGAATCACATAATCGCGGCCTTGCAGCAGCGCCCACGCCTTGGCGGCGAGCGTCAGGAAAATCGTCGCGCGCGGCGACGCGCCGAACTGGATGAAATGTTTCACGTCCAGCTTGAAATCCTGCGGCTTGCGCGTGGCAAAAACAATTTTGACGATGTAATCGCGGATTTTGTCGTCCACATGGATCTGGTCCACGAGCTTGCGCGTCGCCAGAATTTCTTCGAGCGAGACGACGGGTTTCACCGGCTGCTCCGGGCTGGTGAACGCCATGCGATCCAGAATTTTCCGCTCCTCCGCCTCGTTCGGGTAATCAAGAATCACCTTGAACATGAAGCGGTCCACCTGCGCTTCGGGCAGCGGATAAGTGCCTTCCTGGTCAATCGGATTTTCCGTGGCGAGCACGAGGAACGGCGACGGCA
>ODAK010008180.1_pt1 | contig 10489 bp, 7 predicted proteins | sample 1539591 | NCBI WGS metagenome assembly ODAK01 (sample SAMEA3539303, study PRJEB22396) | soil metagenome | biome: tundra; feature: field; material: soil | place: USA | collected 2010-05 | depth 0.15 m | reverse complement strand
TTCAAACCATGTATCGCGAGCTGAACGCCCTGCCAGGAATTTCCGCCGAACGCGCCTTTCTGCCCGACGACGTGGCATCCGCACGCAAGGCCCGAGAAGAGCTGTGCACCTACGAGTCGAATCGCCCGCTGGCGAATTTCCCAGTGGTTGCCTTTTCTCTGGCGTACGAGCTGGAGCTGGCCGGCTTGGTTCATTGCCTGGATTTGGCCGGAATTCCCGCGCTGGCCGCCGAGCGCGACCAAGGCGCCCGGCGATGGCCGCTGGTGGTCATCGGCGGGCCGCTGACCTTTTCGAATCCGGTGCCCGCCGGACCGATGGCCGATGTCATCATCATGGGCGAAGCGGAAGAAGCAATCGGCACCTTCATGCATGCCTTCCGCGAAAGCGCGGACAAGCGCGCACTGCTGGAATCGCTCGCCCGCCTGCCCGGCTTCTTCATTCCGCTCGTGCACGGCGAGCGACCACCCGCGGTGCTAGCAGTAAGCAACACGCGCTTGCCGGCCTACTCGCAAATCGTCACGCCGCACACCGAGCTTTCCGACATGTTCCTCATCGAGGCAGCGCGCGGCTGCAGCCGAACCTGCACCTACTGCGTGATGCGGCGGTCGACCAACGGAGGCATGCGGAAGGTCGAGCCGGATCAGATTCTCCCCAAAATTCCGGAGCACGTCCGCCGTGTCGGCTTGGTCGGAGCAGCGGTGACCGACCACCCGCGCCTGCCGGCAATCTTGCGCGCGCTTATCGATTCGGGACGATCCATCGGCGTGTCCAGCTTGCGCGCCGACCGCCTGAACGATGAGTTGGTGGGCCTGCTGGCTGCGGGCGGCTACCGCACCTTGACCACGGCGTCCGACGGAACGTCGCAACACATGCGCGATGAGATCCGTCGCGGAACCAGCGAAGAGAACCTGCGCAACGCCGCTCGGCTGTGCCGGGCGCACCGTATGAAAGCGCTCAAGCTGTACATGATGCTCGGGCTTCCCGGCGAGACCATGGACGACGTGGACGAGCTCGGGCGTTTCGCCTTGGAGCTCGCTGCGATCGCGCCCCGGTTGGTGATCACCGTGGCACCGTTCGTGGCCAAGCGGAACACGCCGCTCGACCGCTCGCCGTTCGAAAGCATCGCTGTCCTCGATACGAGACTGGCGCGCCTGCGCACAGCCCTGCGCGGGCGCGTGAAGTTGATGGGCGAGTCACCCAAGTGGGCGTGGGTCGAGTATCAACTGGCCCAGGGAGGTTTCCGCCAGGGCCTCGCGACCGTCGCGGCGGCACGGAACGGCGGAAGCTATGCCGCCTGGAAAAGTGCCCTGAACGCCGAGCCAGCGTAAGGCGATTCGGCTAGGCGATCCGTGCTACAACCGCCGTGCGGAGGCACTCATGGGCGCACCGATTCGATTGTCACAGACGACGTTGGCGTTGCTTGCGGTCGCAGCATTGGCGCCAACCGCGGCGCGAGCCCAGGCGTATCCGGATCAGCCGTACCCGCAGCAGGGGTACCCACAACAGCAGCAGGAACAGCAGTACCCTCAGCAGCAGTACCCGCAGCAGGGCTATCCGCAGCAGCAGTACCCGCAGCCGGACTATCAGCAGCAGCCGGGCTACCAGCAACCGCAAAACTATCCGCCGCAGGGCTACGCTCCGCCGGCCAACCAACCACCGCCGGGCTACTACGCTCCGGCCCCCGCGTACCCGCAGCAGCCCACCTATTCGCCGCCCCCACCTCCGCCTGCCTACGTGCCAGCGCCGTCGACGGTGCCGCGCTACCGGCAAGGATTTCTGTGGATGCCGTACATCGGCGCAAACATACCGGTCGGCGATGCGGCAGACGCCTACGGCACCGGACTTCGCCTGGGTGCCCTCTTCGGCCTCAACATCAATTCGTTCCTCTCGCTCAACGGCGAGATGACCATCGACGTGCTCAACTTCAAGACCGGCTCCGGGGTCTCGGCAAGCGGAGCCCAAGTCGACTTCTCGTTCAGCCCGCTGTTCCACTTCAGCGCGCCCATGCTCGAGTTCGTGGTTGGCCCGAAGCTCGGCAGCTTTTACATGTCCGAGACGGTGAGCGAGGCCGGTACCATGGACAGCACCTACAGCGGCGAAGGCATCTCCTACGGCTTCAATGTGGGCGTCTTCATTCCGATCGGCCGCATCGCCATCGGTGGCTTGCTCAGCTACACTGGCCGCGAGTTCGAAAGCTGCGCCGACTGCAGCCTTTATGGCGGCACCGACAACTTCTTTGGCCTTACCGGCGCCATCCTTTACTAGCGCTCGCTCTGGCGCTTGCCTTGGCTGAGTGGCAACACCGATGCGGCCAACCCTGAAGCAGATCAAGGCAGTCCTCGACGGAGCGTTTCCGTCGGGAGAGATGGCCATGCGCATCTCGCGGCGGGCGCAGGCCGGTATCTACTTCTCCCGCCTGCTCGTGCGCATCATGAAGCAGTGGGTGCGCGATCGGTGTCCGCAACAGGCAGCGGCCCTTACCTACCAGACCACGCTGTCGCTGGTGCCATTGCTGGCGCTGGTGTTCGCCGGATTACGACTCACCCACAACTTGGACGTGCAGTCGCGCTTCGTGGACTTTCTGTCGACCCAGGTCCTGCCCGACATGGACCCTGTGGTGGAGCACCTGCAAGGCTTTTCCGACAAGGTGGCGACTGGCGCGGCGGGCGGCATCGGCCTGGCGTTCACTCTCGCGACCTGCTTTTACCTTTTCTACACCATCGAAGACACGTTCAACGCTATCTGGCGCGTGTCCGCCAAGCGCACGTTGGTGCGCAAGTTCATGATCTTCTATCCCATCGCCACGCTTGTGCCGGTGCTGGCGGGCGCCTACCTTTACTGGTCAGGCAAGCTCATCGGCCGTGGGCCACCCGCGCGCTTCTTTGGGCCTCTCATGATTCAATTCGTGGGGCTCTTTCTCATCAATTGGCTCGTCCCCAATTTGCGCGTGCGCTGGTACGCGGCGCTGGCAGGCGCGCTGACCACGGGCGTTGCACTCGAAGGCCTCAAGTGGGCCTTCGTTCACTTCGCCAAACAAGCCCTCCTGAACAGCTACGGCGGCGTCTACGGCCCGCTGGCGCTGGTGCCGCTCATGCTCTTGTGGATTTACGTTTCGTGGTGGCTGGTATTGCTGGGTGTGGAAATCGCCCACGCCATCCAGAACCTCAAGCTGCTCGAAGCAGAAGAGCGCCGCCACAGCGACGACGAGCCCATCAATGGACTGGTGGCGACGCAGATTCTCGCGCTCGTGGCCGCGAATTTCGAAAAAGGCGGACACGGCGTCGACCGAGCGACGCTGAGCCGCGAGTTCGGCCTTTCGGTCGAAGTGATCGATCGCGTCGCCAGCCGACTGCGAGCGAAGGGTCTGCTCGCGCAAGTCGCGGGCGATCGCGAGGGATTCATTCCCGGCCGTACCGCCAACCGGATCTCGCTCGAAGAGGTGCTGGCCGCCTTTCGCTCGACGGACGTACAAACCGCACAGGGAGCGGTTTCGCCTGCGCTTCAGGGACTTATCGATGACCTGGAAAAGACGCGCCAGGACCGCATCGCAGGCAAGACCATTGCCGACCTGATGCCCAAATAGGGCTACCACGAAATCCAGGCGAATTTCGGCTTCGACGATATCAGTCGCCCGATTCTCCCAGAGTCCAGACCTCGCGCCCGCTCTTGAGGAGCTTCTTGTGAATCTTCACGTCATCGGCGCCCTCGGCCTCGGCCATGAGGACGAGCTCGGCGACATCTTCGGGGCTTCCGTCGCAAAAACCCATCGGGTGTGGATGGCTCGGCAGGTTGAGCTGGACCTTGAACTCGCCCCGATCCCAACGGGTCTGCGTGGCATTGTCGTAAGGGTAGATCATGTGGATGCAACAGCATACACCTAGCCCACCACCGGTTCGTGTTGAAGAGCAGATTCTGCCGGGACCAAGACGTCGCGCATGATTTCGCTACCGAGCATTTCATGGGTTGGGGCCTCGACCGCGGGCGCAGGGACGGCGAATTTCGCGCATCCGAATAGAATCGCTGCCACTGCGAGATAGCTCGCGGCGACGACGGGCGTCTGGCCGAAACCGATGGCTTCGCCGTGCATGAAGCCAAAGTATGTCAGGATCGCGCCCGCCAGGGAGAAGGCCGCAGCCCTCTTGAATTGCCTATCGATGATGAAGACGCCGATCGCGCCAAGGACCAGTCCGCCGAGAATAGATCCACCGCCTAGCACTGCAAGGCCGTGGTAAAGAACGCCGTTTTGTCCCAGCTTGTCGAGGCCCACGGCGCTAGCGCTCGTTCCAGCCGCGGCCAGTGAGTTATCGATCTGCAACTTCCCCCACGCCGCCACGTGCGGTGCCAGGGCGAGAATGATCGCCGGAGCGTGGCGCTTCGGCGTTTCTTGAAACGCCTGCGATCCGATGAGCATGCCGATATAGAGAAGAATCGGCGAAATCGCTACTACAGGAATGACGGACACCATCAAGGAAATGATTCCAAACCACGACAAAACAACGACAGTAATCCCCGTCGCTGCCGAATAGCCGATGCGACCGCCCATTGCCTTCCAACCCGGATGCCCGATATAGACGGCGTTGATGAATGGGTTACCCATCAAACAGCCGATCAAACTGACGATTCCGTCCGCTGTCAGAACTCGCGTCGTCGGGAAACTGTCGCCGGCAACTGCTGCACTCTCGACATTGTCGATAGCTTCGACCAAATCGTAGATGCCGAAAGGAATCGCTGTAACCAAAATGACACCCAAGAATTGGAAGCCCGAGAACACATGGCCGACTGCAGGGATCGGCATCGCAAACCCGAAGTTCTGGAATGAGTCCCTGACCTTCGCCAAGCTCATCCCACCGTAGTCAAGCCCGAAGGCCGTCGATGCCCACGCGATGGCGGTGCCAACTGCGATGGCCACCAAACCGGCCGGCACGCCGCGAAAGTAGCGAACGCCACCAAACCAACTGAGCATGATCACCGCGAAACACACGATGCCAATCGCCGGTGTCATGAACATTTCGAGCGCGGGTCGCATCGAGATGAAGGCAATGGAAACGCCGGCGAGCGTGCCCAGCAGCGCCGCCCGCGGTGTGATTTTGCGAATCACGGGGGCCACAAAGCCGCCGACCATGAGAACGAAGCTTTGAATGAAGACCCACGTAAGGCCGGCCTCCCAGCCTTTGACGGGATCTCCTGTCTTGCTCGCGATCGGCAACATGATGACAAACGTGACCACAAACATATGCGGAACACTGATGCCGGACGGCAGGGCACAAACGTCTTGGCGACCGGTCCGCGCAGCCAGCTGATAGGCCAAACGCGCGTAGTACAGCGTGCTCAAGCAAAGCATCAGCCCCGTCGCTGGCAGGATTCGCCCAAATACGAGGTGATCGGGCATCTTCAGCACGAATCGCAACAAACCCGTCAGCACCAACAAATTGACGAGAATGTTGGTCCCGAATCCAAAGAATGCATTCCAATCTCCAGGTGTCCACAGACGCGGCTTCGCCGGACTTACAGTTGTATGCATAGGTCACTCCCTTATCGACGTGATGGAATTCTTTGTTGTCTTCACTTCACCTTCACAGACCGCCACCAATTGCCGTTAGAACTTTGGCCGAGTCCGTGACCCAGCCGAATATCGCGCCCTGAGCCTTGATCATCCGCAGGCCGACCTCGTGGAATTCTGGAAAGTAGGACCCGCAGCAATCCCCAGGTACCACACAGCGATAGCCGCGATCGTTAGCCTCGCGTACGGTCGTGTGCACACATACTTCGGTCGTTACGCCACAGACGATGAGACTGTCGATCTGGCGGTTCTGCAGGATCGAGTGAAGATCCGTGGCGTAGAACGCTCCTTTGCCTGGTTTATCCACAACAGGTTCGTCCGACCACGGCGCCAGAGCCGGGATGATGTCGTGTCCCGGTTCGCCGCGAACCAAGATCCTGCCCATGGGCCCGATGGCACCGATGCGCATACTGGGCGCCCCCCGTTCCAGCTTGGCCTTGGGCGCATCGGATAAGTCGGGGCGGTGGCCTTCTCGGGTATGGACAATTAGCATGTGCCGCCTTCGTGCGGCCGCCAGCAGGGCTTTGCACGGCTCGACCGCTGCGGCTAGAAGCGCCACCTTGTTTCCCAGGGTTTCGCCGAAACCGCCGGGCTCAAGAAAGTCTCGCTGCATGTCGATCATGACGACGGCAGTTCGCTCGATATCGATTGAAACGGCCTCTGGTTCGGCGCTGACTGTGGTGGTACCCATGGTTCCCTCTCAATCCAGACCAGCTTGGTCCGCTTTCTGTTTCGAAGGCTTTTCGACGTCGTAAATTTGTAAACGTCGCCTATCGCCTAAAGGGCGCGGGCAAGTCCAATACCTGGTGACGCGGCAGCGATCGGGCACGCTCTAGCACTACTGATTCAAATTCGGACCGAGCCGGCGTGTCGCGAGGGCCTCGACCGCAACGAACGACGAGGGCGAATACTTGACGTATTTAACCGAGGAGTGAGGCAGCGGGCGAGGGCCGCAGCAGCGACGGCGAAGGGAGAATTTGAATCAGTAGTGCTTGTGCGCTTACGTCTTTGCTCGAAAGCGTGCCACCAGATCGTGAACGAAGCGCAACTTGGTCACGACCTTCTCGCTTGGCGCAAACGGATAAGCGTCTTGCAGTCCCATCGCTCGATTGAGGCCGTTGATCGCCAGCGTGAGAGCAGGCCAGCCTGCGAGTAATTGTTCGAAAGACTCTGTAACAAGGCTTGTGGACGCTGCCAAGGTGGGCTTGTCGTTGACCTTGGCTGGCAGTCGCGGCCCGAGCGAAAGGCCGAACGCAGCCGCAGTTTCCATGGTGTCCCACATGTGTTGGTAATGGGCCCAGGTTTCGGCCCAGTCCTCCCATGGATGCGCAGCCGCGTAGGCGCTGACGTGATCATTTTGCCAGCCGGCGCGCTCGCCCGGGTAGTAGTGCGATTTCAACGCCCCATCGTAAGCGACGGACTCGTCGCCGAACAAAGCACGAAAGGCGTTCAGCAACGCCTGGTCGTTGCGCACCAGTCGGAACCAATAGTAGTGACCACTCTCGTGGCGAAAGTGGCCGAGCAGAGTCCGGTAGGTCTCACCCAAATTCTGGCGGGCGCTCTCGCGAAAAGGATCGTCCGCTTCGGCGATGTTGAGCGTGATGAGTCCGTCCTCGTGTCCCGTCAGAACCGGCGGGCCACCGGCCGCTTGCTTGAGAAAGGCGAACCCGAGGCCCTCCTTGGGATCGTCGCTCTTGCTCGCGAGCGGCAGGCGCCAGGAAAGCAGGGTGTACACGAGCCGCCGCTTGGCCTGCTCGATCTTCAGCCACGCCGCGCGCCCCTCGGGGTCGGACAGATTGGGAATCACCTCATTCAGTCGACACGCTCTGCAAAAGGGGTCTTGGTCCTCGGCACCCACCAGCCAGTTACACGCTTGGTGGTCCACGGTGTTCTTGCACAGGCGGTGCGTGCTTGGCGGCTCGGCGTCAAAAGCGACCATCGCTTGGCGCTCGGGCGCGAAGGCTAGGCGAGCTTGACAGGCGATGCACCGATCGTTTTCGAAGTGGACCAGATTCCCGCATCGGCAAGCGAATAGCTTCATGCATATCCTCGCTGGTCACGATAGCAAGCCGCGTGCCTCCTTGGTCGACGGACGCGAAAACTGGCTTCATTCGCGGGTTCCACGCGGCTTCGAAACCGGCGACGCACGAGAGTACGGCACGTCCAGAGTCGACAGGCCTCACGAGCCCTAGAGGCGCGTTCGCGGACCGGCGCAGTGTGCGCGACGAAAGCTTCCGACAGCAGGTGTTGGCAGGATAAAAGACCACATGAGGGGATTTGTCTTCCCATTCGGCAGATGTGGGGTGTAGTAATCGCAACGTACGGTTATCGAGCTCGTCGATTCAGCACCTACCAGCCTTGTTTGTTCTTCGATCTACTGGGTACAGGATTGGGAGGGGCGACGCGTTATTCGTTCCTTGACTATCAAGCGGTAAGACGAATGGTCGTCTTGCCCGGCAACTAGCAACGGCCCCCATTGCGCTCGACCGCAGGTCGGACGAGCGCACGCGGCTGCGGGCCGAAGAACCTTCCGTGTGCGGGGTACCTGTACCCATCACCGGCTTGGAGGCAGATGTGAACACGCTAACTACTCGCCGCCGGGGTCACAGCCAGCTTCGCGATTGCGCAGTTCACAGTCGACCGTTTGAAAGAGCGGAGCGCAGTTCAGTCAACAAAGGTCAGCATCCAGTTTCTTCTGCACACGTGGCCGTGGGCAGAGGGGCGCGGCACCGTCGGTCCTGGGTGAGTCGTCGCTATCTCCACAACCTGCAGGACTACCGATTCGGAGTTCAGGATGATTACTAGCTCCCATGTTCGCAAAGGAAGTACGGCATTCGCATTAGCACTGCTGCTGGGCCTCGGCCTCCTCGAGGCATGCTCGAAAAGTGATTCCGGTGATGAAGGCACCTCCTCCAGCAGCGGAGGCAAGAGCGGGCCGAGATCCAGCGGAGGAATCTCATCCAACTCGAGTGGCGGCAGCGGGGGCATGGGAAACAATGCCAACGGCAGCGGGACCAACGCAGCGTCGAGCGGGGGCTGACGGGCAAGGCACCCAGCGGAGGCGTCGCGAGCACAGGCGGTAGCAGTGTCGTCTGTGCGGATACTCAACCGCCCGGCGGAACCGACTGTGCTACGTGGAAAACCTGGGGCCAATGCGGCTCGCAGTGGTTCCGGGACAGCCGGCTTTGCGACATCACCTGCGGTGTGTGCGGCGGCTCGTCGACATCCGGCGGAAGCGGCAACTCCGGCATGGCTGGCGCCGGCAGCGGAAGCGGCGGTATGGGCGGAACCACCGTGCCCAAGACCGACACGCCGTTCGTGCCCCCGGTGCCCCCGGCCGACGCGAAACCGACCCCCACGACCTCGGGCAAGGATGGCGCCTTCCGTGTCGATGCCGACGGGCATCTTGCATACAACGGCAAAGCATTCCAGGTACGAGGGGGCAACTGGTTCGGGCTCGAAGGCCAAGACGACCTTCAGCGCCCCGGCGCCATGGAACTCTATATCGGAGCGGTCAGCTGGGCTACGACCGGTAAGCGCACCATCGAACAAACGATGAAAGAAATCACGGGTGCCCCACTCAGCCTGAATACTATTCGATTCCCGATTTCGCCACAGACGCTCGTACCCAACCACGAAGACGGTCTTTACTCTCGAACGGACGTGAAGATCCGCAATAACGATCCGACCTTTTACCCCTACACGGACGCGCTCTCCGTGCTCCAGGACTTCTTGGTCAAGGCGGCCAAGAACAACCTCTACGTCGTTCTCGATATGCACTCGTGCTCGAACCACATCGGATGGCGCGCCGGCAAAATCGACGACGGTCCTCCCTGGACCGATGCCAACCGCGAAAACTACAAGTACAAGAAGGAAGACTACACCTGCAAAACCGGCCCCGACGCCTATGACCGCACCAAGTGGCTCGCGGACATCCACACCCTGGCGAAGCTCCCCAAACAACTTGGGGTCAAGAACGTCATCGGCATCGATTGCTTCAACGAACCATGGAAGTACTCCTGGTCCGAGTGGGCCGAGCTGTCCAAAGCATGCTACGACGCCATTGCTGCCGAGGACGATGACCTGATTGCCATCGTCGAAGGCGTGTCGGGCTCACACGAGGTTGGCGAGGGTGATAGCCGCACGCTCGACCCCGAGCCTTTCGGCGATCCGGCCACGACCACGAACCCAAACTGGGGCGAGAACCTCTACGGCCAGCAGTTCGATCCCATCCAGATCCCGAAGGATCGTCTCTGCTTCTCGCCCCACACCTACGGTCCCGCGGTCTACGTGCAGAAGCAGTTTATCGAGCAAACCGCCGCCTGCGCCGGGCTGGAAGACGATGCTGCCGGAAAGGCCAAGTGCAACCTCGTCGTCGATCGCAAGAACGCAGACGTCGTGGCTAAGTTGCGCAAGGGTTGGGACGATCACTTTGGTTACTTGCATGACAAGGGGTACTGCGTGATCACGGGCGAATTTGGCGGACACACTGGCTGGCCTTTCAACAACCCAGTGAAGCCGCAAGCTGCCACCATCTGGGCACACTTGCCGAAGGACGCTCGCCCCGACTGGGAGTGGCAGAACATCTATGTCGACTATTTGAACTCCAAGAAGATGACCGACTTCCTCTATTGGTCAATCAATCCCGAGTCGGGCGATACGGGCGGGCTCTACAACCACGCCTATACCCTCCAGAATGAGTCTGGCTGGGGACAGTGGCAGGGGCTCGACACGGAAAAGGCCGGGATGCTCGAGAATCTGAAGTAGCATCGAGAGCGCTTTCGAGCTTGCGGTCACTGCGATCGAACGCAGTAGCCGCAAGCCTCGTTGCTAGTGCCGTCCGCCAGAATTTCAACCAGCATTTGGCAGACGATCCATCCCGTCCGGCTGCGTTGCTCCTCGGTTACATACGTCAAGTATGCGCCCTCG
>ODAK010008179.1_pt1 | contig 10489 bp, 7 predicted proteins | sample 1539591 | NCBI WGS metagenome assembly ODAK01 (sample SAMEA3539303, study PRJEB22396) | soil metagenome | biome: tundra; feature: field; material: soil | place: USA | collected 2010-05 | depth 0.15 m | reverse complement strand
GCGGGGATCATTCCCCAGGAGACGCGAGTCGAGTGGGTGTGAGAGGGCTGCGAGCTACCAGCCGCGAGCAAGCCAGCCTGGCGAACTCGAAGCTTTCCTATCTCACCCTCACCGGAAACGAGTACACCGGGTCAATATCCACCGGGATGTTCTCCGTCACCTTGAGAGCAGTTTTCAACTCCGCCGGCATCTGATCGTACTTCTTGAACCAGTTTTCGGCGCGCTGCCGATCTCCAGTAGCTTCGATCTCCAGCAGTTCTTTCGCAAGATCGGCAGTCGCGCCCGCGATCTTCCCGTAATCAATTACGTACCGGCCGCGCGCATTACGGCTCACTGCGCCGCGTTCCAGCAGGTAGTTGAACTCCATCATCTCAGCCTGTCCGTGAGCCTCGGCGATGCCGAAGCGCGCCGTGCGAAACAGATCGCCCACATACGACGCGTAATACTCTTCGAGCTTTTCCTTGGGAAGGACGCCGTGATCCACCAGCCATTGCAAGGCGAACATCCCAGTCACATCGGCCTTCGCTTCTTCCAGGCTGCTATGTAATGGACCGATCGACTCTCGAATGCCGACTTTGCCCGCAGCCGTCCTCGCATACGCCGGCCCGAGTCCATGACAAATCTCGTGCATAATCGTTCCCACCAAATAGCCTTCGCTGGTCACCTTAGCCGCCTGCTCGGGCTCCATCAGCTTGCGCACCACCGGCACGATTACATAATTCACACGCGCGTCCATGAAGTTCTTGAAGAAAAGTTTCTTGCTGCCCTTCTGCTCATGCACGCGCGGATCGTTGGGAAGATTGTCGGCCACTGCCTGGTAGCCATGGGTCAAGTCACCGGTGCGAAACGGAGCATCCACTACTTCCATCGGCGTCTCCAGACCATGCTTGGAGGGACGGTCCTCCGCTGTCAGGGGCAGCGCATCCTGAATTTCGGGCACATACTTTGCGAAGAGCTCGAGTTTCTTACTCTCGCGCTCGTTGCGGACCATCACCGCCGCGCCGTACGACCCCTTCACGCCAAGCAGATCGTCCATATAGGTTTCGTAAGGGGCGAATATGATATCGACCTTTGGATTCTTCAACTCGATCCAGGCCAGGTCACTGGGAAAATAATCGTCGCTGAGCAGCGCATCGGCGCGTAGGCGGAGGAATTTCGCGAACGCTGGGTCGCTGCTTAGGGTTGCCGCCGCTCGCAATGCTCGGGCCGCCGGTTCGAGGAATCTGCGATACGCAATGTGATAGGGAACTGCTTCCAACTTCCCGGTGTGCCACCGAACGATCGTGAACTGATCGTAGATCGCCGCCTTCTCGTCCGGATGCTGCTTGATATACTGCTCCACCTGCGCGCGCGTCAGGTCGGTGGGATAGAACCCATGGCCCGGCGGCATGGGGTCGGTACCTACGAACGGCTTGTTACCGTCGATGAGATCGAAGCGCGAGGCGTTGATCCACAAATAGCGCCGCAGTTCGACATCCCGCGAACTCTTGCTCGCCGCCAACGACTGGTAAAGCGTCAAGGCTTCGGGATCGCTCTGCCGCCAGTAGATGCTTTCCAGATAGCCGCAAGCCTCCACAAGTTTGTGGACGAGTTGTATTTCGCGAGCGCTCAAACCCGCTGTCCGAAACGGCATTTGGACGCGTCGGAATTTCGCTACGCGCTGCGCGAGGTCCGGCACAACCTGCAAGTTCGCCGGGACGCCGCTCTTCGCGGCCGAACCGGTCATGATCCTGGGCGTCCTCGTTTGCGCGGAACTTGAAGGGGAGAACAGAAGAAATATTAACAACAGGAGCCCGGGGTCTTTCATGGGTTTCGATCTTATCAAACTCTCTGCTCGCGCCGGAGCCGGTATCATAGAAGTCATGTGGGAACAAAACGGCGCCCAGACTTTGCTCATCGATGCCGATGACACGCTCTGGGAGAACAACATTTATTTCGAACGCGCGATCGCAAAGTTTATCTCGTTTCTCGACCATCGCGAATACTCGCCCGAGCAGGTTCGCCTCGTGCTCAACGACGTAGAGCGCGATTCCATCCTCAAGCACGGATACGGCCTGCACAGCTTTGCCCATTCGCTCGTGGAAACCTTCGAGAAGCTCTCCGTGGATCCGGTCACGCCTGAGATGCACGAACGTATTCACAGTTTCGCTCACCAGATCGCCGACCATACGATCGAGGTCATTGCCGGCGTGCCTGAGACGCTTGACTACCTTAGCCAAAGACATCACCTCATCCTGATGACCAAAGGACATCCCACGGAGCAGGCCGGAAAAGTTGAGCGCTCGGAATTGAAGGACTATTTTTCCGCAGTGGAAATTGTGGCGGAGAAAGACGAGCCCACCTATCGATCAGCCATCTCCAAGTACGCGCTCGCAGCCGATGTCACTTGGATGGTCGGGAACAGCCCCAAGTCCGATATCAATCCGGCGCTGGCCGCCGGCCTGAACGCCATTTTCGTGCCTCACGACAACACCTGGATCCTGGAGCACGAAGAACTGGCCAGCGCTCCTCCCCGACAGCGACTATTGGTCGTTGATCGGTTTGCCGATCTGAGGAAGCACTTCTAGCGAAATGGTCTTCTCCCAAATAGACACAGGCTGGAAGCCCGGAATCTCTTCCGGTTCCAGCCTGCGCTTCGATCAACTTGTGAACCGCTCTAGTTTGTCGAACCGGCTGCGGTGTTCGCGGCGGTCGTCGCGGTTGTTGGGTTCGTTGTGGTCGTCGAGTTGTAACGCGCAAGCCGCGGGAAGAACGGCGTTACCTCGAACGGCATTTTGTCACGCGCGGAGGTGATGGCTACCGGCTGTGTCTTGACGATCTCGACTTTATCGTCCCAAGGGTTCAGCTTAACGCGTCCGCCCAGGGGCAATGCCGCGATCTGGTCGAGCTTGTTCCAATCGAGTGCCGGAGCCGAAGTGGCCAGCTGTGCCATCCGGGTCACCGTTCCGTTGTCGGTCATGCTATTGCCCAGGTGTGCCTGCAGCAGAGCGGTCAAGTGTGGAGAGCGCGTCTGCAGCGCCTTCAGGAAAAGCCCAGCCGAGTCCAGCTTCTGCGCATACGGAGAAGCTTTCAGCATCTCGATCGCCTTCTTGTCGGCTGCCGTTTCTTCTTCTGGAATGTGTTTGAAGCCGAGGTTCTGGAAAGTTCCTTCGTCGGAGAACAGCATACGATCGTTGAACGCATACTGGCTGCCCAGGTTATGTCCCAGAACGATGTGCGCCAGTTCGTGGGAAAGCACCATGGCAAGGCTGGCTTCATCGGGAAGGACGTCGATCAGCCCGCGGCTCACGATGATCGTGTTGCCGACGCTGAAGGTTTCCAGCGGAGAAGTGGTCAATACGCGCGTCCGCACCGGCCGCGGCAATTCCACGTTGTTGGTGATCTCCAGATTGTTCACGACGGTTTGCAGAACTTTGTCCACATCGCCTTCAGGCGACAGTAAACCGGCGCGCTCCAACCGCTCGATTACGTTGTCTTCCGCCTGCTGCTGCCATTGGCGCTCGGCCGCCAGGGGCGTAGCGTCCTGCGTGGTGGGTGTCTCGTCTTTCACGCTGTCCACTCGGATCTGCGTCAATTCGTCGTTCGGCGTTCCCATCTTCAGGTTGTAACCCCACATGCGCGTCTGTGCTTTGAACGCGATCTTGTTCTTCGCTCCCGCTGTGAAGTCGCCTTCTTCGCTATAGATGTAAGTAGGCAGCCAGTAGCCCGGAATCAGGTTGAGCCGCCAGCTGTCCATGTGGAAGTAATACGTGTTGTGCGAAGGCCGTGCATAGGTGCCATTTAGCCGCACGATGTTGAAATCCTGATCCTCGACCCAGATGCGGCCCAGGAACCGGCCCCGGCCGGCGTCTTTTTTCGGTGTGACGTCGAATACGAGGCACCGCACATCGCCCAGGAACTCGCGTCGCGCGTAGTGAAAATCATAGTGCTGCCGGTCGAAATCGCTCCGGTCCGCATAGATCATCCACGAAAAGCCGAGCGGCTGGTACTGGAACTTGAACTTGTTCACCAGGCCGCCGAGCAGATGCTTCTCCATGCCTTCGACCTTGTGCTTATCGCCCTTCTCCGAAAGATAATCGGACCGGTCAATCGAATCGCTCAGATCCATGCGGCCAAGGAAATAGTGATCGTCCTGCGGAATCGGCCCGAGTTGCGGATCTTGCGTGAGGTTCTGCAGATAGGTTTCGACAATAGGCGTGCGCGGCGAGAGAAACTTGATCAAGTCCTTCTCGCGCAGGATCACGCGGTCCACCACCTGATCCATGGTGGTCGGCTGCGCCAGTGTTGTCTGGACCTGCGTTGAAGGGGTTTGGGCCGTTTGTTGCGCCTGCACATTCTGCGGTGCGGACGTTGATTGTTGGGCCGCTGCTGTCATCGTTATTGCCAGCACAGCCAGAACCATCCAATTCGTAGTGCGCATAACATTCATCTCCAAGTTTCAATACGCCAGTTGAAATACCACGTGCACAATTGCCGTCGAATCCACAGCCTGCCCGCTCCGCATCGCCGGTTTAAAACGCATCCGGTTAGCGGCAGCTGCGGCAGCCTCATCCAGTCCATGACCCAAGCCCCGCACTACTCGATTTACTCGTAACTGTCCATTCGCTCCGAACTGCACTTCGAGCAATACTTCACCTTCGAGTTTCAGATCTCTAGCTTCCTGTGTGTAAACCGGTTTCGGCTTCTCGGTGATCTCGACCGCTGTGGTGGCCGGTCCGCTATCCATCCGCTGCACGTGCGGCACGTTCTGAGCGATTTCCTGATTTCCGAATCCTGAGGTTTGCACCCCGGCATTGCCTCGCCCACTGCTTCGCCCGTCGCCGCGTCCCGGAGTTGCGACACCGGTGCCGAAATCCGCGCTGGCTACCGTTCCCTTGATTCCTTTTGCCCCTCCCGAGCCGTTCCCCTGGCCCGGACCCACTGGCATGTCAAATGACCCCGCTGCGGCAGCGATCAGCTTGCCGTTGGCCTTGCTGTTTGCGTTGGGCTTCAATCCATTTGGATCGCCAAACCCGCCCGTCTGCACTCTTGCAATGGCAGCATTCACGGTTGGCGTTACCGAACTTCCCTGAAACTCACCGGTATGAATCAATACCGGCCGTGCGCCTCCCGCAGTCTGCTTCAGCACGGCGGGTGCGAAGTTATTCAGCGCCACTTTCGGTGGTTCGATCTCCTGCGGCGCCTGCTTGCGCACGCGGAGCTCGTGAGGCACAACCAGCTTCGGCGTCTGGAAGACCGGATCCCGCGGCAACAGCTTTGCCCGTACCGGCAGCGGCTTCGGTTTTGGCGCCGGCTGCGGCCTCAGCGATGGCAGCGGAATCAGTTCGGTCACGTGGTAGTTCGACGCAATGATCAGCGTCTCGGGCACAATGATTCCAAACATCGCGAGTAACGCAATGAATGCCGTGACCATCCCGTAGCTCGCGGCAAAAGTCCGCCAATCCCACTTCTTTTCGGGCAAAAGGCCGAGTTGAAATTCACGGTTGAACGTAGGCATTCATTGACTCCAATAGGGGACCGAGTAACGGGGAGGTCACTCAGAGTTGGAGTCTCCACCTTAGGGGAGTTTCGGGAGGGGGTAAACGTGTCGCCTGCGCGTGTCCTTTGGTAACCGTTTTCGCGCGGTGGTCGAATTACTGAAAGTATCTGGAAAAGCGAATTCGAAAAGGCATTTCCCAATTACTTTAGTGTCGACGCGCGCCGTCGTGCGAAATAGTAGAAGACCGGAACGCCCGCCAGAATCACCAGACATCCGGCGGCTGAGTTGGCCAGATTATCGGTGAACGTGTAATAAAGGAGAGCCGCCGAAGCCAGTATGAAGACCGCAGGTATCACGGGATAACCCAGTACGCGGTACGGGCGATCCACCTCCGGTTCACGGCGGCGGAAGACGAACACCGTGCTGCCCGCGATCATGTAGAAGAGCCATTCTGCAAAGATCGCCAGTGAGAACAATTGGCGGAAGCTGCCTCCGAGCAAGAGCAGCGCGATCGAAAGCCCGCACTGCACTGCCAGCGACACCGAGGGAGTGTGGAAGCGCGGATGCACTTCGGCAATTGCCTTGAAAAAATATCCATCGCGCGACATGGCATAGGGAACCCGCGCACCGCTCATGATGGTGCCATTCAAAGTCACCAGCATCGATACCGCAATGCCCACCGAAACCAGGCTGGCGCCAGCGTGCCCTAGAACCATTGCAACCGCGTCCGCTGCCGGGCGCTCGGAAGCCGCCACCAACGCCGCCGGCATTACATACTGCACCGCCGCGTTAACCAGAACATACAGCAGGCCTACCGTAGCCACGCCCCAGATCAGGGAGAGCGGAATGTTGCGCTGCGGGTTGCGAATCTCGCCGGCGACCATGTTTAAATCGTTCCAGCCGTCATAAGCCCAGAGCGCCGCCACCAGTGCGGCAAAGAATCCGGCCATGCCACCTTTCGCACCCGCGAACTCAGTGGCAAAATTTCCCCACGTTCCCCCCTTGTAACTGAATCCGACGACTACGATTCCGAGTATGATCGCGACTTTCAGCAATGTGAATACAAACTGAAACTCCCCCGCTTTGCGCACGCCGATGTAATTCAGCCACGTGATCGCGATTGCCGCGCCGATCGCCACCAGTTGCCCATAGGTGACGGCGAAGGGATGCCGAGTCCATGAGGTCGAGAAGCAGGGCTGTAAAAAGAATGAGAAAACCGGGAAAGTTCCCAGGGTGCGCACCAGCCCGGTTGTGACGGTCGCGATCGACGCCGGCTTGGCGATCAGAAACCACGTCCAGCCGTACAAAAAGCCCGCCAGCGGCCCATAGGCGTCGCGCACATACACATACTCGCCGCCCGCCTGCGGCTTCATCGCGCCCAGTTCCGCATACGTCAGGGCGCCAAAAAAAGAGAGCACTCCCCCAACCAGCCACGCGAGATAGACAATGCGGGCCGACCCAACGGCAATCATCATCTCCTTCGGAACCAGAAAAATCCCGCTGCCAATGATCGTCCCGACCACCACCGCTCCGGCGTGGGAGAGTTTCAAATCGCGCGCGAGTTCTGCCCTGGGTGTTCCCCTATGCGCCTCTATGTACCCTGTGGTTTCAGATTTCATCGGCTCCCCAAAGGAAACTGGCTAAATATCCAAGCGCGAATGTAATACAGGTCCCAATCGCCACCCACCACGTAAACGCGACGCGTGACCAACCCCACAAATAGAGCTCGACGCCGAGTCCGCCGATCATTCCGACAATCGCGCCCGTCTGATTAGCTCGGCGCGTCAAAATGCCAAGCAGGAATACACCCAACAATGCGCCGTAGGCCACCGAGGCAATCTGCAGACCGACCTCGATCACGCGGCCTACGCGATGCAACGCGAGCAACGCCAGCAAAAACAGAACCAGAGCCCAGACCACGGTCGCCAATCGTGCCAGGCGCAGACGCTTTGCCTCGCTCGCCTCCGGCCGGAAACGAAAATAAAGATCCATCATCGAACTGGACGAAAGGGAATTGAGTGCCGCGCTCAGGTTCGACATCGCTGCCGCCAGAATCGCGGCGATCAGCAGACCGGAAATCCCGTGCGGCATGCGGCTGACGATGAATGTTGGATAGATCCTGTCGGCCCGCCCGAACGTTACCGACGGCACCTGATAGTAAGCAAACAGCATCACACCCACGAAAAGAAACAACCCAAACTGAAACAGGATCGCGATGCCGCTTGAGAGGAGTGCCAGCGCAGATTGCCGCTGGTTGCGCGCCGCCAGCAGTCTTTGCACGATGAGCTGGTCGGTCCCGTGGCTCGCCGTGGTCAAGAATGCTCCGCCAATGATTCCCGCCCACAGCGTGTATGGCTTCGCAAGATCCAAATACGGCCCATGCGATGCGACCGCATGATTGAAGAAAGAAAGATCGAACACTCGGAATTTGTCGAGGCTCGCGGCAATCGCGTGTGCCGAATTCCACCCCCCAGGAATCAAGTGCAGAATTGTAACCAGCCCCACCAGCGTCCCGCCGATATAAATGAACGTCTGCACGACGTCGGTCCAGATCACCGCCGCCAGTCCGCCCTCAAACGTGTAGATCAAAGTGAGCAGCGTGATGATCGCAATCGAGGTGATCTCGCCCGTTCCGAGCGCGATCGATACCACGATCGACACCGCGTATACGCGCACACCTTCCGCCGCGGCCCTGGTCAGCAGAAAGAGCCCCGCTGTCACCGTGCGCAGCGCAGGACCGAAGCGCCGCTCGATCAGTTGGTAAGCCGTGTAAAGATCCCCGCGAAAATACTGCGGCAGCAGTACGAAACTGATAATGACGCGTCCGACCACGTATCCCATCACCACTTGCAGAAAAGTCAGATTCGAATCGTAGGCGAGCCCGGGAATGCTGATGATCGTCAGCGTGCTGGTCTCCGCCGCCACAATGGAAAGCGCAATCGCCCACCAGGGAATGTCGCGGTCGGCCAGAAAGTAGTCGCGCATCGTCCGCTGCCGCTTGCGGAAGCGCAAGCCAAACAGCGTGATCCCCGCCAGATACAGCGCGATAATCAGCAGGTCGATCCGATTCAATCCCAACCGCGCACCCTTCCATCGCTCGTGTAGAGACGCGGCTTGCGCGTCTCTTCCAGCTGGATAAAGTTTCGAGCATTGTACAAGCATGTTCCGAGCGCCGAGTAGCCTGCGAACTCTGTGTTAGAACTACTAGCGTGACTGCACGATCGGATCATCAGATCGCCGGATGTTCAAATCATCCGATGATCCGATGACCCGATGACCCGATCCAATGGCTTTCTATCTCGGAATCGACGGCGGCGGCACCAAGACTCGCTGCGTCCTGGGCAATGAAACCACCGTGCTGGCGACGGCAGTCTCCGGCGGTTGCAACATCGTTCGCTTTGGCGAGATCCATGCTCAGGAGAGCAAGGCCCGCGAATCGCTCCATACCGCGGTCCGTCAAGCGTGTGCGGTTGCCAAAATCTCTCCCCAAGAGCTCCAAACCATTTGTATCGGCGCCGCTGGCGCCGCCCGGCCCGATGCGGCCGCAAGACTTCGCAGCATCCTTATCGAGTTGAATCCCCAACTCGATATTCAAGTTGTCGGTGACAACGTCATCGCCCTGGAAGCCGCATTCGGCTCCCGCCCCGGAGTCATCGCGATTGCTGGCACCGGCTCTGTCATCTATGGACGCGATGCCAGCGGACGTACCGCGCGCGCCGGGGGCTGGGGGTTCGCGATCTCCGACGAAGGCTCCGGCCACTGGATCGGACGCCACGCTATTTCTGCCCTACTGCGCGCCCGAGATCAAGGCCGCGAAACCTCGCTCACCGCGCTTATTCTCGAAGCCTGGAAGCTCGACAACATCGACGCGCTTATCCAGCACGCCAACGCGACTCCGCCTCCCGAATTCCCGCGCCTGTTTCCGATTGTTGTCCATGCCGCGGACCGAGGCGACACCACCGCCCACGATCTCCTGGTGCACGCCGGCACCGAACTGGCCGCGCTCGCCGGCATCGTCCTCCGGTGCGTCGCTCCCGCTCCGCCCCATGTTCCTGTGGCCATGACGGGCAGCGTCTTTCGTCAGTCGGCGGAGGTGCGCCGGGTTTTCTACAATCATCTCGAAGCCAGCTTTCCCGGGATCAAACTTCGCGCCGATTTCGTCGATCCGGTGATGGGAGCGCTCGCACTCGCGCGGGCCGCGGGCCGCGCGAAAACAGGCTGAGAAGGAACTGTAGTAGAGACGCGGTGTGCCGCGTCTCCCACCACGAAACCTGGGTAGGTTTAGGGATTTCTTTTATGACGGATGAGGAAGCGCCGCCACAGTCTGGTGCGGGCACAACGACCGCCTCTGTCATTCCGCTGCCGGACGCAATTCGCAGCGACGAGCGCGACGACTTGGTGCGCGCCGCTGGCGATCCTGTTCTCACCGGAGATCTGGCTCTCGCCCTGCTCAAGCGCGCCGATCTGCCGGGCGAAGTGTTGGAACAACTCTCAAAGAATCGCTCCGCGCTCAAGCTGCGTAAAGTGAAGATCGCGCTGGCCTGCCATCCGCATACGCCGCGCCACGTTTCCGTGCCGATGATCCGGCAGTTCTACACCTTCGATTTGATGAAAGTAGCGCTCTCGCCCGTCGTTCCCGCCGACGTGAAACTTTCCGCCGATGAGACGCTGATTGCGCGGCTCAAAACGATTACGCTCGGCGAACGTTTGACGCTGGCGCGGCGAGCCTCGGGAAGAATTGCGGGCGCGCTTCTGCTGGACGCCGAACAACGAATCATGCGCGCGGCCCTCGAGAATTCGCGGTTGACCGAAGCGCCCGTCGTGCAGGCGGTTCTCAATTCGTCGGCGAGTGTTGCGCTGGTTCAGGCGGTTTCGCGGCACGCCAAGTGGTCGTATCGCCGCGATGTGCAGATTGCATTGCTGCGAACCGAGCATCTTTCGCTGGCCCGCGCCCTCGCATTCGCTAGCGGAATCTCGCCATTGCAACTTGTCGAAATCCTGCAGACCTCC
>ODAK010008178.1_pt1 | contig 10491 bp, 9 predicted proteins | sample 1539591 | NCBI WGS metagenome assembly ODAK01 (sample SAMEA3539303, study PRJEB22396) | soil metagenome | biome: tundra; feature: field; material: soil | place: USA | collected 2010-05 | depth 0.15 m | reverse complement strand
AGATGGGGACGCGGTCCGGATGACCTCCGCGAACAGGCAGGAGTACCGCCCGCATGGCACGTCTCGTCGGCGTCGACCTCCCCCGCGACAAGCGGCTCGAGGTGGCGCTCACCTACGTCTACGGCATCGGCCGAACCCGGGCGGTGGAAACGCTGAGCAACACCGGCGTCAGCCCCGACATCCGGGTCAAGGATGTGTCGGACGAAGATCTGCTCAAGCTGCGCGAGTGGATCGAGGCCAACTACAAGATCGAGGGTGACCTCCGTCGCGAGACCGCCGCAGACATTCGGCGCAAGGTTGAGATCGGGTGCTACCAGGGCATCCGTCACCGCCGGGGCCTGCCGGTCCACGGCCAACGAACCCACACCAACGCGCGCACCCGCAAGGGGCCGCGCAAGGCTGTGGCCGGCAAGAAGAAGCCAGGCAAGAAGTAGCCCCGGTAGTCCTTCGGACACCGATCGGGTCCGACGACCTCAGCTTTCAGGAGTCAGCAGCAGATGCCACCGAAGACGCGCCAACAAGGCGCCGGCGCGAAGAAAGTGCGCCGCAAAGAAAAGAAGAACGTGGCCCACGGCCATGCTCACATCAAGAGCACGTTCAATAACACGATCGTGTCGATCACCGATCCCACGGGTGCGGTGATCGCGTGGGCCAGCGCCGGCCACGTCGGCTTCAAGGGTTCGCGCAAGTCGACCCCCTTCGCCGCCCAGATGGCCGCTGAGTCGGCCGGCCGTCGGGCGCAGGAGCACGGCATGCGCAAGGTCGACGTCTTCGTGAAGGGTCCCGGCTCCGGGCGCGAGACCGCGATCCGTTCCTTGCAGGCCGTCGGCCTCGAGGTCGGTTCGATCCAGGACGTCACCCCGGTACCCCACAACGGGTGCCGGCCGCCGAAGCGCCGGAGGGTCTGACCATGGCCAGGTACACCGGCCCCGACTGCAAGCGATGCCGTCGGGAAAAGACCAAGCTGTTCCTCAAGGGCGCCAAGTGTGATTCGCCGAAGTGCCCGATCGAGATCCGCCCCTACCCGCCGGGTGAGCACGGTCGCGGTCGCACCAAGGACAGCGAATACCTACTGCAGATGCGCGAGAAGCAGAAGTGCGCGCGCATCTACGGCGTCCTCGAAAAGCAGTTTCGCGGTTACTACGAAGAGGCGAGCGGGAAGTCCGGCCGGACCGGCGAGAACCTGCTGCGCATTCTCGAGAGCCGTCTCGACAACGTCGTCTACCGTTCGGGATTTGCGGCCAGTCGTGACCAGGCGCGCCAGTTCGTGCGCCACGGCCACTTCCTGGTCAACGGCCACCGGGTCGACATCCCGAGCTACCGGGTCTCCGAGAGTGACATCGTCGAGGTAGCCGAGAAGTCCCGCGAGCTCGACCCGTTCATCATTGCCCGCGCAGTGGCCGGCGAGAAGCCGGCACCGGCGTGGCTCGAAGTACTGCCCAGCCGGTTGCGGGTGCTCGTGCATTCGCTGCCGGTCCGTCAGGTCATCGACACTCAGGTGCAAGAGCAGCTGATCGTCGAGTTCTACTCCAAGTAGGAACCAAGCAAGACCTAAGCAAGACACTGTCGCGCACCGGTCACCGACCGGCTCGCGCGGTGCAGGTCCCAACTACTCGCGGCGTCAAATAGCGGTCGCCCCGAGAACCGGAGGAAATCGTGCTCATCGCACAACGCCCCACCATCAGTGAAGACGGCGTCGACGACGTTCGCTCGCGTTTTGTCATCGAGCCACTCGAGCCAGGCTTCGGCTACACGCTCGGCAACTCGCTTCGCCGCACATTGCTGTCGTCGATTCCTGGCGCGGCCGTCACCAGCATCCGCATCGAAGGCGTGCTGCACGAGTTCTCAACAGTGCCCGGTGTGAAGGAAGACGTCACCGAAATCATCCTGAACATCAAGGAGCTCGTCGTCTCCAGCGAGCACGACGAGCCGGTCGTCATGTACCTGCGCAAGCAGGGCCCGGGCGACGTCACCGCGGCTGACATTGCGCCGCCTGCGGGCGTCGAGGTGCACAACCCGGAGCTGAAGATCGCGACGCTGAACGGCAAGGGCAAGCTCGAGATCGAGCTGACCGTCGAGCGCGGTCGTGGCTACGTACAGGCGAACGCGAACAAGCAGCCGAGCCACGAGATCGGCCGCATCCCGATCGACTCGATCTACTCGCCGGTCTTGAAGGTGACCTTCAAGGTTGAGGCGACCCGAGTCGAGCAGCGCACCGACTTCGACAAGCTCATCGTGGACGTCGAAACGAAGCCGTGTATGCGCCCGCGCGACGCCGTTGCCAGTGCAGGCAAGACGCTCGTCGAGTTGTTCGGTCTTGCTCGCGAGCTGAACATCGACGCTGAGGGCATCGACATCGGTCCTTCACCGACCGACGCCGCACTCGCCGCCGACCTTGCGCTGCCGATCGAGGACCTCAACCTCACCGTGCGGTCGTACAACTGCCTCAAGCGGGAAGGTATCCACACGGTCGGCGAGCTCGTCTCGCGCAGCGAAGCGGACCTGCTCGACATCCGCAACTTCGGTGCGAAGTCGATCGACGAGGTCAAGGCCAAGCTCATCGAGATGGGCTTGAACCTGAAGGATGCGCCTCCCGGATTCGACCCGAGCAGCGTCGTCTACGCCGGCGACGATGACGACTTCGATGACCAAAACTACGCGGAGACCGAACAGCTCTGAGTCTGAGATGCACTGAGTCTCAGATGCACTGAGCCGTGCTCGACCGGCTACCCGAGTACTGAACTGTTACCCGAGAACTACTGTTACCTGAGAACTGAAGTGTTGACCTAGGAAGGCCAGGACATGCCGACGCCCACGAAGGGACCCCGCCTCGGCGGCGGCTCGTCGCACGAGCGGATCATTCTCGCGAACCTCGCGACCGCGTTGTTCGAGCACGGCCACATCACGACGACGCTGGCCAAGGCCAAGCGGCTGCGCCCGGTGGCCGAGCGCCTGGTCACCAAGGCCAAGCGGGGCGACCTGCACTCGCGTCGCCAAGTCATGACGATCGTCCGCGACAAGACGGTGGTGCATGGTCTGTTCACGCAGATCGGCCCGCGCTACCTCAACCGGCCCGGTGGATACACCCGCATCGTGAAGCTCGGACCGCGCAAGGGCGACAACGCTCCGATGGCGGTCATCGAGCTGGTCGAGCCTCTGGCGGAGCAGGTGGTCGCCGAGGCAACCGGGGCAACCCGCCGCGGCGCCAAGGAGCGAACCGCAAGGACGCCTGCTGCTCCAACTGCGAGGAAGGCCGCCGAACTCGAAGCCCTCGACGCCGCGGCGCAAGCGGCTGCCGAAGCAGCGGAGGACGCCGAGGCCGAGGGTGACGTCGAAGGCGCCGCACTCGCAGCCGCCGAAGCGGACGAGGCCGCGGCAAAGGCAGAAGAGCTAGCTGGGGAGATCGGCGACGATACGTCCGCCGAACTCGCCGGTGAGGCCCTGGCATTCGAAGAGATCGCGGACGAGGCTGCCGACGCCGCCAAGAAGGCCGCAGCGTCCGAGGACGACGCCTGAGCAGCAACGACAGCCCGCAGGACCTCGACGAGCCCGGCCACCCCAATCACGGGATGACCGGGCTCGTTCGGCTCCGGGTCGACTTCGGTTACGACGGCACGGCCTTCTTCGGCTGGGCCCGTCAACCCGGTCTGCGAACAGTTCAGGGCGTTCTCGAGCCGGCATTCGCGACCGTGCTACGCCTGCCGACGCCTCCGCTCGTCATCATCGCCGGTCGCACGGACGCTGGGGTGCACGCGCGGGGTCAGGTCGCGCACGTCGACGTGCCTGCTGACGCTGACCCGCTGCAGGCGATGCTCGACGGCGATGCCGGGCCGTACGCCGTTGCGCGTCGGCTCAACGGCGTCCTCGGGCTCGACGTCCGGGTGCGATCGGTCACGGTGGCGCCCAGTGGGTTCCACGCACGGTTCGCAGCGTTGAGCCGGCGGTACTCCTACCGCGTCGCCGATCACTGGTTCTTTCCGCCTCGTCGCCATGACACGCTCGCGCATCCGCACCCGCTTGACCTCGAGGCGATGAACGCGGCGGCGTCACTGCTTCTCGGAGAGCGAGACTTCGCCGCCTTCTGCCGCCGCCGCGAGGGGGCAACGACGGTGCGAACGCTGCTCGTGCTCGAGTGGGCTCGTGACGACGTTGGGGTAGCCATCGCGCGCGTCGAAGCCGACGCGTTCTGCCACTCGATGGTGCGCTCGTTGATCGGCACCTTGCTCGAGGTGGGAGACGGCAAGCGGGACGTCGGGTGGCCGGCCGCCGTTTTGGCGGGCAGGGACCGATCAGCGGCCGCGCGCGTTGCCGCGGCGCACGCGCTCACGCTTGAAGAAGTCCGCTATCCGCCGGACGCCGAGTTGCTCGCGCGAACTCAGCAAACGCGCCGGCGCCGCGATCAAGCTGCAGAGTGATGGGGTTACGCGTTCACCAGTTCGGTTCGTAGCTCGTGGCTTCCGTCCGGCAATGGGGCTTCGTAGTAGATCCGATAGCCCCCAGCCGGCAGCGCGACGACGTCGAGGTAGCGGGCACTGCTCACTGGAGTCCCGCCGGACGATGCCCAACCGTCGGGCGGGTTCTTCAGGGCAGCCAGGCCGGTGCGTTCGGAGAAGTTCTCCTCCTTGGACGCCCGCCCGTCGTAGGACGCGCGACCGTCGGCCAGCACCGCCGTGATCCTGGCGCCGCGCGCGTCCCACGCGCCCGGGCGGCTGGCCAACGTGATCGCGCCCCAGTTCCAGGTCAGGCCGTCGGCGCTGGTCGCGTACCGGCTGTACATCCGATCCTCCTCACCGGGCACCTCCAGCGGGTGGCAACAGATCCAGGCCCGCCACTGGGCGCCGACGCGCTGGATCACGGGGTCCTTGACCGCGGTGCGTTCGTCGCCAGGGAAGACCGGCTGAGGATCGGCGTCCTGCAGGCCCGCGGGGTCGTTGGCCTCCACCACGTCGATACGCCAGTGTTTGCTGCCAGGTGTCGCGCACGAAACGTAGAGCCGCCACCGGCCGGCCTCGGTGCGTACGATCGCCGGGCGCTCGAGCGACTCGGCGCCGAATCGGTGCTTGTTCAAGCGACTTACGGTCGTCAACCCCACGCCGTCCCTGCTTCGCGCGACGACAAGCTGGGACCCGCGCTGGTCGACTGACCTGATCCGGTAGGCGACCATGAAGCCGCCGTCGTCGTCGAGTGCCGCGCTCGACGCCCCGACCCAGTTGCCGGCTCCAGGCGCTGGGGCGGGCACAACCACGTCGAAGTCGGTCGAGCCCGGGAGCGGGAACCTCGCCATGCTGCGGATACTCCCACCGAACAGCGCTCCACGCTGTGAGCGAACGCTGGCCGGGAAGCAGCCGGGCCCTCCGTGAGTTGAGCGTAGGAGACTCAAGGAGGCGGCACATGCCCAACCCATCTTCCGACCCGCGGCCAGACCAGGTCGTCGAACTCCCGGTGCTCTGGCTGGACGACGAGGTCATCCTTCCTGGGATGGTGGCCCCGATCGCCCTCGACGCAGGGACACAGGCTGCCGTCGACGCGGCGCGCAACGCTGCCGATTCGCGGCTGCTCGTCGTTCCCCGGAATGAGGGGGCATTCGCAAGTCACGGCGTTCTTGCCGTCATCGAGCAAGTCGGCCGGCTGCCACAGGGTGGCCAGGCTGTCGTCGTCCGAGGTGTGCAGCGCGCCAGGATCGGTGCGGGCGTGTCCGGCGCCGGTGCCGCGCTGTGGGTGCAGGCAACGCTGGTTGAGGACACGGCGTCGACGACGCGTTCCCATGAGCTTGCCGCCGACTACCGCGCGCTGGTGATCTCGATCCTCCAGATGCGCGGCGCCTACCAGGTAATCGACACGGTCCAGCGGGTCAACGACGCGGCGACGCTGTCGGATCTCGCTGGCTACGCGTCGTATCTCGACACCGAGCAGAAGCTGTGGCTGCTCGAGACGGCTGACGTCGACGTCCGGCTGGAAAAGCTTTCGGAGTGGGCGCGGGCGCAGCTCGCCGAGCTCGAGGTCAGCGGCCGGATCCGCGACGAGGTTCGCGAAGGCATGGAGAAGACGCAACGCGAGTTCTTGCTGCGCCAGCAGCTTGCCGCGATCCGCAAGGAACTAGGTGAGGGGGAACCCGACGGCGCCGACGATTACCGGGCGCGGGTCGAGACGGTCGAACTGCCCGAGAAGGTCAGAGAAGCGGCGCTGCGTGAAGTCGGCAAGCTCGAACGCGGCAGCGACCAGAGCCCGGAGGCGGGCTGGATCCGCACCTGGCTCGACACCGTGCTTGAGCTGCCGTGGAACACGCGCACGCAGGACAGCACCGACATCACTGCTGCCCGCGCGATCCTCGACGCCGACCACGAAGGCCTGGACGACGTGAAGGACCGGATCGTCGAACACCTGGCCGTGCGGGCCCGCCGAGCCGAGCGTGGCCTCGAGCTCGTCGGAGGTCGTGGCAGTGGTGCTGTGCTTGCACTCGTCGGCCCGCCCGGCGTCGGCAAGACGTCACTCGGTGAATCCGTTGCCCGTGCGCTCGATCGCAAGTTCGTGCGGGTAGCACTGGGTGGCGTGCGCGACGAGGCCGAGATCCGCGGGCACCGTCGCACGTACGTCGGCGCGCTGCCCGGTCGCATCGTGCGCGCGATTCGTGAGGCCGGTTCGATGAATCCCGTCGTGCTGCTCGACGAGGTCGACAAGATCGGCTCGGACTATCGCGGTGATCCTGCGAGTGCTCTTCTCGAAGTGCTTGACCCCGCGCAGAACCACACGTTCCGCGACCACTACCTCGAGCTGGAGCTTGACCTGTCGGACGTGCTCTTCCTGGCGACCGCGAACGTGTTGGACACCATCCCCGACGCGTTGCTCGACCGGATGGAGGTCGTGCGGCTCGACGGTTACACCGAGGACGAGAAGGTCGCCATCGCGCGCAACCACCTGCTGCTGCGGCAATTGTCGCGAGCGGCTCTCGATGCGACCGAGATCGACATCGACGACGAAGCGCTGCGCCTGATCGCGGCTGAGCACACTCGTGAAGCTGGCGTTCGTCAGCTGGAGCGGGCAATCGCACGGGTGCTGCGAAAGGCGGCGACCCGGCTCGCGTCAGCTCCGGAGAGCGTGCCCGTTCACGTCACCGCACAGACACTCACCGAGTTTCTTGGGCGACCGAGGTTCACACCCGAGAGCGCCGAACGCACCGCCGTCCCCGGAGTTGCGACCGGGCTTGCAGTGACCGGTGCTGGTGGCGACGTGCTCTTTATCGAGGCCACCGCGATGGCGGGTGAAACCGGGCTTACGCTGACCGGTCAGCTAGGCGACGTGATGAAGGAGTCCGCACACATTGCGTTGTCGTATCTGCGCTCGCACGGTTCCGAGCTTGGGATCAAGGGTCTCGACGCCTCGAGGTTCGAGCAGGCGATCCACCTGCACGTGCCCGCTGGTGCCGTGCCCAAGGACGGCCCGTCGGCCGGCGTCACGATGGTCACGGCGCTCGCGTCGCTCGCCACTGGGCGTCCGGTGCGCGACGACGTCGGCATGACCGGCGAGGTTACGCTGAACGGTCGTGTCCTGCCGATCGGCGGCGTCAAGCAGAAGCTCCTGGCCGCGCATCGTGCCGGGTTGAAGACCATTTTCTTGCCGCAGCGCAACGGTCCCGACCTCGATGACGTGCCGAGTGCGGTGCTCGCGGACCTCGACGTCCGGCTCGTGGCCGACGTTGCCGACATCGTTCGCGAGGCGCTCGAAGCTCCGGTGGAGGCCGCAGCGGCGGCATAACCCGGGTGCGTGCTTGGCTGTCGATGGCCCAGACTGCGTCGACGTGGGTCACGTCGACGTCGTCTCGGTTCGGCACATGCTGCCGAACGGCCGCTTGCTGCTCGATGACGTGAGCTTCCGGGTCGGCGAGGGCGCGAAGGTCGCGCTCGTCGGAGCGAACGGTGCCGGGAAGACGACGCTGCTGCGGCTGGTTGCGGGTGACGAAGTGCCGCAGGGGGGCACCATCGGGCGCAGTGGCGGACTCGGCGTCATGCGCCAGTTCATCGGGTCTGTGCAGGACGCCACCACCGTGCGCGACTTGCTGCTCTCGGTGTCGCCACCGGGCGTGCGCGCGGCCGGCGCCGAGGTCGCTGCTGCCGAACTCGCAATGATGGAAACCGACGACGAGCCGACACAACTTCGGTACGCGCACGCCCTTGCTAACTGGGGTGACGCGGGTGGCTACGAGGCCGAAGTGGCGTGGGACGTATGCACCATAGAGGCGCTGGGGTTGAGCTTCGACCGGTGCCAGTACCGGCTCGTCGCGACGCTGTCGGGTGGTGAGCAGAAGCGGCTCGTGCTCGAGGCGCTGTTGCGCGGCCAGGACGACGTCCTGCTGCTCGACGAACCCGACAACTACCTCGACGTGCCGGGCAAGCGATGGCTCGAACAACGCCTGGCAGAGTCCGCGAAATCAGTGCTGCTGATCTCGCACGACCGCGAATTGCTCGACAGAGTCGCGAATCGCATCGTCACGATCGAGGGCGGCACGGCGTGGACGCACGGAGGTGGCTTCGCTTCCTACCATCAGGCCAGGCGGGACCGGCACAGTCGCCTCGACGAGCTACGCAAACGCTGGGATGAGGAGCACCGACGGCTCGTGGAGTTGGTGCGTACGCTGCAACAGCAGGCGAAGATCTCACCGGACATGGCGAGCAAGTACCACGCCATGCAGACGAGGCTGGCGAAATTCGAAGACGCCGGCCCACCGCCGTCCGCGCCACCACAACAGAAGGTCGCGATGCGGTTGCGTGGTGGACGCACCGGGCTGCGGGCAGTCACCTGCGAACACCTGGAACTGACCGGCCTTGCGGCGCCGTTCGACCTGGAGATCTTCTACGGCGAGCGGGTGGCGGTGCTCGGCGCGAACGGGTCCGGCAAATCACATTTCCTGCGGCTGCTCGCGGGTGACGATGTGCGGCACACCGGCGTTGCGAAGCTCGGTGCTCGAGTCGTGCCGGGCTGGTTCGCGCAAACCCACGAGCACGCCGAACTGGCCGGTCGCCCGCTCGCGCACGTGTTGTGGGCCGACCACGCCCACGATCGCGGCCGGGCCATGAACGTGCTCCGGCGCTACGAACTCGACGAGCAGGTTGACCAGCCCTTCGACACGTTGTCGGGTGGCCAGCAGGCTCGATTCCAGATCCTGCTGCTCGAGATCTCAGGAGCGACGTTGTTGCTACTCGACGAGCCGACCGACAACCTCGACGTCGCCAGCGCCGAAGCTCTCGAAGACGCGCTCGAGGCGTTCGACGGGACCGTGATCGCCGTGACTCACGACCGCTGGTTCGCCCGCTCCTTCGACCGCTTCGTCATATTCGGGTCGGACGCGACCGTCACCGAGTCATCGAAGCCGATCTGGGACGGCGTCCGGCCGGCCCGCTGACTGAGCGTCAGGTCGCCGCCGCGGATCGCTCGGCGACCGATCAGCACAACGACGCAGGCGAGCGCCAGCGCGCCGGCAGCAACACCGAAGCCGGCGTGCGGGCTTTGATGGGTGATCGCGAAGCCCGCCGCGGCTTCGCCGGCGGCGGCGCCCATCAACGCACCACTGGTGATCCAGGCGAACGATTCGGTGGCGGCACCAGGCAGCGCGATCCGCTGAACAACCTGGTTGATGCAGGAGAAGCACGGTGCGTAATTCAGGCCGCCGACGAACAGCAGGACGCCGAGCAGCACCAGATTCGTGACGGGGATCAATGCCACGGTGAAGACCGTGATCGCCCCGACGAAGAACACGATGCGAGTCGACATGCGACCCGGCCAGCTGCGCGACCCGAACGTCATGCCCCCGAGCAAGCTGCCGACACCCCAGACTGCGATCAAGGTGCCCGCCGCGCCGTTTCCCGCGACCCGGCGAGCGGTGGCGATGGTCGAGACGTCGATCGCCGCGAACCCGATCACCATGGTGAACACGGTGCAGACCAGGATCCGGACGCCGACCGAGCGCAGCGCCGCGTGGGAGGTCGCGGTCTTGCGGGAGCCGCGCGTCTCGCGGGAGGACCGGCTCGACGCCAGGCCGAGCGCGCCAACCCCCGAGAGCACGCCCGAGGCCGCGACTGCGGCTGCCGAGCCGAACGCCGCATTGATCGCCACTGCCAATAACGGCCCGACGATGAACACCAGCTCCGTCATGCTCGATTCGATGCTGTAGGTGGTCTCGAGCACGGCCGGGTCGGTCACCACTTTGGGCCACAAGGTGCGCGCGCTGACCAGCGCAGGTGGCTGGCAAAGGCCCATCAACGTCGACGCGATGAGCAGCGGCCCGATGGCGCCGCGCGGGGGCAGGACGGCCAGGAAGATGCCGGCGCTCGCGACCGCGACCGCCGTCGGCAGCAGCACCACGGTCTGACCCCGGCGGTCGACGAGGCGCGACCAGAGCGGCGCGCCGGCGCCGACGCCGACGGCTCCGACCGCGCCAACCAGCCCGGCCCGGGCATAAGTACCGCCCGACTGGGTGATGCGCAGCACGATGGCGAG
>ODAK010008177.1_pt1 | contig 10491 bp, 11 predicted proteins | sample 1539591 | NCBI WGS metagenome assembly ODAK01 (sample SAMEA3539303, study PRJEB22396) | soil metagenome | biome: tundra; feature: field; material: soil | place: USA | collected 2010-05 | depth 0.15 m | reverse complement strand
ATCTCGATCTACGCAGCCTACGCTTTGTTTCTCCGCTGCGCCCAGCGCTGCTTGGCCAGTTCGGAAAGTTTCTTCCGGGCTTCTGCACTCATCGGGGGGCGACCGCTAGATTTCTTCGGCGCAGCGCCCTTTTTTCCGCTGGCTTTCGTGCTCGTGGTCGTGCCCTTGTTCTGGCGTTGAGCCCATCGTTGCTTCATCGCCTCGGAGATACGTTTACGAGCCGCCGCGCTCATCGTACGTCGTTTCTTGCTGGGAGCAGGAGCGGCTGTTTTCGACTTGGGCGGCCGACCACGGCGAGGTGCGGACGAGAAGAGTCCTTCGAGTGCAGCGATGGCATGGCTGATGCGGCTGAATTCTGCCTTGAGCTCCGACAATATGTTTTGAAGGTCCATGTGACTCCTTCCTGGAAGTGTGAGCGCAAATAGTGTAGCAGCAGGGGATGCTGTTCCTCTGTCCTCTCGCATCTTGCTGCTTTCCCCATTTCCGATACGGGCGGCTGACGGGCAAGAATGCAGCAGTTGTGCAGCGGAAGGTGAACTGATTGGCCAAAGTTCGAGATTTCCACAGAATTCTTTCAAATTCGTTGAATGAAATTCGAATTTGAAGGTATGAAGCACTGGAGGAATAACCCGATGAACGAATCAAAAGACAATGGCAGATGTGATGCAGTAGGCAGAGCGTTCGCAGGCAGTCAGCGCCAGATTCAACTGTATGTCACCCAAAGTTTTGACCCCTTTTCGGCAGGAGGTTCGCCTCCGCCAGTCACAGGTTCGCAGCTTGCGGAGCGAACAGGCGAGATCGCGCACAGCACGCCGAATCGAGTATTTCTAGCCTGAGATCTAGCAGCCTATCCCGTCCCTGCCGACGAGTTGTACAATGCTGACGGCTCTCGCCGGAAAGGTTGTTCGATCGTGAGACCGTTGTCAATCGTCCTTGCGTTCGCTTTATCAGCCCCGTCCTTGCTGATTGCTCAACTGGCTGAGCCCCAGCGCCCACTCGATGGCGGTACCCGAGAAATTTTGGTCAGCATTTTGATTCCGTCCATCCCAAATGCCCCGTTCAGCGCAATCGTTAATACAGAATGGATTCGGCCTCTCTCTGATGGAAGTTCGGTTACGCTCCGGAATCACCGAGCCATCGCCAGGGATAGAGCAGGGCGGATATTCCAAGAGCGGCGGCTGCTGGTTCCCGAGGATGGTAGGCACGAGTCAGTCGTCACCAAGATCGAGATCAGCGACCCCGTTTCCCACAAGCTGTATATCTGTGTTCCATCCGAACGTGTGTGTCAGCTGGAGTTCTTCAATGCCCCGGCGTTTGCTGCGCCTGCAGGAAGCAACAAGAGCGGTTCAAACGCGTCGACGAATTCTTCAAGCCGGGAGGATCTAGGCCCGCAAACCATCTTTGGCCTGGAGACCGAGGGTACTCTTGAAGAACAATTGATCGCGCCGGGAGTTATCGGCAACGACCAGCCGCTTAAACTCATTTCAGAATACTGGTATTCGCCCCAGCTAGGCGTCAATCTCATAAGTAAGCGCCAAGATCCTCGATTCGGCACACAGAATTTCGTGTTGTCAGATATTGTGGTCGGCGAACCCGATTCCAAGCACTTTCTCTTGCCCTCCAACACGAGGGTGATCGACCTGCGTGACCCTGCCGACCGCACGAATTCCCATCCGTGACGCACAGCCAGCCCAAGAAAATTTCGTACGCGGAGAAGCTGGTCAGATTGATGACGCACTCGTTCCTCGTACTGAGGCACAAGTGGTCAGGCCTATTGGGGCTGTGAGTTCGACCTTGAGTCATTCACCAGGCGGCAGACCAAAGCCCACGTGGTACCGGACCGCGTTGCGACGTTGCTCAGACTCATGCCAGACAGCCGATCCCGCACCACGGCAGGCCGGTCCAGATTCAACTTGGCCCGACCAATCTGCCTACCTTCCAGCCTCGCCCGGCGCATCCCGGCCTTGACACGCTCAATAACAAGGTTCCGTTCCAGTTCTGCGATCGCGCCGATGATGACGATCATGGCCCGACCCAGCGGTCCGCCGGTGTCCACATTCTCGCGGTGGCTGACGAACTCGATATTGAGATGATTGAGTTCGTCCAGCACTTCCAGGAAATGCCTTGTGGATCTGGCAACCCGATCGAACGCTGCCACCATCAGGACATCAAACTTGCCACGCCGGGCATCTGCCATAAGCCGATCGAGACCTGGCCTTTTCGCTTTAGACCCGCTGATTATGTCGCTGTATTCTCCAACGATTTCGTAGCCACGCTGAGCAGCCATTTGGCGCAGGTCGAGCAGTTGGGTTTCCGGTGCTGATCTGAGGTCGAGACACGGGTGTACAGCGCGGCTCGCTCCACTGGTTCACCTCATCCCAACCCTTTAAGTCGAACCCCACCTTGTCAGCAGGTAGTGCCGCCAGCCGCGTGGACCGCCGCAGGGACAGCACACCCTCGATCAAGTCAGCCGCCGTGATCTCATCACCGCGCTCAAACGATTTCTGCCCAGCGATCACATACGACTCCCGGAGCTGGGCGAAGGAGTAGCCACCGGACAACACAACTGCTGCCTCAATTTCCTCCGGCGTGAAGCTGCCGTTCAGCATTTTGAAGTAGCGGGTGCGTAATTCTGGGGTCGGATCGGGAAATAACACGACGCGATCGAATCTTCCAGGTCGTCTTAAAATCGCGAGGTCCAGCAGGGGCGTAGTTCGCGCCGGCTGTCCTCAACGGGTCAATTTCTTAGTTTCTCAATCCGCCGCTGGAGCCCGAGGAACGTGAACTGGCAGCGATTGAGGGATGGATTTTGGGGGTGGTGTGAGACGGACTGGATGCGTTGGGCGTGGGCAAGGCCAAAAGCCGCATCAACCGTCTCCCCGACCCTCAAACGAGGGGCATGATTGCTCACTCTCGTGGGGCACTCGACTATTGGGGTAACGGGAGGGCTACTGCCCACGCTGGGGCGTATTTTTGTATTTCTTGGCGTTGCGAAGCTGTGCGGTGAATCACCGATGGATGTGATGTCTAAAACGACACGGAGGCATCGGCCTACGCACTAGCCTGTTTTTCCGCGATGTCGCCCACGATGGGCAGCTTGAACATCTCGTGCTGGTAAGCCTTAACCACCAACAGAATCCATAGCGCCAACTCGGCCAGACCCAACAGACTCCAAATGCCGAACATGAAAATGGGCAGAATGTGGCTGAAGATCGATAGCACAACCTGCAGCACGATCAGTGCGCCACAGGTAAACAGACACTGGAAAGCATGAAAGCGAACGAAGCGGTTGCGATTGAAGGGCTCGATCAGCAAAAAGAGAATCGCTGGAATGATGGTGAAATAGGCCAGCATTCCCGCCACGTTCTCGGCCATGGGAAGCGAACCCGTGCTGGTCGAAACTGGAACTGCGGAAATGCCGCCGCCACTGGCTTTGCCGCACTTCGGACAGAACGCCGAGTTGTCGGCCATCTGCGTGCCACAAGCGGAACAGAATGGCATTACGACCTCCATGTCAGACGATGGATGGAAAACAGGGAGCGGCGAGGCTTGCGAATTCCCTGCCCCTTGCAAGACGTGTTCAGAATAGCCCCAACGATACACCTTGGTGCGGATGAAATGAACCTGTGCGGCTGGAAATCATGACCCGTCTCCCAGATCGGGCGACTGCGAAATCCGTGTTTGTACACCACCGCAGCTTGGTTACGACGGGCTGACCTAAACAGGTCGCTTCCGCAGTTTCTCAAGCTGCCGCTGGAGCCCGAAGAACGTCAACTGGGGAACGTAGAAACCAACTGGTTCATGGCGGTGGTCTTTGATGAGGACGTGACGATCTATGGGGCTGGGCACGTCGGTGGGTCGGTACCGGGGAACTCGTCCAACTCTCGACGAATCGCGAATACGGCAAAAGAGAAAAGCTGATCCAGCATCGGGTGCCGCCTTACAGTTCTTAATTGGTGCTGGCGGCGAGCAACCGAGGCTCAGGGATTTCTCCGATGCGCGTGGGTTTAGCCGTGGCAGTGGCATAGCCCTACGCAAGCGCAGGACTTTGCCACTCGGCAGAAAACCAGTCTCGGTACAACTTCGGTACAATTGAGAGGGAGATAGAAGTTCTTTTCCGTCCCTAAGCGACACCAAATGAAGCAGTTAGAGTTTTTAGCTTCATGGTTCGGGACCAGGGGGTCGGAGGTTCAAATCCTCTCTCCCCGACCAATCTTCTTTGGAATCAACTACTTCTAAGCCCGCCAACCTTCGATGAACCCCTGGTTTCATGGATTCTCAGTTGGTGACCATTTGATCCCCTGAATTCAATAACATAGGCATGCCACCACCCGCGGTTTCCGAACAATTTGGGTCCATTGTCGAAATGTCCTCGCACTCCCCGCCAACCGCATGGGTGCCTCTGCGCTGTCAGCACATCGCGAAGCCTAGCGATATGCGATCATTTTGGCGTCAAGAAACGGCGCATGCCGGTAGGACTTTGCTTTGGGCAAAATTGAAAGTGAACTTCCAAACCTTGCGACATCCCTGGCGGAGGTAAGACGCCTGCGTGAAGAAAATGCTCGACTGCGAAGCCTCTTGATCGAGCATGACCTGCACATTCCGGAGACTCCATCCACAACGGGGATGTCTCGGACCACGAGCACGACATCAACATCTGGCCAGTCCCCAGTGGGCACGGCGGAACAGCGGATCGCATTGTTTCGCAGCTTATTCCGTGGGCGCGACGACGTATATGCCATTCGCTGGGAGAGCGCCGACGGGCGATCCGGATACATGCCCAAGGCAGATCGTGACTGGAAATCGTATCTAAGTGCCAAAGACGAGGAGCGCAAGAAGGTTGATCGCCTGACGCGAAAATTCAGGCCGCTTACCGATGACGTTGTTCGTGCGCACCTTGTCGGCGAACACACGGTCGGGATTTACCCGCTCCTGCAGGAAGAGACTTGCTGGCTGCTGGCGGTGGATTTTGACAAGAAGACATGGCAAAAGGACGCCACTGCGTTTCTCGCGGTATGTCACGAACTGAAAGTGCCTGCGGCCTTGGAACGTTCCCGGTCGGGAAACGGTGGACACGTGTGGATTTTCTTTGAGAGGGCGATCTCTGCCACAACCGCGCGAAAACTGGGCTGTGCCATCCTCACCCGAACCATGGAGTCCCGCCACCAGGTGGGACTGGATTCATATGACCGGTTCTTTCCCAACCAGGACACGATGCCCAAGGGTGGGCTTGGCAACCTAATCGCCCTCCCTCTCCAAAAGGGTCCACGGGCGCACGGGAACAGCGTCTTTGTCGATGCGAACTTTCATCCCTATCCGGATCAGTGGGGATTCCTGGCAAGCCTAGGAAAGATTTCCGCCGATGCCGTCGAGGCAGTAGTGCTTGAAGCGCAACGACGCGGAGATCTCATTGGGGTCAGAATCAGCATTGCAGAAGACGAGGGACAAGATCCGTGGACGTTGCTGCCGTCACAAAAGAGAGTGGAGCGCCCAATACCAGGACCTTTCCCAACGCAGGTGCAAATCATTCGCGCCAATCTCGTGTACATCGAGAAAAATGGTCTATCGTCGGCGATGTTAAACCGGCTGCTACGCTTGGCAGCATTTCAGAATCCCGAATTCTATAAGGCCCAGGCAATGCGCCTTCCCACTTTCAATAAGCCGAGAGTGATCGCGTGCGGCGAAGATCTTGCCAATCACATTGCGTTGCCGCGTGGCTGCCTCTCGGAGGTGGTGGAGTTGTTCGAAGAGCATGGCATCAAGACAGACATTCGTGACGAGCGGGTTGCCGGCCTTCCAATTGATGTGGAGTTCTCTGGCCAGTTGCGCCCGTTGCAAACGGATGCTGTCTCTATGATTGCCCAACACGATGAGGGAATTCTCTGTGCACCCACTGCGTTCGGCAAGACTGCTGTGGCTGCATGGCTAATCGCCGCACGAAAAGTAAATACCCTCGTACTGGTTCACCGCCAACAACTGCTGGACCAGTGGCATGCAAGGTTAGCAATGTTCCTAAATCTTCCAGCCAAGTCAATCGGCCAAATTGGCGGAGGAAAGAGCGAGCGCACCGGCTGTGTTGACATCGCAATCATCCAAAGCACCCACGACAAAAACGGAGTCAAGGATTTCGTCGCAGAGTACGGTCAAGTCATCGTCGATGAGTGCCACCATTTGTCGGCGTTCACCTTCGAGCAGGTGATGAAGCAGGTGAAAGCGAAGTACATCCTCGGCTTGACGGCAACTCCTGAGCGTAAAGATGGACACCATCCCATCATCTACATGCAGTGTGGGCCGAGTCGATTTAAGCTTAGCGCTCGCTCGATGACCGCCGCTACACCTTTCGATCATGAAGTGATTTCTCGGTTGACAGAATTTTGCTTGCCGTCCGAGCAGATCGACACAACAATTCAGGAATTGTATGCCGCACTTGCAAACGACAGTGCTCGAAATGAACTCATCGTTGCCGATCTCATACGGGCTGTCGAAGATGGACGCTCACCGTTGCTGCTTACCGGTAGGACTGATCACTTGAAGTATTTCGAGACGACGCTTGCAGGTAAAGTGGACAACATGTTCGTTCTAAGAGGCGGCATGGGGAAGAGACAACGGCGATCAGTCGCGGAAGCCATCGCGGCCGTTCCGGAGGACGCGCCACGAGTCATCCTGGCAACTGGCAGCTACATAGGAGAGGGCTTTGACGATGCTCGATTGGACACGCTGTTCTTAGCAATGCCGATTTCCTGGAAAGGCACGTTGCAGCAGTATGTCGGGCGCCTTCATCGGCTGCACGACGCTAAGCGCGTCGTCAGGGTCTACGACTATGTAGATTGCCATGTCCTGATGTTAGCGAGAATGTACGCGCGCCGATTGAGAGGTTACAGTGCCATCGGCTACAGGATTCGCGACGGCGCGCAAGATGTGGCATCCAACCCAGTACAATAAGCCGTTCTGCGGGAGACATTAAGCGAACGGCTTCTCGGAGCGAAGGACGACATGACGCAAAAGAAGCGCGAACCCTTGATGGTAGTCCACATGGATGTGCGGAAACTGAAGCCAGAACCTGACACCAATCTCCCGTCCGTCAGCAAAGCACGATTGGAGAAACTGATCGCGGAGGCGGTGGTGGATGCTTACACGGAGCAGGAGCAGGCCGTCGGCTTCCTCACGATGATTCAGGATCACCTCGTTCTGCCCTTCTCCGTGAATATCCTCGGCGTTGAGGCTGTGGTGGAGAAAGTGGACATGACCCGCGACGGCCGGATTGTGGCGGTTTGCCGACGAGACAACGTCCGGCAGCGAATCGGAATCCTCGATCTGGCGCTACCGACGCCCACGCCGGCCGGCGCGGAATGGATCGCAGCATATCACCACTGGAGCAGAGGGTTCTGAGTGAGCGAATACCAATACTACGATTTCCGGGCGATGGATCGGGCACTGACAAGAGCTGAGATGGCTGAACTGCGGTCCATTTCCACCCGCGCCGTGATTACCTCGACGAGTTTCACGAACGACTACGAGTGGGGAGAATTGAAGGCAAATCCCCTTAAACTTCTGGAAAAGTACTTCGACGCATTTGTTTACGTGGCAAATTGGGGGACACGGGAATTCTATCTTCGCCTCCCGCTGGAGTTGGTCGACTACAAACTGCTCAGGACCATGCTCCCCCGGCGATGCCGCGAGCGTGCGAAAGGCAGGGATCTGTGTAATTGTCGGGTTCGAAAACGAGTCAGAACAGGATGACTGGGACGACGGCACGGGCTGGATGGGCTCACTGATGTCGCTGCGTTCTGAATTGCTGTGCGGAGACCTCCGGTGCCTATATCTCGGATGGCTTCTTTGCGTGCAGTGTGAGGAGTTCGCGGAAGAGGAACTGGAGCCTCCCGTACCCGCCGGCTTGGGCGAACAGTCGGCTCCTCTCCACTCGCTGATTGAGTTTCTTGGAATCGACGAAGACCTCGTCGAGGTCGCCGCGCTGAATTCCGCGCCGCTCAACGCCGGGCCGAGCAGGAAAGAACTAGATGCCTGGATTCGAAGCCTGCCCGAAAAGGAGAAGAATGACCTGCTCGTAACCGCGGCATCGCAATCCGGCGATCGCTGGAGAAACGATCTTCTGCGGCGCTTTCGGCAGCAGAATGAACCGCGCGACTCTCGCGAATGCCGTAAGATCCAACGGCGGACAGCCGGAGACCTCCTGGCAGCAGCTCATGCCCTGGCTGAGGAGAGAACTCGGCTATCAGACGCAAAACGAGCGGCGGAAGCAAAGCGACAGAAAGCAAAAGCCGAGGCAGACCGCAGACGCTATCTGGACCAATTGCAGAAGCGCCGAGAAACGACTTGGAATCAGATTGCGGCGCACATCCAGAAACGCCAGCCGACCGAATACGACAAGGCGGTCAGCTTGCTGGTCGACCTCCATGATCTGGCGGTCCGCAAACAGCAGGTTTCTGAATTCCAGTCCGCGCTGGAGAAACTCCGCCAAACCCACGCCGCCAAGGAGAGTTTTCTGCGTCGGCTGACAAATGCGAAGCTGTAACGGGCCACGGCGCAACAGTCAGGAAACCACATCAGGTAGAGAAACTTGAGACGGATAACATGTTTATCTCATCGGGAGGAGCTTTAGGCCCCGGCGCCGACTTCCCTCCAGCGTTATCTTCCGGATCAAATGAGTTTACAATCCGAAATGGACGCTAGTGGCATCCGGCCTAGACGAGCATATAATCCGAAATAGACGAAATATTACTCCGAATCAAGATGGAGGTTTTGCCCGGAATGCACGATGCGGATCAGGTGCTTTTCCCTCGCTTTGCTGCCGAACTCGTAACCACTGCTCTCAAGGACACGCCGGTAGTCATGGTTACCGGTCCGCGCCAGTGCGGCAAGACCACACTGGTTCGCGATCTGGTCGCAAGCAATCGTGAGTTCATCACTTTGGATGACGACACCGTACTGGCATCGGCGCGCAGCGACCCAACTGGGTTGGTGCGCGGCCTAACCCGAACTACGATCGATGAAGTGCAACGGGCGCCTGACCTCCTCCGGGCCATCAAGCGGTCGGTGGATGACGATCGCCGGGCCGGTCGGTTTCTCTTGACGGGTTCGGCCAATATCTTGACTCTGCCTCAGGTTTCGGAGAGTCTGGCTGGCCGCATGGAAATCGTGAGTCTTCTGCCTCTCTCGCAGGCCGAAATCCGCCGTCGAAAGCCGACCTTCCTGAAATCCGCCTTCGAGGGCAAACTAGGCAAACCTGCCGAAATGATGATCGGCGACGATCTGGTGCAAACCGTACTGATTGGCGGCTATCCTGAAATGCTGCGACGCAGAGATCCGAAGCGACGCCAAGCGTGGGCACGCGATTACGTGAAAGCCATCGTGCAACGGGATGTGCGCGACATTGCCGAGGTGGAGAAGCTTGAGCAAATGCCACGGTTGCTGCAAATCCTTGCCCACCACTCTGGCCAACTTACCAACTTCACGCAGGTAGGCGGCCAAATTGGGTTCGACGACAAGACCACCAGGAAGTATGTCTCCATTCTTGAGCAGTTGTTTCTCGTTCGTCGGGTGGAACCGTGGTTTCGGAATCAGTTGAAGCGTTTGGTAAAGACTCCCAAGCTGCATTTCCTTGACTCCGGTCTGCTTGGCACACTTTTGAGGGCTACCGCAGAGCAGGTTGCGAGAGATCGGTCGATTTTCGGAACGCTGTTGGAAACATTTGTCTTCTCTGAGGTGTTGAAACAAGCGTCTTGGCTCGGTGAGAGTTGCGCGGTTTATCACTACAGGGACAAGGATCAGGATGAAGTCGATCTTGTGATTGAGGCTGGGGATGGTGCATTGATTGGTATCGAAGTCAAAGCGAGCGCCACCGTGAATGCGGGTGACTTCAAGGGACTCCGGAAATTAGCCGATGCTTGCGGCCATGACTTTCGGTTGGGACTCGTTCTCTACGATGGCGCGAGAGCGGTTCCCTTTGGCGAACGTCTTTTCGCCGCGCCGATACCGTGTTTGTGGGGGTGATTCGACCCTCTCCCGAAGCATAGGTTGGTACGCACGTTCAAGAATTCAAGGGGCGGGAGCCGATGTGTTGGATGCTGAAACCCTCATGAACCATGGTGAGCAGCTTGAAAGTGACGTGGGGTTGGTTGATTGCGGCTGTAGTTGTGGCTGCAGGTTGCTGTAGATTGCCAGCGTTTCAAGCATTTACGAGTGTTTCTCTGTACGCGCACTCTACCGCCTGAAGCGGTAAGGTCGAGGGGCGACGGAAAATCGCTATTGCTGGCGATCCACCGGGATCCAAGACTTGGGTCCAACTTGGGTCCATTGGCTGCCGAAAACCAGCGAACAACAGGCAAAACGACGCAGAGCCAACCTAAGCGGGACAATAGGTTAGCAAACCAGTTACTGGTTCGGGACTAGGGGGGGGTCGGAGGTGCAAACCCTATCTGCCCGGCCGAGTCAGCCCCTAATTGTCGTTAGCCCCGTAGCTCCGTGTGTCCC
>ODAK010008176.1_pt1 | contig 10491 bp, 9 predicted proteins | sample 1539591 | NCBI WGS metagenome assembly ODAK01 (sample SAMEA3539303, study PRJEB22396) | soil metagenome | biome: tundra; feature: field; material: soil | place: USA | collected 2010-05 | depth 0.15 m | reverse complement strand
AATCTCTGCAAATCTCAAACACCTCCTGAAGCCACTATAAGGGGGTCTGCCCCACCAAGCACCCCGCCAACTGCGTCAACTGGCGGATGTTTGGTGTTGGGCACAAAATCAGGTACCATTCCCTTTTGCCCTAACATGCCTATCTACCAAGTGATCGTGTTGGCGATTGTGCAAGGCCTGACGGAATTTTTGCCCATCAGCAGCACGGCGCACCTCTATCTGACGTCGTGGCTGCTGGGCTGGCGGACCGAAAGCCTGACGTTCGATATTGCGCTGCACATTGGCACGCTGCTGGCGGTGGTGATTTACTTTGCGCGCGATTGGGTGCAGATCATCGCGCACGGATTCGGGATTCGCTGGGGACGCGACGAGGAGCTGGAACGCAACACCGGGCTGCTATGGCTGCTGGCGATCGGATCGATTCCGGTGGGGATTGCGGGGTTGGTGTTCAACAAGCAGGCGGAAGGCCCGTGGCGTAACCCGATGGTGATCGGCACGATGATGGTGGCGATCGGGATCGTGATGGGGATCGCCGAGTGGATGGGGCGCAAGACGCGCGACATTTCCGGAGTGAACTTTGTGGATGCCGGAACTATTGGGCTCGCGCAGGCGCTGGCGGTGGTGCCCGGAGTTTCCCGCAGCGGCATCACGATCACGGCCGGTTTGTTCCGCAATATAAATCGGGAGGCTGCCGCGCGCTACTCCTTCCTGCTCTCGACGCCCGCCATAGGGGCGGCGGCGGCCAAGGCTGTCTACGACCTGATCAAGCACAAAGCCTTTGATCCCAACATGGAAACCGCGCTGGCGGTGGGGATCGCGGTGAGCGCCATTACGGGGATGATCGTGATCGCCTGGTTCCTGCGCTTCCTGCGCCGCCGCAGCTTGTGGTTTTTTGTGTTTTATCGCATTATTTTTGGCATAATGGTGCTTGCTCTGGCTTTCTTCCGCCGGCCAGCGGGATGAAGCTGTTATCTCCGACTCCGCAGAAGCGATTCAACGAACTGATAGGACTGCTGCTCCTATCGCTGGGCTTGGTGTTGCTGCTCAGCGTGGCGTCGTACCACGTCCAGGACCCCTCTCTGAATACTGCGGCGGCCACACTGCCGCGCAACCTGATCGGCTATCCGGGCGCGTGGTTTGCCGACCTGTTGCTGCAGGGCTTCGGCATCGGCGCGTTTGTGTTCCCGATTTTCCTGTTTGGCTTGGCGTGGAAATGGGTCCGGTCGGACGAATTGGAAGCGGGCGCCATCAAACTTTGCGGGACGCTGCTGCTGCTGCTGAGCCTGACGGCGGCGGTGTCCTTCGCACCGCGGCTTACGCTCTACAGCGGCGCGATTCCGATTGGCGGCCTCGCGGGTATGCTGCTGGCGCATTATCTGATGCACGCGCTGAATCCCACCGGCGCGATTCTGCTCACCATCACGACCCTGATCGTTTCCGTCTACCTGGTGTCGACCTTTACGATGTCGAAACTGGCTGGCTGGTTCGCGGGGCCGTTGCGTTTTCTGAGGGCGCTTGCTGACGCCTGGCACGCTTGGCGCGAGGAGCGGCGGCAGCGCAAAGAGGAGAAAGCGCGGCTGCGCGCTGAGCAGAGAGCCGAAAAGCGCCGCCGGTCGAAGCCCGCACCACAGGTGGAAACGGCGCACATCGAGTCTTCGGCTCCGCCTCGCGACGTGGTCGAGGAGGCGCCTGCGGCGCCTAAAGCGCCCACCGAAATCCCGATTTGCACACTCGAGGAAAAGCCGGTGTCCGCGGCGGACTCTCCGCCTTGGGAGGAAGCGGTCCCGGTGGCTAGCACGCGCCCGGCGGGCCCCATGGCTTACCGGCTGCCTTCGACGGACCTGCTGAACGAGGGGCAGGGCCGCAGCCCTTATGATGAGCAGGAGCTGAAGGACATCGCGGTACGCATCAAGTCGAAGTTCGAAGAGTTCAACGTGCTTGGGTCGGTGGTGCAGATCAATCCCGGCCCGGTGGTGACGACCTTCGAATTCAAGCCCGAGGCCGGCATCAAGTACACCCGCATCACTACGCTGACCGAGGATCTGTGCCTGGGGTTGCAAGCCGAATCGATCCTGATCGAGCGCATTCCCGGCAAGCCCACGGTCGGCATCGAGGTGCCGAACACCAAGCGCGAAGTGATCGCGCTGCGCCAAGTGCTGGAGTCCGACGAATTCGCGCAGGCGCAGTCGCGGCTGACGATTTCGATGGGCAAGGACATCAACGGGCGCATTAAGGTGGCTTCACTGGAGTCCATGCCGCACCTGCTGATCGCGGGCTCGACCGGTTCGGGCAAGAGCGTAATGATCAACTCCATGGTGATGTCGATCCTGTACAAATCCACGCCGGATGAAGTGCGCATGATCATGGTGGACCCCAAGCGCGTGGAACTGGGCATGTACGAGGGCATTCCGCACCTGCTGACGCCGGTGATCACCGATCCCAAGAAGGCCACCAACGCGCTGCGCAACGCGGTGCTGGAGATGGACCGGCGGCTGCGCCTGCTGGCCGAATTCGGCGTGCGCAACATCGACCAGTTCAACAAGAAGATCCGCAAGATGCAAGAGGAGCCGCGCAACCTGTTCGAGGAGGATGAGGCCACGGCGGAAGACTTGCGGCCGCTGCCTTACATCCTGATCCTGATCGACGAGTTGGCGGACCTGATGATACTGGAGGGCCGCAACGTGGAAGAGTCCGTGACGCGCCTCGCGCAGATGGCGCGCGCGGTGGGCATGCACTTGGTGCTGGCCACACAGCGGCCCAGCGTGGACGTGATCACGGGGCTGATCAAGGCGAATTTTCCGTCGCGGATCAGTTTCCGCGTGGCGACGCGGGTGGACTCGCGGACGGTGCTGGACGTGATGGGCGCGGAGCACCTGCTGGGCAAGGGCGACATGCTGTTCCTGCCGCCGGGTTCGTCGCGGCTGATCCGCGTGCACGGCGCGTTCGTGACGGAAACCGAAATCAACCGGGTGGTGGATTTCTGGAAGGAGCAGGCTGCGCCGGAGTACGATCAGACGTTCCTGGTGGCGCCGCCGGCCGACGACGCGGAACCGGAGGGCGAGGAGGCCGCGCCGGGCGGGCAGGATCCGTTGTACGAAGAGGCCGTGCGCATCGTGCTGGAGATGGGCAAGGCGTCGACTTCGACGCTGCAGCGGAGGCTGCGGTTGGGCTACGGGCGCGCCGCGCGAATACTGGACACGATGCAGCGCGATGGGATTATCGGGCCGCCGGATGGGAGCAAGCCGCGGGAGGTGTTGAAGCGGCCGGATTGGTTGCGGGAGGTGGAGGATTCAGTGCGGTAGGGGCAGGCCCGTTAAACGGGCCGTTACCACCAGCGGCCGTTCCTGGGCGGGCGTCATTCAGGACGCGATACCCTTTTCAACTCTGCGATTTCCGCGGCGGTGGTCCCTTCGGCGAGTCGTGCGCGTTTTCATTTCATTGTGGGCGGACCGAGGCACACTTATGTGCGAACGGTTTCATGGGGATGTGTCAATTCTGTTGGGCCGGGGGCTCACGCACATCGCTGGTGCGAGTTGCATTCCAAAAAGCGTTTACAACGAGTTTCAAACCCAGCCACCATGCGTAGATCGAATAGGTCGATTCGCACGCGCCGTACTCTAGTAGGCCATGGGCCAACTCGTTTCGGAGATTCGGCCCAAGGGCGTCACAGAACAAAGCCTTGAGTTCGAAAGCCAAGTCCTCGCCTAAGATTTGGGCAGTCTCGGGGAAGTCTACTAGCGCTCCAAGCGCTTTTTCGTTCTCAATGCCATCCTCGTCGAGGTTGGTGGTCTTGACGCCTGCGGCCTTAAGGCGGCAACGAACCATGTGTTCGATCTGCGGTACCAGCAGGTGCAGCGCGGCGGCGAAATCGCCTTCATATCCTAAGAACAGAGCTTTCCCGAAGAGGCGCCCGCGCCCCCGAGGCACAATCGGAGATTGATCAGCCAATGCAACGAAGTCCCCTTCCCGAAGGCGATGCTCTGAAATCACGACAGTGAGCGCTGGCCAGACTACTGCCCGAACGAGCAAGTCCAACCGCATCGTATGGTCCCTAACTAACCATCTCGGACCGAACAGCCGCCTCGTACTCTTCGGAATTGGCGTCCTCAGTTCCAGCCGCCGGCTGCTTGGCGATTACCCGGCCGTCACTTGATAGATGCGTGGACCCAAAGAGCCTCGGGGATATGTATATCCTAAGCATTTCTTCGGAACGCTGACGCAGTTCGGTCACGCGACATCCGGCGTGGAGGTTCGCCAACGCCGCTAGGGCATCGAGTTCAATCTTCCCTCTTACGGAGTTTTGCGCCTTCTCGACGTAAGTAGTGATGTCGATCGGACCACTCGTTACTCGCCCCATTTCATCGAGAGCGTCCATTGCTGCCTGGTTCATTAGCTTGTGCATCTCAGCTATTCGGTTCTGGATTCCAAGAACGGCCCGCTCGCGTCGCGGGATCGTTCGGTAGACTTGAATCGCGCTCTCGTAGAAACTTGCAGCCACCGCGCTGCTGCGTTGGGTTGACGACATCCTTTGCATCGCCTCCTTAACCCAGCCTTCTGCGAGCTGGACGGTCATCTCGATCGAGCAAGCCACGTCGCCAGCCCGTTTGAACCACCTGGCAGAAGCATCGAAGAACGAACGCGAGTGATGAAACCGCATTTCCTGATCGAAGATCTGCGCCATCGATCTCAGCTTTTCGGCGATCTGCCTGCTCTCCTCCTTGCCTAGATGGTTGCCGGCGAGCGGTTCGGTAAGCCAGAGCGCGTGGAATCCATCGTCCTTAGTTGTCTGCCCGAAAGCAGCCATGAGAACCGCCTCGATTTCTTTTAAACGCCCACCGGCGCCAATCCCAAGCATCCGGCTAAGCGTTATCGCGCGCTCCCAACATTCGCGGCCATCCCGGAGCCATGTTTGAACGTCTAAGGGAATTGTTCGATAGGCGTCTATAGCCAAAAGCGCGTATTTCGGATGGCGGGGCTTTTCTAGTAGCCAAACCAGGTCGGCCAGGCGTCCCTGGAGCCAGGGATCGTTAGCCTCCTCCGAGATTTGCGCTAGCAATGCTATGTCAGATTCCTGGAAGTCCTCTGGTAGCGCCGACCTCCCATGATGTGTCACCATTCGCGGCTTGAACGGCTCGTTGAAGCTGCCTGGCCTCAGCGTCAGCGAGCACGCGTCGGCCAGCAGCCACAGGACCCTTCCTTCGGCCAGCTTCCCGCCTTCGATGGCGGTTCGGGCTGCAACGGAGAGCGCACTCCACATACTGCTGTAGCCGTCCCGGTCCGAGGAATCGATAGCCGCTCTCCAGCCCGACTGGCGGAAGTCTTCAATGGCCGCCGGGGTATTATCTGGATACCTTTGCATTGCAAATTGCCGCGTACGAGCCACCAGTGGTCCACGGCCGGAGATCAGTCCAGCGCGTGTCCCGCAGGTTTGTCGATCTATTGTACTGCGCTTCTGGTTGGAGGTCGTCGAACTGGCGGCCCGTCTCAGGAAGGTAGCCCGCGTCGGCCGCGGTGACCACGTCAATCCCACGGGACCGAAGACCGCGCACCACGTCCCCATCCATGGCGTGGTCGTCAAGGTACAGACAAGGGTAATTCACAGCCGTTCCGCGGCAGTGGGAAAGATTTCTTCGATCGCAGCATCCTCGGCCGCGATGTCGCTGTCAATCTCGTCCCGGTTGGCGTGGTAGTAGGTCAAGGCCGCGTGAATCTGCGCCAGCGAAAGGTGCTCGATTTTGGCGGCGATCTCCTCGGGAGTTAGACCGAGGTTGTACCAGCCGGCAATGCGCCGGACCGAGACGCCGGTACCGGCGATGCAGGGCCGGCCCTTGCGGATTTCTGGCGACCTCTCGATCAGTGTTCCAATATCGACAACGGTGGACATTTTCTCCGCTCCATTCTGCTAGGCGTAGGCCCGTTCAGCGATTCCGTCGACGGCCCGAACTACTCTCCCGGCGCCTTCTATCGCGAGTATGTCTATCGGCCGGGCGCCGCCGAGAAGCGGCTCCGAGCCAACCAGCCACATGGCTGCTGCCTCCCGGTTATGGACGCGTAGGATACGAGTCAATACGTCGTGCAGATCCACGATACGCCGTGACATTTCGCTGCCGATGGCTTCCTTCCCCGAGCTCCACCGCGAGACTTGGGCAGGGTCTGCGTCGAGCAGCCGGGCGGCGGCGTTGCGTCCCAGCGCCTCTACAACTCGGGCCAATTGCGGCGACAGATCGGCCAATGTCGCGGGCTTGGGCTTCACTTAAACGCGCTGTCGAGAAGCGCACACTGCGTGTCGAGTCTCGATACCGTGCCGGGCCCGGGCGTCGGCATGAGTGCCGACGCGGCACGCAGAGTGCGTGCGCCACATCACGCGGCCAGCGCACCGCCGGCCACTTCGTTTCCGCCTCAATCGCCGCGGACAGTTGTACTTGGCCACGCGGCCCCCTAGCCGGCGCAGGTGGCGAGCCACCAGGCAGCGGCCGCTTCCGTCAGGGTGCGGGTCGGAACAGACGATCGGCAGCGACTTTGATCGCCATTTTGCGCCGGTTTATGTGGTCCTGTGAGCCTCGGCGGCACGGCGGGGCCGCACGCCAGCGGTTAACCAAGTTCTCGCCAGTCTTCCTCCTTCAGCTCAACTCCGTGTTTCTTCGCAGCGGATTTGATGCGTTTCCAGGCGGCGTCGCGTTCAGAGTCGGTCACCCCTTGCACCTGCTTGAAGCGGGCGATTGCGTTGCGCACGTGAGCAGCGTCGTGGATGGGTTCCTTACGTTCCTTGGGGAAAGCGAAGTTGTCGTCGGCGATATGGTCGCGGCTAGCTTCAGTGATCTTGGACATGCTTTTTGATAAGCAAACCAATGGCCAATTTACCCGCGCCATCGCAGGAACGCGCCGACACCGCCGATCGATTCGAGCAAAGCCGCATCTTCAATAAACGTCACGGTTGCCCCGGTTTGCGTGGCTTTCGTCACCAGTAGATCGGGCAGGGACGCTTGCCGCGGTTCTTCGCTTGTCGTTCCTCCCTCTGAATCGGGGATCTCCGGCGCGAAGATGGCTTGCACTTCCTCCGGATGGGGATGGCTCTCCTCGAGCGCGCCGCTGATCAGTAATTCTTCGACTTGTCCGTTGGCCAAGGCTTCGAGCGTCTCCTGCGGCCCGACTACGGCCAATCCGCGAGCACGATATTGCTGCATCAGCCGGTCCACCTTTTCCGCGGCAGTCCTGGCTTCTTGCTCCTGCAGCTTTTCGAGAGTGGCGGCCAGGACATCCTGCTCGGAAGCATGCATATCTAGTTTCATTACCTGCACCATGGAGACCATTTCCTGAGGCAGTTGTTCTTGAAGGAGCGGAATCACAACCTGATCTCCGGCAAGGATGATGTGACTTACTTTGTCTTCGCGGACAATCTGAGCCAGGCGTTCAATGACCTCTTTGGCGTGCTCCTGGTGCGCGTTGCCCACACGCCGCTGGTAGCGGGCTTGCGACCATCCACCGACCTTGACTCGATGAACTTTCTTGCCTTTCACCTCCTCCGCGCCGACGACTTGGCCCAGCCCGAAGACGAAGATGCGCGCCGTGTTCGTATCCGTAAGCACCGCGGCGTACCTTGGGTATTGCTCATCGAGATGTGCCAGATGATACAAATGAGGTTGGTTATAAGCGTAGACGCAGTTATCGCTGACAGGGGTCGTTAACTGGACGGCCTCGAAGAATTCTTCCGCGCCCCAACACGCGAATATGGCGACCCCGTTTGCCGCGGGGTCGATTTTGTCAGTGGCATATGAAACGATTCGCTCCACGTCTCGATCGAAACTGTGGCGCTCGGGGGAACTCGGCGCCCAGGTCCTGGCGAGAGCTTTGAATTCGCGATGAAGATACGGCAACGCGTCGGACATGCGTCCGTGCTGATCCGGCTGGGTGTTCAGGTAGACGCTCAACACTGGAAAGGTGGTGGGCTCGAAAGCCACCAGCCGCGCAAGCGGCTCTTCAATAGTGGTCGCAAGCGGCTCTGTGATCGTGGATGACATGACAGAGCATGAGCACGCCGCGGGCCAAAGAGCGGAGGATGAGGTTCGTACGCGGGCAGCCAGCAAGCGATGGCCTGTAGCCTCCGGCCAGTTCGTGATGGAACGCACTGGCTTTGGTTTCCGGCAAAGATTGCACTCCCACGTCACCCAATTGGATTAACGGAGTGCGCCACCGAGCGGCCAGCGCACCACCGGCCAACCCGTTTCCGCCTCGATCGCCAGCAGACGGTTGTATTTGGCCAGGCGCTCGGATTGCGTGATGGAGCCGGGCTTGAACTGGTCGGCACGCCAGCCCACGGCCAGGTCGGCGACCCAGTTGTCTTCGGTTTCGCCGCTGCGCACGCTGATGGTCACCTGCCAGCCGGCGTCTTTGGCGAGGCGCCACGCAACGGCCGCTTCCGTCAGCGTGCCGATCTGGTTGGGCTTCAGCAGCAGCGCATTGCAGGCCTGCGCCTCGATGGCGCGGCGGATGCGCTGCGGATTCGTGCAGAGCAAGTCATCGCCTACGACCAGCGCCCGCTTCTGCAGTGCCAGCCGGAGCGTGGGCCACCATTCCCAGTCGTCTTCGGCGAGGCCGTCTTCGACGCTCACGATGGGATAGCGCTCCACCCAGCGGACGAGCCGGGCGATCATCCCGGCGCTATCGAGTGTTGCGCCATCCAGGTGGTATTGGCGGTTTGCGTAGAAGTGGCTGGCCGCCACGTCAAGCGCGAGCATCACGTCGGAGCCGGGCCGGTAACCCGCCGCCTTAATCGCCACAATGGCGGTCTCGATCAGCTCCTCGGTGCTGTCACACTGCGGCGCGAGTCCGCCCTCGTCGGCGGTGAGCAGCCGCATGTTGTAGCGTTTCAGGACCAGGGCGGCGGCTGCCTGGTAGACGTCATAGGCCATGGCCAGCGACTCGTCGATGGTGGTGGGTCGGGCCGGCACGATCAGCACGTCCTGGATGGCGACCTGCCGGCCAGCGTGCTTGCCGCCGCTGAAGAGGTTGATGGTGAGGCGCGGCAGAGTGTCCGGCGTGTGGCCCAGCATCCCGGCGAAATGCTGGTATAGGGGCACGCCACGCTCTTGCGCACACGCGCGCGCGAAGGCTACGGAGACAGCCAGGATAGCATTCGCGCCGAGACGGGATTTGTTGGGCGTGCCATCCAGTTCGACGAGGGCGCGGTCGAGTTCGGCTTGATCGGCGAAGGTCCGGCCGGCCAGCGCGCGATGGATCTCGCCCGAGACGCAGGCGACAGCCTTGCGGCAACCGAGGCCGCCGTAGCGCTTTGGATCGCCATCGCGAAGCTCCAGCGCCTCGGCCGTACCGGTGGAGGCGCCCGAGGGCACAGAGGCCGATGCCAGCACGCCGCCCGCCAGCGTGCAGGTTGCGCTAACGGTCGGACGGCCGCGGCTGTCCAGGATTTCGGCGGCGGTCAGACGCTCGATGACAGGCATAATCGCTCCTCGAAGATAGAAATCAGATCCGCGATGCTGGCGGGCGCGGAGGGCATGATACTCAGCACCGCATCACGCTGGCGGACGCGTTCGGCGGGGTCAAGGTACTCCAGCGGCGAACGGCCCACCACCCGCGCGAGCAGGCATGCCAGCGTGTGCCGCACCGCGCGCGGCTCCAGATCCGCCGCCCACGCCGGCGCGCCGAGCGCGCCGACCGCATGCAGGTAAACGCGCCAATACTCCAGCGCAGCGGAGGCGAACTCGCGCCGCAGCGCCGGCAGGTGATGCGCCTTGCTAAGGAAGTGCGTCAGCGAGAAACCCAGATCGAAGGCCGGATCGCCGAAGTGGATCACTTCGTGATCGAGCAGCACCAGGCGGCCTTCATGAATGAGTACGTTCTTCGGACTGTAGTCGCCATGCACCAGGGTGATCCGGCAGGCTAGCGTTTCGCGTATGAGGGAGTGCAGAAAGGCCGCCGCGGCTGGCGCCTGTTGCGCGGAATAGCCGTAATAGGGTTCCAGGCGCAGCGATTCGAAAAATGAACGGTCGCCGAATATTTCCGCGAGATCCGCACGCCCGTATGCTTCGCGGTGAATGGTTGCGAGCAGCGTGGCGAACTGCCGGAAATGATCGGCGCAGACTCGCCCGCCGAGCAGCACCGTCTTCCAATTCTCATGCGGCTGCGGGACGGCCTGCATGGCCAGCAGATGCCGCTCGCGATCTTCAAACAACAACGGCGCGATCGAGCCGGGCGGCGCCAGGCGCGCCAGCCATTCCAGGCCGAGAGCTTCGCGATGAATACGCTCCGGCGAGCTGAACCAATCCACTGGAACGCGCAGCTTGGCGAGCGCCTGTTTCAGCACCCACGCCTCGCCCGACTCGCGCTCGACCCGAACGGTCCGGTTGGAAACCCCGCCCTGCAGAATCGCGGTGCACGGCTGCTCGCCGGGCGCGATGCGGCCCGTCCGCTGCAAGTACGCGAGCAGCGCCGGAGCGTCTTCGATATCGAGTGCGTCAGGCAACGGCGACGTCC